>Ga0302046_10002349_pt1 | contig 17611 bp, 20 predicted proteins | sample RVTome_11_FD_200261 | JGI IMG/M metagenome (GOLD analysis project Ga0302046, IMG submission 200261) | Soil microbial communities from uranium-contaminated site in the Upper Colorado River Basin, Wyoming, United States - RVT147D111 (version 2) ...
AGCGAGCGGGCGGCGCCACCGCTCCGTCACGCCGGGGTATCATCCCGCCAGGACGAAGGGAGGCGCCATGCTCGATCTCGTGATCCGAGGCGGACAGGTCGTGCCCCCCCACGGCGTCGGCGCCTGGGACGGCTGGGAGGTGCACGGCTGGCCGAGCCTGGTGGTCCTGCGCGAGAGGGTCGTCGTCGAGAACGGCAAGCTCAGCGGCCAGGCGGGCGACGGCCGCCGCGTTCCCGGCAAGCTGGCGGCCGCCATCCAGGACGGCCCCGCGGTATGAGCGCCGGCCAGGGTGCGGGGATGCGGGGGCGATGAGACCGAGGCGGCGGTGAGCGACGACCGGGCGGCCCGGACGCGGGGCCGCTGGCTCGACACGCTCGCCCGGTACAAGCGCGACCCCGACGGGCCGGGCTCCGCCGAGTACTGGTCGCCGTCGCTCGACTGCGCGAGCCGCGACGAGCTGCGGGCCATCCAGGACGCGAAGCTGGCGGCGCTGACGCCCTTCCTCTACGAGAACAGCGCGTTCTATCGCCGCCGCTTCGACCGGCTCGGCCTGCTGCCCACCGACCTCCGCACGGTCGACGACCTGCCGAAGTGGCCGGTGGTCGACAAGACCGAGATGATGGAGGACGAGAGCTCGCCGCAGCTGCGGTTCCTGGTCGGCGACTACGCGACCTTCACCTCGGCGCGGTGCGAGTGCGGGCGGACGCACCTGCGGGCCGTGGGCGCGTTCGGGGGCCGGGCCGACGAGCTGATCAACCTGCGCGGCGTGAAGATGTATCCCGTCCAGCTGGAGGCGGCGGTGCGCGCGGTCCCCGGGGTGGGCGACGAGTACGAGATCGTGCTGTCGACCACCCCCGGCGGGCTCGACGTGCTGACGGCGCGGGTGGAGCACGCGGACGGCTCGATCGCCGCCCGGGTGGCCCGGGAGATCCAGGCGCGCTGCGAGGTGCGGTGCGACGTCGAGGTGCTGGCGCCCGGCACGCTGCCCAGGACGGAGTTCAAGGCGCGGCGGGTTCGCGACACGCGCCGCGCCGGCGGAGCGTGACGCCGCCCGGCACCGCCGTCCGCGTGACGCCGAGCCGCCGGCAGGCCGACGAGTGGGCCGTTGTGCTCGCCGCCGCCGGCATCGAGCACTGGATGCGTCAGCGGCTCGACGGGTGGGCGCTGATCGTGCCCGCGGCCGACGCCGTCCGCGCCCTGGAGACCCTCGACGCCTACGACCGGGAGAACGCCCGGGACGCGCGCGCCGCCCCCGTGGTGCCGTCACGCCCCCTGACGATCGCCGGCGTCGTCGTGGCGCTGCTGCTGCTCGGGTTCTTCGCGATCACGGGGCCGCGCGCCGCGCGCAGCGCGTGGTTCGAGCACGGCAGTGCCGACGCGCAGCGCATCCTGGCCGGCGAGTGGTGGCGCGCCGTCACCGCGCTCACGCTCCACGCCGACGCGCCCCACGTGCTCGGCAACGCCGTGGCCGGGGCGCTGCTGTTCACCGTGACGTGCTCGCACCTCGGGCCCGGCGTCGGCCTGTGGCTGCCGCTCCTGGCGGGCGCCGGCGGCAACGTCCTCACCGCCGCCGCCCACGGCGCCGATCACGTGTCCGTGGGCGCGTCCACGGCCGTCTTCGGGGCGGTGGGCCTCCTGGCCATGCTGCGGATCGTCAGCCCGGGCCGGATGGGAATGGGCGCGCGGCGATCCTGGGTGGTCGTCGCGGCCGCCCTGGCCCTGCTCGCGCTGCTCGGCACGGGCCCGAACACCGACGTCCTCGCCCACGTGTTCGGCCTGGTCGTCGGCGCCGGGCTGGGGCCGGTCGCGGCGCTCGCGCTGCGATGGATGCCGGGGGCGCCGGTCCAGTGGCTGCTGGTGCTGGCGGCCGGCGCGGCTGTGGCCGGCGCCTGGCGCCTGGCCTTCTGAACGGCCGTCAGCCGGCGGCGCCGCTCCGGGCCTTGCGGAAGGCGCGCTCGAAGCCGGGGAGCGCGCGCACCACCGTGTCACGCTCCACCGTGAGCGAGATGCGGATGTGGCCGGGCATGCCGAAGCCCGAGCCGGGGACCGTGAGCACGCCCTCCTCGGCCAGGAGGCGCACGAAGGCCACGTCGTCGTCGATGGGCGTGCGCGGGAAGACGTAGAACGCCCCCTGGGGCTTGACGCACTGGTAGCCGATGCGGGTCAGCCCCTCGTACATGAGGTCGCGCTTCTCGCGATAGGGCGCGACGTCGATGACCTGGTCGCCCACCTCGGCCACCACCCACTGCCAGAGCGCCGGCGCGTTCACGAAGCCGAGCACCCGGCTCGTGAACGTGCAGGCCTCGAACAGCTCGGCCGCCTCCGGCATGCGCGGCGAGATGGCCAGGTAGCCGATCCGCTCACCCGGAATGGCCAGCGACTTGGACCAGGACGTCGCCACGATCGAGCGGGTCACCAGCGGCGGCACCTCGGGGGGCACCACGTCGTCGAAGACGAGCGCGCGATAGGGCTCGTCGCTGACGAGCACGATGGGCCGGGCGGCGCGGGCGAGCATCGCCTCGATCTCGACGAACGTCGACGCCGGGTAGACGACGCCGCTCGGGTTGTTCGGCGAGTTGAGCAGGATCGCCCGCGTCCGGGGGGTGAGGGCGGCCTCGAGCCGGGCGACGTCCGGGGTGAGGTCGGCCCGGGGCGGCACGACGACCAGCCGGCCGCCGTGGTTCTCGGCGTAGAACGTGTACTCGACGAAGAACGGGGCCACCGTGAGGACCTCGTCGCCGGGGTCGAGCAGGGCCTTGAGGACCGTGTTGAGCGCGGCGCCGGCGCCCACCGTCATGAGGACGTGCTCGGCGGTGTACGGCAGCCCGGTCGCGGCGGCGAGCCGCCGGGCCACCGCCTCGCGCACGCGGGGATGGCCGGCGTTGGGCATGTAGGCGTGCAGGTGGGGGACGTCGCTGTCGAGCACCCGCCGCGCCGCGGCCAGCACGGCCGCCGGCGGCTCGACCTCGGGGTTGCCCAGCGTGAAGTCGAAGACCTTGTCGCTGCCGCGCTCCTGCTTGAGGCGCGCCCCTTCCTCGAACATGCGGCGGATCCACGACGCCTTCGCGAGGTTGCCGGCCACGGCCCGGGAGATCACGGCCGCGAGTATAGCCGGCGGGCGGCTACACGTACATCGGGCGCCGGTCGATCAGGCGAAGCCAGCCGCGCACGATCCGGTAGATGAACCACAGCCCGACGACGGCGAGCGGCAGCCAGGCGACGAGCAGGCCGATGCCGAGCGTGGCCACCACGAAGAGCAGGCAGAGCGTCACCCACAGCAGCCCGAACCAGAACGTGCGGATCTGCCAGCGGAAGTGCGACTCGAGCCAGGTCCCCCGCGCCTCGGTTCGCTTCACGTAGTTCAGGACCACGGCGATGAGCGACGGCCAGCCGGTGAGAAACGCCCCCACCACGGTGGCGGCGCCGATGATCCCCGTGATCAGGCTGGCGGCGTGCAGGGCGTAGATGACGTGCGTCCAGGTGCCCAGCGACGGGCTCGGCGCCGCGGGGGCGGCCGGCAAGCGCTCCTCACGCATGGGCCCATTGTGCCGCGGCCGGGCGGCCTGCGTCCGAACGGTCTTGACGTCGACGACGGTAGATTGTATACAGCGTATTCAATATGCAGATACGGCGAGGCCAGGGGGTGGCCCGGGCCGGCGCGCCGAAGGCGGCCGGGACGGCCGCGCCGCGCGAGGCGGTCGAGGCCGTGAGCCTCTTCGAGACCCCGCTGAGGCGCCAGACGCTCGAGGAGCTGGCGTACGAGCACATCCGCACCGCCCTCGTGCAGGGCAAGCTGGCGCCCGGGCAGAAGATCGTGGCCGCCGCCGTGGCCCGGGCGGCCGGGATCAGCCGGATTCCCGTGCTCCAGGCGCTCCGTCGCCTGGAGAGCGAGGGCTTCGTCCGGATCAACCCGCACCGCGACGTGGTCGTTTCCGGCCTGTCGCCCGAGGAGTTCCGGGAGCGCTTCCTCCTGATGGCCGCCCTGGAGGCGCTCTGCCTGCGCGAGGCCGACGGGAAGGTCGCCCCCCTGACGCTGCGACGCCTGCGCGAGGTCCAGGCCGAGATCGTCGCCGCGCGGCGCGCCGGGGACACGGCGCGCGCCGTCAACGCCGACGGCCGGTTCCACCGGATGCTGTGGGAAGTGTCCGGGCTGCGCCAGGTCGTGCAGGTGCTGCAGAACGTCTGGGATCGCGGCGAGTACTACCGCGTGATCATGCACGCCCGGCGGGGTGGCTTCGCGGCCGAGTCGCTCGCCGAGCACGAGGAGATCCTGCGCGCGCTCGAGGCCGGCGACACGGCCCGGGCGGCGCGCGCCGTCGAGCGCCACCGCCTCCGCGCGATGGAGCGGCTGGCCACGACGACCTGAGCAGCGCAACCCTGCAGGGTCACGGGAGGACACGGCAATGACGAGCGGCATCTCGCGACGCACACTGCTGGTCAACGGCGCGCTGGTGGGCGGGGCCACGTTCTTCGGCCCGTGGCGCCGGCATCACGTTTACGCCCAGAAGACGGACAAGCCGATCCTCATCGGCCTCACCCACGACGCCAGCGGGCAGTTCGCCAACAGCGGCCAGGACGAGCAGCGCGGCACCATCATGGCCCTCGAGGAGGCCAACGCCCGGGGCGGCGTGCTCGGCCGCAAGCTGGCGTACATCGCGGCCGACACCGAGACGACCCCGGCCACCGGCTCCCGGGTGGCCGAGCGCATGATCACCCGCAACGAGGTGGCGTTCCTGGTGGGGGCGATCCAGTCGGGCGTGGCCAACGCCATCGGTCAGGTCGCGCAGAAGTACGGCTGCGTGTACTTCAACACCAACTCCAGCTCCCCCACCGAGTCGGGGAAGGACTGCAAGCGGGTGAAGTTCGTCTGGGACGGGAGCGGTGCCAACTTCGCGCTGGCCGCCGCCGACAACGCCGTGCGCACCTTCGGCAAGCGCTGGCAGCTGCTCACCAACGACTACGTGTGGGGCCACAACACCTCGAAGGCCACCCGCGAGATCGCCTCCCGCTTCGGCGCCCAGATCATCGACGAGATCCTGGTGCCGGTCGGCACCCGGGACTTCTCCCCGATCCTGCTCAAGGTCCAGCAGGCCAGGCCCGACGTCGTGGCCGCCGCCGTCGGCGGTGACGACTTCAAGGTCATGCGCCAGGAGGTCGTCAAGCTCGGCCTCGACCAGAAGCCGGCCTGGCTCAACAACCAGCAGGACTGGCCGGACATCTACGGGCTCGGCATCGAGTCGGTGTTCGGCGTGTTCGGGACGACCTGGTACCACAAGCTGCCGCTGCCCGGCGTGGCGGACCTCGTGCGCCGCTACCGGCAGCGCTGGCCCGAGACCCGCATCGACGTCCCCGGCAACGTCTTCTACAACGGCTACATGGCGATGTGGGAGCTGGTGCGGGCCATCGAGCGCGCCGGCAGCACGAACAACCTCAAGGTCATCAAGGCGCTCGAGGGCCACAAGATGTCCGCGCGCGACCGCCTGCAGCACCACGAGGCGTGGATCGACCCCGAGACGCACCACGTGCAGCAGACCGTCTACCTGGCCGCCCGCAACGACAAGCCGGCCGACCCGACCGACTACTTCAAGATCCTCTCGTGGGCCGAGCCCGCCAAGGTGCGCGACCCCGAGTCGGCGAAGACCTGCAAGCTGCAGTCGTACGAGAGCACGCCGACCTACGAGCAGTAAGATGTTCCCGGCCGGGCCCGGCACCCCGGGCCCGGCCATGACCGGAACCCGACATGGACCTGCTCATCACGCTGGGACCGCACCTGCTGAACGGAGTGGCGCTGGGGCTGCTGTTCGCCTTGGTGGCGCTCGGCTTCATGCTCATCATCGGCGTGATGGAGGTCATCAACCTGGCTCACGGCTCGCTCTTCGCGCTGGGCGCCTACGTCGCCGTCGCCCTCGTCACGCCCGAGGGCGGGCTGCGGCTGGCCGCGCTCGCGCCCTACTTCGCGTTCCCCCTGCCGGCGCGCTTCGTCGTGGCCCTGGTCGTCGCCCCCATCGTGGTCGGCGGCGTCGGCATGGTGCTGGAGGTCTGCCTGCGCCGGACCTACGGGCGCGACCCGCTGTACGGCCTGCTGCTCACCTTCGGCGCCGCGCTCGTCCTCGAGGAGCTGATCCGGCTGGTCTGGGGGCCCACCGAGCGCTTCCTGCCGGTGCCGGCGGCGATCACCGGCGGCATCACCCTCGGCGGGCTCGTCTACTCCGTCTACCGGTTCTTCGCGTCCGCCTTCGCGGTCGGGATGATCGTGCTCCTGTGGCTGTTCCTGCAGCGGACGCGGTACGGCGCGCTCATCAAGGCGGGCGCCCACGACAGCGAGATGGTGCGCGCGCTCGGCGTCAACCTCACCCGCCTCCGCCTCCTCGTGTTCGCGCTCGGCACCGCGCTGGCCGCGGTGGCCGGGATCGTCATGGCGCCGATCTGGGGCGTGCGGCCGCACGTGGGCGTGGACGCGGTGGTGCCGGCTTTCGTCGTCATCGTGCTCGGCGGCGTCGGCAGCTTCTGGGGCGCGGTCCTCGCCGGGCTGCTGGTCGGCATGGTGGTCGGGATCACCGGCGCCTTCGCCACCGCGTGGTCGCTCGTGTCGATGTACGTCCTGCTGATCCTCGTCGTCACCGTCCGCGGCCGCGGCCTGCTGGGCAAGAAGAGCGTGCTGGAGCGATGACGCTCGGGGCCCTCGCCCGGGGGACGATGGGGTGGCTGTCGCCGGCCATGCTGGCGGTCTTCGCGCTGTTCGGCACGCTGCCGCTGTGGATCGAGGCGGTGGGGCTCTACCGCTACCTCGGCGTCGAGATCCTGATCTGGTGCGTCTTCGCGCTCGGCTTCAATCTGCTGCTCGGGTACACCGGCCTGCCCTCGTTCGGCCACGGCGCCTACTTCGGCATCGGGGCCTACGCGCTGGGGCTCACGCAGCTCCACCTCGTCGCCAACCTGTGGGTCGGCCTGCTGGCGGCCACCCTGGCGGCGGCGGTCGTGGGCGGCGGCGTCGCGCTCTTCATCTCGCACCGCCGGGGGATCTACTTCGCGCTCATGACCATCGCCTTCGGCCAGATGTTCTTCTTCATCGCCAGCAAGTGGACGTCGGTCACCGGCGGCGAGGACGGCCTGCTCGACATCCGCCGGCTGCCCGCCCACGTCGGGGTCGCCGCCTTCGACCTCACCGGCAACCTGGCGATGTCCTACTTCACCTTCGCGACGTTCGCCGTGGTGACGGTGCTGCTCTGGCGGCTGGTCCATTCGCCGTTCGGCAAGGTGCTGCGGGCCATCAAGCAGAACGAGACCCGGATGGCCTACCTCGGCTACCGGGTGTTCGCCTACAAGTGGGCGAGCTTCACGCTGTCCTGCGCCGTCGCCGGGCTGGCGGGCGGGCTCTTCGCCATGGCGCAGAACGGCGCCTACGTGCAGGTCATGAATCTCCAGTGGTCGGGGGTGGTGGTGCTCATGACGCTCGTCGGCGGCGGCCTCGTCAGCTTCTGGGGGCCGGTGGTGGGAACGGTCCTCTACTTCGTCGCGCGCGACCTGCTGGGCGTGTACACGGAGTCCTGGCTGCTGTGGTTCGGGCTCATGTTCATGCTGGTCGTCATGTTCAAGCCGGAGGGCGTGGCCGGCATGTGGCAGGCGGCCGCCGCGCGCGCCGGCGCGCGGCGGCGCGCCCGCGCCGTGGCGCTGCAGCCGGCCGCGGGGGAGTGAGGGTGGCGTTGCTCGAGGCCCACGGCCTGCACAAGCGCTTCGGCGACCACGTGGTCCTCGAGGACATCAGCCTGGCGTTCCCGGCCGGACGGCTGAGCGGCATCATGGGCCCCAACGGAGCCGGCAAGACCACCTGCTTCAACGTCCTCACCGGCGGCGTCCGTCCCGACCGTGGCCGGGTCGTCTTCGACGGCGAGGACATCACGGGGCTGCCCCCGCACGCCGTCGCGCGGCGGGGCCTCGCCCGGTCGTTCCAGCTCATGAACCTCTTCGACGAGTATTCCGCGCTCGAGAACGTGCTCCTGGCGGCGCCGGCGGTGCGCGCCCGCTCCTTCGACATGCTCCACGACCTGCGGCGCGACGCGGAGGCCCAGGACCGGGCGGCCGCGGTGCTCGGGCGCGTCGGCCTCCGGGGCAAGGAGCGGGTGCCGGCGGGACGGCTGTCGTACGGCGACCGCCGGGCGCTGGAGATCGGCCTCGCTGTCGCGGCCGAGCCCCGCATGCTCTTCCTCGACGAGCCGACGTCGGGCCTCGGCGCCGAGGGGACAGCCCGCCTGGCCGAGCTGGTCCAGGAGCTGCGGCGCGTGCTGACCATCGTGGTGATCGAGCACGACATGGCGTTCCTGTTCCGGCTGGCCGACCGCATCTCGGTCATCCACTGGGGTCAGGTGATCGCCGAGGGCACGCCGGCCGCGCTGCGCGCCGACCCGTGGCTGGCCCGCTCGGGGCTCGGAGCCGCGGTGTGATGCTCGACGTCGCCGGGATCGACGTCTCCTACGGCGAGACCCAGGTGCTGTTCGGCGTCTCGCTGACGGTGGCGCCGGGCGAGATCGTCTGCCTCCTGGGGCCCAACGGGGCGGGCAAGACGACGACGTTGCGCGCGATCCTCGGGCTCACGCCCGCCCGGGCGGGGCGCATTCGTTTCGCCGGCCGCGACATCACGCGCGCGGCGACCCACGCCATCGCGCGGGCGGGCGTGGCCTGGGTGCCCGACGACCGGCGGATCTTCCCGACGCTCACCGTGGAGCGGAACCTCGCCATCGCGATCAAGCGCACCCCCTTTCGGGCCTGGAGCCTCCCGGAGGTGCTCGGCTGTTTCACGGCCCTGGAATACCTGCGCCATCGCGACTGCGAGAACCTCTCCGGCGGCGAGATGCAGATGGTCGCGATCGCGCGCGCGCTGCTCGGCTCGCCCGGCCTGGTGCTCTTCGACGAGCCGTCGCAGGGCCTGGCCCCCAAGGTCGTCCGCGACGTCGTGGGCCTCATCGGCCGCCTCAAGGCGGAGGGCGTGGCCGCGCTGCTGGTCGAGCAGAATGCGCCGACGGCGCTGGCCGTCTCCGACCGCGTGTACGTGATGGACCGCGGCACGATCGTGCACGAGGGCCCGGCCCGCGAGCTGCGCGACGACGCCGGCCGGCGCCGCCGGCTGCTGGGGGTGTGAGCGTGGCCGGACCCGCGCCCCTGCTCGTTCTCGACCGCGTCCGCAAGGAATACGCCCGCGGCTGGCTGCGCCGGCGGGTCACCTTCTCGATCGAGGCCGATCTGGTCTTCGCCGAGCCGGCGATCGTCGGCCTGATGGGCGCCAACGGCGCCGGCAAGACGACGCTGTTCGAGCTGATGACCGGCACCCGGCCCCCGACGTCGGGGCGCGTGCTGTGCCTGGGCCAGGACGTCAACACCGTCAAGCGCCGTGAGCGCGATCGGCTGGCGGTCCACTATCACCAGTCCTACCAGGTGCGGCGCGTGGCACGGACGAAGCCCGACGCGCTGCTGGCGCCGGCGGTGTCGCGGACGCCGGTCGTGCACCTCTTCGACGAGCCGCAGTTCAGCACCCAGGACGGCTACATCGGCTTCATGGTCGAGTTCTTCCGCCGGCTGCGGCGCGACGGCCGCCTGGTGCTCGTCTGCCTGCACCCCACGGAGAGCTATCACCTCGACATCCTCCGCGAGCTGTGCGAGCGCTTCGTGTTCGTCCACGAGGGGCGGGCGTGGACGGTGCCCGACTTCGCCGGCCTGCTGGCCGACCCCCGCGCGCGCGCCTATCTCGGTGGGCTGGTGGAGCCCGCACGCGGACCCGGGTAGGACGCGTCCGGCTGCCGGGCGCCGGATCGTGAAGCCGGCGGCACGGCCTTGGTGCCGCACGGTTCACTGGACTCCACGGTGTCGATGGGGCACCATACCCGGCGCGGCGCCGTTGGCGGTCGGCGAGGCCCGGACGAGCCCGCGTTCGAGGAGGAGTTCCATGGCACGCACGCTGCTCGACAAGGTGTGGGAGGCGCACACGGTCCGGACGCTGCCGTCCGGCCAGACCCAGCTCCTGATCGGCCTGCACCTCATCCACGAGGTGACGACGCCGCAGGCGTTCCAGATGCTGAAGGACGCCAAGCTCGAGGTGCGCATGCCCGAGCGGACCTTCGGCACGCTCGACCACATCATTCCCACGACCGATCAGACCCGCCCCTACGCCGACCCCCTGGCGGAGGACATGGCGGCGCACATGTACCGGAACATGAAGGAGTTCGGCCTGCCGCTGTTCGACATGGCCAGCGGCAAGCAGGGCATCGTCCACGTCATCGGCCCCGAGCTGGGCCTCACCCAGCCGGGCATGACGATCGCGTGCGGCGACAGCCACACCTCCACCCACGGCGCCGTCGGCGCCATCGCCTTCGGCATCGGCACCACCCAGGTGCGCGACGTGCTGGCCACGCAGTGCCTGGCCATGGCCAAGCCCCGGCTGCGGCAGGTGCGGGTGGAGGGCGCGCTGGCCACCGGCGTCTACGCCAAGGACGTGATCCTCGCCGTCATCAACCAGCTCGGCGTGAAGGGCGGCGTGGGCTACGCCTACGAGTACGCCGGCCCCGTCATCGAGCGCATGACGATGGAGGAGCGGCTGACCGTCTGCAACATGTCCATCGAGGGCGGCGCGCGCTTCGGCTACGTCAACCCCGACGCGACGACCGCCGAGTATCTGCGCGGCCGGCCGTACGCGCCCACCGGGGCGGCGTTCGACCGGGCGGCCGCGTGGTGGACGGCGATGGCGACCGAGCCGGGTGCCGCGTTCGACGACGTCGCGCGCGTGGACGGCGCGGCCATCGAGCCGGTGGTGACGTGGGGCATCAACCCCGGCATGTCGGTGGGCGTGGGCCAGACGATCCCCCGGCCCGAGTCCCAGCCCGAGCCCGAGCGGCCGACCTTCCGCGAGGCGCTCGCCCACATGGGCTTCGAGGCGGGCCAGCCGATCAAGGGCGCGAGGATCGACGTGGCCTTCGTCGGCTCCTGCACGAACGGCCGCCTGTCCGACCTCCGGGCCGCCGCCGAGGTGGCGAAGAAGGGCAAGGTGGCCGGGCACGTGCGGGCGCTGATCGTACCGGGCTCGCAGCAGGTGGCCAGGGCCGCCGAGGCCGAGGGCCTGCACGAGATCTTCCAGGCCGCGGGCTTCCAGTGGCGCAAGGCCGGCTGCTCGATGTGCCTGGGCATGAACGACGACAAGCTGCAGGGCCGCGAGATGAGCGCGTCGTCCAGCAACCGCAACTTCATCGGCCGGCAGGGAAGCCCGACGGGCCGGACGTTGCTCATGAGCCCGGCCATGGTCGCCGCCGCCGCGATCACCGGCGCCGTCGCCGACGTGAGGGAGATCCTGAAATGACGCCGACGACCGACTTCGCGCGGCGGCAGGTGTCGGGGCGTGGCATCCCCGTGCCCGGCAACGACATCGACACCGACCGCATCATCCCCGCCCGCTACCTCAAGGCCGTCACCTTCGAGGGCATGGGCGAGCACGCCTTCGAGGACGCGCGCAAGCAGAACCCCGAGCACCCCTTCAACTCGCCCGCCTACCGGGGCGCGTCGGTGCTGGTGGTCGGCCAGAACTTCGGCTGCGGCTCCTCGCGCGAGCACGCCCCCCAGGCCCTGATGCGCTGGGGCATCCGGGCCATCGTGGGCGGGTCGTTCGGCGAGATCTTCTTCGGCAACTGCGTGATGCTGGGCATCCCGTGCCTGGTCGTGACGCAGGCGGATCTCGAGTGGCTGCAGAAGGCGATCGAGCGGGCGCCGCAGGCCCCCGTGACGGTGGACGTGGCGAAGCAGGAAGTCCGCTTCGGCGACCGGGTGATCAAGGCGACGATGCCGGACGGGCCGCGCAACCAGCTGGTGGCGGGCACGTGGGACTCCACGGCGGTGCTCCTGGAGGCCGGCGCGGCCATCGAGGCGACGGCGGGGAAGCTCCCGTACGTCAAGGGGTACTGAACCCGGCCGCCTGACTGCCCGCTGTCAGGGGAGGAGTCGTGAGACGGGAACGCTCGATCCCGGTGCCGCCAGCGGGATGACGTGCCTGGAATCGTCGAAGACCTCGATCCGGGCGTAGCGCCAGCCGAACGGCGCCGCGGCATCGGCAACCGGCTCCCGGTATACCTCGAGGACGCGGTCGACCAGGTTGACGACCCAGTAGTCCGCGAGGCCGGCCCGGGCGTACAGGCTGCCCTTGTGCTCCCGATCGACGGCCAGGCTGGTGTCGGACACCTCGACGGTCAGGACGGGGCGCGAGGGATGCGCGAGGCCGTAGTCGTCGGGGCTCCCGGCAACGACGGCCACGTCCGGCTCGGGTTCGGAGTCGGCATCGAGCCCGATCGGGCCTTGCGTGCGCGCGTGCCAGCCCGGCCCGAAGGCCGCCTCCAGCGTCCGGGCCGTCTTCACGATCGCCGTGTAGTGCCGGGCGCCCTGGGGCTCGGCGACGACGAGCTCGCCACCGATGAGCTCGATGGCCTCGCCCGGCTGGAACACCCCGAGCGCGATGAGGCGCTCGTACTCCGCCCGGCTGAAGCGACGCGTCCTCGTGGGGTAACTGACCATCGTGCGGATCGTATCGGGGGCCGGCGGAGAGGTCAATGTCGCGGCCCCGAGACGGCGCCCACCCGAGACGACGCAGCCCGCCTCACACGAGTCGTGACCGATCACCCCCGACGATGATCCGCCACAGAACCCGACTCTCGCTGCGATCGTAGTCGCCGTGCGCCGTGTGCCTGAGAAGGGCACGCACGGTTTGAAAGGGGGATGCTGAAGACGGGCCCGGTAATGGGTACCGCGCCAGAATTCTACCAATGACATTGGACTGGTCTGCCGACCATCTCGTTTCCCTTCTGAGCCTCGGAGTTATCATCGGCGTCGGCCTGCTCCCCTCACGACACCAGCCGGAATCGCGATTGTTCGCGCGGCAGCGGTGGCGCTATCCGGACATAGTCATTGTGTTCTCGCTTATTACTGCAGTTGCGCTGGTGCCGGCTCATGTCCTGAGAACGATGACACTACCCATATGGGTGGTCGAGGGAGTAGGCACCCTCGTTATCACGGTGAGCATTTGGGGCATTGTGCGCTGGAGGCACTGTCGAACCTTGTCCGCTCTTGGACTACATACGAGCACGGCCTCGCATGACGCGCTGTGGTCGTTAAGGATTGGTCTCGGGATTATCTCCGCACTGATCGTCTTCGTGGTCATGGTGCGGTCTCTGGATCCTCAGAACTGGCATGCGCCCGGACGCGCGGTATGGCATGGCCAAGTCGGCGACTTCATCGCTGGAGCCATCGTAACCGCACTATTCGTACCGGTTGCCGAAGAGCTCTTCTTTCGCGGCCTGGCTTATGGACCACTTCTTAGGAGACTCGGCCCAGTTGGAGCCACGATTGCGAGTGCCGCTATCTGGGCTTCAGGACATTACTCCGGGTTCTCGCCTCAGAGTCTTTTCGGCGTGCTGTTCACTCTAATTCTGGGTATATGTTATGCGGAGGTGTACCGGCGCCGCGAATCTCTTGTCCCCGCTCTCGTCTTTCATGTTCTTCAGAACACCACGGCGATCTTTATTGGCGATCGCTATCTCGTCACGCTTATCCCACTTGCCGGTGTGGCAATGGGGCTGTGGGTTGTAAGTGCCGCGTTGTTCCATGTTCACTGCAGCCGCGTGCGGGCGGACTAAGCCCCCGGAAGACACGAGTAGGCGCTGATACTCGGCTTCGGCTACGCTTCCTCTGTATTCCAGCGGAGACCTACAGTAAGTGTGATTAGCGCCTCGCGTTGAGATAACTGACGCTGAGCCCATGAACGGCCCGGCCATCGGCATGTTCCGGTTCCAGGTGGGCTGGCTCTGGCACCGCGCGCTCGCGCGGCGCAGTCACACAGCGTATGTCTCCTGGGAACGGATGCGCCGGCTCGTCGAGCGGTGGCTGCCCCCTGCGCGCGTATGTCATCCCTATCCCCTGAGGCGACTTGGCCTCATCACCTGAGGCAAGAGCCGGATGCGGTAATACCGCTCGTTCGGATCCGTGGAGGGGGTTAGGAGTAATCGTCATCCCTACTCCGACTCCGCTCGGGTCGGGATTCTAGCTCACGGCAGGCGCGACGGAGACGCCGCGGGCGCCCGTCTTCTCGATCGCGCAGGCGACCAGCCCCGACGCCTTCGCGTCCTCGACGACGCGCCGGAGGTAGGCGAGGCCGGCGTCGCGGCCCTTGGGCACGGCGATGGACTGCTGGACGCCCATGAAGCGCCCCTCGACGATGCGCGATCCAGGCAGCGTCGGGGCCCGGTCCAGCAGGGCCTGCGTCAGGCCGGCGAGGGCCTCGACCTTGCCCGTCACCAGCAGATCGAACGCCGCGTCGCCCCCCGGCGTCGACACGAGCTGCGCCCGCCTGAGATTGCGGCTCAGGAACAGCTCGTAGTTGGCGCGGGCGGGCGCCGCGACGCGCACGCCCGCGCGGTCCACGTCCGCCGCCGTGCGGAGCGGTGAGTCGCCCGGCACCAGGTAGGTCGCCTCGATCTCGAGGTACGCCGCCGTGAAGCTCATCAGCGCTTCGCGCTGCGGATCGGAGCCGAGGAACGCGATGTCCCACATCCCGGCCGGCGCGGCGTCGCCCATGATGGCGACGCTGTCGAAGGCGACGATCTCGACGGGCACGCCGAGCCGCCGGCCCAGCTCCTGCGCCAGGTCGACCGCCACGCCGCGCGACTTCCCGGTGGCCCGGTCCTTGGTGGCGAGGATGAAGTTCCCGTAGTTGATCCCGGCCCGGAGCTTCCCGGTCGGGGCGAGGTCGGCGCGAACGGCGGGGGTGATGTCACTCATGGTTGGCTGTCCTCGTCGTAGGATAGTGCGTCTTCAGCCGCGCGCAAGCGAGAGGAGCCAGCGTGAAGATCACGGACGTGACGGTGAAGCGGTACAGTGCCTCGCGTGACCTCCGGGCCTACGGGGGTGACATCCAGATCGTCGAAGTCCACACGGATGCGGGCGTCAGCGGCAGGGGATTCGTGAGCGTGGCCGGCGCCACCAGCGACGTCGCGGCGACCCTGGTGCGGCGGAATCTGAAGGCCGTGGTCGTGGGCGAGAATCCGCTCTTGACGGACGACCTCTGGCGGCGGATGCACGAGGCCGTCCCGCGCCGGGGTGGCGAGGGCATCGTGCGGACCTGCATGGCGGGCATCGACTTCGCCCTCTGGGACCTCAAGGGCAAGCTCCTGAACAGCCCGGTCTCGGCCCTGCTCGGCGGCCGGCGCCCTCGGGTCGCGACCTACGCGAACTGCGCCCACCATCTGCCGCCCGAGAAGCTGGCGGCGAAGGCGGTCGAGTACGTGAAGCGGGGTCACACCGCCCTGAAGATCCGCGGCTCCGCGACCTACGTCTCGCTGAACGAGGCGACCGAGCGGGTGAAGCGCGTCCGCGAGGCCATCGGGCCCGACGTCAAGCTGATGGTGGACGTGAACGGGACCTGGGACGTCGACACCGCGATCCAGCAGCTCAAGCGCTGGGAGCGCCATGACGTGTACTGGCTCGAAGAGCCAGTGCCGCCCGACGACATCCCCGGCTACGTTCGGATCCGGCAGCGGGCCGGACGCACCTACATCGCCGGCGGCGAGCAGCACGTGGGCGTGCTGGAGTTCCGCCAGCTCGTCGAGCAGGGGGCCGTCGACGTCGTCCAGCCCAACGCGGCGATCACGGGCGGCATCACCGACTGGCTCCGCATCCACGCCCTCGCCACGCTCGCGAGCGTGCCGGTGTCGCCGTGGAACCTCCAGATGGTCCACATCCACCTGGCGGCCGGCCTGCCCAACGTCAAGTGGATCGAGTACTTCATGCCGGACAACCCGCTGCTGGAGTTCCAGAGCCGGCTCTTCAAGGGGCCGGTCCTGCGCGAGGAGGCCACGCAGGAGGGACTCTTCCTCGTCCCGCCGGACGGACCGGGCCTGGGCCTGGAGCTGGACGAGGCCGTGGCCGCCGCCAGCCTGGTGCCGGAGTAAGGCCCCTGGCGAGAGGGAGACGGTCACCCTCGTCGAGGCTGCGCGGCAAGCCACTCCGCGGCCGACGGCACGTCCGGATCGCGCGGGCGCAGGTTGTAGTACGGAACCAGCGGGAAATACGCGTCGGCCAGCCGGCGGAGCTCGGCGACGGACTCGGGATGCAGGTCGACCCGCAGATCGACCATGGCGTACGGCTCGCGGTCCACGACGAAGAGCCCGCTGGACACCTCGCCGTTCGGTTGGCCTCCGGCCGCCTTCCCCGCCTCGAGGGATCCGAGGAGTCGCTCCCAGAGCGCGAGGCCGGCGCCCTTCTGGAAGGCATCGAACATCGCATCGGCGACCTCCGCCCCCGCGACCGCGTTGGCCGCGACGACCACGTTGCGCTCGAGGCGATGGCCCGCCCACGGCTTGTTCCCCGAGCCCGTGCGGGCGGCGGCCAGCCCGCTCACGTCGAGGCAGCCGAGCTGACGGCGCTCGACGAACTGGTCGCTCGCCGCCATCTCCTCCAGGACGCGCGGCGCCGAATAGCCGGCGCTCAGGAGGTTCAGGCCGAGATGGCCGAGACGCGGATTGGTGCTGGCCTGAGTGACCACGGCCCCCACCCCCGGCGCGACGTGGATGCACCGCGAGCCGACCGCCATCTCGCTGGTCGCGATCGCGATCCCGAACATCCCGGTGCGCTCGCACCGGCCGATGAGCGAGAACGTCGTGAACTCGATGCCGATCACCGCCAGACACCCGGCATGGCCGATCACCTCGGCGGGGCGTTACTTTTTGATGTCGTCGACCGTGTTGTCGATCTTCCTGCCGGCCTTTTCCGCGGGGCCCTTGCCGATCAGCTTGTCCTGTCCGGTGACCTCGTCGACCTTTTCCCCCGCCTTTTGCATCGGCCCGCTCTCGCATCCTGCCAGAGCCGCGCCGGCGACCAGAGTCGCCATGATCGCAAGTGCCACGACATGTCTCTTCATAACCTTCTTCTCTCCCTGCTCGACACTGTGTGAACCCGCATGATCAGCGTGTCGAGCGTCGCTCGGCCGGAATATCTAGACGCAGGTAGCATGCCAAGTCCGGACCTCGTACCAGGTTGGCGTGTTTCGACGCGTTGATGGTGACTCGCGAGCCGATGTGGCAAAAAAAGTCCTATCGCGATGGCTCGCTTGGGTCTCGATCAGGGCACGCCGTGGCCATGATGCCGGCGCGGCGAGACGCGGCCAGTCGGAGGCGCTGGAGTCCCGCCGATCCGGGTCCATGTCGCGCGTCTCCCCGATGACGCGCTCCAGCAGGTGGTCGTCGATGGTGCCGGGCGAGACGGCCGCCCGCGAGACTGCCGGGCGGTCGACTCCAGAACTCGCTGGCGAGCTCCTCGGCCGCCTGGGGCGCGGCCGGTGGCCACGCCGCCGCTGTCGTCGCCGTCGATGGCGACCGCTGCGCTCGCCGCACTCCCTTCGTGCTCAGGCGAACCACAGGTCGGGCAGCGTGTAGCCGCCCCGGAGCGGATCGGACGGATCGAGGCCGTGCTGGAACACGCCGGTGATCCACGCCTGGCCGGCGATGGTGGGGACGATGCCCGCCCGTCCTCCCACCGTGGCCTCGCCGGCGATCGCGGCCTCGAACCGCGAGCCGATGATCGACTCGTGGAC
>Ga0302046_10002350_pt1 | contig 17609 bp, 18 predicted proteins | sample RVTome_11_FD_200261 | JGI IMG/M metagenome (GOLD analysis project Ga0302046, IMG submission 200261) | Soil microbial communities from uranium-contaminated site in the Upper Colorado River Basin, Wyoming, United States - RVT147D111 (version 2) ...
GCTTTCCCGCAGTTCGGACTCCTTGGCGCGGAACTCCTTGATGCCGCGCTTTGCGAGTGTGTAGATGATGGCCGAGGTGACGAGGATATAGAGAACGTCGTCCAACCAGATCGGAAAACCCGACCTGTGGGCATGGATGTACCCTTCCGACGCGATCAGGAAGAAGAACCCGCAGCACACGTAGGCGGCGGTGATCTTCACGGGGAAATCGCCTTTCCCGAACCAGCTCCTTCCTCCATCCCGGCGCGGGAACCGCCAACTGCCCATGGGAGCCCCTCCTCCTTCCGCTTAGCAATAATACATTAGCAATAATACATGAATGGATGCCCGGATTCAGGAAAGGATGAAGTATACTGATGATATCATTGTCCGGTCCCTCTCCAGGGACGGAAGGCGCGCTCACGATGCCGTCCCTTTTCTCCACGTTCCAGTCCCACCTGCAGGCGGGGTCCCCCTCGGCGTACGCCGTCGCTTTCCTCGGAGGGCTCCTCGTCAGTTTCACCCCGTGCGTCTACCCGATCCTGCCGGTGACGGTTGGGTACATCGGGAGCCGCGGGGGGGGATCCCGCCGGCGCGCGTTTCTCCTGTCCGCCGCCTACGCGGTCGGGATGGCCTTGACGTACGCGGCCCTCGGGATGGCGGCCGGGCTTTCCGGGAGCGTATTCGGCGAGGCGACATCCCACCCCCTCTCGTATCTGCTCCTCGGGAACGTCTGCATCCTTCTCGCTCTCTCCATGTTCGACGTCTTCCGCCTCCCCATCCCCGCGTTCCTCGCCCGCCCCGGCGGGACGGGGAGCGCGCCGGGAGGGGCGGGGGGCGCCTTCGCCGTCGGCATGCTGTCGGGCCTCGTCGTCGGACCGTGCACGGCGCCGGTGCTCGGGGGCCTGCTGCTGTACGTCGGGGCGAGCGGACACCCCGTTTTCGGCGCCACGCTCCTGTTCACCTTCGCGCTGGGGATGGGGCTTCCCGTCGTCGCCCTCGGCACGTTCGCGGGATTGCTCTCGAGACTCCCGAAGGGAGGGGAGTGGACGGTGAAGGTCCAGCGGGCGTTCGGCGTCCTGCTCCTGCTGGCGGGCGAGTACCTCCTCCTCGAGGCGGGGAAACGGTTGATATGACCCGGAACGCTCCCGGGCCGGGGGCCATCGAACGGTGTAAGGAGGGGACGATGCCGTACCGGTTCGCCGTCGCCGTGATGCTGTTCGTCCTGTGCGGGGCCGCCCTTGCGGGGCCGGAGCGGGTCCCGCCCGAAAGCGGGGCGGGGGCCGCGATTCCCGGCGCGTCGACCGGTCCGGCGGCCGATTTCACCCTGCCGGACCTCGACGGCCGGCAGGTGGCGCTCGGCCCGTACCTCGGGAAGATCCCTGTCCTCCTCGTCTTCTGGGCGACGTGGTGCCCGGAGTGCAAGGCGGCCATCCCGGAGATCAACGCGCTGGCCACGGGGCCGCTCGCGGATAAGCTGCAGATTTTCGGGCTCGACTTCCGGGAGTCCAGGGAAAAGGTCGCGCTGGCGGTCAAGTCGCGCGGGATCCGCTACCCGGTACTTCTCGACGAGCGGGGACAGGCGGCCCGGTCGTACGGGGTCGTCGGGATCCCCACCTATATCCTGATCGACCGGAATGGGAACATCGCGTGGCGGAAGCATCTTCTCCCTGCGGACTTCGCGTCCCTGCTCGGATCGTGACCTTCACGGGGGGCGCGCCGCTCCCTACTCCGGCGCGCCCTTCCTCATCCGGATCCCCTGCACTTCCCCCATCCGCCCTTTGAGCTGCTGCACCCGGTCCTCGAAGTCGCGGCTGAGCTGGATCCCCTCCTCGACGCTGCGGATCACCCGCGGCGTGATGAAGATCAGCAGCTCGGTCCTGTTGACGGTGTCGTCCCGGGAGCCGAAGAGCCACCCGAGGAGCGGGATCTTGTAGAAGAACGGAAGCCCGGCGCGGTTCAGGGACTTGCGCTCCTTCACCAGCCCGCCGAGGACGATGCTCTGGTCCTGCGAGGCCACCAGGTTCGTGGAGATGCTCCGCTTGAAGAAGGTCGGGTTCGTGCCGGCGCCGGCGGAGGTGGTGCTGACCTCGCTCACCTCCTGTTCGATCTCCAGCGTCACCAGTCCGGAATCGTTGATGAACGGCGTGAAGGCGAGGATGACCCCCACGTCCCGGTACTCCACCGTGGTCGTCGTCACGGGAGGGTTTGTGTTGCTTTGCAGCGTGGAGGTCACGATGGGGACCTGGTCCGCGACGTTGATCAGCGCCCTCTTCCCGTTCGTCGCGATGACGCTCGGGGAAGAGAGGACCGACGCCTTGCCGTCCTGGGCAAGGGAGCGGAACGCCGCGGTGAGCCTCCCCGTCTTCGTGACGAGGTAGTTGAAGTTGTTCAACAGGTTCCCCTGGTCCAGGGTCCCGGTCCCCTGGAAATCTCCCCCGCCGAAGTCGTGGTTGAACGTCCAGTCGATCCCCAGCTTCAGCGTGTCGTCGAGGGTCACCTCCCCCACCAGGACCTCGAGCAGCACCTGCTGCGGGTACACGTCGATCACTTTCAGGTTCTCGAGGATGTCCGCGTACTCCGACAGGCTCGCGCGGATGATCAGCGAGTTCGTCGGCTCGTCGGGGATGAGGTCGAACCCTTCGCCTTCCTTTCCCTCCCTTCCTTCAACCCCGCTCCTCGAGGAAGCGGGGCGGGACGCGGCGGAAGCGGGCGGCAGTGCCGTCGATCGCGGCGCGGCCGCGTTCGCGGCCGCGCTCATGGACGACCCCTGGAGCTGCGCCACCGCCGGCTTGAACTCCGTCGTACGATCGATCCCGATGGAGGCGGTCCGCTTCGGGTAGAGCATCTCGAGGACGGCGGCGACATCCTTCACCTTCCCGTACCGCACCCGGTACCGGTGGATCGTCCGCGCCGCGCCGGACTTCTCCCGGTCCAGCTCCGCGATCCACTTCTCCACGTCCTCCATCGTCTTGGGGGACGCGCTTACCACCAGCAGCGCGTTCAGCCGGGGGATGGGGACCAGGTTGATCCCCGCGGGCTTCGCCCCGCGGGCGGAGAAGTCGAGCGCGCCGAGGATGTTGTCGAGGTTCTTCGCCATCTCCTCCGGGTCGAGATATTTCAGCTGGAAGAGCTTCATCCCCGCCGCGCGGAACACCTCGGAGTCGAACAGCTCCACGAGGCGCGCCGTCTTCTCGAGATTCGCCGACGTGTCGATCACCAGCAGGATGTTCGCCCGTGCCACCTCGACCGCCTCGCCCCCCGCCGAAAGGAACGGCTTGATCACCTTGGCCATCTCCGCCACGGCGATGTACTGGAGCGGGAACGCGCGCATGATCACCTGGTTGGAGGCCGCCCTCGCGGCCTTGTCCCCGGGAAACACCGGGACAAGGGGCTCCATCTTCGCCTCGACCATCGGAACGATGTGGTAGATATCCCCCTCCTTGATCGCGGTCGCGCCGTTGACGCGGAGGATGGCGAAGAGCAGGTCCAGCGCCCCGTCCTTGCGCACTACCCCCTGCGTGTGCACGTTCACCACGCCCCGGACGCGCGGGTCGATCAGGTAGTTGATCCCCGCGGTCCGGCCCAGCGTGTGGATCACCTCGTAGATATCCGCGTTGTTGAACTTGACGAAGAACCCGGCGCCCCCCCCGGAAGCCGTGGACGGGGAAACGGCGGGTAGCATACGGACCGGGAACGCCGCGGGGGGTGGAGCAGCGGGAGCCGCGGGGGGGGGGACACCGAACGGGGAAGCGGCGCCCCCCGGAACCGGAACCGCCGGCGGGGGCGGAGGGGCGGGCGGAACCGTCGGGGCGGACTGGAACGACGGAACCGGCGGCACGGGCGGGGCGGGAGGCGGCACGGCGGTCGCCGGCGGCTCGGGAGGAACCGGAGCGGGCGGTTCCGCGGGGTCGGCCGAGGGAGCGTCGGAGGAAGAGGGAGCCGTCATCTCCGTCGGGGCAACCGGCGGCGGCACCTCTTCGGCGACGCCGAGGTTCGCCGCGAACAGCACTGCGGCGCAGAACATCCAGCCGATGCGTTTCATTTGCTTTCCCCCCATACCTTCGTGGACTTCATTCATCGCCTTCCCGGAACGAACCGCGGCATCCTTCTCGGCGGGACGTAGGCCGGGCCGGGCCGCGGCTGCGCCGGCGCCGGGGCGGTCAAGGCGGCCTGTCCCGGCGACGCGCCGGGCGCGGACGGCTTCGCGGGGGCGGGGGAACCCGGCGCGGTGGCCGGTTGCGTCGCGTCGCGACGCGTCACCTCGGTCCGGAGCGCGCCTCCCGCCGCGGTGGGCGCTCCGGCATAGAGCGGCAGAAGGAACTCCTTGCCGTCCGCCGTCAACCGCAACCCGTCGATCTCGACCTCCTTCACCGTGAATCCCGGCAAGGCATCCCCCGCCTTCAGCTCCCAACGATCCGTCTTGTTCCCGGTCTTCGCGGTCACCACGCCCACCGGTCCCTCCGCGAATCCGAGGACCCCGAGCAGCGTGTAGCGGGACAATTCCGCCTCGTAATTCCGCACGGATTCACCGGCCGCCTGCTCCCGGAACGGCTGCCGGTCGGCCCGGAAAAGCGGGCGCGCCGCTATGGCCGCCGCCATCGGCGTCGGGTCGGGAGGGGGCTGCGGGTCGGGCGCGGATGCCCCGGGCTGCCAGGCCTCCGCCGTCGCCACGTTGTCCTGCCCTCCGGACGTCCCCCGCAACGCCTGCCGCGTCTCCCATCCGAAGAGGAGCGCCAGCAGGGAGAGGGCGAGGGTGGCGAGAGCCGGCCGTTTCACTCTTCCCCTCCCCCCGCGCCCTTCTCTTCCAGCGGAGCCGCGGAGAAGCCGGCCACCACCATCGAGACGACGACCGTCTCCTTGCGCTGCGCCTGCCCCTTGTAGTAGGCGCCCGTGGAAGCGGAAAATTTCCGGACGCGGAGGATCTTCGGCTGCCGCGAGAGGTCGGCCAGCAGGCGGCCGAGCCCCTCCGTCGTCGTCTGGATCACCAACTGCACCGCCACCTCGGTGTACGGCCCCTTCTTCACGGGGGGGAGCGCCCGGATCGATGTCACCCGGGTTCCCTCCGGCTGGGTGAGCGGCTTCAGGAGCCCCTGGAGGAAGACCCCGGCCGCCGACGGGGTCTCCCCCACCAACAGGCCCTCCTCCCATTTCTCCATCCGCTCGACCTGGTCGAACATCTCCTCGTCGACCCGGGCCTGTCCCAGGCGAATCGTCTCGTACCGGGCGATCACGGCGCGCCGCGCGGGAATCGCGGCCTTGTTCCTCACGTATTCCGCCCGCGCCGGCATCACCACCCACCGGGCGGAGGCGAAGGCGACGATACCGAGGAGACATGCCGCCAACAGCGCCTTCTCCTGCCTCGAAAGCGCGGAAATCCGCGCGAGGAACGCGCCCGCCGCGCTCATCGCGCCGCTCCCGCCGGGGGGGAGGCCGGGACAGGCGGGCGGACGAACTCCCCCCGGATCTTGAACCGCTCGATATTGTCCGCCTGCCGGGTGATCGGCGCCCCGAACTCCACGGACCGGAACCGGCCGTCCCGCGTGAGGGCGGGAAAAATCTCGCTGGCCGACGGGGAAAGCCCCTCGATCTCCACTTTCCTTCCCTCCAGCCGGAACGCGAGGAGCCAGGTGCCGTCCGGAAGCCGGTCCGTCAACTCCCGGAGGATCTGCAGCGCCTCCCCGGACGCCGCCGCTTCTTCCCGCAGCGCGGCGATCCGTCCCTGGGCGTCGTCGAGATCCGAGAGGGTCTCCTCGTACTGCTCCGCGTAGGGACGCAGCGCGGCGATCCGTGCGTCGAACATCGCGAGGTCCGTTTTCGCCTTCCAGGCGACGGCGGAAGGCCACGCGATCCCGAGGGCGAGGGCGGCGACCGCCGCCGCTCCGAGGAATGCCCGGGAGATCCCCGAGTCGGCCCCGTCCCGCGGCGGGGAGAGCAGGTCCATTCGCCACTCGCCGAGCGCTGCCCCGAATGCACCGAGGAGGGCGAACGGTTCCGGCGCCGTCCCGCTCTCCCCCGCGGCTGCGCCGGGCAGGGCGGATGCCGCCACGCGGTCAAACGCGGCCCGGACCCGGAACGCGACTCCTCCGCCCTCGATCACCTTCCCTTCCTGCCCGCACCACCCTTGCGGGGCGTACAGGTCGACGGGTCCGTCGCCGGCGGAAGGGGGCGGGTCGATAAGCCCGACGCGCGCAAGCGAGAGCCCTTCCTCGAGCGGCGATTCCGGGGAGCAGGGGCCGGAGGCGCAGAAGAACGGTTCGCCCGCGGCGAACAGGGTGCACTCCACCGCGGCGCCCGCGGCGCGGATCACGGCCGCCGCGCGGCCGGGTTCGCCCGAAGGCCCTCCCTGCCCAGACAACGCGGCGCCAACCGCCCACGCCGCGGGGACCGCGGCGGACAGCGAAAGGCCCGCCCGCGCGACGATCTCCTCCCATCGCTCGATGTATTCCGAAGGGACCGCCGCGACGACCAGGGTGATCTTCCCCCCCGCGGAAAGGCCGGCGAGCCGCCGGAACCCGTGGCGCAGCTCCGCGGGCGGCACGGGGAAGAGACGCTCCAGCTCCATCTCCACGGCGTCCCGCAGGTCCCTTTCCTTCATCGGGGGAAACGCCGCGCGCGCCAGATAAACCCGATCCGCGGGCAGAACGAGAGCCGCCCCGGCGCCGACCAGCCCGTTGCGGGCGACGAACTCTCCGAGAACCCCCTCGATCTCCTCGGAGCGGACGGGCTCCTTCCCGGTCCTCGGCTCGTGCCACAGGGAAGGGGCGGCGAGCGAAGTTCCGCCGAGGCCGCGTCGCGCGGCGACGATCGCCAAGCGCCCTCCGGACGGGTCGATCCCGATCATGGTGCGAAACCGCTTCAACCGTCCTCCTCCCGAGGCGCCTTGTCGAGCCACGCGAGCATCTTAACCTTTTTTTCCCCCGCACCGGAAACTTCCACAAGGCACCGCACGATGCGGGTCACGTCGTTTCCCGCCCTCCCCGTGGCGATGATCGTGTAGGCGTTCGACGAGGATCCGCCGGAGAGGAGAGCCAGCCCCTGCGCGGTCAGCAGCCCCTCCCCGACCATCGGCGCCAGGTCCGCCGCGGAGATCGGCTGCTCCTTCCGGCGGCCCTCCAGGATCCGGTCCGCCGCCTCGTCCGAAACCCCCGGGAGCGACCGCAGTACGATCTCCGGGGCGCGGAGGAAGTTCAGCTGCGTGGACTTCCCGTGCGCCGTGAATACCCTCGAAAGAAACGCATCGTGGAACTCCCTCGTCACCGCCTTCACGTGCATCAGTTCGCCGATGCCCCGGATCTTCCCATCACGCGGCGAGATCGGCTCGGTCATCCGCCCGTACTCCGCGCGCTCCGCCCCACGAGGCCGGGAGACGTCGTCCTCGTCCCTCCAGTCGAGGATCGCGTCCCGCACCGTTTCCGCCTCCTCCTCCGGAAGCCCCCCCTTCCTCAGGATCTCGAGCAGAACCTCCTCGCCGACGGTGTTCACGTCCACTTTCCCGCTCTCGCTCTCGATCCGGACCTCGTACGACGCGTCGCCGTCCTCCCCGGCGATCGATTCCGCCAGCACGTTGTCCGCGGGCAGGGAGGCGAGCAGCGCGACGGCCCGGCTCACCCCCGTCCGCGCCTGGAAGTACGCGCGCGTTTCGTCGATCCCGTTGCGCGCCGCCATCGCCTCGGTCCGCATCGACCACGAGAAGCCGAGGGCCAGCGTCCCGAGCAGGACCAGCGCCCACAGGACGAGCAGGAGCGCGATGCCGCGGTTGGAGGGCCCGTCCCCCTTCATCCCCCGGTTCCTCCGCCGGCGGGCACCGGGACCACGAACGCGGTCTTCCGGGGGCCGGACGGGGACGGCACGCTGAACTCCACCCGCACGGCGGCGGGAAGACGGCCCGTCTCCTTCAGATCCCACGCGGGGACCCATTCCCACGCGCCTTCCTCCGTCGGCCCCGCGGAGTAGGAGAAGGCGAGGTCCGCCGCGTCCGGAACGAGCGTCCCGGGATCCTCCTTCCCCTGCCACTCCCCCGCCCCATCTGGCCGGAACGGGGACGCCGTCGCGACGGCGATCCCGCTCCCCTCCCCGCCCGGCCGCTCGTAAAACGAGATCAGGCGCAACCCGCCGCCGTGGAACGCCGACGGCGCGCCCGAGGTCAGGAACCGGACGCTCTTCTCCTCGCCCGCGAAGTACGCGGTCGTATCATCGCCCACGCGGATCGGCATCGGGTCCGCCGACATGAGCGCGCGCTCGAGGATCCCCACGACGGCGCGCAGCCTCGCGGCATCCCGGGTCACGGCCTCCCCCCGCTCGATCGACCCGGCGGCGAGGCGGATCCCCGCCGCCACGCTCCCCGCGATCATCGCAAGGATCGCGAGGGCGATGACGAGCTCGAGGAGCGTGAACCCCCGCCGCGCATCATGCGCCGGCATCGGCCTTCCTCCACCGCCACCGCCCGGCCGTGAGCTCCGTCGAACGGCGATCCTCCCCGTCGTCCCACGTCACCGTGACCCGGTACCGGATCTCGTCGTACGGCTTCTCCTCCTCCACGGGCGCGAACGAGGTTTCCAGCCTCCACCGGTACCCTTCGCCGAAGGCGCCCTGCTCCGCCCCCTCGACCGGATTGGGCGCGAGCAGCGCCTCCTCCATCCGCTGCCGGGCGTAGATCGCCGCGGCGGACGCGTCCCTCGCCCCTCCCGACAGGCGCAACGAGCCGGTGAACAGCCGGGAGATCGCCACGATCCCCGCCGCGAGGAGCGTCATCGCGACGATCACCTCGAGAAGGGTGAACCCTCTTTCCCCACGGCGGGGAAACGTCACGTTCCCGCCTCCGACAACCCGGTGAGCGGATCGACCGTCACGCGCAGCGCCCCGCCGTCCTGCGCCGTCACGGAAATCTCCGCCTTCTCGCCGCCGCCGTCGGGGAAGAAGCGGACCCGGACGCTTCCCCGGTCAAGGAGGTCCCCCCCCGGGAGAACGGCCCCGAGGCGGATCGTCTCCGGCAGGAGCCGCACCGCCTCGTTGTCGACGCCGAATTCGCCCCGCGAAAGGTCGAAGACGGCGGAGCGCTCGCGCGCGGAAGCGACGGCCAGCGCGCGGGCCCGGGCGAAGGTCGACCGCACGTCGGAAGCGGCGGTCCGCAGCCGCGCGGACTCGACGGTCCGGGAGAAGGAAGGCGCGACCAGCGCCGCGAGCCCGGCGAGAATCGCCAGCACGACGATCAACTCCACGAGCGTGAACCCGAAGCGATGCATCAGAACGGAACCTCGTTGAGGCGGAAGATGGCGAGGAACATCGAGAAGACGATGAACCCCACCAGCAGCCCCATCCCGAGGATCACGACCGGCTCGAGGATCGTGAGGAAGTTCTTGAGGCTTCGGCGCGCCCGGTCCTCGTACGTATCGGCCACGGAAGCGAGCATTTCCTCGAGACGTCCCGTCTCCTCTCCCACGGCGATCATCTGGAGCGCCAGCTCCGGGAACGGGGTCGTCTCCCCCAGCGCACGGGCGACCTTGGCTCCCCCCTGCACCTTCGTGCGCGCCGTCTCCATCCCCTTCCGGATCGCGGAGTTCCCGCTCACTTCCCGGGCGATGACGAAGGCGGAGAGGATCGGCACGCCGCCGGACAGAAGCGACGAGAGGGACCGCATCACGCGGGACGTCTCCATCGCCGTCACCGTCTCTCCGACAAGAGGCCACGTCAGCTTTCCCCGATCCCAGTCCCGGCGGGCCTCCGGACGCGACAGCGCCCCGCGGACGAGCGCGTAGAGGACGCCCCCGGCGGCGAGCAGGTAGAGGAAATTCGCCTCGAGGAACGAGCTCACGGCGAGGAGGGCGCGGGTGGGGAGTGGGAGAATCACCCCCGAGGAGGCGAACACCCCGGCGAAGCGGGGGACGACGAAGACGACGAGAAGGATCACCGACACGATCGAAGCGGCGAGGAGGATGATCGGGTAGAGGAGCGACCCGAGGACGTTGGAGCGGAAATCCCGGGACCGTTCGAGGAAGCTGTACGCCTGGTCGAGCGCCTCCTCGAGCCGGCCGGTCGCCTGCCCCGCGTGGACCATCTGGACGAGAAAGCGGTTGAACGGCGCCCCGGGAGACTTGCGCATCGCGTCCGAGAGGGAAGATCCGGCGCGCACCTCCCTGAGGAGCGAAACCGCCACGGGTCCCATCGGCCCGCCGCGGAACAGGTCGGCCATCATTTCGAGGGCGCGGTCCATCGGAACGCCCGCGGTGAGGAGGGTGCGGAACCCCTGCAGGAACGGAAGCAGCTCCTTCCGCGCACCCCGCGCGCCGGCCCCGCGCGCCGGCGCCTCGCCCCCCTTCCGCTCCGCCGCCGCCGAGGCCGCCCACACCCGGATCGGAGTGAGGCTCCTCTCCCGAAGCCGATCCCGGGCCGCCGCTTCCCCCGCGGCCTCGATCACGCCCTCGGAGACCCGTCCGGACCCGTCGGTAACCCTGTAGCCGAAGACCGCCATCTACTGGTCCTTTTCACAAATGGGCCGCTTACCCCGCCCGTGTGACCCGCAGGACTTCCTCGATCGTCGTGATTCCCCGTCGAACCTTCTCCCAGCCGTCCTCCCGCAGGGGCCGCATCCCCTCGGCCGCCGCCTTCGCCCGCAGCGCCCCCGCGTCCGCCCTGGCCAGAACCAGCTCCTTGATCCCTTCCGTGACGGGGAGAAGCTCGAAGATCCCGGATCGCCCCCGGAACCCCGTTCCTCCGCAGGCGTCGCAGCCCCGCCCGATCCGCAGGTTCCCCTCCGGAACGAAGCCGGCCTCGCGCAGCAGATCCTCGCGCAACGCCGGGGAGATCTCGCGCGGGGAGACGCAACCCCCGCAGATCGTGCGCACCAGCCGCTGCGCGAGCACGCCGACGAGGACGGACGGCAGCAGGTACTCCTCTACCCCCATCTCGAGCAGGCGCGTGACCGCCCCGGAGGCGTCGTTGGTATGGAGGGTGGACAGCACCATGTGCCCCGTGAGCGCGGAGTGGATCGCGATCTCCGCGGTCTCGCGGTCGCGGATCTCCCCCACGAGGATCACGTCCGGGTCCTGCCGGACGATGGAGCGAAGCCCCGAGGCGAACGTCAGGCCGATCTGCGGCTTCACCTGGATCTGGATGACGCCGGGGATCTGGTACTCCACCGGGTCCTCGATGGTGATGACCTTGCGCGCGGGAGAGGTGATCTCCCGCAGGGCGGCGTAGAGCGTGGTCGTCTTCCCGCTGCCGGTGGGGCCGGTCACCAGGATCATACCGTACGGCGCGGAGACCATCGGCCGGAAGGACGACAGCGTGTCGGGGAAGAAGCCCAGCGTCTCCATGTTCAGCGGGACGGTCGCCTGGTCGAGGATGCGGATCACGACGCTCTCCCCATGCAGCGTGGGGATCGTCGAGACGCGGAAATCGATCTCCTTCCCTCCGATCCGGAGCTTCACGCGTCCATCTTGCGGGAGCCGGCTCTCGGCGATGTTCAGCCGCGCCATGATCTTGATCCGGGAGAGGATCGCGGTCTGGAGCCGTCGCGGGGGGGATTCCACGTCCTCGAGGATCCCGTCGATCCGGTACCGGACGCGCAGCGCCTTCTCGTACGGCTCGAAGTGGATGTCGCTCGCGCCGCGCTCGATCGCGCGCGCCATGACGAAGTTCACCAGCCGGATGATGGGCGCCTCGGAGGCGACGCCGATCAGCTGCTCCACCCGCTCGTCTCCCGCGACTTCCGGCGCCTCGTCCCCGACCTGCTCGACGAGGCTCCCCATCGAGGAGCCGGCCTCGCCGTACTCCTTCTCGATCGCCTCGCGGATCTCCTCCTCGGTCCCGGCCATCACCTCCACGCGCTTCCCGGTGGCCTTGGCCACCGCTTCCTTCGCGTTCGCGTCGAGGGGGTCGGCCATCGCCACGGTGAGCGTGCCGTCGACGGCGGACACGGGGACCAGCAGCCTGGCGCGCAGGAAGGAGAGCGGTAGAAGGTCGGCGGGAACGGGGGTGTCCGCGTCGGGATCGCGCCGGAACGCGGGTATCCCGCACAGCGTCTGGTAGGCGAGGAGCAGCCCCTCCGGAGTAAGGAGCCCCCGGGAGACGAGGAGGCGCGGAAACCCCGCTCCCTCCTCCGCCGCCAAGCCGCTCAACGATTCCAGCTCGGAGGGAGAAACCGGGAGCGTCGCCAGCAGCGCCTCGTTGAACCGCCTTCGGCTGAGGATCGTGACTCCCACCCGCGTATCTTACCTCAGGTCAATCGGCTGCAGGGGTACGAAATGCATCCGCGCCGGGGCGAGGGGAAAGCGGGCCGCCCCGGGTACGGCGGCCCGCAACTTCTATTCGAGGATGGTCGGGATGACTGGATTTGAACCAGCGACCCCCTGGTCCCGAACCAGGTGCTCTACCAGGCTGAGCCACATCCCGACGTAATCAGGTACAATACCAACGGCCTATTTCGCCGTCAATATGTAGATCACCCCCACCACGATCAACAATCCCCCGAAGGCCCGCTTCAAGAGGAGCGAAGGCAGTCCGATCGTGTACCCCGCGGACAGGTACGAGCCGGCCACGAAGCCGAGGATGAGGAGCAGCACCGCGGGGACGTTCACGAAATCCGCCCTGTAGTACCGCCAGAAGGCCAGGAAGCCGATGGGGGGGAGGAGCATCCCGAGCGACGTCCCCGTCGCCATCTTCTGGTCGAATCCGTAAAGGTAGACCATCGCCGGGATGACGAGGATGCCGCCGCCGATCCCGAACATGCCGGACACGGCGCCGGACACGGCGCCGATCGCGAGGAAGCCGAGGAATGCGAGGGGCAAGGGAATTCCTCCTTCTATGCCTTCACGCCTGCGGTCTTCCGGATAATCTGCTTCATGAGGGCGATCGTCTTCCCGTAATCGGGTGTGCCGAAGATCCCCGATCCGGAGACGATCACGTTCCCGCCGGCGGCGGCCACATCGCCGATGTTGTCCGCCTTGATCCCGCCGTCGACCTGGATGTCGACGTCGAGGCCTGCGCGGGTGAGCTGGGAGCGGAGCAGCTCGATCTTGCCGAGCGTGGACGGCAGGAACGCCTGGCCGCCGAAGCCCGGGTTGACGCTCATGAGAAGGACCATGTCCACGTCGGTCAGGACCCACTCCACGGCGGAGAGCGGCGTGGAGGGATTGAGGGCGACACCCGCCTTCTTCCCGAGCTCGCGGATGCGCGCGACGACGCGCTGGAGGTGGGGGGTCGCCTCGGCGTGGACGGTGATGATGTCGGCCCCCGCCTTCGCGAAGTCGTCGACGTACCGCTCCGGCTCCACGATCATCAGGTGGACATCGAGAGGCGTAGTCGCCGCTTTACGGATCGCCGTCACCACCTGCGGACCGATGGTGATGTTGGGGACAAAACGGCCGTCCATCACGTCGACGTGGAGCAGGTCGGCCCCCGCCTTCTCCACCGCCCGGACCTCTTCGGCAAGCCGGCCGAAGTCCGCCGAAAGGAGCGACGGCGCGATGTAATACTCCATGGAGTCTCCCCCCTCGGGATCGATAGTAGCACTTCTGCGCAAATCCACGTACCGGAACCCCAGAACCGGGACGTTCCTAGAACTCCCACAAAAGCGGGACACTCATGATTTCATCTTTGTCCCAGTTCTGGGAGAGTTCTAGGAACGTCCCGGTTCTGGGGATTTGCGCAGGAGCGCGGCGAAGAAGGCGTCGGTGCCGTGCCGGTGGGGGTACAGGCGCAGAAACCCGTCCGCCGTCCAGGCGTCGGCGGGGCCCGGATCGAAGTCGGGACATACCGCCAATGCCGCCTCCGGACGCTCCGCGAGGAACGCCGCGACGACCTCCTCGTCCTCCTCCATCAACGGCGAACAGGTGCAATAGAGCAGGATCCCGCCCCGGCGTACGGATTCCCACACATTCCGCAGGATCGCCGCCTGGACCCGCGCCATCCGCCGCGGCCCGTCCGGCCGGAACCGCCACTTCGCGTCCGGGTTCCGGCGGATCACCCCCATCCCGGTGCACGGGGCGTCCACCAGGACCTTGTCGAAGAGCCCGGAGGAAGGCGGCAGCGGAGCCCGGGAGAGGTCGTGGAGGGCCGTCCGGATCCCCGGCGCGCCGGTGCGCGTCACCACCTCGCGAAGCATGCGGAGCCGCTGGGCGGAGACGTCCGCTGCGAGGATCTCCACCTTCCCGTCGGCGAGGGCGGACAGGTGCGTCGTTTTCCCGCCCGGGGCGGCGCAGGCGTCGAGAATCCGCTCGCCCGGGGCGGGACGAAGCAGGGTGGCGATCAACTGCGCCCCCTCGTCCATGACGAGGTACGCCCCTTCGAGGAACGCGGGGTCGGAGAAGACGGGGGCGGGCTTTCCGAGGACGAATCCGTCCGGCGCGAACCGGCAGGGGGCGGGGTCTTTCCCTTCGTCGGCGAATCGCCTCGCCAGCGCATCCGTGACGACGCGGAACGGGTTGGCGCGCACCGCGAAGGGCGGTTTCCCGAGGCACGCGGCGAGGTACGCCCGCGTCTCCGCCTCCCCCAGAGACGCCGTCAACGCGTCGATAAGATCCCGCGGGGCCGAGACCTCCGCGGGAAGCCGGCGGGGGTCTCCCTCCGGGGGAAGGACGGGAATCTTCCCCGCGCGGACGATCCCGCGCAGCACCGCGTTGACGAATCCACCCGCGCCGCCGCCCCGGGACGCCTTGACGGCCGCCACCGTTTCGTTCAGCGTCGCGCGGTCCGGAATGCGGGTGTAGAAGAGCTGGTACGCCCCCACCCGGAGGGCGTTCCGGACGTACGCGTCGGTCTGTTCGATGGGACGGGAGAGGAACGGCAACAGTGCGAAATCGATCGTGCCCCGCCGGCGCAAGGTTCCCATCACGAGTTCCGTCAGGAGACCCCGGTCGCGGGAATCGGAAAAGCCCGCGCCGCGCAGCGTGCGGTCGAGAACGATGTCGGCGAAGGCCTCGTCCCGGTCGACCCGGGCCAGAACCGAGATCGCCGCGTCCCTTACGATAGCCGTTCCCCCGCCTCCACGCGCCGTCCCTGGGCGTACGCCCACGCCTCCATCGCCTTTCCGCCCTCCGGCTGCACGGACTGGAGGCGGAGGACCCCTTCCCCGCAGGCGACCGAGACCCCGTCGCGCCCGACGGCGACGATCTCGCCGTACTTCCCCGCAGGTACGGATTCCGCGGCGATGGCCGAAGAAAGGACCTTGAGCGTCTTCCCCGCGTGAAGCGCGAACGCGGAGGGCCACGGCGTCATCCCGCGGACCAGGTTGCGGATCTCTCCCGCCGGACGGCTCCAGTCGATCCGGCCGTGCTCCTTCTTCAGCATCGGGGCGTACGTGGCAAGGGCGGCGTCCTGCGGCGTCTCGCCGAGCGTCCCCTCCCGAAGCTTGCGCAACGCCTCGCGCAGCGCCTCGGCCCCGAGGAGCGACAGTTTCGCGAACATCGTTTCCGCGGTGTCTTCCTCTCGGATCGGCATCTCCCGCACGTGCAGCATGGGACCCGTGTCCATTCCCTCGTCCATCCGCATGATCGTGATCCCCGTCCCCGTTTCGCCCCGCGCCACCGCCCAGTTGATCGGGGCCGCGCCGCGGTACTTCGGAAGCAGGGAGGCGTGGACGTTGATGCACCCGAGACGGGGGATGTCGAGGATCGATTTCGGCAGGATGTGGCCGTAAGCCACTACGACGATCAGGTCGGGCGCCTCGGCGGCGATCCGTGCGACGGCGTCGGGATGGCGCGCCTTATCCGGCTGGAAGACCGGGATCCCTCGACGCACCGCCTCCTCCTTGACCGGGGGCGACGCCATCGAGCGTCCACGTCCCGCGGGCCGGTCGGGGTTGCACAGGACGAGGGTCACGTCCTCGACTTCCGCGAGGGCTTCGAGGGAAGAGACGGCAAACCACGGCGTCCCCATGAACACCGTGCGCAATCGGTCGGCCCCGGGACCTGGCGACGGGCGGATCACTTCGCGGAGGCCGCCGCCGAGGAGGAAACCCGCTCGATGAAGAGAATCCCGTCGAGATGGTCGATCTCGTGCTGCAGCGCGCGGGAGAGGATCCCGGCCGCCTGAATCCGATGCGGATTCCCCCGTTCGTCCAAGCCGCGCACCAGGACGGTTTCGGCGCGGATTACCTCGCCCTGGACCCCGGGGACGCTCAGGCACCCTTCGACACCCGTGACCGATCCACTCCGCGAGACGATCTCCGGGTTGACCACGGCCAGGGGGGGGATCGTCTCGTCCACGGGAGATACGTCGAGGACGATGACCCGTTTCCCCACTCCCACCTGGGTCGCGGCGAGCCCGATCCCCTCGGCGGAATACATCGACTCGAACATGTCGCGGATGAGGGTGCGGATCCGGTCGTCGACCGCGGCCACGGGGACAGCCTTCCGCGCCAGGAACGGATCGGGGTAGACGAGGATCTCCCTACGCATCGGCGACCTCCTTCCCCGGCGGGTAGAACCGCACCATGTTCTTTCCGCTCTCCTTCCCCCAGTAGAGGGCCCGGTCGGCGTTTTCCACGAGGACCTTCGCGTTCCATTCCCCTCCGGGGGAGAGAGACGCCACGCCGAAAGTCGCGGTTATACGGACCGGAGCATGGGTCTCGTTGAAGACGCTCCCGGAAACCAGGCGCTGGGCCCTCTCCGCGGCCCGCAACGCCTCGTCGCCGCAGACGCCCAGAAGGAGCCAGACGAACTCGTCCCCGCCCAGCCGGGCGACGGTGTCGTAACTCCTCTTCACCCGGCTCAGGACGCCGCCGAATTCCCGGATCACGCTGTCCCCCACCTCCGGCCCGTACGTCTCGTTGACGCGCCGGAGATCGTCGATATCCGTTACGATGCAGGAGAGGGGCCGCCCGATGCGGCGTGCCGTCTCGGCGCACCGGTCGAGATCGAGCGAGAAACGGCGCCTGTCGGGCAAGCCGGTCAACCCGTCCAGCATGGCGCAGTCCGAAAGCTCACGTCCTGCGAGGACCGCTTGCCGGTACATCTCCCCGTACGCCAGGAGCGGCAGCGCACGGTCGAGGATCTCCTCATCCGGAAGGTCCGCGGCGAAGACCATGTCCGCCCCCGCCTCCCGGAACCGGCGGGTCCGGTGGACCGCGCTCCGTCCTCCGATCAGGAACACGGGAACCACGGGTCCGCCGGCGGCGCGGAACCGCCGCAGGATCTCCTCCTCCTCGGCGACGGCGCCATACTCCCCCAGCAGGACCGCGGCGAACCCCTCGCCCCTCCCCGGGACATCGAGGAGGGCGCTCCATGTGGCGGCAGTCTCCACCGTGTAGCCGCGGCGGGAGAACAGGTCGCCGACACGCCGGAGGACGGGCCACAACGGACGGGCGACGAGAATGGTTCCCTGTACGGGGGTCATTTCTTCCCGCCCCCCCCCTTCCGCGGCCATCCGCCGAGAGCGTTGGCGTTGCGCAGCGCCACCGCCGCCGCGTTGCCGAACGCCGTGAGCAGTTCGAGGTCCTCCTCGGCGAATCCTCCGACCTGGTAATGGTCGAGGTTGATGACCCCCATCACCTCGGATCCCCATTTGACCGGCACCGCCATCTCGGACATCACCGCGGGATTCGCCTCGACGTAGCGGGGATCTTTTCGCACGTCGGGAACGAGCAGCGGCTCCCCTTCCTGCGCGACCCAGCCGGTGATCCCCTCCCCGAC
>Ga0302046_10002351_pt1 | contig 17608 bp, 14 predicted proteins | sample RVTome_11_FD_200261 | JGI IMG/M metagenome (GOLD analysis project Ga0302046, IMG submission 200261) | Soil microbial communities from uranium-contaminated site in the Upper Colorado River Basin, Wyoming, United States - RVT147D111 (version 2) ...
CCCCGATCATCTCGGGGCGGGCCCGCATCGCCGCCAGCGCGCGGCGGATGGTCGGTTCGAGCTCGCGCGCACCGTCGTGCGGCGCGATGAGCCGGGCATAAAGCAACGCCCCCGAGCGTAACGACATCGCGAAGGTGGGAGCGGAACAACCGTCGAGAGCCGTCCTGACCCCTGCCTGCGCCAGGCCGGCGATCCGTTCGACGACACGGCGGATGTCGACCTGCAGCGGCCCGGTGGGGTCGAGGTAGCTCTCGATCGACTCCCCACGCTGCACCGCCAGGGCCAGCATGCCGGCGTGCTTGCCGGAGCAGTTGTTGTGCAGCACGGTCGGCTTCCGGCCGGCGGCGCGCAGCGCCAGCGCCGTGGCTCGATGCAGAGGTTCATGCGTGCCGCACCGGAGGGCCGATTCGTTAAGCCCGATCCTGTCCAGAATCTCACCGACCGCCTCGAGATGGAACGGCTCTCCTCCATGCGATCCCATCATGACGGCCAGGTGCCCCGGCCCGAAAGCGAAGCGTTCCACAGCGCCCGAACCCAGCAACGGCAGGATCTGGGCCGGCTTGCCGGCGGAGCGGATGAAGGTCACGCACTCGGGATCGCCTGCCGAAGCGAGCAGGCGATCGCTCGAATCGACGACGGCGATCGCTCCGTAGTGAAGCGACTCGGCGATCCCTCCCCGCCGTACCTCGACCATCGGCACGTACCCACCGCGCCCGCGATCATCCTCGCTCCCCTCTCCCATGGACGGCCCCCTCGTTCCAGGGCATTGTAGCGCAAGCTCACGATCGAAGTGGTTCGCCGTCGAGGTGGCTGCGGTGGCGCGGCTGTATTAAGATGCTCTCCCCGCTCGAACCGGACGCACTCCGCGCCGGCAAGGCGCCCCGAGGCTCCAATGACCGGCGATCGACAATCCTACTCGGCCATGCCGGACTGGCGGCGCAATCAGCTCGCGATCACGATCAGCGCCTCGATGATCTTCCTCGGCTTCACCCTGGTCACGCCCTTTCTGCCGTTCTACATCGAATCGATCGGGGTCGAAGGAGAGGCGGCGATCGCCATCTGGTCGGGACTGCTGCTCAGCATCACACCGCTGCTTGCCGCGCTGCTCGGTCCCTTCTGGGGGCGGCTGGCCGATCGCGTCGGTATGAGGATCATGGTCCAGCGAGTGTTGATCACCGTCACCGCCCATTGGGGGTTGATGTTCTTTACCACCGAGGTCTGGCAGATTCTCGTTCTCCGGGTGCTGCTCGGCCTCTTTTCGGGCTTCGGCACCATGTCGGTGGCGTTGATCACCCACGGGTGCCCGAAGGAGCATATCGGCCGGGCGATAGGCACTCTGCAGGCGGCCCAGATCATGAGCACCGCCCTCGGCCCGTTAATCGGGGGCGTGCTGGCCCAGAGCATCGGCATCCGCAGCACCTACCTGGTAACCTGCGGATTGTGCGCCGCGGCCCTCTGCCTCGTGGCTTCGATCTATCGCGATGTGGAGACGGGCGACGAGGCCGACGCTCCCGTCGTCGTGGCCCAGGCCGGGCCCGTCACCGAGGGAGTGCGGGCCGTCGTCCCGCCGCCTCGCTCACGCGTGGCGCCCCACCCTCGCCCCTTCAGGGAGATCCTCGCTCTGCCCGGGTTCCGGTCACTGCTGCCACTCCTCTTTTTCGCCAATCTGGTCGACAGAGCGTTCTTTCTCATCGTCCCGCTGTTCCTGACGGCGATGGCCGCCGGCAGCGGCACTCTGGAGGCAACCACCGGGGTAGTCCTGTCGGCGGGGGCGCTGGCCGGGGCCGCCTCCGCCTTCCTGCTCGGCCGCGGGATCCGGCGTCTGCCTCCTTTGCCGGTGCTGTTCTGGAGCCTGCTGTCGGGAACGGTGCTGGTGTTTGCGATGGGGATGTCGCGCACCGTGTTCTCGTTCGCGTTGCTGCGGGTGCTGGTCGGCCTGGCGATCGGCGGCGCCGCAACCTTGCTCTATACCATCGCCGGGGACGTCATTCCCAGCCATGGGCGGGCCGCCTCCTACGGAATGCTGTCCAGCGCCGCGGTGCTGGGAGGCGCGCTCGGCCCCAGCATGAGCGGCCTGCTGGGCGCGGTCAGCCCGCGCGCGCCGCTGTTCGCGGGGGGGATTCTCTACCTGGCCCTGACCGTACAGGTATTCCTGCTGGCCCGGAGGCAAGGGCTCCTGCGCACGGCCGACTTCCCCCGGCCGCTGGGAGGAGGTTTCTGATGGGAAGATCGGATGGTCAGGAGGTCGCGGTGGAACCGTCCGGGTCCAGCTCCATCGCCGCCAGCTCCGCCTTGCCCTGTTCGTCCAGCGGCGCCATGGTGATGCCGGTGAAGCCGTAGAAGATCGACACCAGGGGGTTGATGAGATTCAGGAACGCGAACGGCAGGTAGGCCAGCGTGCTGACGCCGAGGGTGGCCGACATGAAGGCGCCGCAGGTGTTCCACGGCACCAGCGGCGAGGTCAGCGTGCCCGCGTCCTCCAGCGCCCTCGACAGATTCTTCGGATGGAGACCGCGACGCAGGTACGCTTCCCTGTACATCCGCCCGGAAACCACGATCGACATGTACTGGTCGGGGGCCGCGATGTTGATCCCGATGCAGGTCGCGATGGTGGCGGCCACCAGCGAACCGGTGCCGCGTGCCAGGCCGAGAATCGCCCCTGCCAGCACGGCCAGCATGCCACTTCGTTCCATCACGCCGCCGAATCCCAGCGCACAAAAGATGAGAGCGACGGTCCCCATCATGTTGCTCATGCCCCCCCGGGTGAGCAGCGAGTCGATCGCCTCCACGCCGGTCGAGGAGACGTACCCGGTCCACGCCGAGTTGATCACCGCGGCTATCCCCGCCTCGGGCTGGGTGGCGAGCGCCACCAGCCCCCCCAGCAGCGCGCCGGCGAACAGCGCCGGGAGCGCCGGAATGCGCCTGACCACCATGGCGATGACCGCGACCGGCGCCAGCAGCAGCCAGACGCTGATGTTGAACGCCCCGTCGAGGGTGCCGAGCATCGCGTCGACGGTTGCCGTATCGAGGCTGTTGTTCCGGTAGCCCCAGCCGATGACGGCATAGACGGTCAGAGCGAGGATGAGGCTCGGGCCGGTGGTGAAGACCATGTGGCGGATATGGGTGAACAGGTCGGTCCCGGCGACCGCCGGCGCCAGGTTCGTCGTGTCGGACAGGGGTGACATCTTGTCGCCGAAGTAGGCGCCGGAGATGATCGCCCCCGCCGTCATCGGCGGCGGGACCCCGAGAGCGGTCCCGACGCCGATCAGCGCCAGCCCGACCGTCCCGGCCGTCGACCACGACGAGCCTGTGGCGAGCGAGATGATCGAACATATGAAGCAGGTCATGAACAGAAACAGCGCCGGAGTCAGCAGTTTCAGCCCGAAGTAGATCATCGTCGGTACGATTCCCGACAGAATCCAGGTGCCGATCAGGCTGCCGATGACCATCAGGATGAGGGATGCCCGCAGCGCGAGGTAGATCCCCTTGAGCAGCCCCTCTTCGATCTCTTTCCAGGGATGACCGAGCAGGACGGCGATCCCGGCGGCGACGGCGGTGGCGAACAGCAGCGGCACCTGGACCGGCCCCTCGACCACGACCACCGTATAACCGAGCGACAGGATGAGAATGGCGATCGGCACGAGGGAGATCAGCAAGCCCGGATTCGCCGGCGGCTGCCGCCGCGGGTCGCTCATCTGCTGGCGACCATGATCAACAGGCCATGGAGAGCTGGAGAGTGCCCCGTTTCATATTCCGGCACTATACGCGAGGCGTCCTCAAACTTCAACGCAGCGTGGAGCTTGACACTACCGGGACCGCCGTCTACGATGGCGGATCTCACGGTATCAGAAGGAGATCCACGGTGACCGCCAGCTCAGCGCGACTGCGGGAACTGATTGACAGCGCCGCCCGGGTGGTCGCCCTCACCGGCGCCGGGATATCGGCCGAGTCTGGAGTCCCGACCTTTCGCGGCGCGAACGGCTTGTGGGAAAAGGAATCGGTCGAGGATCTCGCCACCCCCGAAGGCTTCGCCCGCGACCCGGCGCGGGTATGGCGCTGGTATGACGAGCGCCGGCGGCAGATCGCCTCCTGCAGCCCGAATGCCGGCCACCGCGCCCTGGCGGAGTACGAACGTCGGCGCCCCGGCTTCACCCTGGTGACGCAGAACATCGATGATCTGCACCGCGCCGCCGGCAGCTCCCGCCTGCTCGAGATGCACGGCAATATCTTCCGGGTTCGCTGCTGCCGTGAAGGAACGATCCGCGACGATCGGCGGGGGCCGCTGCCCGCCACCCCGCCGCTCTGCGGCTGCGGGGCGATGTTGCGGCCGGACGTGGTGTGGTTCGGCGAGCCTCTGCCCGAGGAGGTGCTGGGCAACGCGTTCGGCGCCGCCCGCCAGGCCGACCTGTTCCTCGTGATCGGAACCTCCGCGCTGGTGTATCCTGCAGCCGGACTTCCGAAGATCGCCCGCGAGCGGGGCGCCTATCTGGTGGAAATCAACATCGAGCCGACTTCCCTCTCCACCGGGATGGACGAGGTGATCACCGGGCCGGCCGCGGGGATCCTCCCCGGCCTGCTCGGCGGAGGCGGGGCTCACTGACGGGATTGCGCTGACCATGCGTGGACTCTATCTCGACTGTTTCTCCGGCATCAGCGGGGACATGTTCCTCGGTGCCCTCGTCGATCTGGGGGTCAAGGGGGGCGATTTACGCGCGCAGCTTCGCAAGCTTCCGGTAACCGGTTATCGGATCAGCGCCACCTCGACCCGCCGCGCTGACCTCGGGGGAACGCGGGTCAATGTGGTTCTGTCGGCGAGCAGGCAGCCGCACCGCGGCATCCGGGAGATTCGCCGGTTGATCGAAAAGAGCCGCCTGTCGGCGAGGGTTCGCGAGCGGTCGCTCGCGGCGTTCGAAGCCCTGGTCGATGCCGAAGCCCGCGTTCACCGGATGCCGAGGGAACGGGTTCACCTGCACGAGGTCGGCGCGGTCGATGCGATCGTCGATATCGTCGGCACGATGATCGGGATGGAGAAACTCGGCTGGCCCCGGGTGGTCTGCTCTCCCCTGCATCTCGGTCGCGGGGTGGTGACGATGGAGCACGGCACCTTCCCCATACCGCCTCCGGCGGTCGCCGAGCTGCTGCGCGGCCGCCCCTGTTACTCCACCGACCTCGAGGGAGAACTGGTCACGCCGACCGGGGCCGCTCTCGCCGTCACCCTCGCCACCGATTTCGGTCCCATGCCGCCGATGCGCCTGCAGAAGGTCGGCTATGGCGCCGGCTCGCGGCAATACGACCATCACCCGAACCTGCTGCGCGCCCTGTATGGCGACTTCCTCGATGAGGCGGCGCTGCGCGAGACGGTACTGGTGATCGAAACGACGATTGACGACATGAACCCGCAGCTGTACGGCCACCTGATGGAGAGGCTGTTCGAGGCCGGCGCCCTCGAGGTTTTCTACACGCCGATCCAGATGAAGAAGAACCGCCCCGGCATTCTCGTGACCATCATCTGCCCGCAGCCTCTGCTGGAGGAGGTCTCCGCGGTCATCTTCCGCGAGACGACTACCATCGGCTTCCGCTACCTGCCGATGGGAAGGATCGAGCTGGCGCGGGAGTTCAGGACGGTGAGAACTCCGTACGGTGCGGTCCGCATGAAGCTGTCGTTCCACAACGGCGAACGGGTGCAGAGCACGCCGGAATACGAAGACTGCCGCTCCATCGCGCTCACGGCAGGCGTGCCGCTGATGGAAATCCAGCGGGCGGCGGTCGGTGCCCTGCACGGTCCGGCGGCCGGCCGCCGGCAACGCACGACCAAGCGTTCCACCAGGCGGAGGTGACGGTGATCTACGACAGGGAAAAGGCCAAGCGCATGTTGCGCGTCGCCCTCGATGTAGCGGAGGGGGCCCTCGACCTCGCTGCCCGGCCGGGTGGCGAGCCGAGCCTGCGGGCGCCGGTCCTCGAGTTCGAGAAACGGTTGCGCGGCTTCGCCGCGAAGGGCGACCTGGACGCGATGTACGATGCCTACCTGCGCATACTACGCGAGGGGCCGGACCTCGGTCGGATTCTCGATCGGCTGCACCGCAAGAGCTTCGAGTCGGAGTTCTATCGGTTCGTGGCCATCTACTGGGAGCGCGACTGAGGATGAACGGTCGGTTCTACGTCACGACGCCGATCTACTACGTGAACGACGTGCCGCACATCGGACACACCTACACCACGATCGTGGCCGACGTGCTGGCGCGTTTTCACCGCATGCTCGGCGAGGAGGTCCGTTTTTTGACCGGCACCGACGAGCACGGGCAGAAGATCGAGCGGGCGGCGCGCCAGCGGGGTATGCAGCCGATCCAGCTGGCCGACGAGGTGGTGGAACGCTTTCGCTCGCTCTGGACCACGCTCGGCATCAGCAACGACGATTTCATCCGGACGACCGAGGCGCGCCACCGCAAGGGGGTCGAGGCGCTGTTCAGCCGGATGCTCGACAAGGGAGATGTCTACAAGGACAAGTATGCGGGCTGGTACTGCACCTCGTGCGAATCGTTCTTTCCGGAGAACCAGGTGGTCGACGGTCTCTGCCCGGACCAGGGGCACAAGGTCGAATGGACCGAAGAGGAATCGTACTTCTTCCGCCTGTCGCGTTACCAGGAGCCGCTGCTCGCGCACTACCGCAAGCATCGGGGCTTCGTGTTTCCCGAGACGCGCTGCAACGAAGTGGTGGCGTTCGTCGCGTCGGGACTGAGGGACCTGTCGATCAGCCGCAGCAGCCTGAGCTGGGGGATCCCGTTTCCGGCCGATCCGAAGCACATTCTGTACGTCTGGTTCGATGCCCTGAGCAATTACGTGACGGCGCTCGATTACGGGGGGGATCGGAAGCTCTACGAGCGCTTCTGGCCCGCCGACATTCACCTGGTCGGCAAGGACATCCTGCGCTTCCACGCCATCTACTGGCCCGCCTATCTGATGTCCGCCGGCCTGCCGCTGCCGGAACGGATCGTCGCTCACGGCTGGTGGCTGCGGGACGCCGCCAAGATCTCGAAATCGCAGGGCGGGGTCGTCGATCCGATTCCACTGATCCGCGAGTTCGGCGTCGATCCGCTGCGCTATTTCCTGATGCGGGAGATGGTATTCGGCCAGGACGCCAATTACTCGGACGAGGCGTTCATCGAGCGGGTCAATACCGATCTGGCCAATGATCTCGGCAATCTGGCGAGCCGCTGCCTGAAGATGGTCTCCGACTATTGCGCGGGGGTGATTCCGCCGCCCCACGCGCGGTTCGCCGCCGCCGGCCTGCTGAAGGAGAAGGCGCGCGCCGTCTGGGACGGCTACATCGAGGATTTTCGCGCCCTCGATTTCAGTTCCGGCCTGGCGCGGGTCTGGGGGTTCGTCGGAGAACTGAATCGCTTCATCGTGCAGCAGGAGCCCTGGAAGGCGGCTCGCGATCCGAACCTCCGCGCCGACCTCGAATCGACCCTCTATGCCGCCGCGGAAGGCCTGCGCATCATCGCCCGGCTGATCGCGCCGGTCGTCCCCGGCTCGGCCGCCAGGTTGTGGAGGACCCTCGGCATGACGGGAAGCGTCGAGCAACCGGGGCTGGGCGATTTTTCCTGGGGAGTGCTCAAACCAGGGAGCCGCATCGTGCCGGGCGCGGCCCTCTTTCCGCGTATCGACAAGGCCGCGTACCTCGAGGAAGCGCGGCGCAGCAGGGAGGTTGCAATGGAGAGACCGGACCCGGAAGGAACCCGTCAGGAGGATGCGGCCGGGGCCGCTGCGACACCCCCCCCGGCGCCGGCGCAGCCCCGGGGGACGACGCAGATCGACATCAATGAATTCGGCCGCCTCGAACTGCGGACCGCCCGGATCACGGCCGCCGAGCGCGTCGAGGGAGCCGACAAGCTTCTCAAGTTGACCGTCGATATCGGCACGGAGAGCCGCACCATCGTCGCCGGGGTCGCCCTTCGCTACCGGCCGGAGAACCTGGTCGGCAAGATGATCGTGGTCGTCGCCAACCTCAAACCGGCCAAGCTGCGCGGCGTCCTGTCCGAAGGAATGCTGCTCGCCGCCTCCGATCCGGAGGGTCAGCCGTATATCCTCACCACCGATGAAGCCGTTTCGCCGGGGTGGCGCGTCCGCTGATCGAGTCTCATCCCGCGGCGGCCCGCTCCTTCGTGGGGTCTGGTCAGGTCCACTGCATGCCGACTTACAGCGACAGCCACGTCCACCTCACATTCGACAGGTTCGACGCCGATCGCGATGCGGTCATCGCGCGCGCCCGCGACGCGGGGGTGGCCCGCATGATCTCCGTGTCGTCTTATCTCGGGGATGCCGAGCTGTGCGCTGATCTGGCGGCACGGTATTCCTTCATTCATTTCACCGCCGGAGTTCATCCGCACGAAGCGAAGAGCTGGAGCGATGGCGTGGCGCGGGCCCTGCGCGAGGTCGCTCAGAGGCCGAAAGCCGTCGCGATCGGGGAGATCGGCCTCGACTATCACTACGATCACTCCCCGCGTGACGTGCAGCGTGCGGTGTTTCGCGAACAGATCGCAATGGCGCGCGAGCTCGGCCTGCCAATCGTCATCCACACGCGTGAGGCGTGGAGCGATACCTTCATCATTCTCGAGCAGGCGAGGGCAGGCGCGATCGGCGGAGTGTTTCACTGCTTTTCCGGCGGACCGGACGAGGCACGCCGCTGCCTCGACCTGGGTTTCTACCTGTCGTTCGCCGGACCGATCACCTTCAGGAACCCGGGCCGACTTCCCGAGGCAGCGGCCGGCATGCCGCTCGACCGGCTGCTCATCGAGACCGATGCGCCCTTTCTCACCCCGCATCCTCACCGCGGACAACGAAACGAGCCATCGCACGTCGTCCTGGTCGCGGAACGGATCGCCGCCCTCAGGGGCGTTACCGCCGGGGAGATCGGCGAGGCCACGACACGGAACCTCGAGACGCTGTTTCGATTGACGGAACGTGTTGAGGGGGCGTAGGATCGAACCGGTATGAGCCACTGTCTGAACTGCCGCGCCGAGTTGCCCTCCGGGGATTCGACCTGCGAACAATGCGGTGCGCTGCTGGCGGGATCGCGCATGGTGGCCGAGGTGCCGCTGCAGGAAGAGGCGGCGGTTGCCTACGGACTCCTGCAGGGTGCGGGGCTCCACCCGTTGCTCGCCTACATCGACGAGGGCGGCGAGCCCCGGCCGATCGACCCGGACGCGAACTACGTTCCGGGCGCCGGGCTGATGCCACCGGTGACGACTCCCTACGCGGTGTTCGTTCCGGAGGAAGAGTCCGAGGTGGCGAAGCGGATCCTGGATGATGCCGGCCGCAACCGTCCGGAGGACGACCCGGAGGAGACCTCAACCCCCTGCTAGCCGGCTTCCGGTTCCGCCTCAAGTGACCTGATCAGATCGCCGATCTGCTTCGCCAGACGATCCCTGACCTCCCGAAACGCCTGCCGCACGACATCCGGCCCCCCGCTGACGAATGACGGGTCGGGCGTCGACCAGTGCGTGGTCGGAGCTCCGAGAATCGGGGCCGGACAGAGGCTGGCGGCCGAATCGCACAACGTGAACACCCGGTCGAACGGCCCGGAAACGTCGTCCAGCCCCTTCGAGTAATGGCCCGAGATGTCGATGCCGATCTCCTGCAGCACCGCCACCGCGTGCGGATTGACCCCGAACGGATTCGTTCCGGCGCTGTGCGCCTCCACCTTACCCTCGCCGAGATGATTGGCGAGACCTTCCGCCAGCTGGCTGCGCGCCGAGTTGCCGGTGCACACGAACAGTATCCGGATTGACTTCGATCTCATCGAGGTGCGCCCCTTCGGGTCCGGCGTTTGATGCCGGCATTCAGCACGATCGTAATTCTAGCCGATCCGGGAGGCATCGCCCCCCCCGGATCGCCCTCCCTTAGGTTAGAATGCGGTCAATCGATTCGACCTGAACAAAGGAGAGGCCGATGGAGACCGAAATCCGCACCCTTGTCGCGCGGGGGGTCGACCTGTTCAACCGGGAGGACTACTTCGAAGCGCACGAAGTCTGGGAGGACGCCTGGCGCCAGGAGACGGGGGAACGACGGCGCTTTCTGCAGGGGTTGATCCAGGTCGCCGCGGGGTTCGTCAAGCTGCAGCGCCGCCAGCCGCGCGGCGCGAAGGCGCTCCTCGAGCGGGGGGCGGAAAACCTGACCGAGCATGCGGACGGTGATTTCGGGCTCGATCTGCCGCCTCTCCTGGAGTCCGTGTCCCGCTGGCGCGATGTCGCCGATAGCATGACGGAATCCGGTGAGTTCGATCCCGGCAAGCTCGCACCGCCGAGCCTGAACCTGTCGGGGCCGCGTGGGATCTGATCGCCGCTGCACCGATTCTACCCGGAGGAGATAATGAACGAACATGACGGCGCTCGGGCGCTGCACGCGCTGTTCGACGAGGGGTGGGAGTGGACCCTCACCGAGTTCCCCACCTATGCGACCGTCGTCGGTGATTCGCGTTACAACGATCGCTGGCCGGACATGTCGCTTGAGGCGCACGCCCGGCGCGATGCGCATGCCCGCGACATGCTCGCCCGCGTCAAGGCGATCGATCGCGACGCGCTGCCGGTGTACGAGCGGCTGAATTACGACCTGTTCCTCCGGGACTTCGAGCTGAGCGTCGAGGGCCAGAGATTTCCACATGAACGTCTGCCGCTGACGCAGATGAACGGCGTTCACCAGGACGTCGCCGACATGGTCCAGATCTCGCCCCGGCGCACGGCGAGCGACTTCGACATGCTGACCAGGCGACTGCGCGCCGTGCCGCGGCTCGTCGAACAGACCATCGAGCAGATGAGGAGGGGCCTCGACACCGGCATCACGCCCCCCCGGGTCGTCATGAACAAAGTCCCCGAGATGATCGAGAATCAGCTGGTCGACGATCCGGCCGGCAGCCCGATCGCCATGGTGGCGCTTGCGGATTTCCCTGCCGACCTCGACGCCGGCGCGCGGAGCACGATACGGGACGGCGTCCTCGGCGCGGTCGGCGATGCGATCGTCCCTGCCTATCGCTCGCTGCACAAGTTCTTCGTCGAGCAGTATCTGCCCGGCACGCGCGACAGCATCGGCCTCGGCGATCTCCCCGATGGCGAAGCCTGGTACGCTTATCAGATTCGACTCATGACGACGTGCGAGCTGTCGGCGGACGAGATTCACGCGCTCGGGCTCGACGAAGTCAGGCGGATCCGCGGCGAGATGGATGCGACCATGCGCCGCTCCGGCTTCGCGGGATCGATAGGCGAGTTCTTCCATTTTCTGCGCACCGATCCCCGCTTCTATTTCACCGACAAGGCCGATCTGCTCAGGACCTATCGCGACATCGCCAAACGCCTGGATCCGGAGCTGCCGAAGCTGTTCCGCACTCTCCCCCGTCTCCCGTACGGCGTCATTCCCGTCCCGGCATACTCGGAAAAGGTGCAGACGACCGCCTACTACTATCCCGGCTCGACGCAGGCGGGTCGCCCCGGCTATTTCTACGCTAACACGTACGATCTCGGCTCCCGCCCCCGGTGGGAGATGGAGGCCCTGACGGCGCACGAAGCGGTGCCCGGACATCACCTGCAGATCACCCTGGCCCAGGAGATGGAGGGTCTGCCGAAGTTCCGTCGCTTCGGCGGCAATACCGCCTTCATCGAGGGCTGGGGACTCTACTCCGAATCGCTCGGCGAGGAGCTCGGCCTGTACCGCGACCCCTACTCGAAATTCGGCCAGCTGACCTACGAGATCTGGCGGGCGATCCGCCTGGTGGTCGACACCGGCATGCACGCGAAGGGATGGACCCGCGCGCAGGCGATCGCCTATTTCGAGGAGAACGCCGGCAAAGCGGGACACGATATCGAGGTCGAGGTCGATCGGTACATCGCCTGGCCGGCCCAGGCGCTCGCCTACAAGATCGGCGAGCTGAAGCTCAAGGAGCTGCGTGCCGGCGCCGCCCGCACCATGGGGGCACGCTTCGACGTACGGGAGTTCCACGACCTCGTCCTCGGCGCCGGCCCCCTGCCGCTGCCGATCCTGGAGGCGCGCGTGCGGGAGTGGGCGGCGCGGCCTCCGGCAGCCGCCAGCTAATCTCTCTGCAGATGCACGACAGAGCATCGGCCCACATGTGTCCCGCGTCTTATGGTCGCACGCGGCGATCGCGCATAACCAACCACTTCGCAGGCGGTTGCGAGCGGTCCGAACTGCCGGGCGACGACTTCGAGCCGCGCCGTGCGGAGCGGAACGGAGGGTCTCGGCGTCGAATCGCGTGCGACCAGGAGGCGCCCGGCAGTTCGGGCCGCGCCGGCGACCGGCGGCGAGAATTGACAGCCGGCGTAGTTCGGCGTATACAAGGTGCGGTTCTCTTGCTCATTGACATCCGACATCACGGGCGATCGTCCTGACCGACGGTCACGACGATCGATTTGGGAAGGGGGTGCAATTCCCCCGCTGCCCCGCAACTGTAAGCGGTAGCGAAAGCCGGGAAGTCCCACTGGAAGCCAGCAGGCGACCGGGAAGGGCCGGCGAGTAGAGAGCCGCAAGCCAGGAGACCGGCCCGTGATCACACTCCGTGACGAACCTCCGCGGGAGAGGGGCGTCGTGCAAGCCCCGACGACGCTCAGCTCCAGGCCGGATCGGGGCGTTTTCGTTTCTGCGGCGGCTTCTCACGGGGTCGATTACCTCGCGGGAGGTTGCCATGGTTCATGTCCCCTTACTTCACCGCTGCTCCGGCGGCCGGCTGCCGATCGTTCCACTCCTGATCGCGCTGACGCTCGCCGCGGGATCGTCGATCGGGGTCGCCGCCGCCTCGGTCGACTGCTTTCCCGATCATGTGGTATCGCTGCTTACCGGCACCGTCAGCTCCCCCCCGGCATTCAATTCATGGCAACCGGGAATGGTGCTCGGCCCTCCGGGTAACAGCACCCCGACCTCCGGCTCGCTGACGGTGGTCTCGCTCGGGCACGGCGGATCCATCGTGGTCGAGTTCCGCAACGCCGAAATCATCGACGGCCCCGGTCCCGACTTCATCGTGTTCGAGAACGCCTTCTTCTGCGGCGTCGCGCCCGCTTCGCCAGCCGATGATTACAGCGTCTTCGCCGAGCCGGGCATCGTCGCCGTGAGCGAGGACGGCATCGACTTCGTCACCTTTCCGTTCGATGCTGCCGCACTCGCCCAGGTCAGCTCGCTGTGCACCGACCGCGCGCTGATCGAGTCGCTCGACGGCCTGATCGGCATCACCCCCAGCTTCACCGGCGATTACCGCATCCCCGACGATCCACTGGCCTTCGATCCGGGCGCCCCCGGAGGCGTCTCGGGGCATGGCGGCGACGCCTTCGACCTCGCCGATCTCGGTCTCGTGCGGGCCCGCTTCGTTCGCATCACCGACCCCGACATCGCGCTCGGCCTGCCCGGTTCGTCGGAAGGTCTCGACCTCGATGCCGTGGTCGCGCTGCACGCCCGCCCCCTGCCCCCGCCGGGCACGGTCGACAGCGACGCCGACGGTCTGCCGGACGGCGACGAGATCCTGCTCTACGGCACCGATCCCGGCAATGACGACAGCGACGGCGATCTGATGAATGACGGCGAGGAGGTGGCGGCATGCCGCGACCCGGGATCGGCCGGGGGCCCCCCCTGGTTCTATCCGTCGCTCTCCATGGAGGTCGCCGAGTCATCGCCCACCGTGTTCCGCTGGCAGACCCTCGGCCCCGGCGTGCTCTACGACGTCGTCCGGGGCGGGATCGCGGCACTGCAGTCGATCGGAGGCACGATCGATCTCGGCGTCGTGCTCTGCCTGGAGAACGACTCCACCGATCTCTCGCACCGTGGTCAGGGGGATGCGGCCGATCCCGCCGCCGGCGAGGCGTTCATCTATCTCTCCCGGCAGGATCCGGCGGGCGGCGGAATCGGCTACGGATTCTCCTCTTCGCACCAACCCCGCCTGCCGGCGTCCGGGGATTGCCCCTGATCGCCTGCCGACTCTCCCGGCGTGCGGCGCTGCATTTCGCGGCGCCGGCGGGCGCCAGTCCGGCGGCACGCGCCGCCGTCGCCGTGATGCTCTGCTGGACCTGCCTCGGCCGGCCCGCCGCCGCCGCGGAAGAGGAGCCGGTGGGACCGATCGAGCGAGTCGAGGTCAGAGAGAGCGTTGAGCCACTCGACGCGGCGCTCGACTCGACCGCCTTCGCCACCGTCATCCACGCCGACGACTTCGCCCACCGCGTCACGACGGTGGAGGAGCTGCTACGCGAGGCGGCCGGCGTGCAGGTCAGCAGCCTGGGCGGGGCCTTCGCGACGGTCTCGATCCGTGGATCGACGGCCGAGCAGGTCGTCGTCTACCTCGACGGCGTGCCGCTCAACCGGGCGATCGGCGGGGGCGTCAACCTGGCCGACCTGCCCCTCGCTCAGATCGAGTCGATCGAGATCTATCGCGGATTCACCCCCGCGAGCCTGCCGTCCGCGTCGATCGGCGGCGCCATCGTCATCAACACCCGCGGCGGGTCAGGGGGCGCCGGCGGGGGCGCCTCGGCTACCATCGGCTCGTACTCCAGCGCCGAGGCGACCTTCTCCTACGCCGGATCGCGGGAACGCAGCGATTACCACATGGGCCTCGACGCCACGACCAGCGACGGGGATTTCACCTTCACCGACACCGAAGGCTCGCAGAGCACCACGGGCGACGACCTCGAGGCCCGCCGCCGTAACAATGATTTCGATCGCGTTCATCTTTCCGGCCGCTTCGGCGCCGCCGCAGGCGACCGGACGCAGCTGCGGCTGTCGGCCGATCTGCTGTCGCGCCGCGAGGGGGTCGCAGGCGTGGGCAACTTCCAGTCGGAGGACGCGCGGTTCGAGACGTCGCGGATTCTCTTCCGGCCCGAGTTCGAGACCGCGGGGCTGCTCGGGGGGCGCCTGTTGATCCGCGGCGCGCTCGACTATACGCAGGTCCGGGAGCAATTCGAGGACAGCGATCTCACGCGGCTACAGTCGACCGACAACCTGATTTCGTCATTCGGCCAGGAGTTCGGCGCCACCCTCGTCGCCTCGGCCCACCAGGCGCTGTCGCTGCTGGCGGCGCACCGCGAGGAAACGGCCGACCTGCATGATCGTCTCGAGTCGCCATCCGACGTCGGCCGCGCCTCGCGCGACACGACGACCTTGGTTCTCGAAGATCAGATCGTCCTGGCGGGGGAGCGGCTGCTGCTCAATCCCTCGGTCCGCCATGAGCGTTATTCCGGCGCGTTCCATCCGGGCCCGGCGTACGGCGCAATCGCAGACCAGGAGATCGCATCCGGAGAGCAGACGACCGGAAAAATCGGACTGCGCTACGAGATGGAGGAGTTCTTCGTTCTCAAGGGGAATGTCGGCACCTTCGTCCGCCTGCCGGACTTTCTCGAACTGTTCGGCAACCGCGGTGCGGTGATCGGCAATCCGTTGCTCGAGCCCGAGGAGGGGCTCAGCTTCGATGCCGGGTTCATCACCACCCACATCGATCGGGGTAGCCTCCTCCGCCAGTTCCGGTTCGAAATGACCTACTTCGAAACGCGGGCGGACAACCTGATCCAGTTCGAGCCGACGGCCCAGTTCTGGGTGGTCGCCCGCAACACGGGGAGCGCCCGCATCCGGGGGGGAGAATTGAGCGTCTCGTTGATGCTCGGCCCCCGATTCTCCGGCTCGCTCAACGCCACCCGGCAGGACGCCGTCAGCACACGGGGCGGCATCTACTACGGCAGGTCGCTGGTCGGCCGGCCGCGCGACGAGGTCAGCAGCCGCATGGAGCTGTCGCTCGGCCGCTGGAGCCTCTACCACTCCTTCACCTACGTCGGCCCCAACTTCACCGACCGCCAGAACACCGAGAGCGAGGCCCTGCCGGCCCGCTACCTGCACGACGTCGGGGCTCACATCACCCTGAGCAACGCCCTCGGCGCCGGCGTCGAGGCGAAAAACGTCACCGATCGGGAAACCTTCGACTACGCCCGCTTCCCCCTGCCGGGCCGGAGCTATTACGGGAGGCTCGTATGGCAGTTCTGATCCGTGCCGCGCGATCGACCCGGCCCCCCGGCGGCGTCGCTCTCGCAGCCGCCCTGGGCCTCCTCCTGACCGTCTCCGGCTGCGGCGGGGGGGGCATTTCGGGACCGAAATTCCTCCCCGGACCGGCCGGGCGGATCCACCCGATCTACGACGCCCTGGTCGTCTACCCCGACACCACCCTGATCATCAACGGCCTGTCGTACAAGGGGATCGAGCTCGATCTCGAGCTGGAGTTCGATGATCCGACATTGCGCGATGGCGACCCGCTCTACACGGCGGAGGCGCGCATTATCAGCCTGCGGGCGGGGGGCGTGGCGCAGCACTACGTCCTGCAGGGGCCGCTGCGCATCGAGGGGACTCTCGCCGGCGATGCCTTCACTACCGGACTGTTCGGCGGCATCCAGGTCGGCACCGCCAACCTCCTGCCCGAGCTGACCGGCACGCTCGACCCGACGCGCGGCCGCATCGACGGGACCGCGACCCTGTTCGGTCTGGCGAACAACGGGATCTTCACCGCCATCAAGCGGCGCCGCTACCTGATGACCGGGACCGACCTGCTGACGATCGGCAAGGTCTCGGTCGTCTCGGTCCGCTACGGCGATCGCTTCTCCATCGACAAGGACCTCGCCATCGTCACGAGCGACCCGGTGGCGCGCGTCGAGGACGGTCGTCCGTTCGTCATCAATCGCTTTTCCTGGGACACCCTGCAGGGGTTCGATCCGCAGTCGGGATTCGCCACCTCGCTCGAATACTCCACCGGAAACGGATCGAACCCCCACGATGTGGTGGTGTTCCCGGCCCGCGACGGGGGCACGCCGGACGGCCTGCCCGAGCCGGACGGGCCCGGCCTGGCGTTCGTCACCCGCTACGAACCGCCGTTCAACGACGTGGCGATTCTCGATCTGGATGACGGGACGATCATCGCCGCGATCGATCTCACTCCTTACGCGCTGGGTCCGCAGCAACTGCCGCGCGCCGATCAGGCGCTGCTGCACGACGGGCTGATCTACGTCACCCTGCAGGACGCCAACGCGCGCTTCACCGAATTCGAGACCGGCAGGGTGGCCGTGATCGATCCCATCCTGCGCAATGTCGTCGACGTCATCGATCTGGATGGCCAGAACCCGCTGGAGTCGTTTGTCTATCTCGAGGAGACCGGCCTGTTCTACGCCGGCATGGCCGGCATCTTCGACGGCCTCGCCGACCGCGCCCTCACCGGGGGGGTTGAGGCGATCGATCCGGTCGGCAGGCGCTCGCTCGGCCTGGTGGTCGATGACGACGACCTCGGGGGCAACGTGTCGGCGATCGCTATCCACTCGGCAACGCGCGGATACGCCGTGGTCACCGATGAGCTCTACCGCAATTCCGTGCGCATCTTCGATCCCTCCACCGGCGCCGTCGGGGCGACCGTGCTCGGCGACGTCGACCGCGTCGCCGCTCTCGTGCTCGATGGTGACGGATTCCTGCTGATCGCGGAGGGGTTTTTCTCCCCCCGCCTGATCGTTCTCGATGCCGCCACCGGAGGGCTCGAGGCGGCCCTCCCCCTGTCGCTGCCGCCGTTCTCCATCGCCATCATGACCCGCGGGCTGTGAAG
>Ga0302046_10002352_pt1 | contig 17607 bp, 14 predicted proteins | sample RVTome_11_FD_200261 | JGI IMG/M metagenome (GOLD analysis project Ga0302046, IMG submission 200261) | Soil microbial communities from uranium-contaminated site in the Upper Colorado River Basin, Wyoming, United States - RVT147D111 (version 2) ...
CGTACAACCCGTTATTCATCTACGGCGGTGTCGGCCTCGGCAAGACCCATCTCATGCACGCCATCGGCAACTTGATCCTCTCGCGGGATCCGACGGCCAAGGTGGCTTACGTGCACTCCGAGCGGTTCGTGAGCGACATGGTGCTCGGCCTGCGCCACAACACGATCGCCGAGTTCAAGCGCAACTACCGCACGCTCGACGCCTTGCTCATCGACGATATCCAGTTCTTCGCGGGCAAGGAGCGGTCGCAAGAGGAGTTCTTCCACACTTTCAACGCCTTGCTCGAGGGTCAGCGGCAAATCATCCTCACGTGCGACCGTTACCCGAAGGAAGTGACCGGCCTCGAAGAGCGGCTCAAGTCACGGTTCGGCTGGGGCCTTACGGTGGCCATCGAGCAACCGGAGCTCGAGACGAGCGTTGCGATTCTCATGAGCAAGGCGGCAGCGGAAGGCGACGCTCTGCCGGAGGAGGTCGCGTTCTTCATCGCGCAGCGCATTCGCTCGAACGTTCGCGAGCTCGAGGGTGCGCTACGCCGCGTGCTTGCCAATTCGCGTTTCACGGGGGTGCCCGTGACGCTCGAGTTCGCCAAGCACGCGCTGCGGGACGTGCTCGCCTTGCAGGACAAGCTGGTCACCGTCGAGAACATCCAGAAGACCGTCGCGGAGTATTTCAAAATTCGAATCGCGGACCTATTGTCGAAACGCCGCAGTCGCTCGATAGCGCGGCCACGGCAAATCGCCATGGCGCTCGCGAAGGAGCTCACGACGCACAGCCTTCCCGAGATCGGCGATGCGTTCGGCGGACGGGATCACACGACGGTGCTGCACGCGTGCCGCCGGATCAAAGAGTTGCGCGATACGGTGACTCGAGTGGCAGAGGACTACAACAACCTGTTGAGAACACTGACGACATAGTGTGAGCGAAGCGTGCAGCGTTTCGGTGGCGCATAGCGCCCACAGCTTCAACACAGCCCCAAGGCTTCTTGCTCACGTCCTAGCCGTCGTGTAACGGATTGTCACTATTACAAAAAAGTCGATTTCCCACGGAATCGGCGGGTACTAACAACTACAGTAAGTAGAGATATACAGAGGGAATCAATGAAGCTCAGCGCAGCGCGGGAAACCATTCTCAAACCCTTGCAGACGGTCGTGGGCGTCGTTGAGCGGCGCCAGACGATGCCGATCCTCAGTAACGTGCTATTGAGCGTGCAGGGATCGAAGCTCGCAATCACTGCAACCGATCTCGAGGTAGAAATGGTGGCCGAGGCCGAGGTCAAAGCAGAGGGCAACGGTGACATCACGGTACCCGGGCGCAAGTTGCACGACATTTTTCGGGCGCTGCCGGAGGGTAGCAACGTCGAGATCAGTCTGAGCGGGGAGCGACTCACGGTAAAAGCGAGCCGCAGCCGGTTCACGCTGTCGACGCTGCGCGCGGCCGACTTCCCCACGATCGACGAGATCGGGGCTAAGCAAACTTTGCGGCTAAATCGCGCCGATCTGCGGCGATTGGTCGAGAAAACGCACTTTTCGATGGCCCAGCAAGATGTTCGCTACTACCTAAACGGCCTGTTGCTCGAGACGGAGAAGATGTGCCTCCGAGCCGTGGCCACCGACGGGCATCGCCTGGCGCTCTCAGAGGTCGACTTGACCGCCGCGGCGACGCGCGACGAACAGCTCATCGTGCCGCGTAAAGGTGTGCTCGAGCTGAGCCGCCTGCTCGATGGTGACGGCGAGGTTCAACTGGCGCTCGGCGCGAATCACGTTCGCGTCCAGTTAGACGGAATTCGCCTCACTTCGAAGCTCATTGACGGCCGTTTCCCCGAATATAGCCGCGTGGTCCCGAACCAGCCCAAGAACGTCATCAAGGCGGACCGGAATCTGTTCCGGCAGGCTCTGCAGCGCACGGCGATTCTCTCGAACGAGAAGTATCGCGGAGTGCGGCTCGAGCTGAGCCCGAACAGCGTCGTGCTGCAGGCCAACAATCCCGAGCAGGAAGAGGCTGTGGAGACGCTCGAGGTCGAGTACGGCGGCGAGGCGATGGAGATCGGCTTCAACGTGAACTACCTGCTCGACGCACTTGCAGCCGTCGATAGCGAGCAAGTCGAGCTCGGCGTCAGCGACGCCAACTCGAGCTGCCTGATTCGCGAGCCCGGGACGGACCGGACGAAGTTCGTCGTCATGCCGATGCGGCTCTAGCGCCGCGACCCGCACGCGGGGACGACAGCCCCTTGCCTCTGCGGCGAATCCGCATCACCGCACTCCGGTGCCTCGAGGAAGTCGAGCTCGATCTCCATCCGGAAAGGAACTACATCTTCGGCCCCAATGGTGCTGGCAAAACCAGCTTGCTGGAGGGGATCTTCTTGCTTGGCCGCGGGCGGTCGTTCCGGACACGCCAGATCCGTCGCCTCGTCAGGCGTGGCAGCGACGGGGTCGCCGTGTTCGGCACGGTCGTAAGCGACGATGGCGTCATGCAAAGGCTTGGCATCGCCTACCGGTCGGGACATCTGCAGAAGAAGATCGACGGCGACGAGGCGGCCGGCATGGCTGACCTTGCTCGCGTGCTACCGGTCCACGCGCTCGATCCGAGCATGCACGCGCTCGTCGAAGGTGGACCCAGCGAACGGCGGCGGTTCCTCGACTGGGGCGTGTTCCACGTGGAACAAAGCTACCTCGAAAGCTGGAAACGCTACCGGCGCGTTCTGAGCCACCGTAACGCTGCGCTCAAACGGACCGGTACCGACGGCGAGCTCCACTCATGGTCTGTGGCTCTGGCGGAAGCAGGCGAGGCCGTAGACGCCAGCCGACGGCGGTATCTCGATCTCCTGATACCCAGCGTTGCGAATTTCGGCCGGCAGCTTTTGGCTCGGCCCCTGACGTTGCGGTATCGGCGCGGCTGGGCGGACGAGGAGGGCCTCGAAGCCGTTCTGGCGGCGCACAAGGAGCGCGATCGGGAGAACGGCAACACCGAGGCCGGGCCCCATCGCGCAGAGCTCGTCCTGTTGCTCGACGAACGACGGGCGCAGGACGAGGCTTCGCGAGGCCAACAAAAGCTCACGGCGGCGGCGCTGGTTCTGGCACAGGTCGCCGTCGAGAGCGCGCTCCGACCCGGGCGCTCCGTTGTGGTCATCGACGACCCGGCGGCCGAGCTCGATGGACAGTCGCTCGGGCGGTTGCTCGGGGCGCTCGACGAGTTGAAGGCCCAGCTCGTCCTCACCGCGCTCGCGACGGAGCAGCTGCCGCAGTCTCCGGGCCATCCCGTGTTCCACGTGGAACAAGGGAAGGTTCGCGCGCAGTAGGGCGCGAGTCGTCCTTACCGCGCTCGCTCCGGGACGCACCCCAAAACTGCCGGGTCTGGCGAATCGGCGCGCGTTGGGCGGATCGCAACCTTCATGCCGCGGATCCGCTTCGTCGTCCCCCGCCCGTCCGCCCCGAATCGACGCCATGTGCTGGCCCACGCGGGCGAGCTCGTCGACCTGCCAAAACAGGCCGCCTGCTGCTGCAAGAGCTCGCCCGCGAAATAGGCGCGGACCAAGCGCCCACGACCTGCTCCTGATCGTCGGCCGATAGCCCCTGCTCGAACGGCGCGCAGCACAACACGACCGCGCCGCCCGCGGAAGTGACGAGCCGGGCCGTTGCGCGCGCACAGCGCGGGCGAGCCCACGAGGCGCCGGCCGTGCCGCAGAACAGCCTGGGACACGAGCGCCGCCACAGCGCTTGCGCCGCGGGTGCGGCGCGGCGTCGTGGCGATGAACGCAGCGCCGTGAGAATGGCGAGAGGAATGACGTGTGTTCGGCGCGCCGCGTTCCACGTGGAACAAGGGGGTGTTCACACGCTATAATGGACCAATCTTTAAGGAGATCGTTTCGGGATGAGTCAGAGCGACTATACCTCTAAGAATATCAAGGTCTTAAAGGGTCTCGAGGCGGTTAGAAAAAGGCCAGGCATGTACATCGGTGATACCGATGACGGCACGGGCCTGCACCATATGGTTTTCGAGGTCGTCGACAACTCGGTCGACGAGGCTCTCGGGGGCTACTGCAAGGAAATCGCGGTCACGATCCACGCCGACGAGTCGATCACCGTTGTCGACGACGGCCGCGGCGTCCCGGTGGATATCCACCCCGAGGAAGGGCGCTCGGCAGCCGAGGTCATCATGACCGTGCTGCACGCCGGCGGTAAGTTCGACGACGACAGCTACAAGGTCTCGGGCGGCTTGCACGGCGTCGGTGTCTCCGTCGTCAATGCCCTATCCGAGGTGCTCGTCCTCACGATCCATCGCGGTGGCCTGCTCCACGAGCAGACCTACCGTCTCGGCGATCCCGTAGCGCCGCTCGCGGTCGTCGGCAAGACCGACCGCACGGGTACGACGATTCGCTTCAAGCCCAGTGCCACGATCTTCACGAACATCGTGTTCGACTACGACACGCTGGCCAAGCGGCTCCGGGAGCTGTCGTTCCTGAACTCGGGCGTCCGCATCAAGCTGTCCGACGAGCGCGAGGATCGGCATGACGTGTTCGAGTTTGCCGGCGGCATCGAAGCCTTCGTCAAACACCTGAACCGCAACAAGACGCCGATTCATCCCACGATCGTCTACTTCTCGGACGTCCGCGCGTCGATCCAGGTCGAGGTCGCGATCCAGTGGAACGACGGCTACCAGGAAGGCATGTTCTGCTACACGAACAATATCCCGCAGCGCGACGGCGGCACCCACCTGGCGGGCTTCCGCGCCGCGATGACGCGCACGCTCAACGCGTACATCGAGAACGAGGGCATCGCGAAGCGCGAGAAGATCACGATGTCGGGCGACGACGCGCGCGAGGGCCTCACGGCCGTGCTCTCCGTGAAACTGCCGGATCCGAAATTCTCCTCGCAAACGAAGGACAAGCTCGTATCCTCGGAAGTGAAATCGGTCACCGAGTCGGTCGTCGCCCAGCGCTTCGAGGAGTTCCTGCTCGAGCATCCAGCCGAAGCGAAGACGATCGTCGGCAAAGTCATCGAGGCCGCGAGGGCGCGCGAAGCCGCGCGCAAGGCACGCGAGATGACGCGCCGCAAAGGCGCGCTCGACATCGCGGGCTTGCCCGGCAAGCTCGCCGACTGCCAGGAGAAAGATCCCGCGCTGTCGGAGCTGTTCCTCGTCGAGGGCGATTCGGCCGGCGGCTCCGCGAAGCAAGGCCGCGATCGCCGCACTCAGGCCGTGCTGCCGCTCAAGGGCAAGATCCTGAATGTCGAAAAAGCTAGATTTGACAAGATGTTACAGTCGGCCGAGGTCGGCACCCTGATCACCGCGCTCGGCTGCGGAGTTGGCCGCGACGAGTTCGATGTGAACAACCTCCGCTACCACCGCATCATCATCATGACCGACGCGGACGTCGACGGCTCGCACATCCGGACGCTGTTGCTCACGTTCTTCTACCGGCAAATGCCCGCGCTCATCGAGCGCGGGCACATCTACATCGCGCAGCCGCCGCTCTACAAGCTCAAGCGCGGCAAACAGGAGCACTACGTGAAGGACGACAGCGAGCTCAACTCGCTGTTGCTCAAGAGCGCCACGGACGAGGCGTCGCTCTACCCCGCGCCCGGTGCGCCGCCGATCCAAGGCGCGACGCTCGAAAACCTCGCGCTGCACTACATGGAAGCGAACTCCATCATCCGCCGTTGGGGCCGTCGCTACGACGCCGGCGTGCTGCGCACGTTGATGTCGATGGACGCCATCGTGCCCACCGACCTCGACGACGAACAGCGCCGGCGGCAGTGGGCCGAGCGGCTCGAGCAAGCGCTCGGGCGCGTCGCCGACAGCGGCGTGCGGTACCGTGTGCGAGCGCAACAAGGCGGCGAGGGCGCCGACCCGAATCTCACCGTGACGCGCGAGCATCACGGCGCCGTGGCCACCAAGACCTTGCATGCTGGATTCTTCGGGTCGCCCGAGTACCAACGCCTGAGCACGATTGGCCGCGAGCTCAAGGACGTGCTAGGTCCGACCGCTTACGTCGAGCGCGGCAAAGAGCAGCGCGATGTGCAGACATTCGCCGAGGCCATCGAGTGGCTCATGCTCCAGGCGAAGCAGGGACAGACGATCCAGCGCTACAAGGGCCTTGGCGAGATGAACCCCGAGCAGCTCTGGGACACCACGGTCAATCCCGAGACCCGCCGCCTCATGCAGGTGCGCATCGAGGACGCGGTGGCCGCGGACGAGATTTTCACGACGCTCATGGGTGACCAAGTCGAGCCGCGCCGCGAGTTCATCGAGCGCAACGCGCTCGCTGTCGCGAACCTCGACGTCTGACCGCGCGGCGCCCGTCCGTCACGACGGCACGATGCGCGCGAGCGTGTCCTCGACCCAGCGTTGCGCCTGTTCGTTGACGACCCGCGGCTCCACGCCGCGCGTTTCGATGGGTGCGCCGATCACGACACGGATCGTGCCCGGGCGCTTGAGCCACCCGCGGCGCGGCCAGTAGTAGCCCGCGTTGTGCGCCACGGGAATCACGGGGAGCCCCATCGCGCTCGCAAGCAGCACGCCGCTCAAGCCGTAGCGGCGCGTCTGGCCTGCGGGCATGCGCGTGCCTTCGGGAAAGACCATGACCCACACCCCGGCCATGAGGCGCTCGCGGCCTTGATCGACCACTTGCTGCACGGCCGCGCCGCCACCGCGTCGGTCGATCGCGATAGGCGACAGCACCCAGAGCACCCAGCCCAAGATCGGCACCCACATGAGCTCGCGCTTGAGCACCCAGGTCTGCCGCGGAAAGATCTTGATCTGCGCCAGCGTCTCCCAGGCCGACGAGTGCTTCATGAGCACGATCGAGCTCCGCTTCGGTAGATGCTCGAGGCCTTCGACGCGATAGTCGAGACCGCAGAGTCGGCGCAGCAGCCAGAACATCGAGTCGACCCACGCGACCGCAACGCCATAGGTCCACGGTCGGCGCAACGGCGCCGCGAGCAACGCCACCGTTCCGTAGAAGGGCACGGATACGAACAGGCACAGCGTGAAAAAGATCGAACCTAGCCACTGCCGCACGACGCGTGTCACCTCGTCTCGTCGAGCAACGCGCGCGCCGCGGCCCAGAGATCGTCGTAGACAGGCACGGCCGTCTCACCGAGCAGGGTCTCGGTCTCTGCCCCTGTTCCCGTGCGCACGAGCATGGGATACGCGCCGGCGCCCTCGGCCGCCTGAACATCGCTCAAGCGATCGCCGATGTAGGGCGCGCCGAGCACCGAGACGCGAAGATCGCGCTCGAGCTGCCGGAAGAGGCCGGGGCGCGGTTTGCGGCACTCGCAGCCGGCGTCCGGCAAGTGCGGGCAGTACCAAACGCCGGCGAGCTCGCCGCCCGCGGCGCGTACGCGCTCGAGCATGTGGCCGTGAATAGCCGCGAGTGTCCGCTCGTCATAGAGCCCGCGTGCCACACCCGATTGGTTCGTGATGACCGCGACGCGCCAATTGGCGCGGTGCAGCTCGGCGATCGCCTCGAGACTACCGGCAATCGGCCGCCACTCGGCGACCGACTTGATGTAGTCGTCCGAGTCCTCGTTGATCACGCCGTCGCGATCGATGATGACGAGGCCGGGCCGCGCCGCGAGCATGCCGCTTCAGGCCCCTAGCCGCTCGCTCAGATATGCGCCGAGCTCCGCGACGCCGACGCGCACCTGCGCGCAGCTGTCGCGCTCGCGCACCGTGACGGTCCCCGCGGTCAGCGTTTCGCCATCGACGGTGACGCAGAACGGTGTGCCCGCCTCGTCTTGCCGCCGATAGCGCCGCCCGATCGCGCCCTTCTCGTCGTAGTAGACGTTGAAGCGCTTCTTGAGCGCGCGGTAGATCTCGAGTCCTTTCTCGGGCATGCCGTCCTTCTTCACGAGCGGGAACACCGCGGCCTTGATCGGTGCGAGACGCGGATGGAGCTTGAGCACCGTGCGCGGCTCGCCGCCGACCTCGTCCTCGCTGTACGCGTCGCTCAAGAAAGCGAGCGTTCCGCGATCGGCACCCGCCGACGGCTCGATGACGTGCGGCAAGTAACGCCGCGCCTCCTCGTTCTGCTCTTGGTCGTCGAAGTAGCGCAGATCCTTGCCGCTCATCTGCATGTGCTGACGCAGGTCGAAGTCCGTGCGATTCGCGATGCCTTCGAGCTCGCTGCGGCCGAACGGGAAGTCGTACTCGACATCGGCGCAGGCGGCTGCGTAGTGCGCAAGCTCGCTGGCCTCGTGCTCGCGCAAGTGCAGGTTCTCGGCCTTGATGCCGAGCGCGAGGTACCAGCGATAGCGCCGCTCGCGCCAGTAGCGGTACCACTGCTCCGAGTCGCCGGCGCGGCAGAAGAACTCGATCTCCATCTGCTCGAACTCGCGGCTGCGGAACGTGAAGTTGCGGGGGTTGATCTCGTTGCGGAACGCCTTGCCGATCTGTCCGATGCCGAACGGCACACGCACCCGCGCCGTGTCGCACACGTTCTTGAAGTTCACGAAGATGCCCTGCGCCGTCTCGGGACGCAGATACGTGACGCTCGAGTTGTCCTCGAGCGCGCCGACGTGCGTCTTGAACATGAGGTTGAACGCGCGCGGCGCCGTGAGCGTGCCTGGCGCGGCCGCTCCGGGCGCTATGACCTTGGCGCGCAGTGCCTCGTCGTTGAGCGCGCCCGGTACGGCGACGGGCCGAGCCTCGCCGGCGCGCTTGTGCTTTTGCAGCGAAGCGATGCGCTTGCGGTGCGGCTCGAAGAGCTCGGCGGGCGCAGACGTTCCGACCTCGCCCGGCGACGCGAACAGCACCTCGTCGTAACGTTCCACGGCGCCATCGGCGCCGACCAGCTCGAGCGCGAACACGGCGAGCTGATCGGCACGATAGCGCGCGCGCGTCTCGCGATCGTCGACCATGGGGTCGCTGAAGCCGCCGACGTGACCGCTCGCCTCCCAAACCTTCGGGTTCATGAGCAACGCGCTGTCGAGACCGACCATGCCGAACGGTTGCGGCGCGCCGGGCAAGTCGGCGGTCTCGTCGTGATGCGCGACCATGTCGTCCCACCACGCTTGCTTGAGGTTGCGCTTGAGCTCTACGCCGAGCGGCCCGTAATCCCAAGCGCCGTTCAAGCCCCCGTAGATCTCGCTCGAGGGGAAGATGAAGCCGCGCCGCTTGCAGAGCGACACGATTTTTTCCATGGAAGCCATGACCGAACACTCCGCGCCGCGCTGCCGAAAAACGAAGCGCGCCAGTATAGCGACGCACGACGAGCGGGTTGCGGGCGCTCGGAGTCCGCGCACGCGCTGCGCGGGATCGGGACTGCCACGCGGGAATACTCCCGAAGCACGCCCCATTTTTGGGCGTTGCGTTTTGGCGGCTGCCTTGTTCTGGTGCGTTCCGGGGCGACGCTGTTGCCTACGCGCAGAAAAAACAGTAGGTTAGCGACGTTCCGGCAGTGGCACAAAGAATGCACATTCCGGAACTCTCAAAGTAAGGGCGCCTGCCGCGCGCGCTACGTTCTGGCACCGGCAGCGACAACAACTGACAGCAATAACGGAGGAATACATGTCGCCCGCCGAGGTTCTCAAGTTCATCAAAGAAAAAGGCGTCAAGTTCGTCGACCTGCGGTTCACGGATACGCGTGGCAAAGAGCAACACGTAACCGTGCCCTCGCATCAGGTCGATGCCGGGATGTTCGAAGACGGCAAGATGTTCGACGGCTCGTCGATCGCCGGCTGGAAGGGCATCAACGAGTCCGACATGATCCTCGCGCTCGATGCCGGGACGGCTGTCCTCGATCCGTTCATGGAAGAGTCCACGCTCAACATCCGCTGCGACGTCATCGAGCCGACGACCATGCAGGGCTATGAGCGCGACCCGCGCTCGGCCGCGAAGCGCGCCGAAGCCTACATGCGCTCGACGGGCGTCGCGGACGAAGCCTACTTCGGTCCCGAGAACGAGTTCTTCGTCTTCGACGACGTGCGCTGGTCCTCCGAGATGCACGGCGCGATGTACGCCATCGACTCGTACGAGGGCGCGTGGCAGAGCGGCAAGGCGATCGAGGAAGGCAACCTCGGCCACCGTCCCGGTATCAAGGGCGGCTACTTCCCCGTCCCGCCCGTCGACTCGCTGCAAGACGTCCGCTCGGCGATGTGTTTGGCGCTCGAGGAAATGGGCCTCACGGTCGAGGTTCACCACCACGAGGTTGCGACGGCCGGCCAGTGCGAGATCGGCGTGAAATTCGGCTCGCTCGTCAAGAAGGCCGACGACGTCATGACGCTCAAGTACGTCATCCACAACGTCGCCCACAGCTACGGCAAGACGGCCACGTTCATGCCGAAGCCTCTGCTCGGCGACAACGGCAGCGGCATGCACGTCCATCAATCGCTGGCGAAGGGGGGCAAGAACCTGTTCCAGGGCGACCTCTACGGCGGCCTGTCGCAGACGGCGCTCTACTACATCGGCGGCATCATGAAGCACGCCCACGCCATCAACGCGCTCACGAACGCATCGACGAACAGCTACAAGCGCCTCGTCAAGGGCTTCGAGGCGCCGACGCTGCTCGCCTATTCGGCGCGCAACCGCTCTGCGTCGATTCGCGTTCCGTACGTGCAGAATCCGAAGGCGCGCCGCATCGAGGTGCGTTTCCCGGACAGCACGTCGAACCCGTACTTGGGGTTCACGGCCATGCTCATGGCGGGTCTCGACGGCATCGCGAACAAGATCAACCCCGGTGCGCCGAGCGACAAGGATCTCTACGACCTCCCCCCCGAGGAGGAGAAGCTGATCCGAACCGTGTCGTACTCGCTGACGCAGTCGCTCGAAGCGCTCGACAAGGATCGTGCCTTCCTGACCGCGGGTGGCGTGCTCAACGATTCGACGATCGATGCCTACATCGGGCTCAAGGAGCAGGAAATCACTCGCTTCTCCATGACGCCGCACCCCGTCGAGTTCGAGATGTACTACAGCCTCTAATCGGAGGTTCTGGTTACGCGGTTCTGTCAAACGAAAAGCGTGGCGGGGTTCTCAGAACCCCGCTCGCCGATTGGCAGAAAGCGCCGCTGGCGCTAAGCTTGGAGCATGCGTAAGTGGCTGATCCTATTGTTCGCCCTACCGGCGGCTACCGCGAGCAGCGCGCCTGCCTGGACCTGGGTCGACGCGAACGGCACGGTGCACTTTTCCGATCGACCCGTGCCGGGCGCGCGGCAAGTCGAGCTCACGAGTGCACAGGGTTTCGGAATGGCCGTGGCGCGGCCCCAGGGCCCGCGCCCGGATGCGCCGGGGCAAACCCCGGCGGCGTACGAGAGCATCGAGATCGTGAGCCCGTCGGACCAGGAGACGCTCTGGAACACCGGTGGCACGCTCAACGTCCTCGTGCAGTTCCGGCCGGCGTTGCAGCCGGGTCACCGTTTCGACGTCGCGATCGACGGTCAGCGTCGCAACGTCAACACGACCAACCCGCGCACGACGCTCGCGAACGTCTTTCGCGGCGCGCACACGTTGCAGATCGTCGTGATCGACGGAGCAGGCACGGAAGTCATGCGCTCGCAGGCCCGCAGTTTCTTCGTCCAACAGACGAGCGTCCAGAACCCCAACAACCCGCGGAACAGCGCCAACCCGCCGGGCTGACCGCGAGCTCCCTCGCGACGGAGGCGTCCGCGGATCGGCGCGCGCTCGGCGCGTCGTCGGGTCCAATCGACGTGCCCGCCGCGGCGCGGCGCGGCCGCCGTGCGTCGTCGGACACGATCCTCCAAGGTCTCTCGACGGCGATCGTGGTCCTCGATCACGCGCTCGTCGTCGCGTATCTAAACGGGGCGGCGGAAAATCTTTTCGGTGTGAGCTCGCGCAGACTCGTCGGCCGCGGGCTCGCGGATGTGGTGCACCCGTCCGCCGAGCTCGTCGCGCTCTGTCAGCGCGCGCTCGCGACGGGGCTCGCGTTCAGCCTCCACGAATTCTCGGCGCGCGTCGGCGACAACGAGGTCGTCCTCGACTGCCGCGTGACGCTGCTCGACTCCGAGGGCATGGTCGTGCTCGAGCTGCTCGACCGCGAGCGCGACTTGCGCGTCAAGCGCGAGGCGGACCTCGTAGCGCAGCAACGGCTGTCGCGGCGCATCATTCGCCAGCTCGCCCACGAAGTGAAGAACCCGCTCGGTGGACTGCGGGGCGCCGCGCAACTGCTCGAGCGTCAGTTGCCGGATCCCGAGCAGAAGGCTTACACGCGCGTCATTATCGACGAGGCCGACCGCCTCGCCGCGCTCGTCGACGGCATCCTGCGTGCCGGCGGGGCCTCGCGGCCCGAAGAAATCAACCTGCACCGCATCACGGAGCACGTGGCGCAGCTCATCGAGGCCGAGAAGGCAGCGGGCATCGAGCTCGTTCGCGACTACGACCCCAGCCTGCCGTCGATCACCGTCGATCGCAACCAGATGATCCAGGCCTTTCTCAACGTCGCGCGCAACGCGATGCAAGCGCTCGGCGAGCGAGGCCGGCTCGTGTTCCGCACGCGGGTCTTAAGCAACTGCACGGTCGGGGGCGAGCGGCACCGACTCGTGCTGTCGGCCGAAGTCGAGGACAACGGCCCCGGTATTCCCGAGGAGCTCAAGGACACGATCTTCTATCCGCTCGTGACGGGCCGCCCCACGGGCACGGGCTTGGGGCTCACGATCGCGCAGGATCTCGTGAGCCGCAACGGCGGCCTCATCGAGTTCACGAGCGAGCCCGGGCGAACGGTATTCCTGATCCGGTTGCCCGTCGTCAACGGAGGGCGCCCCTGATGGCGACGCCCGGCCTATCGGTGTGGATCGTCGACGACGACGAGTCGGTGCGCTGGGTGCTCGAGCAGGCCTTGAAGCAAGCGCACATGTTTCCGCGTGCGTTCGACTCCGGTGAGGAATTTTTCGCGGCGCTCGCGCAGGGGCGGCCCGATGTGCTCATCACCGACATCCGCATGCCCGACATGAGCGGGCTCGAGCTCATGGAGCGGCTCGGGCGCAGCGATCCCGATATTCCCGTCATCGTCATCACGGCGCACTCCGATCTCGACAGCGCCGTATCGGCGTATCAGGGCGGCGCGTTCGAATATCTGCCGAAGCCGTTCGACATCGACGAGGCGATGGAGCTCGTTTCGCGCGCGGCGCGCCAGCGAAAGGGGGCCACGAACGAGACCGCGGCCGCGAAGCCCGTGCCGCGCATCATCGGTCAGGCGCCGGCGATGCAGGAGGTCTTCAAGGCCATCGGCCGTCTGTCGCGCTCCAGCATGACCGTGCTCATCACGGGCGAATCGGGCACGGGCAAGGAGCTCGTGGCGCGCGCGCTCCACGACAACTCGCCGCGCTCGAGCGGCCCGTTCATTGCGCTCAATACGTCGGCCATCGCCGCGGAGCTGCTCGAGTCGGAGCTCTTCGGCCACGAGAAGGGCGCATTCACGGGCGCGACCGAACGGCGCATCGGGCGCTTCGAGCAAGCGAACGGCGGCACGCTGTTCCTCGACGAAATCGGCGACATGTCGGCCGCGCTCCAAACGCGCCTGCTGCGTGTGCTCGCGGAGAGCGAATTCTTCCGCGTCGGCGGGCAAACACCGATCCGCGTGGACGTGCGCGTCATCGCCGCGACGCATCAGGATCTCGCGCAAGGCGCGTCCACAGGCCGGTTCCGCGACGATCTCTACCATCGCCTGAACGTCATGCGCATCGAGATCCCGCCTCTGCGCCAGCGCCGCGAGGACATCAAGGAGCTGTCGCGGTTCTACCTCGAGCAGGCCGCGAACGAGCTCGGCGTCGCGTCGAAGAACTTGAGCGCCGACGCGCTCGAGGCGCTGCAGCGTTACGACTGGCCAGGTAACGTGCGCGAGCTCGTCAACGTCTGCCGGCGGCTCACGGTGACGGCTGCGGGGCGCGAGATCGTCGCGCAAGACTTGCCGGCCGAGCTCGGGGGCGCGGCGACGCAGGGCGGCGCCGACTGGACGGCCGGGCTCTCGCAGTGGGCCGATGCGCAACTCGCGATCGCGGGGCCGGCGCCGTTGCTCAACGAGGCGCTGCCGGCGTTCGAGCGCACGTTGATCCTCACGGCGCTCCGCCATGCGCGCGGCAAACGCCTCGAAGCCGCCAAGCTCCTCGGCTGGGGCCGCAACACCCTGACGCGAAAAATCAAAGAGCTGGGGCTCGAAGGGCGCGTTTAACGCGGGTGGTTGCGCGCCGGTCGCCACCACCACCTCAACGGCGCCGGGCGATGTCGGCGTCGATCATCTCGGCGAGCTTGAGGGCAGCGACGCCGTCGGCGCCGGAGACGACGCACGGCTTGTCGGTGACGACGGCATCGACGAAGGCTTTCGTTTCGGCGAGGAGGGCATCGCCTTTTTCGAGGTTCCAGGTCTCCTCGCGGAGCGGCGCGCCGCCCTCGCGCCAGTCGCCTTGCTTCGTGACGCGGCGGACCTCGCCGTTGCCGAAGTCGATCGAGACGTATTGATTCGGCTGGAAGATGCGGAAGCGGCGCTGCGGCGTCGTGGACACGCGCGACGACGTCACGTTGGCGACGGCGCCGTTGGCGAACTCGATGCGGGCGTTGGCGATGTCGATGTCGTCCATGAGCACCGGGATGCCGACCGCCGAGACGCCCGTGGGCTCGGCGGCGACGAGCGACAAGATCACATCGAGGTCGTGGATCATGACGTCGAGGATCACGTTGACGTCCGCGCCGCGGCCTTTGAACGGCGCGAGTCGATGACACTCGATAAACCGCACCGTCGTGAGCTGCTCGCGCGCCGCCAGCAGCGCGGGATTGAAGCGCTCGACGTGGCCGACTTGCAGCTTGAGCCCGCTCGCCGCAGCGAGCGCCGTGAGAACTGCGGCCTCACTGCTCGTCCGTGTCATCGGCTTCTCGACGAGCACGTGCACTCCGTTCTCGAGGAAAAAGCGCGCGAGCGTGAAGTGCTCGGCCGTCGTCGCGGCGATCGTGACGGCATCGACTTTGCCCACGAGCTCGCGGTGATCCGTGCACGCGGTCGTGCCCACTTCGGCGGCTACGCTGCGGCACCGCTCGGCATCCTTGTCGCAGACGGCGACGAGCTCCACGGAGTCGAGCGCGCGGTGCTTCTGCGCGTGGAACCGCCCGAGGTAGCCGACGCCGACGACGGCCGTGCGTAGCTTGCTCACCCGCGCGCGATCCCGCGCTCGGAACTGCGGATGAACGCGAGCAGGTGCTCGATCTGCGGGCTCGAGTCGCAGTCGGCGGCGATGCGCGCCGCGACCTGCTCGATCGTCAATGTGCGGTCGAGCACGAGGCGCATCGCGTTGTCGATGTTGCGTCGCTCGGCCGCATCGAAGCCCGCGCGCTTGAGCCCCACGCGATTCACGGCTCGCGGCGTGGCCCAATGACCTTCGGCGACCGCGAACGGCACGATGTCCTTGTTGGCGAACGCCCCCGCGGCCATGAACGAGTAAGCGCCGAGCCGCGTGAACTGCGTGACGCCCACGAGCCCGCTCACGAGCGCGTGGTGCTCGATGGTCACGTGCCCGGCGAACTGCGCACCGTTGACGATGACGACGTGCTCGGCCACTTGGCAGTCGTGACCGAGATGGGTGTAGGCCATGATGAAGTTGTGGTCGCCGACGCGCGTGACGCCGCCGCCCTTGACCGTGCCCAAGTTGATGCTCACGAACTCGCCGATGCGGTTATGCGAGCCTATGTCGAGCGCCGTGTATGCGCCGCCCTCGTAGCCCAAGTCCTGCGGCGGTCCGCCGAGCACGGCGCCGTGTTGAATGCGATTGTTCGTGCCGATCGTGACGCGGCCGTAGCGGCTGCCGATGCGCGCGTGCGACTCGACGATCGTGCCCGCGCCGATCTCGACCTCGCCTTCGATCACGCAGTACGGGCCGATCTCGGCGTCCGCGGAGATCGCGGCGCGCTCGCTCAAGATGACGCTCGGGTGAATGCTCAACGAACCGTCCGGGTGGCGTCGTGCTCAGCCGCTCGCGGCTTGATTCAACGCCTTGGCGGGGTCGATGCCGCCGATGAGGTCGGTGATGCTCGTGAAGCGGTGCACGCGCAGGTACTCCTCGATGCCGGCGTTGACCTTGACCGGCGCGAGCGGGTCGTAGAACAGCGCCGTGCCGAGGCCGACGGTCGTCGCGCCCGCGAGCACGAACTCGAGCGCATCGTGCGCAGTCGCGATGCCGCCTTGGCCGATGATCGGAATGCCGCGCGCGCGGCACTCCTGGAACACCTGATACACCTTGAGCAAGGCGATTGGGCGAATCGCGGGACCCGAAAGGCCGCCTTGGATGTTGCCGATGACGGACAAGCGCGTCTCGACGTCGATGGCCATGCCCATGAGCGTGTTGATGACGGCGAAACCGTCGGTGCCGGCCTCGATGCAGGCGCGCGCGTTCGCGCGGATGTCGGTCTGGTTCGGCGAGAGCTTCGTGATGAGCGGCTTCTTCGTCATCTTGCGGCACGCGGCGACGACGCGCGCCGACATGTCGGGGTAGTTGCCGAACGCGACGCCGCCTTCCTTGACGTTCGGGCAGCTGATGTTGATCTCCATCGCGTCGATCGGCGAATCGTCGAACCGCTGCGTGACCTCGGCGTACTCCTCGATCGTCGAGCCGCAGACGTTGGCGATGAAGCGCGTCTCTTTGAAGTCGAGTGTCGGCAGAATCTTCTCAACGACGTAGTCGACGCCCGGGTTTTGCAGCCCGATCGCGTTGAGCATGCCGGCCGGCGTCTCCCAGACGCGATGCGGCGGGTTGCCGAGCCGCGGCGCCAGTGTCGTGCCCTTGAGAACGATGGCGCCGACGGCCGCGTTGCTGAACCCTTCGATGCGCGTGTACTCCTCGCCGAAACCGACGCAGCCCGAGAGCAGCACGATCGGCGAGTTGAGCTTGAGACCGCAAAAATCGAGCTTGAGGCGGCTCACTGGCGGGGCTTGGGTTGGGGCATCGCGCGCAATTATCGGTTAGCGGGGGGCGTTGTGCCACCGTCGCAGGCCCGTCGCCGCAATCTATGATGCGCGGGCATGTTCCACGTAATCCTGTTCCGCCCCGAGATCCCGCCAAACACGGGCAACCTCATTCGGCTTTGCGCGAATACGGGTGCAACGCTGCACCTCGTGCGTCCGCTCGGGTTCGACGTGAGCGACGCGCAGGTCAAGCGCGCGGGCCTCGACTATCACGAGATGACGTGCGTGCGTGAGCACGCGGACCTCGCCGCGTGCCTCGCGGCCGTGGCCCCGCCGCGCGTCTTCGCGCTCACGACGCGCGCGACGCGCTCCGTCTACGACGCGGCGTTCGCGGCAGGCGACGCGTTCCTGTTCGGCCCCGAGACGAGCGGCCTGCCGCAAGCGGTGCTCGACACGTTCGCGCCCGAGATGCGCTTGCGCATCCCGATGCGCGCCGGCAACCGCAGCTTGAACCTCTCGAACGCCGCGGCCGTGACCGTCTTCGAGGCCTGGCGCCAGCTCGGCTTCAAAGGCGCGGGCTAGCCGAGCTCCGAGCTGATCGGCCGGCGCATGAGCGCGGCCACGGCCGCGCGCGGGTCGGCGCCTTCGTGGAGCACCTTGTTGAGCTGCTCGACGATCGGCATCGGCACCTTGTGCCGGACCGCGACGCGGTGCACGGCGCGCGCGCCGTTGTAGCCTTCGACGACCTGGCCGATCGAGCGCAGCGCTTCTTG
>Ga0302046_10002353_pt1 | contig 17604 bp, 13 predicted proteins | sample RVTome_11_FD_200261 | JGI IMG/M metagenome (GOLD analysis project Ga0302046, IMG submission 200261) | Soil microbial communities from uranium-contaminated site in the Upper Colorado River Basin, Wyoming, United States - RVT147D111 (version 2) ...
GCGCGAACGGCTCCGTCGCATCTTCATCCGCGTCATGATCGTGCAGGTCGTGACGCTCGGCCTGCTCTGGCTGCTCCAGTCCCGTTTCGGCAGCTGATGCACTGGTTCAACTGGCTGATCGTCGCGGTCTACGTGGCCTGGGTCCTGTGGGACGGGATCAAGCGGGCGAAAGACACGGATCGCATCGAAGGCTACCTGCTCGCCAGCCGCAGCCTGCCCTGGTGGGTCGTCGGACTGTCCGTCATGGCCACCCAACTCAGCGCTATCACCATGGTCGGCACGACCGGTCAGGGCGCGACCGATGGCATGCGCTTCGTGCAGTTCTATTTCGGACTGCCACTGGCCATGATCATCCTGTCGGTCACGCTCGTGCCGTTCCTCTATCGCGCGAAGGTGTTCACCGCGTACGAGTTCCTCGAGAAACGCTTCGACGCCAAGACGCGGACGCTCACGGCTCTGTTCTTCCTGCTTTCGCGCGGCATGGGCGTGGGTGTCATCATTGCCGCACCGGCCATCATCTTCGGCGCCATCTTCGACTGGAGCGTACCGCTCGCCGTCGCACTGTTCGGCGTGCCCACGATCATCTATACGGCCATCGGCGGTGTCCAGGCCGTGGCGTGGGCGGACGTCAAGCAGATGGTCCTCATTGTCGTCGCACTCGTCGGCATGGTCGTCGTGCTCGTGCTCGGACTTCCGGACAACGTGCGCCCGGATGATGCCCTCGCCATTGCCGGCTCGACCGGCAGGCTGCGCGCCTTCGACTTCCGCTTCGACCTGAGCGAGCGGTACACCTTCTGGTCCGGCATGATCGGCGGCACGTTCCTCATGCTGTCCTACTTCGGCACGGATCAGAGCCAGGTGCAGCGCCATCTGACAGCCAGCAGCGTGAATGCGGCGCGCAGTTCACTGTTCATGAGCGCCTACTGGAAGATTCCGCTGCAGGCGCTGGTCCTCATGGTCGGCATCCTGGTCTTCGTGTTCTATCTCTTCGTGCGACCGCCGCTGCTGTACAATCCGGCGCAGGAGGAGGCCGTGCGTGCGCAGGCGGCGACGGAGTACGGGCAGCTCGAAGCGCGGTTCGACGATGTGTATGTGCGCCGCCGTGCGGCTGCCGACGCCACGGCGCTGGCACGGCGCAGCGGCGATGATGCCGCCGTGCAGAGCAGCCTCGACGCGTTCCGGGCAGTTCAGGGTGAGGCGGATGCCGTACGTGCCGAAGCGCTCGCGCTGGCCGGTCGCGTCACAGGTCGCGACCCGAACGACGTCAACTACATCATCCCCTCGTTCGTACTGAACCAGCTGCCCCTCGGCCTGGCCGGCATCTTCATTGCCGGCGTCCTCGCCGCCGCCATGTCCAGTATTGCGGCCGAGCTGAATTCACTGTCGACCGCGACTGTCGTCGACTTCTACCGGCGGTACGTGCGCAAGGACGGCCCGGATTCGCACTTTCTGCGCGTGTCGAAGCTGGCGACGCTGTTCTGGGGCATCTTCGCGTGCGTCGTCGCCTCGTACTCCGTCGCGATCGGCTCACTCATCGAGGTGGTCAACCGTTACGGCTCGTTCTTCTACGGTTCGATCCTGGGCGTCTTCCTGCTGGCCATGTACCGGCGCGCGCACGCCAACGGCGCGTTCATCGGACTCATCGCCGGAATGGCGACCGTGGCGGGCTTCTACTTCTTCGTGCCGAGCGTCGAGTTTCTCTGGCACAACGTGATCGGCGCCGTGGCCGTGTTCGGCGTGGGCAGTCTGATCAGCCACTTCACGCCAGCCCCGCGACCCCGCGCGTGAGCCAGTCGCGTCTGGATTCGCTGGAAGCCATGCGCCGCCGCAACCCGCAGGATCCGCGCATCCTGTTCGCGCTCGCCACCGAATACGAGAAGCTGGATCGCTGGGAGGAAATGGTCGGCCTGCTGCGCGAGTATCTCGAGCGTGCCGACGATCAGGGTAATGCATGGGGCCGGCTCGGGCATGCACTCTGGCGGCTCGGCCGTGCCGACGAAGCGCGAGCCGCGTATGCCAGCGGTGTCGCGGCGGCGGAACGACACGGGCATCCTTCCATGGCCGGCGAATTCCGGGAGCTGATCGAGCAGCTCTGACCGTCCTTCCCGCACTGCGCTGTCTCGACCCCGCAGGTTTGCACCGGACTTGCCTGCCGACCCGGCAACACGAACCTTTCTTCCCGACACCATTGAAAAGCGGGACCCGACCACAGTCAGGACGAGCATGGTGATCCCCACCCGACGGGAGCGCGTCGTCGATCGTGCCATTGAAGACGAGATGCGCGAATCGTTCCTCGATTATTCGATGAGCGTGATCGTGCAACGTGCGCTGCCCGATGTACGCGATGGCCTGAAGCCCGTGCACCGCCGCATCCTGTTCGCCATGCAGGAAGCCGGACTGGTCGCCGGCCGGCCCTACCGGAAAGCCGCGACGGTCGTGGGCGATGTGCTGGGCAAATACCACCCGCACGGCGACATGGCGGTCTACGATGCGCTCGTGCGCATGGTGCAGGACTTCTCGTTGCGCTACCCGCTGATCGATGGGCAGGGCAACTTCGGCTCGATCGACGGTGACAATGCCGCGGCCTACCGGTACACCGAGGCGAGACTGACACAACTGGCCGGCGAGCTGCTGGCCGACATCGACAAGGGCACCGTCGACTATGCTCCCAACTTCGACGACCAGCGCGAAGAACCCACTGTCCTGCCGGCGAAGTTTCCCAACCTGCTCGTCAATGGATCGAGCGGCATTGCCGTCGGCATGGCCACGAACATACCACCGCACAACCTGCGCGAGGTGGGCGCGGCGCTGCGCCACCTGGTGGACCACCCCGATGCGGAGGTAGCCGATCTCATGCGGCACCTGCCGGGTCCCGACTTTCCGACCGGCGCCTTCATCATCGGCCGGGCCGGCATCCACGACGCGTATCACACCGGCCGCGGACGCATGGTCATGCGCGCGGCCATCCACAAGGAGACGCTGCGCGGCGGCAAGGAGCAGCTGGTCGTGACAGCACTGCCGTACGGTGTGTCCAAGACGAAGGTGATCGAGCAGATCGCCGACCTCGCGCGCAGCCAGCGTATCGCTGAGGTGTCCGACCTGCGCGACGAGTCGGACCGCGACGGCATCCGCGTCGTCATCGAGCTGAAGCGCGGCGCACGCATTCCGCCCATCCTGGCGACGCTCTACAAGCAGACGCATCTGCAGGCGACGTTCGGCGCCATCATGCTCGCACTGGTGGACGGCACACCGATCGAGATGAACCTGAAGGAAATGCTCGGGCATTTCCGGGACCATCGCCTGCAGGTCATCCGGCGCCGCGCGACGCACGACCTGGAGCGGGCGAAACACGAAGCGCACATCCTGGACGGCCTGATCATCGCCGTCGACAACATTGACGAAGTCATTGCGATCATCCGGGCGGCGACGGACCAGGATGCGGCGGCCGCTGCGCTGCGTGTCGAGTTCGAGCTCTCGGAAGAACAGGCGAAAGCGATCCTTGCCATGCGGCTGGGCCGCCTGACGAACCTGGAATCGCAGCAGCTGCGCAAGGACCAGCGCGAGCTGCGCAGCCGCATCAAGGAGCTGGACGCACTATTGAAGAGCGATGCGAAGCAGCGGGCTCTGCTGCTCGAGGAGCTGGACCGCGTGGTCGACCAGTTCGGCGATGACCGTCGCACGACGATCGTCGGGGAAGCGGACGAGCACGAGGTCCAGGATCTCGAGGTCGAAGAGCAGGTCGTCATCTCACTCAGTCACGCGGGCTATATCAAGCGCGTGCCCATGACGCTCTACCAGCGTCGTGTCGCGCGCGGCAAGGCGCAGTCCGGCATGGACCGCTACGAGGATGATTTCCTCGAGCACGTGTTCGTGGCCGGCACGGCGGACACGCTGCTGTTCTTCTCGCAGACGGGTCAGGCATACGCACTCGCCGTCCACGATGTGCCGGAGGCCGGCCCGGGCAGTCGAGGCCGCGCACTCGCGCAGGTGCTCACCATGGAGAAGGGCGCGCGCGTCGCCGCACTCGCCGCTGTCACCGAGTTCGGCGAGGATCGCTCACTGCTGTTCCTCACCCGGAGTGGCACGGTCAAGCGCACCACGCTCGACCAGTTCGCGAACATCCGCGCGGGCGGCATTGCCGCGATCAGATTGCAGGAAGGTGACTGGCTGCTGGACGTTCAGCTGGCGGAAGGCGGCGGCGACATCGTGCTGGTGACGCGCGAGGGCCGCGCCATCCGTTTCCCCCAATCCGCGATCCCGCCCATGGGCCGCGTCACACAGGGTGTGCGCGGTATGCAGCTGCGTGGCGGGGACGGCGTCATCGGCATGGTGCTCGCCCGCCGTGAAGCCACGCTCAGCACGGTCACGGAGCTGGGCTTCGGCAAGCGCACACCGCTCGGCGAGTATCCGGTCCAGAAGCGCGGCGGGCTGGGCACGATCACACTGGACGTCACGACCAGGACGGGCCGGCTGGTCGCCGCCAAGGAGCTGCTCCAGGGCGATGAGCTGATGGTGATCGCGGCGAGCGGCAAAGCTACGCGCGTGCGCGCCGCCGACATCCCCGTGCAGGGACGCGCAACCCAGGGCAGGCGGCTGCTCGAGCTGGAAGGTGATGACCGCATCGTCGAAGTCGCGCGCGTCGCGCGGGAACGCGATGATGGCGGCAACAGTGGCAATGACGGCAATGGTGGCAATGACGGCGAACCGCCCGACGATGACAGCGGTGCAGAAGCTCGCAAGCCGGCAGAACCCACGGGGCGCAAGCGCAAGCCTTCGGGCGGTGACGGCAGACCGAAGCGCAAGTCAACGCGCGATGACGGCAGCCGCAGACGGAAACAGCCGTCGCGACGACGGAGCGGGACAGGACCTGCGCGCGGCGCGAGTGGCGCGCGCGGTCCTGCACGCAGTGATGGCGCACCGAAGCGGTCGCAGCTCGAGCTGATGTAGCGTGCGCTCAGTCGTTCCGGATGGCGCGCATCGGGTCGATCGCCATCGCACGCCGCGCGGGCACCAGCACGGCAATCGTGGCCACCGCGATCAGCACGAGTGGTGCGACGACGAGTGAGACCGCATCGTTGGCGGGCACACCGAACACCATGCCCCGTACGAGCCGGCCCATGGCCAGTGCAGCCACGAGGCCGAGCAGTGCGCCCGCGACAGTCAATCGGAGCGCGCGACGCAGCACACCACCCGCAACAGACGCGCGTGTCTGACCGAGCGCCATGCGCACACCGATCTCACGCGTCCGCTGCGCCACGCGGAACGCCATCACGCCATAGAGGCCGGCACTCGCAAGCAGCAGCGCGATCAGGCCGGACAACCCTACGACATGCGCGGTCGCGCGGAACCCCGCGAGCTGCTGTGCATGCACGGACTCGAGCGTCGCCGTTCCAGACAGCGCGATGTCCGGATCGATCGCGTGCAGCACGGACTGGACCGCACGGACGAGGCCCAGCGGAGCGGTGGTCGTCTTCACCAGAAAGTTGATGTCGGCCGCGAACGCCTGCTTCAGCGGCAGGTAGACCTGCGTGCGCCGCGACTCCGCGAGCCCGTAGTATTCCGCGTCCCTCGCCACACCCACAATGCGCAGCTCCGGCTCACCTTCGTCGAGCGGAATCGCGCGGCCCAGCGGGTCGGCATCGCGCATGACCTCGCGCACGAACGTCTCGTTCACGACGATCACGGATTCGTTCCCGTCATCATCAGCCGCTTCGAAGCCGCGCCCGCGCAGGATGGGAATGCCCATCGCCTCGAAGTAGCCCGGACTCACCACATTGAGGCCGACCTCGATGGTCCGTGGGAGCGGAAATGCGCCGCTCCAGTCGGGCTCGAGCGTCGTCGTCCAGTCGCCCTGGTACGGCACCATGCGTGTCGTCGTTGCATGCTGCACGCCCGCCAGGCCGGACATTCGTTCCAGCGCCGTCGCCACGAAGGCACGGCCACGGGCGGCGTCGTAACCATGATTGTTCAGGTTCACACTGACGAGCAGCACACCCTGCGCGTCGAATCCGGTGTCCACGTCGCGCGCGGCAGCGAGCGAACGCGCGAACAGTGCCGCGCCTGCAACGAGCACGAGCGACAATGCGACCTGCGTCATCACGAGCATGTCGCGCGCACGACCACCGCCTGCATGGCGGGTCCGGCCCTGGATGAGACCGGAAACATCCGCCCGTGATGCGCGTAGCGCCGGCAGCAACGCGACTGCAAGTGCGGTGGACAGCGACAGCGCCAGCGCAACGACGAGCGTGCCGCCGTCCGGTCGCAGTCCGCGCGCCAGCGGCACGGGCAGCAGCGAAGCTGCCACGGGCGCCGCTGCCAGCGACAGGACCACGCCCAGCGCACAGCCGACCACTCCCAGGATGGCGCCCTCCGCCAGCATCTGTCGCGCAATGCGCATGCGACCTGCGCCCAGTGCGGAACGGATGCCCACCTCGCGATCGCGCGTCGATGCACGCGCCAGCATCAGGATCGCCACGTTCACCGCCGCAATCACCAGCAGCAGCGATACCGCCACCATGAGTGTGCGCGTGAGTGCGACCAGACTCGACCGCGTCGACGGGTTCCAGCGGAAATCCTGCGTCAACAGCGCCGTCTCCGCCGGCTCGCTGTTTTCACCATCCAGAAGGCGAATGCGATCTGCGACCACCGCAACTTCCGCCTGCGCCGTTGCCACCGTCGCACCCGGCGCCAGACGCCCGATCACGACCAGCCAGCGATCCCGCAGATCGGGCACGCGCTCCCGCCACGCCGTATGGCGTTGCGGCGCCACGGCGTTCCGCATCATGATCGGGATGTACACGTCCGGTGGCGCATTGCCCGGCTCCAGACCGGCGAACGACCGGGGCACCACACCCACCACCGTGAACGGGTGTCCGTTCAGCCGTAACTCCCGGCCCACTGCTCCGCCTGCGTCACCGAATCGGTCGCGCGCGAAGCCCCACGCGACAACGGCAACCGGATGCGTGTCCGGTGTCCGGTTCTCTTCCTCCCGGAAGAACCGGCCCCTGGCCGGTTGCACGCCCAGCACGTCGAACCAGTTCGCCGTCACCGGCCGCAGCCGCGCACCCGACGCTGACTCGCCCGTTCGTGCTGTCACCGTCAACGTGAACGTCGAACTCGCCGCCACATCCGACAGCGTGCTCGTCTGCGCACGATAGTCCGCATGATCCGGGTATGAAACCGAACCGCCCATCCCGGGCGCCCACGAACGGAACAGCCGCACCAGCCGATCCGGCTCTCGCACCAGCGGCGGTGGCTCCAGGAACAGCGCATCCGCCAGTGTCACGATCGCCACGTTCGCGCCGATACCGAGTCCCAGGACACCCGCCGCCATCAGCGCAAACCCCGGTCGCCGCATCAGCGAGCGCCAGCCCGACTGCGTGTCCTGCAGCACACCCGCCATCCTCGACCTCCTCGCGCCCGATCCCTCTGAACCCATCGATCTGCGTTCGCTCACCCGTCGCATCCCATCCACCCACCGCCACAGAACCAGCCCGGCCACTTCGCGAACACACCTGTTCAGGAACGCCGCACGCCCTCGCTCCGCACGCACCCGCGCACACACATCGCCAAGGTCGCCCAGCGCTCGCAGATACGCCTCACCCGGAAGCAACGCGCGCAGAATCACCCGGACCAGCCCCGGCACCTCCCGCCCGGGCCACGACTCCCGTCCGTCTCCCTGCCGATGTCGCGCATCCCGCTCGCCACTCATGCCGCTCCTCCCGACCCCGCATCGCCAGCCGCATCCGCGCCGGCCGCCCCACCGCGTGCGCCCCGCCACAGCGCCTCGCGCACGCGACGACTCTCCGCCAGCGCCGACTCGCCTGATCGCGTCACCGCGTACTCTCGCCGGCGCCGACCGCCCGGTACCGGCTGCGGTTCACCCAGCCATGACTCCACCAGCCCCTTCCGCTCCGCCCGGTCCAGCGCCGCGTAGATCGCTCCCAGCGTCGCTCGCCGGCCCGCCGTACGCTCGAGCCGTTCCTGTATCGCGCCGCCCGTCGCCATCGAGCCGAGGCCGCGTATGGCGAGCAGCACGACTTCCTCGAATTCGCCCAGATTGTCACCCTTCATGTGCGCCGCCGGCTGGTGCACGGTCCCGGTTCTTACTACAAATGCGAATTAGACCATACCGCGAAACGCGCGGCGCGCGCAAGGGCAGCCTCACGGCGTGGGGCGTCAGAAGCCGAAGGCCGTGCGGGTCGAGAGGCTGTTCCTGGGGAGGCCGGTGAGGAACTGACCGAGGACATTGTTGAACTCCTCGGGCTGTTCGAGTGGCGGGATGTGACCGGCGGATTCGATGAGTTCGAGTCGGGCGCCGCGAATACCGCGGGCGAGCATTTCGGCCTGGCCGCGTGATGTGATGGCGTCGTCGGCGCCGACGATGGCGAGAGTGGGCACGTCGATGGTACGAAGGAGAGTGTCTGCGTCAGCGCGTGCGGCCATTCCGAGGAGCGCGCGGGCCATGGTTTCGGGCGGTGTCTCCTCCATCATGGCGCGGACCATGGCGACGATTCCGGGCTGTTTGCGGACGGTCAGGGGCGAGAGGAGTTTGGGGAGCAGCGCATCGACGACGGGAGCTGGACCTTCGCGGCGGACGCGCTCGGCGAGGCTGCGGCGAGCGCGCTGCGTATCCGGCGCGTCGGCGGAGGCGCGGGTATCGCAGAGAACGATGGCGCGGACGCGTTCGGCGCACTGACGCCAGAATTCGAAGGCGACGTAACCGCCCATGGAGAGGCCGCAGAGGACGACGCGTTCGATGTTGAGGTGGTCGAGGAGGGCTGCGAGGTCGCGGGCGAGGAGATCCATGGCGAAGACGGGATCGGGTCCGATCTCGCTGGCGCCGAAGCCGCGGAGGTCGGGTGCAATGGCGCGCCAGTCAGCGGGCAGAGCAGCGAGCTGGTGGCCCCACATTGCGGAATTGAAAGGGAACCCGTGGATGAAGACGACGACATCGCCTTCACCGCGTTCGCGCCATTCGAGTTCGACGCCGTTGACCGTGACACCCATTGCGGACTACCTCATGCCGTTGATGCGTTGAGCGCGGCTCTGATCAGAGACCGAGCGACGATCGGATGATCGGGTCCATCCGTTCGGGGGTCCACGGAGGATCGAAAGTGAGTTCGACCTCGGCGCTCTGCACGCCGTCGACGCCCTCGATTGCAGCGCGCGCGTCGTCGATGATCTGGCTGGCGACGGGGCAGAACGGCGAGGTGAGGGAGACCGTGGCCCGGACGTGGGTGTCCTGGATCTCGATGCCGTAGACGAGACCGAGGACCACGAGGTCGAGGTTGAGTTCGGGATCCTTCACTTTGCGAAGCGCGCGTTTGACATCTAATTCTGTCGGCATACGTCGGTCCTTTCTTGAGTCGTGCGGCGCCGTCATCGGTCGCCTGCCCGGCCAGCCTCGGTGGCTCCGTTGCATGGCCGCGGCGCGGCGGGCAGCGGCGCGGCGGGCAGCGGCGCAGCGTACAGCAACGCGGCCGGCCGGCCATGGTTGACACTCCCGGCGGCCGCCCGTACGCTACGCGGCCCGCAACGGCGGCCCATCGGGTGCCGGGTCGGCCCCGCGTTGAAGGTACTACCCCGGGCCGCGGGCTGCAGAACCGGCCCTGGCCCGCAACCCCCAGGTCGAATACCCATGGCCTCGCCCATACGCCGTATAGCCGTCAACACCGGGGGCGGTGATGCCCCGGGCCTGAACGCCGTGATCCGCGCGGTCGTGCTGGCTGCGATCGACCGGGACTGGGAAATCTTCGGTATCGAACGCGGCTACGGCGCACTGCTCGGTGATGGCGACATGATACCACTGACGCAGGAAGCCGTTCGCGGCATCACGCATCTGGGCGGCACGATTCTCGGTACGACGAACCGGGGCAATCCGTTCGAGTGGCCATCGACCGGCCCGGCCGGCAATCCGATCGTGGCTGACCGGTCCGACGAAGTGCTGGCCGCGTTCCGCGCGCGCGGCCTCGATGCATTGATCGCGATCGGCGGCGATGGCTCGTTGCGCATTGCGAACGGCCTGGCCCGCAAGGGCCTGCCGGTGATCGGCGTGCCCAAGACGATCGACAACGATCTGGGCGTGACGTTCGTCACGTTCGGCTTTCACACGGCGGTCCAGACGGCGACCGATGCGATCGACAAGCTGCATTCGACGGCGGCGAGTCACGAGCGCGTCATGGTCGTCGAAGTCATGGGCCGGCACACGGGCTGGATCGCGCTGCACGCCGGAATGAGTGGCACGGCCGACGTGATCCTGATCCCGGAGATTCCGTACGATCTCGAGCGCATCTGCGGGAAGATCGAGGCGCGCTACGCGAACGGTCGCAATTTCGCCATCCTGGTGGCTGCCGAGGGTGCGTCGCCGCGTGGGGGCGAAGCCTCGTACCTGGAGTCGGGCGCACCGGGTCGCGAGGCGAGGTATGGCGGACTGGCCGACCGGCTGGCGCGCCAGATCGGGGAGCGCACGAAACGGGAGACGCGCTCGCTCGTGCTGGGCCATCTGCAGCGTGGCGGCTCACCCACTTCGTACGACCGTCTGATCGCACTGCGTTTCGGCGCTGCTGCGGTGCGGTGCGCCGCCGCAGGCCGTTTCGGCGTCATGGTCGCACTCGACCCGCCGGCCATCCGACCCGTCCCGCTCGAGGATGCCATCGCGCACATCCGGCGGGTACCACTCGATTCCGACACGGTGCAGACCGCGCGCGACCTCGGTATCTCGTTCGGTGACTGATCCCGCACGACTCAGGAGACAGAATCATGGCGAGCCCGCTCACCCCCGTTTCACGCAGAGGGCACGGATCACACAGAGGTCAACGAGGGAGGTCCGGATATCTGACCGGCCCTGCACTAACTGCCGCCACGGTGATGCTCTCCACGATCTTCGCAGTGACGTCTTCGCGTGCACAGCAATCCGGCTTCGACCTGACGATCCACAACATCATGCGCGGGCCGGAGCACATCGGGCAGGCGCCCGGTGGCGTGCGCTGGAGTCATGACGGCCAGTGCATCTACTTCCGCTGGCTGCCGGGCGGCCACGCGTGGGATGAGCAGGCCGAGCTGTATCGTGTGGGCGCACGTGGCGGCGAGCCGGAGCAGCTGACGGACCGCCAGGCCGATTCGGTCGGCGTGCTCCTGGCCGGCGGCCCGCTGTCACCTGATGAGCGACGACGCGCCGTCACGTTCCAGGGTGACCTGCACCTGATCGAGCGCGCATCGCTCGCGACGCGCAGGCTGACACTCACGCGCGCAATCGAGTCGTCGCCGGTGTTCCGCAATGACGGCCGCGCGCTCTACTACCTGAGTGACAACAACCTGTTCGAGCTGGACATCGAACGTGGCGGTGTCCGCCAGATCACGGACGTCCGCAGCGGACCGGCGCCAACCGATCCGCGTGCAGCGCAGGGCCAGCGTCGCTTCCTCGAGGACCAGCAGAAGCAGCTCTTCGAATACATCCGGCGTCAGGCCGAGCGTGCCGAACGGTCGCGGGAAGAGCGGCGCGAGACCGAGGAGCGTGCACCGCTGCGGCCCATGTACCTGGAGCGCGACGAACGCGTGACCGACCTGACCGTCGAGCCGAAGGGCACCTACGCCGTCATCACGACGACGCGGCCGGCCGTCGGCTCGCAGCCGCGGCGCGTGTCGATCCCGTTCTGGGTCACCGAGTCCGGCTTCACCGAGCCGCGCGATGTGCGGACCAAGGTCGGTGATGCACAAGCGAACAACGGCCGCATGGGCATCGTATCGCTGGCCGGTGACACGATCCACTGGATCGACTTCGCAGCCGCGACCGCGCCCGCCGAAGCCACGGAAGGTCAGGCTGTCGCGACCGGCCGGAATGAGGATCCGCGCGAGCTGGCCGGCGTCCGCTTCGTCGGCTGGAACGACGCCGGCACGGCCGGCCTGATCGGCGCCAGCAGTGCCGATTTCAAGGATGCGTGGCTCTGGTCGTTCGAGGCGGCGACCGGAAGGCTCACACTGCTGCATCACCTGCACGATGACGCGTGGGTCGCCGGGCCCTGCGCTTTCTGGGGCGCCTGCTCCGGCTGGCTGCCCGACAGCCGTACGGCCTGGTTCACCAGTGAGCGGGACGGCTTCAACCACCTCTACACGATCAATGACGACGGTACCGGCGAGAAGCAACTGACACGCGGCAACTGGGAAGTACACGGCGTCGCGCTTTCCGCGCAGAGGGACCGATTCTGGCTGACGTCGAACGAAGGCTCGCCGTTCGAAGTGCACTTCTACCACATGAACTTCGACGGGAACAACCGTGTTCGCGTGACGACCATGAAGGGACGCCAGGACGCCACACCCTCACCCGATGGCAGCCGCATCGCATTCGTCCACTCGACGTCGAACGCGCCGCCCGAGCTGTTCGTCGCCGACAACAGACCGGACGCCAGCGCCACCCGTATCACGACCACGCCGACCGAAGAGTGGCGCTCGTTCGACTGGATCACGCCTGAAATCGTGATGGTCGATGCCAGTGATGGCATCAAAGTCCCGGCGCGGATCTACAAGCCGTCCGACGTGGGCGCTCAGCCCAACGGCGCAGCCGTCATCTTCGTGCACGGCGCCGGCTACCTGCAGAACGTTCACAACTGGTGGTCGAGCTACTACCGCGAGTACATGTTCCACCACGTCCTCGCCTCGAAAGGCTATTACGTCCTCGATCTCGATTATCGTGCGTCCTCAGGCTACGGCCGTGACTGGCGTACTGCCATCTACAGGCACATGGGCGGCAAGGACCTCAGCGATCAGGTCGACGGCTCGCGCTGGCTGCAACGCAGCTTCGGCATCGATCCCGAACGGATCGGCATCTACGGTGGCAGCTACGGCGGATTCATCACGCTCATGGCCCTGTTTACCGCGCCCGAAGACTTCGGCGCCGGTGCCGCACTGCGCTCCGTCACCGACTGGGCCCACTACAACCACGGCTACACGGGACGCATCCTGAACCTGCCCCAGGACGACTCCGTCGCGTATCGCCAGTCGTCACCCATCTACTTCGCCCAGGGTCTCGAGGACCCGCTCCTCATCGCCCACGGCATGGTGGACACCAACGTCCACTTCTCAGACGTCGTCCGCCTCGCACAGCGGCTCATCGAGCTGGGTAAACGCAACTGGGAAATGGCTGTCTACCCCGTCGAAGACCACGGCTTCGTCGTGCCTTCGTCGTGGACGGACGAATACCGGCGTATCCTCGAGCTGTTCGAACGGCATCTCAACCCCGGCGGCGACGTCGCGGCGGTGAGGTGAACGGAACCTCCGATCCTCGGGGCGCGATCAACGGCGGGCCGGGCAACGGCGGGGGCGGGCGCGGGCTCGCGCGAAGCGCGCGGACTGGCGGGAGCACTACGGGCAGGCATCGGGGGGAACTGATTGTGAGGCGGGCCCGGGCCGCGGGGCCTGGGTGTTGGTTAACTGGACCGGTGCCGCCCTGGTGGACTTCGAGGCCGTGGCTGATCGGGCTCTTACGGTGCGGCTTCGCCGCGGTGTGGTGGGCGCGGGCCGTCGACGTGGCGCCGGTCACCGAATGGGCAAACGAACAACCCCGTTACCCCACGTTCCTCGACAGTACCCCCAATGCTCGCGTCGTATGTGACCACGGACTAGCCTTCACCAACCACCCCGGCCCAGGGCCCGGGCCCGCCTCACAATCAGTTCCCCCCGATGCCCGCCCGCAGTGCTCCCGCCATTCTTCGCGCTCACGCCAGCCCGCGCCCGCCTCCCCGCCGTTGCACGGCCCGCCGTCAGAAAGGGCGAAGAAGAAACGAACCCGCCACCGGGTTGATAACGGAGGCGGGCTCGAGTAACGCTTGGCGGGTGAGGGCCGGGGGGGTCAGCTCGCCGCCCTCCGCCTCTGTTCCTCGGCGGCTTCGGCGGCGGCTCTCTTCGCCGCGACGAACTCCGCGTGCTTCGTCCGGTCACCGGTCAGGACCAGCTCGGGGTAGCCGTTGGCGGGGTCTTCACCGGCGCTCAGCAGTGAGTCCACACGACCGGGGCCGCGGTTGTACGCGAGCAGCGCGAGGGTCGCGTCATCATATGTGTCGAGCAGGTACCGCAGGTAGCGGAACCCGACCCGCAGGTTGAACCGCGGCTCGAGCAGGTCTTCCTGACTGGCGTCCGGGAACAACCACGTCGCGGTGGCCGGCATCACCTGTGTCAGGCCGAGCGCGCCGACGGGCGATATGGCGCGCGCCCGGAAACTCGACTCGGCTCGCACCAGTCGGTAGGCCAGGTGCGGGTCGATCCGCTCCTTCCGCGCCGCCCAGTGGATGTCGTCGGCAAGATCCAGCGGGATCCGGAAGCGCACCGCGTACTGCCCCGACACACGCACACGTTCCCGGTCGAGGACGCTCTGACGCCACGCCATGACCACCGCGTCGCGCGCCTGTTCCTCAGCCTCCACCACCTCGTCCACACCGGTCTCCAGCACCGTCTTCGTGTTCGTCGCCGCCGCTTCCCCTCCATACATCACGAACGCGCCCGCAGGCGCGATCAGTCCGAATCCAACGAGCATTGTGATGGTCGGTCGCCGCACGCTCTGGCACAGCGCCCTGACCTTCGGGAAACCTTCGATCACGTTCCCTCCGGCTTCGGGTGTGTGGCACGGGCAAATGGCCGCTCCAAAGAAGCCGCCAAGCCCCCTGTGACGCCCGCTAATTCCTTGCTGCACAATCAGATGCGGGCTTGCTTCAACAGCCCTGCTCCGACGGCACGAGCGTCTGGTACCCGGATCTACGCAAGGAAGGTTCCAGCCGCATCCCGCTACCGCCCGTACCACGTGAGGCGACAGAATCCGCAGAATCCGGTCACCTCGTCTGCCCGCCCACGCCCCTGCGCGCCCCCGCCCACCCTCGTTTCTGTGGCACTGCCGCAACGGTGAGAGCCGCCAGGAAAGCAAAGGGTTGCAGGTGCCGGGCACACCTTTGACCACGCCGGGGCCTGGCCCGCCCGAGGGTTGACAGGAGGGGAACGCCAGCCGGCGGGGTGGTCCGGGCGGTGGGCAGAGTCGTCCCGGGCCCGGATCAGCGGAGGTTGACGGGGCGGGTTTCGCCTGCGACGAGGTCGACGGCGATGGGGCCGACGGATCGGGTGCCGGCGGCGTTGCGGGCAGTGACGTTGACGGTGGTGCGGGCGGGCTGGGCGATGACGAAGCGGTCGGTGGCGCCGGCGGCAACTGCGCCGAGAGCGCGGCGGCCCGAGCCGTCGTCATACGACACGATCATCTCCTCGCCCGTGCTGTTGGTGACGGCAATGGCGAATACCGGCGTGGGTGCGGTACCGACGCTCATGGCCCGACTGCATGCAGTGGCGGCGGCGAGCAGGCAGGCGAGCCCGATCAGTCGTGTGCGGGCCGGACCGGACAGCCTGGGAACGGACCGTCGTTGAGCGCGCTTGACGCGAAGTGACGAGCGGCGACGAGGCGATGGTGTGCCGCGCATGATTGATTCCGACTCAGCGGTCAGTCGTCGAACGCGAAACGACGCGCGGCCTCATCAGTCGGCGGTTGGCCTGTCATCAATTCGATGAGCGCGCGCATTTCGTTGCCCATGAGCCGGATCCGGTCGAGCACGACGAGGACGTGGGCGTATTCGAAGTAGGAACGGATCGCGGATTCCGCGGCAGGCGATTCGTCGAGAATGAACTCGTCGGTCCGGCCGCGCGCCTCGGCGAGCAGGAATTCGAGCGCACGCTGCACACTGACCTGGTCTTCGAGCGTGTCGATGGACAGGTCACCGGTCAACCGGGGCGCGAGCGATTCCAGATCGGGCAGCACGTCGGGAGGAGCAGCGACGCCACCGCGGCCGGCTTCGAGGATTCGCTCGATGCCGGTATCGATCGCCATCAATTCTTCATACGCGCAGTGCAGGATCATCAGCCGACCTCCGGCAGAGTCCTCCACGTCTGTAACGCAACAGACGGCCGTAACGTTCCCCGCCAGTCGCACATCGGACACAGAGGCGCTCCGGCCCTCGACCTGTGCAACCTCGCGTCCATGCATGAAAGGATACGCCGGCCGGGACCCGGCGCAATGGGCCGAACGGGCAACATTCAGGCCACGTCGGGGACGAGTCGATCGCGGAGAAAAATGCCGGCGATGATGTCGAGCGCGGCGTGTGCGATGATGGATGCGACGATGGATCCCGTGAGCGCGACCGGCAGCGAAAGCAGGGCGCCGAGCACGCCGGCGCGAATGGCGCCGCCCGGCTGCTGGTAGGCGTGCATCGCGCCGAAGATGGCGGACGTGACGACGACCGCGACGATCATCGAGCCGGCTGCAACGTGCATCAGGTGCAGCAGGAATCCACGGAAGATGAGTTCCTCACAGAAACCGGCGGTCAGGCTGAGTGCGGTGAACGCCATGCGTTCCGCGCGAGTGTCGGGCAGCATGCGTCGCGTCATGTCGGATTCGCGTACGCCCAGAACACGCGAGACGAGGACAATGGCGAGACCCGCGGCGGTCAGGCCGGCGCTCCAGCCGAGGAGCGGCAGGGCGGCCGGCAGTACCAGTCCGAGCTGGGCGGCATCGACCGCGCTCCAGCGTGCCGCGATGGTCGTGATTGCCGCGAGGATCCACAGTCCGACAATGGTCGACGTGTAGAGCTGGCGCCGCGGCAGAGTGGTGGCTTCGGGCATCATGGCGGTCTGCCGCGCGACGAGGACGGGAATCGGCACGAGCATGAGCGCGCCCCAGATGCGTGCGGCGGCGGGCTGTGCGTCGAGGATGAGCCATGCTGCGGCGAACCCGGTGGCGGCGACCCACGACCAGATGTGCTTCACTGCGGCGTGGCCGGGCGACCGGCCGGCATCGGGGCCGCATCGGCCGGACGCAGCGCGTGCCGGACGGCGGGTGCCACAACCGCGCAAACAGCGCCGAGCAGTGCGCCCGCGAGTACATCCGTCGCGTAGTGGAATCCGCCGTAGATGGCGCCGAGCGCGAGGCCGGTCGCCATGAGTGCAATGACAGGCACGAGTCGGCGCGCGTAGCGCCACGCGATCAGGACCTGTGCCACGGCGACGCCCACGTGCGACGAGGGGAACGCTGCGCCCTGGCTCGATCCGGCCTCCAGTACGACGTGCGTGAAGCGGTAGATGGCGCCTTCGGCTAGCGGTCCGCCCGGCGCCGGGAACAGGTAACGCGGACCCTGTACGGGGAACCAGATGAAGAACAGGTAGTGCACGACGAACGTCAGCATGAGTGCGAACACCGCATCGCGGAACGCGCCGCGCCCGGCAATGCGGGCAATGAACAACGGCGGCACGAAGATCACGATGTAGTACGACAGATACGCGGCGTGCAACAGTTCGGACAGCGGCAGACTCGGGAATGCGACCGCCCATTCGCGACTCGGCTGTCCACCGAAGATCGCCTGCTCGACTGCAATGATGCTGTCATCGAAGTAGTGGCCGTCCCAGACGGCCAGGTTGAGCGGCGCCAGCTCGGCGTAGAGGATTGGAATGAGCACGAGAGGATACACGTCGCCGATGAACTGGATCAGACCGGGCAGCCGCCGCATCAGGGCATCCCGGGCGCGCGCGACGGGTCGCACGGCGAAGCCGGCCATGACGGCGATGCCGTGTCCGGCGAGGAAG
>Ga0302046_10002356_pt1 | contig 17583 bp, 12 predicted proteins | sample RVTome_11_FD_200261 | JGI IMG/M metagenome (GOLD analysis project Ga0302046, IMG submission 200261) | Soil microbial communities from uranium-contaminated site in the Upper Colorado River Basin, Wyoming, United States - RVT147D111 (version 2) ...
TGTCCCCCCAGACCCTCGACGTCCTGGCGGGTCTCGAGTCCGAGGTCAAGGTCTATCCGTTGTTCACCACCAACAACGACATGCGCGAGGATTTCTGGTTCTTCCTGCAGCTGTACCGCGAGGCGTCGTCCAAGATCACGGTCGAGTTCATCGACCCCGTGGCCCGGCCGGGCGAGGTCGAGGCCCTGGGCCTCGATCCGGAGCAGGAGGATGCGCGGCGGGACGGCATGACCGTGGTCATCCAGGACGACGACAAGAGGATCTTCGACGGCATCGACGAGGAGAGCGTCACCAACGCCATCCTGGACGTCAGCACGACGGCGCCGCGCGTCGTGGGCTTCGTGCGAGGATACGGAGAGCGCGATCCCGCGTCGTCCGACGATGCCGGGCTCGCGCGCCTCGCCGTCGAGCTGCTCCAGGAGTACTACCGGGTTCGGGACGTCACGCTGTCGGAGGGTGTGCCGGACGAGGTGACCGTTCTGCTCCTGGCGGGGCCTCGGCTGCCGGTCCCGGAGGCCGACTTGCAGGTCCTCGCGGAGTGGATGGAGGGCGGCGGGCGGCTGCTGGCGCTCGCGGATCCGGGCAGCGATCCCTCGGTCAACGCCGTCCTCGGGCGCTGGGGCCTGCGCGTGCTCCACGACCCGGTGATCGAGCCCAAGAGCAACAACGTCAACAACGACCCCACGTTCGTCAAGGCCGCGAGCTATTCGAACCACGAGGTCGTGGAGGGCTTCTCCGCGAACTTCCCGACCGGGTTCCCCCTGGTGAGCCGGGTGGAGCATTTCGAGCCCGGAGATCCGCTCGTGTTCCACGAGGAGCTGGTGAGTTCCTCGATCGTCTCCTCGGTGGTCGTGGACGGCGCGACGCACGACGGGCCGTTCGATCTCGCCGCGGCGTCGTGGCGGCGCGAGGCCGGCAGCGAGGTCGATCTCGAGACGCGCGCGATCGTCGTGGGCGATTCGGACTTCGCGACCAACCAATACCTCTACTTCCGGGCCAATCGCAACTTCCTGTTGAACTGCCTGGGGTGGCTGAGCCGCGAAGCGGGCCTGGTCTCCGTCCGCAAACCGGCGGCCGCCGATCAGGTTCTCAGCGTCGAGCAGGAGGATCGCGGGATGCTGTACGCGGCGGCCTACAGCATGCCGGCCCTGGTGGTCCTGCTCGGGACGGTGGTCTTCCTGCGCCGCCGGAGTCTGTGAGGTTGCGCAAGTTCGTCGTGCTCGTCGCGGTCGTGGCGGCCCTCGCCGCCGGCGCCTTCGTGATCTTGCATCGCAAGGAGGCGGACGTTCGCCGCGAGCGCAGGGACGCTCGTCTCCTCGATTTCGACGAGCGCAGCGTCACCGCCGTGGTGCTCACGACCGCGGGAGCGCCGTGGCGCTTCGAGCGCCGGGAGGAAGGCTGGAGGCTGAGCGCGCCGGTCGAGGACGCCGCCAGCGACGAGGCGATCGCGGATCTGATGTCGGCGGTCGAGCGCGTCGCGGTGACGCGCATCCTCGAGGACCCCGAGGCGCTGTCGGCCTACGGTCTCGATCCTCCGGTGGCGAGGGTGCAGTTCGAGGGCGTGGGCGCGACCCTCGATATCGGAGACTCGGTCCCCACCGGCGGCGGCCTGTTCGCGCGCGTCGAGGGTCGCCCGGGAGTCCTGGTGCTCGAGGCCACGGTGGTGAGCGATTCTACCCTGGGCCGATTGGACCCGACTCAATTCCGGGATCCCTCGTTCGTCGGGTTGACGAGCACTTCTATCGACGCGATCGCGGCGCGCAGCCGGGCCGGGGAGGTGCGGCTGGAGCACGGGGGCGACGGCTGGTGGATCGTCGCGCCTCGACGCCTGCCGGCCTCGGAGGACAGCGTCGCGCGCCTGCTCCAGATCCTGGACCACGTGGAGATCCGGGCCTTCGACGACCACGTGGATCCCATGGACCCGGCCTTCGGACTGACACCGCCGGCGTTCGAGATCGAGGTTTCATCGGGCGACACGACGCGCCGGTTGCGGTTGAGCGCGGAGTTCCCCGAGGGCCTGCGCTTCGCCACGCGGGACGACCGAGCCTGCGTGATGGAAATCGCGACTCCCGGCCTCGACGATCCGGCCTTCAGTCCGGCGACGCTCGTGACGCGGAGACTGTCGTCGGTCAATCGCTACCGCATCGAGCGCTTCGTCTATCGCAACGGCGACGAGAGCTTGGCGGCGGAGCGCAGCGGGGAGACGTGGTCCGCCGAGGGTGGCGCGACGCTCCCGAGCGCCGAGATCTACACCTTCCTGGCCGGCCTGCTCGAGACGCCGGTCACGGGCTGGCGCGACTCGAGCGGTTCTCCCGCGGGAGCCGTCGCGGAGTTCCGGTATCGCCTCGATGGAGGACAGGAGGGCAGCATCGAGTTCCTGCCGGGCGGCCTGGGGCGGGTCTCCGACGTGCCGGGAATCCTCTTCGCGCTCGGAGGATCCCCGCCGCGCGTCCCCTGAGCGGGTTGCGGAGGGTCGCCGGGGTCAGAACCGCCGTTCGGCCACCGCCAGGAGCGCCGAGTCGTCCCTCCCGAAGAACTGCTCGTCCGCGAGGTAGCGCACCTCGAGCACCGTGCCCCATGCGGCCGCGACGCCGGCCGCCACGCTGTAACGCGGGGCGTCGCCCCATTCGATCTCCGCCTCGAGCAACGGAACGAAGCGCCCCGGGCCGACCGGGAGGAGGTAGCGCGTTCCCCCGAGCAGCCACCACCGGCGATGCTCTCCGAAATCGCTGCTCAGCATGTATCCGAGGTGGCCGGTCCAATCCAGGCGTCCCCAAGTCGCCCGCGGCAGGTCGCGTATCGAGCCGCGCCACGACGGGCTCTCGGCGCCGACCTCCGCGACGTTGATGCTCGTGACGCCGTTCGTCGCGGACAACTGATGGTTGGAGCGGTGATGGAAGTAAGCCCCGGCCACCACCTTCGCGAGCGAGCGCTCGTATCCCAGCCGGTAGAGATAGTACAGCTCGTCCGCGTCGGCTCCGCTCAGGGCATGGACGTCGAAATCGGTCGCGAGCCATCCGCCGACGGGAAACTCCGGGTACTCGAAATCGAGCTCCAGGTTGGAAAACGCGCGCCCGTCCCCGGCGCCGACACCTACCCGTCCCTGGATGTCGGGCGGCTGGAGCCGCGACCCGCTCCCGCCCGCGCCCTCCGCGTAGTCGAAGCCGACGAGCACGCCGTCGGTCCCCAGGCCCAGGGGGTCGTCACCGTCCAGGTAGTGCGCGAACAGCGACAGCCGGTATCCCCCCGAGAACTCGAACAGGTAGTGCGGCCCGACCTCGAGATCGGCGTCGAGATCTCCTCCGTCGAGCAGGCCGCGGAGGCTCAGGTCGAGTCCGAAGCGCGGCGCCGGGCGCTCGCGCCGGCCCACGAGATCCCAGTGCAGCTCGGTATGAACCCATGCGTCGGCCGAGACCCCGGAGTCGTCGAGCACCGGTCCGAGCGCCGCCCGCCAGTGAAGGCCGGCGCCGCGGGCGACCGCGGACTCGAGACCGCACGCGACGTAGCGCGCGAAGGCGCTGCCGTCCGTATCCACGAGGGCCTTTCCGTCCTGGCCCGCGAACAGCCACAGCGTCCGTCCCGAGGGAAGCGTCCGGCGAACGCCGAGCTGGGTCCAGTAGTTGAGCGCGCCGACCTCGAAGGTGAGATCGCCGACCGACCCCGTGATGGCCGTCTGGGTCCCGAGGGCGAAGAACAGCTCGGTGGCGGGGGCCAGCCTCCACGGCAGATCGGCCGAAAGCTCGCCCACGAGGTCGAGGTCGTCGGCGAAGATCCAGGCGAGCGAGCCCCGCGCGGAGACACGATCCTCGTGGGCCCCAGGGGGAGGGGCCGTCTCCTCGGCCGTGGAGTCGGCAGCCCCGGCGAGGAACAGCACGGCCGCGAGCGCCAACTGTCGGAGAGGACCGGTCGGGGGAACGGGCATGGCGCTCGGGGGTGCGCCTGGCGCGGGCTACGACGTTCCGTCGGGCACGAGGTCGAAGTCGACCTCGGCCGTGCTCGTGGACCCCTCCGCGTCCTCGACCGCGATCCGGACCCGGTATTCCCCGAAGGGCCACGCGTCGGTGGTGGGAACGGACCAGCCCTGCGCCCCCTCGGCGCCCTCCTGGACGATCGGACGGCTGACGGGCTTCCACTCCGACTCGTTGCGGAGCTCCAAGCGGTAGGTGACGCTGTAGGGGCGCGTGCCGCCGTAGACTTCGTAGAACAGCGACAGCTCGTCTCCGCGGCGCAGGCGGTCGGAAACCCTCGGCACGACGTGGAACCCGCCCACGATGTAGGGCTCGCGGTAGGACGCGAGCGCGTCGTAGCGGACCGGCTCCAGGCGGGTCGCGAGCGTGACGTCGCTCAACCCGAGCGCGCGATCGTCGTGATCCGGGATCGACAACGTGCTCCTGTGGACCGCGGAGGTCGAGGTGCCGGGCACCACGAGCAGCACGGTCAGCTCGTAGGATCCCGAGGTCACGAAGATCCGCCCCTGGGCGCGCCGCGCCGCGCCTTCGCCGTCGAACCGGAACGATCCCTCGCCCAGCAACCGCGGCTCCGCCTGCGGCACGCCCTGGGGAACCAAACGAGCCAGGATAGCGGCGCGGCCGTCGCCCGCGATCTCGGGAACCGACAGCGTGAGTATCAGCACGGCACCCTCTCCGTCCGGATCGCGGTACCGCTGGATCGCGACGGGCAGCATCTGGTCGTCGAAGATCTCGAGGGTGTCCACGCGCGCCAGGAGCACCTCTTCCTGCATCGGGACGGTCTGCATCATTCCCATGTCGAGCATGGCCGACAGGGGAGAACGCCCGGGATTGATGATCCCGGCCTGCAGCACGGACTCGTAGGCGGACCGGCTCTCGACGTCGTCCCACGTGTAGAACTCGCTCACCAGCTTCGGGTCGGAAGACAGGCGGTATTCCCCGCCGACGTCCCGTACGAACGGAACGACGACCGCCACCGGGTTGACGTCCTTGCGACCGTGCTCGCTGCCCTCGTACGTCCAGCGGATCAGCCCGCGTCCCGTGTCCGTCTCGGTGCGCGTGTCCGCCGTCGGGTCGCCCTCGATCCGGGTGGGTGCGCCGTAGAGGATGTAGATCTTCCCGCGGTCGGTCTTCCAGCCCGGCTTCGCGCTGTCCAGGAACGTCTCGTTCGCATACTTCACCCGCTCCCAGAACAGTTGCCGGTATTCGTTGACCAGGGTGTCCGGATTGGGATCGCGGCGGCTCCAGAACGACTCGATGAACGCGGCCCGGGCGGGGTCGGTGTCGAGGCCCTTGAAGATCTTGACCTCGGGGGTGGTCGCGATGTAGCGGATCGGACTGTCGAGCCATGCCTCGAGCTCGGTCGTCTCGCCGCGAACGGCGCAGACCGGGATCGCGGCCAGTGCGGCACCGCAGGCCAACCCTCGAAGCGCGGGGGCCAAACGCACGTCGTCTCCCTGCGAAACTGGGCCGAAGGGAGTATAATTCACGACCCTCGGGCCCGCCCGGGCAAACGGCTCGCGATAATGGGAGCGGTGGAAGTGGGAGCGTCTCCGATGAAGCGGCTCGTCCCTTGCGTGCTCGCGCTCGCGTGGCTCACGGGGTGCGGTGGGGGTCGCGAGGTCGACTACCAGGACCTGCTCGACGAGGACCGCAACGTTCGCACCGATGCCGCTCAGCGACTCGGGCAGGCCAAGGCGGTCGAGGCCGTCGACTCCCTCCTGGCCGTGATCGACGATCCCGACGAGGTCGTTCGCGTCACGGTGGTCCGCGCTCTGGGCGAGATCGGAGATTCCAGGGCCGTGCCCGCGCTCGTCGAGGCGCTCCACGACCCGTTGCGCACCGTCCGCCTGGCGGCGTGCCAATCGCTCGGACAGATCGGCGATCCCGCGGCCCTGCCGGGACTCGCGAAGATGTTGTACGAGGAGGACGACAAGCTCAGGCTCGTCGCCACCAAGAACATCGGGGACATCGAGGGCTCGGAGTCGCTCGAACTGCTGCTCACGATGGCGCTGCGCGACGACAGCGAGTGGGTGCGTCAGCATGCGATCAAGGTCGTCAAGTACCGCAGGGCGCGCGAGGCGATTCCGCGTCTCGAGAGCGCGCTCCAGGGCGAAGCCGACATCGTCAGAGCGAACGCGGCGCAAGCCCTCGGAACAATCGGGGACCGCTCCTCGGTGCCGGTGCTGACCGTGGCGCTCAACGATCCGTTCTACAAGGTGCGGAGCCTCGCCGCGCACTCGTTGTTCGCACTGGCGCCCGACGACGAGAGCGTGCTCCAGGCCATCCGGACGCGGATCGAGATCGAGGAGAACCAGATGTCCAAGGTCGATCTGGCATGGAACCTCGCGCGGCTGGGTGACGACCAAGGACTCGAGGTGCTGCGCCTGTACCTGTTTCGCGGCGACCCGGAGGACGTGCGCGCCGAGGCCGCGATGGCGCTGGGCGAGGTCGGGGACGAGACCGACATCCCGCGACTTCAGAAGGCGGCCGCCGACAAGAAGGGACTGGTGCGGGAACAGGCGCTGTGGGCGATCGAGAAGCTGAAGAAGGCATAGGCAATCGTGGTGTGGAACCGTCACAAACCGGGATCCGTTGGGGATCCGGATGGCTCGACAGGGTCCGAGGGGTCGGGACCGGGGTCGAAGCGGGAGACCAGAATGGAGAAGCTCGTGAACATCGGCCAGTCGATTCAGATCAAGGGAGAGCTGACCGGGAACGAGGACCTCGCCATCGAGGGCAAGGTGGACGGCAAGATCCTCCTCAAGGACCACAACCTGACCGTGGGCGCCAACGCTCGCATCACGGCCGACATCCACGCCAAGAACGTCACCGTGATCGGCGAGGTCGTGGGCAACATCACCGCGGACGACAGGGTCGAGGTCGCGGAGACCGGGTCGATGAAGGGTGACATCATGTCGCCGCGGGTGGTTCTCGCCGACGGGGCGCGCTTCAAGGGCAGCATCGACATGGAGATCAAGCCCCGCGCGGTCTCCTCGGGGCTGGGTGCGCCGCTGCCGGCCGAACCGGTTCGTGCCGTGGTGTCGGCCAAGGGCGTGGTCGAGTCCTGAGGATCCCGTCCGTCGTCCCTGCGATCGCACGCGTGGGCCCCGCGAGCCGCAGCCGACGGACGAGGGGGAAATCGATGGCTGAGAGCAACGCGACCGCAGGGATGACCCGGGCAGGCTCCTAGGTTCGGTTGTGGCGATACGCCGCCGCGAAGCGGGGGAAATCGGGGAATCGGCCGGTTCCTCGCCCGGCCGGAAACCGGTCGCGGCGGGGCAGCCCTGCGGAAGTCTCGCCCGGGTCCTGGCCCGGATCTTCAAGGAGCCGCGTCCGGAGGTTCTCGACCTCGGACCGCTGTGCGGCCAGACCGTCACGTACCTCGCGGGGCGCGGCGCGCGCGTTTCGGTCGAGCCGTTCGACCCACCGCACGCCGTCGCGGCGGCCGATCCCGGCGACTCTCCCCCGGCGCCGCCGCCCATCCGCTTCGATCAGCCCGACGCGCAGTTCAGCCTGGTCCTGGCATGGGAGCTCCTCGACTTCCTGCCGCCCGAGAGAATGCAGGACTTCGCGGCCGAGGTGCTGCGCGTCCTGCGCGACGGCGGCTGGCTGTTCATGTTCTCCCGAATGTCGCCTCCCTCGGGACCGGAGCAGCCTCCGCGCTACCGGCTCCTGGCCGACGACATGCTCGTGCGCGAGTCGACGCAGCTTCCCGCCCGCCGCCGCTACGCGAGCTCCACTCGCGATATCGAGCGCGCGCTCAAGGGATTCTCGATCCAGGGCGTTCAGCTCCAGCGTAACCAGATGCGAGAGTTCTCGGCCCTCAAGGTATGAGGGGGAGGGACATGCTCTCCGAGCGCGTTTGCGGCATCGGCCCGTCGCCCACGCTGAGGATCACGGGTCTGGCCATGGAGCTCCGGGCGCGAGGCGTCGACGTCGTCGATCTCAGCGTCGGCGAGCCCGACCTGCCGACCCCGGAGGTCGCCAAGGCCGCCGGCAAGAAGGCCATCGACGACAACCGCACCCGCTACACGAGCAACCCGGGCGTCATCGAGCTGCGCCGGGCCGTGGCCGACAAGGTGCGAGCCGAAGACGGCTTGACGTATTCGACCGCCGAGATCCTGATCTCCCCGGGCGCCAAGGCCTCGTTGTTCTTCGCGGTGACGGCACTGTTCGGCGACGGGGACGAGGTCGTGATTCCCTCCCCCTACTGGGTGTCGTTTCCCGAGCAGGTGCGCCTCGCCGGAGCGAAGCCGGTGTTCGTCGCGACGTCGGAGGACGAGCGCTTCAAGCTCCGCCCCGACGCGCTCGCCGCCGCGCTGACTCCGAGAACGAAAGGACTGATCCTGAACTACCCCTCGAACCCGACCGGGGCGTGCTACGACCGCGCGGAGCTCGAACGGGTGGCCGACGTGTGCATCGAGCACGATCTGGCGGTCATCGCCGACGAGATCTACGCCAGGCTGATCTACGACGGCCGGCTCTTCACGAGCATCGCGGCCGTACGCCCCGAGATGGGGCGCAGGACGGTCGTGATCAACGGGATGAGCAAGGCCTATTGCATGACCGGATGGCGGATCGGCTACGCCGCGGGACCGAGGGAGATCATCTCCGCCATGGAGAACCTGCAGAGCCACACCACGAGCAACGCGACGTCGATCTCGCAATGGGCCAGCATCGCGGCCCTGAGGGACGACTCGGGTCGCGAGTCGGACATGGTGCGCAGATTCCAGAGCCGGCGCGACGAGACCGTGCGCGGGATCGAGTCGATTCCGGGCATGCGCTGCCGCGCTCCCGAGGGGGCGTTCTACGTCTTTCCCAACGTTTCGTCGCTTCTCGGCCGGCGGGCCGGCGACGAGCGGATCGCGAGCTCGGAGGATCTGTCCGTCTATCTCCTCGAGCAGGCGCGGGTCGCGGTCGTTCCCGGAGAGGCCTTCGGTGCCCCGGGGCACATCCGGATCTCCTATGCGGCCTCGACCGAGAGGATCCGAGAGGGGATCGCGAGGATTCGGGATGCCGTCGCCCTCCTGCGGTAGGCCTCGGGGGTCCGGGCTCTTGGGACCGAGGGTCGACGCGTGACGCTCATCGCCAGCGATCGGCGGCCGCGCGTGGGGTCCGGCCGGCCGCGGATCGCGTGTGTGGCGCTCGCCGCCGCGGCTGCGGCGTGCGGTCCGTCCGGCGTGCCGCCCGCAGGCGAGGCCGGAGCCGATTCGATCGTCGCCACGAGCCCGGCGGGTGCGGCGCTGACCGAGGTCGGTCCGCAGATCGGTATCGACGCTCCGAGCGCTGCGTGGCCCGACGGCACCTACACGCTGCCCGAGATCACCCAGGGCGGCGTCGCCCTGTGGGACTACGACAACGACGACGACCTCGACATCCTGCACGTGCGCGTGCCGCCTCCCGGGCGGCCGAACGATCCCGCTCCCGATCGGCTGCTCGAGCAGCAGGCCGACGGCACCTTCGTGGACGTCACGGAGCGCTCGGGGATCCACCACCCGGAGTTCGGCCAGGGTGTCGTGGTCGGGGACGCCGACGACGACGGGGACCTGGACGTCTACTTCACGAACTACGGGAGGGACCGGTTGTTCGCCAACAACGGCGACCGCACGTTCAGCGACGTCACGGAGCGGGCCGGGTTCTCGGGCGAGCGCTGGAGCACCGCCGGCGCATTCTGCGACTACGACCGCGACGGCGATCTCGATCTGGTGGTCGTGACCTACGTCAGGTTCGACCCGGACGAGATCTGCATGGATCCGGCGGGCCGTCGCGACTACTGCGGCCCCCAGGTGTTCCACGGCGAGCCGGACCGGCTGTACCGCAACGACGGCGGCCTGAGGTTCACCGACGTCACGACCGACGCCGGCCTGACGCTTCCCGACGGCGGAGATCGGTCGCGAGGGCTGGGGGTGTTGTGCGTCGACCTGACGCGCGACGGGCTGGCGGACATCTACGTCGCCAACGACGGCGAGAGCAATCAGCTGTGGGTCAACCGCGGAGACGGCACGTTCGTGGACGAGGCGGTCGTGCGCGGAGTCGCGGTCAGCGGACAGGGGCGGCCCGAGGGCAGCATGGGGGTCGCGGTCGGCGACGTCAACGGGGACAACTTCCTGGACGTGTTCATCGCCGACCTGGTTTACGAGCACAACCGGCTGTACGTCGGGAGCGCCGGGCCGTTGTTCTTCGACCGCACCGCGGAGACGGGCCTCGGCGTGAACGACCTGCAGTGGACGGGATTCGGGACCGCGATGTTCGATTTCGATCACGACGCGGACCTCGACGTGCTCGTGGCCAACGGCGGCGTGCGCCGGGGAATCGGGTTCGAGGACGCCGTCGAGGGCGAGTTCTGGGTCCCCTACGCCGAGCCCAACCTGGTGATGGCCAACCGGGGCGACGGGACGTTTCGCGACGTCGGCGCGCTCTCCGGCACCTTCGGAACCACCCGCGCGGTGAGCCGCGCGCTGGCGACCGGCGATCTCGACGACGACGGCGATCTCGACGTCGTGCTGTCCGGCATCGACAACAGCCTGCGGGTGTTCCGCAACGACTCTCCGCCGCCGGGGAGCCACTGGCTGCTCGTGCGGGCCCTCTCCGGGGCGCGCGACGCGGTGGGCGCGGAGCTGCGCCTGCACGCGGGGGACAGGACCTTCGTCGGACTCGTGCTCCCGAGCACGAGCTACCTGAGCAGCAACGACCCGCGGGTCCATTTCGGTCTCGGACCCATCGACGCGGTCGACGAGATCGTCGTGCGCTGGCCGGTGGGGGAAGCCGAGCGCTTCGTTCCCGAGGGGGTCGACCGCCGGATCACGCTCCGGCAGGGGACAGGCACGCCGCCGTGAGCGTCACCGCGGCGGGCGGGCGTGGGCCGCGTGGCTCTTGCGAGAGAACAGCGAGGCCCGCAATCGACCGAGCGAGCGGTTGATGACGTGATCGCGGCTCAACGCCGGGAGGGCGGGCGCCCGCCGTCGATCGATGCGCGCAAGCTCTATCTGCAGGCGCTTGTTGGAGGGGTCGACGCGAAGGCCGCGCTCGTAGGCCGCGAGGGCCTTCGTGATCCGACCGGAGAGAACGTAGACCTTGCCGAGATTGAGGAGCAGGACCGCGTCGAAGCTGTCGTGGGCGGCCGCCCGCTCGCACAGCTCGATGGCCGTGCGGGTGGCGCGCTTGGACAGGGCGAGGCTCAGCCCGTAGAACGACACGTATCGCATCTGGGGCCGGTCCGCGCCGAGTCGCTTCTCGGCGGCCACGGCACGGTGGAAGTGGTCGACGGCTTCCGAAGGCCGCCCCGCGCCGAGGGCGGTGAGGCCGTCACGAAAATGTTCCTCGGGCGTCAAGTGAGTCTCCCCCGGTCCTTATGGGTACCGAGAGCGGTCGGCTCTTGTCAACCCGTTTCCCGGTTCATTCGGACAAAAGCGGGGGATCACGTCACGGAGCTGCAGGAGGCGCGTACCACGGAACGTCGCACGCTCGCCCTTCGCGGTATCGCGCGAGGTTGTCCTCCAAGGGTTTTACAAGCTCGAGGCGGTTGAGCCGGCGCGCGGCCTCGATGGCGCGCTCCTGCCATTCCACCGCGGAGCGCGAGTCTCCGAGCGCGGCATGCGCCATGGCCACCGTCTGGACCTGAGCGAGGTCCATGGGCTCGTCGCCCACGACCTGCTCGATGAGATCGAGCGCGCGGCGCCCGTCGCGCACCGCGGGATCGGGGGTTGCGGCCAGGATCCGCGCCAGGGCCTCGGAGACGCCGCCGGCGTCCGGCATCGCGGCGTGCGCGCGCTCGAGGGCGGCGAGCGCCTCGTCGTGGCGGCCGGTGAAGCACAGGCTCATGGCGAGCTGGACGTGAGCGCCCGCGTTGCCGGGGTTTCCCTCGACGACTCTGCGGAGCAGGGTCTCGGCGTCGGCGAAACGCCCGGTCTCGAGGAGCGACACGGCCAGGAGGTAGGTCGCGTCGAGGTCCGAGGGGTCCGTCCGGAGGACGGCTTCGAGGTGCTCGATGGCGCGGCCGTAATCCTCCCGGCGGGCCCAGATCCGGCCGAGCTCGAGATGGGCCTGGATGTGGCCGGGATCGACGCGTACGGCGGCTTCGAACTCCGCGACCGCCGCGCCCTCGTCGCCCAGTCCCAGGCGAGCGAGCCCGAGGTTGACGCGTGTCCAGGCGTCGTCCGGGTTCTCGTCGGCGAGACGCTGGAACTCCTCGGCGGCGTAGGCGAATCTGCCGTAGTCCATCGCGTGAGCCGCGCGGCTGTGCGCGGCGCCTCGCCCGCGTGCCAGGGACATCAGCTCGATCATGGCCGGGTCGTCGGGGAACAGCGTGCCCGGGGAGCTGCGCTCGAGGTGGCTCCGAGACTCTTCGATGCGGCCCAGGCCGCGATAGGCCATGGCGAGACCGTAGTGGATCGACGGCGTGTCGGGCTCGAGCGCGATCGCCGCCTCGAAGTGCTCGAGGGCGGCCGCATGATCCGAGGCGGACAGCGCGAGCTGACCGAGCGCGACCCGGGCCGCCGCGCTCGATGGGTCGAGCCGCGTGGCGTGCTCGAGAAGGCCGCGGGCGCGCTCGGGGTCGCCGAGTTTGCGGTATGCGTCGGCGAGCCAGTACAGCGCGGGCAGGTAATCGCGTCGCGCCGCGAGCGAGCGCTCGTAGTGCGCGACCGCCGGGTCGTATCGCCCGCGGCCCGATTCGAGACGCCCCAGGAAGTACGGCCAGCGAAACTCGCGCGGCGAGAGCTCGCGGGCATTCGAGTAGCACGCCTCGGCGGCATCGCTCATCTCGTAGTTGTGATACAGCATTCCGAGGGCCCCCATGGCGTCGCCGAGCGTGCCGCGCGGCGTCGTCCGGGCGGCGAGCAGGGCCGCGAGACGTGAGCGCCGTTCCGCGATCTGATCCCTGACGCTGTTCTCGACCGCGTGGAGGTCGGGCTCGGGGATCTCCCGCAGCGCGACGTCCGCAGCGCCGAACGGCTCGCCGGGGTCGGCGTCGGGAAGCTCGAGCGCGTCGAGGAGCTCCGCCAGGTCCGGCCCCGGCTGCCTGGATCCACCGGAGCCGCAAGCCGCGGTCGCGATGGCGACGGCGGTGACGAGCGACGCGGCGGGCAACCTCCCCACGATCACCTCGCCGGGTTGCCGGTGCCGCGCGTCAAGGTCGCCCAGCGGTCGACCGCAAGGTCCATCCACTCCTCGACTTCCCCGCCGGGCCACTCGACGCGAACGCGCTCCACCTCGCGCGCGTTCCCCAGCCCGACCACGATCCGCGAGTCGTTCGCGGAGCAGTAGCTCCCCGCGGTGGTCAACTGGCGCCACAGCGTCGGGCGCCCGGAGACGCGCACGCCCACCCGCGCGCCGTGGACGTCTCGCGGCGGCGATCCTCCACGAACCCGCAGTCCCAGCCAGTGCGCTCGGTTCCCGATCTCGTTGATCAGCAGCCGCGCGGGTCCGCTGTTGTAGGTCACGAGCACGTCGCCGTCGCCGTCGTTGTCGACGTCGCCGAACGCCGCGCCGCGGCCGACCCCGTCGAGCGCGAACACGGCTCCGGCACGCGTGGAGACCTCTTCGAAGCGGCCGTTCCCGAGATTCAGGAACAACTGGTTGCGCTCGCGGTAGGGCCGATAGACGTCGCCCGCCCGGGCGTCCTCGAGCGCGGTGACCGCGCCGTTGACGGTGAGCACGTCGAGCCAGCCGTCGTTGTCGAGATCGAACCACGCCGTGCCGAAGCCGGTCTGCGGGGTACTCGCCGGCCCCAGCCCGGAGTCGACCGTGCGATCGGTGAACATGCCGTGGCCGTCGTTGACGTACAGCGTGTTGGTCTCGCCGCGCAGGTTGGTCTTGAACAGGTCGAGGTCGCCGTCGGCGTCGAAGTCGCCCGCGTCGATCCCCATGCTGGCCTCGGGGTTGCCGCCGGCGTTGACGGCGACGCCCGCCAGCAGAGCCTCGTTGCGGAACGTGCCGTCGCCCTGGTTGACCCAGTAGAAGTTCTCCATCTGGTCGTTGGCGACGTAGAGGTCGGGATCGCCGTCGAGATCGAAGTCGGCGGGCACGACGCCCAGGGCCGCGCCGCGCTCGAGGGCGATGCGCGACGACAGCGACACGTCCTCGAAGGTCCCGTCGCCGCGATTGCGGAACAGCCGGTCCGGAACGGGGGAGTACGCCCCCGGCGCGCAGTAGTCCCGCGCTCCGGTCACGTTGACACACTCCTTGTGATTGGCGAGCCTGAAGTCGACGTAGTTGCAGACGTACAGATCGAGCCGGCCGTCGAGATCGAAATCGACGAACGCGGCGCTCGTGCTCCAGCGCGGGTCGTCCGTGCCGCTTCTCGTGGTGGCGTCCGTGAACGTCCCGTCTCCTTCGTTGTGGAGCATGCGGTTCGATCCGAAGGCGGTGACGTACAGGTCGGTCCACCCGTCGTTGTCGTAGTCGCCGGTGGCGGCCCCCATGCCGTAGCCTCCGGCCCCGATACGGGCTTCCGCGGTGACGTCCGTGAATCGAAGCACGGGCGTCCCGTCGCGGCTCACGGTCAGGTCGTTTCGAAACAGGCGGTCGGTCGGCGGACCCGCGGGCGCCGCAAGCAGCGCGTCGGAGATCGACGCGCCGGGGTCCAGCATGCGGCCCTGGACGAGATAGAGGTCGAGATCGCCGTCGTTGTCGTAATCGAGAAGCGCGGCGCCCGCTCCCATGATCTCGGGAAAGTAGAATTCCCCGGTCATGCCGTTGAAATGCACGAAGTCGAGTCCGGCCGCCTCGGAGCGATCGGACATCCACTCGACATCGCCCGGCAAGGTGGCCGGATCGACGCGGGGCGCGCCCCCCATCCCGGGATCCGCACCCGTGGAGGTCGGAGTCACGCTCCCCGGGCCGCACCCGGAGCCCGTGGCCCACCCCACGACGAGCGCGGCGAGGAGCCATCCACGAGGGGGTCCCGCAGGGTCCGGTTTCGCCGAGGGGGCCAACAACAAGCCGCGCTCCTGCCTCCCACGCGCCCGAGTGTCCTCGAAGCGCGCGCCTGCGTGCGATCCCATGGTAGCAGGGCGCGGCGAAAGCGAGGCGGTCGCTGCTACGTTCTCGTTGGTGCCGAAGGGGAGACTCGAACTCCCACCCGGTTACCCGGACTAGATCCTGAATCTAGCGCGTCTACCATTTCCGCCACTTCGGCATGGCCCAGGAGAGCGGCGATAAACTAGCAACCGCCCGGCGGGGGTGTCAAGGCGAGCGAACCCCGCGAGCGAAACGAAGCAGCGCGGCGCAACGCGGCGAAGGGAAGCTGGATGGTTCGAAGAGCAGATGCGTTCGACGAAGGTGCGGCCCGGAGGGCGATTCTCGACTACCTGCACCGCCCCGAATACCGGCCGATGGCGCAGCGCCAGCTCATTCATCGACTGCAGGTCCCCGAGGAGCTGCGCCCGAGACTGCGACGCCTCGTGAAGGAGCTCCTCGAGCAAGGGAAGATCGCCAAGATCGGGGGCCATCGCCTCGTGGCCGCTGGGGGTCGCGACGACGCGGTTCGCGGACGCCTCGAGCTGCATTCCGAGGGCTACGGCTTCGTGATCCCGAGCGACGGCGGCGAGCACGTCTTCGTCCCACGGCGCCACGTCGGGGACTCGCACCATCGCGACACCGTCGCGGTGCGGGTCAGCGGCAAGGGACGCCGCGGCAAGGTCGAGGGTGTGATCGTCGCGGTGCTCGGGCGGGCCGACACCCGGCACATGGGGGTATTCCGCAAGGTGGGCCGCGGGGGTCTCGTCGAGCCGTTCGAGGGCGGTCACGGGCCGGGTTTCACGGTCCCCGCGCCTTTCCGTCACGACGCGCAGGACGGTGACGCGGTCGAGGTGGAAGTCCTGAGGGCCGGAGGCGGCCGTGCTCGCGACGCCAAGGTGATCCGTGTCCTCGGCCGGGTCGACGAGCCCGGAGTCGACGTCACGGTCGTCGCTCTTCGCCACGGACTGCCGCTGGCGTTTCCCTCCGAGGTGCTCGAGGAGGCGGCTCGCCTCCCGGCGAACCCGGCGCCGGCCGAGGCGTCCGGCAGGGAACGGTTCGACGATCCCGATCCGGTCACGATCGACGGCGAGACCGCGCAGGACTTCGACGACGCGGTCGCGGTGGCGCCCCTGCCGCGCGGGGGATTCCGCCTGTTCGTGCACATCGCGGACGTCGCGCACTTCGCGGCGCACGGCGGCGCCCTGGATCTCGAGGCGCGCGCGCGCGGGACGAGCGTCTATTTCCCGGGACGCGTGCTCCCGATGTTCCCGGAGCGCCTGTCGAACGACCTGTGCTCGCTCCGCCCCGGACAGGACCGGCTCGTGCAGTCGGCGATCCTCGACCTCGACGCGGACGGGGAGGTCCGCAAGGTGCGCTTCGCCGACGGGGTCATCCGCTCGGCGGCGCGCTTGACCTACGGCCAGGTGGCCGCCGCGCTCGACGGCAGGACGGAAGGCGGCGGCGTACCGCACGGCGTGCGCCCGATGCTCGAGCAGATGGATCGCTTGAGGAAGCAGCTCGAGCGGCGGCGCCGCGATCGCGGCAGTCTCGACTTCGACCTCCCGGAGCCCGAGATCCTGCTCGACGTCGAAGGGATGGTGACGGGCGTCAGGATCGAGCCGCGGAACCGCGCCCACCTGCTGATCGAGGAGTTCATGCTCGCCGCCAACGAGGCCGTGGCGGGCCACCTGCAGGAGCGCGGCGCGCCGTGTCTGTACCGCGTGCACGACATACCCGACCCGGCGAAGCTGGCGGCGCTGCGCGAGTTCGTCGAAGGGCTCGGCCTCGCCACACCTGGACGCGGCGGGCCGATGTCCCCGTCGCACCTGCGGGAGCTCTTGGAGGACATTGCCGGGCGCCCCGAATACCCGATCGTCGCGCAGGTCGTCCTGCGGTCGATGAAGCAGGCGAGCTACGATACCCGCAACATCGGCCACTTCGGCCTCGCGGCTCCGGTCTACTGTCACTTCACGTCCCCGATCCGTCGCTACCCCGATCTGATGGTGCACCGGCTGCTGCGGGCGTCCCGCGGACGACGCAGCGCGGAGCTGTCGCGACTGTCCGAGGGGCTGCAGTCCCTGGCCGAGGCGTCGTCGGCCCTGGAGCGCAACGCCGAGAGCGCGGAGCGCGAGCTGCTCGCCTGGAAGACGATGGTGTTCATGAAGGGCCGGGAGGGGGAGGAGGTCGACGGGGTCGTCGTCGGCGTGACCCCGTTCGGGCTCTTCGTGCGCCTGACCGAGACCCAGGTCGAGGGTCTCCTGCGCGTCGAGGAGCTGGGGAACGACCGCTTCGAGTTCGTGGAGGGCCGCATCGAGCTTCGCGGCCGTCAGACGGGACGGCTGTTCCGTCTCGGCCAGGCCCTGCGCGTGAGAATCGCCCGAGTCGATACGATCCTGAGGCGCCTCGATCTCTCGCGCGCCGGGGGACCGGAACGGCCCGCGCGCAGGGACACGCCCCCCGCGGCGGGTTCCGCCCGGGGAGCGCGCCGCCCGCGATCGGGTCGCTCGGCACCGCGGCGCCGCACGCGCCGCTGAGGCCCGGCGAACGTTGGAAACAGGAACGAATCGGGCCCGGATCGAGACCCCGGTCGACGACGTGCGGTGCTAACATGGAACCCGACCCACCGAAAGGAGACGGAACATGGCTCTCGTGG
>Ga0302046_10002357_pt1 | contig 17583 bp, 14 predicted proteins | sample RVTome_11_FD_200261 | JGI IMG/M metagenome (GOLD analysis project Ga0302046, IMG submission 200261) | Soil microbial communities from uranium-contaminated site in the Upper Colorado River Basin, Wyoming, United States - RVT147D111 (version 2) ...
CCCGAGCTGGGCGAGTCGATCACCGAGGGGATCATCACCGAGTGGCTCGTCGCCGTCGGCGACACCGTCACCGTCGACCAACCGCTGGTCGAAATCTCCACCGACAAGGTCGACACCGAGATCCCCTCCCCCGTCGCCGGCGTCGTCACCGAGCTGCGCGCCAACGTCGACGACACCATCGAGGTCGGCCAGGTCATCGCCATCATCGGCGAAGGCGACGGCGCCCCCGCGCCCGCGGCCACCCCCGAACCGCAGACCGAGGCAGAACCCGAGGCTCCACCGGCGCCCGTCGCTGCTGCCCCGGCGCCTGGCCCGGCACTCGCGCCCGCGATCCCGGCCCGAGACATCGTCGGCGACGGCGGCCCGGTACTGGCGTCACCGCTGGTCCGTCGGATCCTCCGCGAGGCCCGGGTGCCCGTGGCGATCGTCACGGGCACGGGTCCCGGTGGGCGCGTCACCCGCGCGGACGCCGAGGCCGCCGTGGCAACGGGTCCCGCGGCCGGCGTTGTCGGGGGTACGACGCCGGTGGCCGTGATCCCGGGCGTGCCCAGCCGCACGCCGCCGGAGCCCTCACCGCTCCAGGTTGACTTTGGCGGCCAGCGCGAAGTCACCGAGAAGCTGACGCGGGTTCGAGCGGCGATCGCCAAGGCGATGATGGCCTCGCTGTCGTCGACTGCCCAGTTGACCGCAGCCGTCGAGGTCGACGTGACGCGGATCATGAACCTGCGGGCGCAGGCCAAGGATGCATTCAAGGCGCGGGTGGGCGCCTCCCTGTCGCCCTTGCCCATCATCGCCAGGGCCACGTGCATGGTGATCGGCAGGCACCCGGCGATCAATGCGTCGATGGACACCGATGCCGGCACCGCGACCTTCCACGGCTACATCAACCTGGGCATGGCGGTCGACACCGACCGTGGGCTGCTCGTCCCCAACATCAAGGACGCCCAGGCCCTGGACGTTGCCGGGCTCGCAGCCGCGATCGCCGACGTCGCCGCACGGACGCGGGACCGCAAGATCACGCCCGACGATCTGGCCGGCGGAACCTTCACGATCACCAACACCGGCTCACGCGGGACGCTGTTCGACACGCCGATCCTCAACCCGCCCGAGGTCGCCATCCTTGCCACGTGTGCCATCGAGAAGCGGCCGGTCGTCGTCACGGACGAGACCGGCGGTGACGCGATCGCGATCCGCTGGATGAGCTACCTGTGCCTGACCTACGACCACCGCATGATCGACGGCGCGGACGCCGCCCGATTCCTCCAGGACCTCAAGTACACCCTCGAGACCCACGACTTCGGCCCCGAGGTCCTGTGAGCCGAGCCTCGCGGCACACTGTGGGCATGGACATCCGCTCTCTCCGTGCCACGCCGGATGAACCGATCGAGGTCGTCACGCCCGGCGTGGTGCCCTACATCGAGGCGTGGGACACCCAGAAGCGGCTGGCCGAGGCCCGGACACGCGATGAGATCCCGGACACCGTCCTGCTCCTGGAGCATCCGCCGGTGTACACGCTCGGCCGACGGGCCGACGAGGGTCACATCGTCCTGCCGGTCGCCGAGCGGCAGGCCCGTGGCATCACCATCGAGCAGATCGACCGCGGCGGCGACGTGACCTATCACGGCCCGGGGCAGCTCGTCGGCTACCCGATCATGAAGCTGTCGGGCCCGCGCGTGGTCGACCACGTCCGGGCGCTGGAGGACATGGGCACCCGGGTCGCGGCCAGCTTCGGCGTCGACGGCGAGCGGCTCGACGGGTTCAGCGGCGTCTGGGTCGGCACGGAGAAGCTGATGGCCATCGGCGTGCACGTGTCGGCCGGCTGGGTCACGACCCACGGCTTCGCGTTCAACGTGGACCCGGTGATGGCCGACTTCGCCGGCATCGTGGCGTGCGGGATCGCCGACAAGGGCGTGTGCTCACTCGCGACGCTCGGCGTGCCGGCGACGATGGACATGGTGATCGACGCGACGCTCGACGCAATCGGCCACGTGTGGGATGCCAAACTCGTCCGGGCCCCGGAGCCGGCCGTGGTGACCTCATGAGCCAACAGGTCGTGCCTGACGGCGCCCGGATGCTCGACGTCCTCGGCCGCGAGCGCACGCAGCGGGCGGGCGTGGTCCGACCGTCGCTGGACACGAGCCTCGCCGACGGACGCAAGCCCGATTGGCTGAAGGTCCGTGCCTCGTACGGGGAGAACTTCACCGACCTCAAGCGGCTGATGGCCGACCTGGACCTGCACACCGTCTGCGAGCAGGCCGCCTGCCCGAACATCCACGAGTGCTGGGAGATGCGCGAGGCCACATTCCTGATCGGTGGCGACGACTGCACGCGGCGATGCGGGTTCTGCCAGATCAAGACGGGCAAGCCTGCCGGCTACGACCGCGATGAGCCGCGGCGCGTCGCCGAGGCCATCGAGCACCTCGGGCTGCGCTTTGCCGTCGTGACGATGGTGGCCCGTGACGACCTCGACGACGGTGGCGCCTGGCTGGTCGCCGAGACCATCCGCCAGGTCCGCGCCCGCACGCCGGACGTCGGGATCGAGGTGCTGCCAAGCGACTTCGGCTACAGCCTCCACGAGGCCGCCGGGCTGGCGGCCCTCGACCGGGTGGTCGGCGCGGCACCGGACGTGTTCGCGTTCAACATCGAGACGTGCCGGCGACTGCATCCGATCGTGCGGCCGAGCTTCACGTACCACGGCTCGCTGGCGTTCCTCCGCGAGGCTCGCGACCGGTTCCCTTCGACCACGGCCATCAAGTCCAACATCATCGTCGGGCTCGGCGAGACCGACGACGAGGTCGTGGAGGTCATGGCCGACCTGCGTGACGCCGGCGTGCAGACGCTCACGATTGGCCAGTATCTCCAGCCGTCGGCGCAGCACCTGCACCTGGACCGTTGGGTCACGCCGGAGCAGTTCACGGCCTTCGCGGACGTCGGAGTGGAGCTTGGCTTCGACCACGTCGAGTCCGGCCCGTTGGTGCGCTCCAGCTACCACGCCGGCCAGCAGGCCATCGACGCGGACGCGTGGTCGCCGGCCTGAGGAGAGTGTCACCCCTCCTGGCGCGTCCAGACCGTGTGCTGGGGAAACGGGATCTCGATGCCCGCCTCGTCGAGCGCGTACTTGATCGCCCGACGGGCCCGGCGCTGGAGCACCCACTGCTCGCCCGGCATCACCGACGCGACGACCCGGATGACGACCGACGAGTCGCCGAGCGACTCGACCCCCCACACCTCCGGTGGCTCGAGGATGAGCGGCGCGACGTCCTCCTCCTGTGCGAAGGCGGTCATCGTGCTGCCGATCACCTCGATGGTCTCGTCGATGTCCGCCCCGTAGGCGACGCCAATGTCGAGCACCAGCCGCGAGAACTCCTGGCTCTTGTTGCCGACCCGGCGGATCTCTCCGTTGGGGACGTGCCACAGCGTGCCGTCGAGGCCTCGAATCTCCGTGCTGCGCAGCCCGATCTCCTCGACGACCCCGACGGCCTCGCCGACGTCGATGATGTCGCCGACGCCGTACTGGTCCTCGATGAGCATGAACGCACCGGAGAGGATGTCCTTGACGAGGTCCTGGGCACCAAAGCCGAGGGCGATTCCGGCGACACCGGCAGACGCCAGGAGCGGGCCGATCGGGACGCCAGCCGCGGACAGAGCGACCATGATCGCGATGCCCCAGATGAACACGCTCGCCGCGGACCTGCCCACGCTGCCGAGTGCGTCGAAGCGTTGGATTCGACGCGCAACCCGTTCCTCGGCCATGTCGTGACCGGTCCTTCGGCGCAGCGCATTCAGCGTGCCATCCGGGTACTTCGCCGAGTTCACGGCGCGGTTGATCAGCCGTCGGATCGCAAGGTTCACGATGAAGGCCACGACCAGCACGACCAGCACGACCAGCACGGGCTCGATGATGGCCGCGAGCGTCTCGCTTCCCAACACGTCAGCCAGCCAGTCCTCGACCGCGCTCGTGTCGGCCAGGCCGTCGTCCTGCGCGAGCAGCATGTTTTCCTGCCTGCCGGTGGCGGCCGACCCTAACGGCTCCGCGTAACAGCGGTGAAACAATCGAGACAATCCCGAGCAACACGGGCTTCGTAGCGTCGGCCGCGCGAACCCCAAAGGCTGGCTGTTCGTGGCCGCCAGCGGTTCGTTTCTGACCGACCGAGGCCCGTAGAGTGCGGGCTTCCGCAGACACACAGGAGAGAGTCCGTGGGTGACTCACCACAGTCCGCAAAGGACATCGTCGACCTGATCAAGACCGAGGGCTTCGAGTTCCTGGACCTCCGGTTCGTGGACATTCCCGGGCTGGTCCAGCACTTCTCGGTCCCGGTCAGCGTCGTCGACGAAGGCACGTTCGAAAACGGGCTGTACTTCGACGGGTCGTCCGTCCGCGGCTTCCAGGGCATCCAGGAATCCGACATGCTCCTGCTGCCGGACGTCACGACGGCCGTCGAGGACATCTTCCGGGACCGCAAGACGCTGATGGTCTACTGCTACGTGCACGACGCCGTGACCGGCGACGCCTACAGCCGTGACCCGCGCAACATCGTCCGCAAGGCAGCTGCCCACCTCAAGTCGACCGGAATCGCCGACACGGCCTACATGGGTCCAGAGGCCGAATTCTTCATCTTCGACTCCGTCCACTTCTCCGGGGAGGCTCACGAGTCGTTCTTCTCGATCGACTCGGTCGAGGGTCCGTGGAACACGGGCCAGGAGGACGGCGCCGGCAACCTCGGCTACAAGCCCCGGACCAAGCAGGGCTACTTCCCGGTCCCCCCGATGGACCACTACCAGGACCTGCGCTCGGAGATGGTCGCCAACCTCGAGCGGATGGGCGTGCCGATCGAGGTCCAGCACCACGAGGTTGGCGCCCCCGGCCAGGCCGAGATCGACGTCGTGTTCGACGAGCTGACGGTCATGGCCGACAAGGTGATGACCTACAAGTACGTCGTCAAGAACACGGCGTGGGAGGCAGGCAAGACCGTCACGTTCATGCCCAAGCCGATCTTCGGTGACAACGGGTCGGGCATGCACACCCACCAGTCGCTGTGGAAGGACGGCGACCCGCTGTTCTACGACGAAGCGGGCTATGGGCAGATCTCGGACATGGCCCGCTGGTACATCGGCGGCCTGCTGCACCATGCGCCGGCCGTGCTGGCCTTCACGAACCCCACCACCAACTCGTTCCGGCGCCTGGTGCCCGGCTACGAGGCCCCGGTCAACCTGGTCTACTCGGCCCGCAACCGGTCGGCCGCGTGCCGGATCCCGGTCTCGGGGTCGAACCCGAAGGCCAAGCGGATCGAGTTCCGCGTCCCGGACCCGTCGTGCAACCCCTACCTGGCGTTCCCGGCGATGCTGATGGCCGGTCTCGACGGGGTCAAGAACAAGATCGAGCCGCCGGACCCGGTCGACAAGGACATCTACGACCTGCCGCCGGAGGAGCTCAAGAACCTGCCGTCCGTTCCGAGGAGCCTCGAGGAGGCGCTCGCAGGGCTGGAGGCCGACGCGGACTTCCTGCTCGAGGGCGGCGTCTTCACGGACGACCTGCTGGAGACCTACATCGAGTACAAGATGGACGAGGAAGTGGCACAGGTCGGCCTGCGCCCCCATCCTCACGAGTTCAACCTGTACTACGACATCTAGGCACTGAGGCCAGAAAACCGCTTCTGACCAGCGGTTTTGCATCTGGCCCAGAGCCTCATTCCGCGAGGATTCCGCACGAGGACCGTGAGCGGCGCCACAAAGGCCCGCGCACGGTCCTCGTCGTTCGGGGCAATCCGCGGTCGACACCGACGGCGCCATGGACCGCACCCGGACAGGCACGTCAGCATGAGCCTCCTACGGGAAAGCGCGCACAGAAGGACCGCGACCAACGGTGCCGATGACTCCGTGGTGGTTGACAAGTTTGGGCGGCTGGGCCGGGCCGCGCCTGGACCCTCGAAGTCGCGCAACAGACCGATGGTCAGCGCACTACTTTCGGTGTGGATCGGGGGGCCGAACATGGTCGCTCGGACCGAGAGGCAACCTCTTGGTGGGGTCGTCCCAGTCGCCCCTGCGACCATCGTGCCCCGGCCTATCCAGGAGGGATGACGGATGAGTCGCGGCGGGGCACTACATGGGCGTGCGGGATGACGGGCAGAACGATTGATCAGTTCATGTGGGGGTACCAGCACCACTTCCGTTCATCGCTTGAGCACTGTGCAGAGCGTGCCTTTGAACAGATTGGCTTCGCTTCGCCAACTCGCGCCTTCCTAATCGGACTCCCACTGGCTGCAGAAGCGAAACACCCGATCTGCATCGAGCCCGAGAGGGGTCCCCTCCAGCAACAGGCCTTCGAATCGCTCGATGCACGTACGGCGCAGGCCCTGCAGGAGCATCCAGACCACGGCGTCCACTTTTCGCACCCGCTGCACCGGAAGGGGCGAGAGCGCGCAATGATCGAAGAATCCATCGGCACGGCCATCGCCGAGACCCTCAACGAGCTCAGCCCGTACGGCCTCGACGCTTGGAGGTCAAGTCCGCCAGTCCCGGTTGGCGACTACTCGGTTCGAGCCTTGGTCGGCGTCGAGCGACCTGCTCTGGAAGCCGCACCAGTCCTGGGCCCGGATGTCGTGGAGCGCGTGTACGTCGGCACATCGCTTGCAGCCGAGCTAATCCGCGGCCTGTGTAACGCTGCCTACCGCGCGCTACACATCCTCGACACCCAAGCGGTGTCTGAGAGCCCAACAGTTATCGTGCGAACTTCCGCCGAACGTCTTCTCGATGGAATTCCCTCTCGTCTCAAGACCTACCTGGGGGGCGGGATCATGGACTCACTGGACCGCGTTTCGACCATGTCCTACGAGGGCACCGGAGCAGCGGGCTCCATCACATTCGCATCCGTCACGGCCGACACAATCCCAGACATTCGCTTGAGTCATTCGATGAGGCTCTCCGACCACCGCGGCGTCAGGAAGCTTCTCGAGGCCGCCCGAACAGGAATGACGGTTCTATGCGACGGGGCCAGCGTCATCGCTCTTGACGCCTCCGTGAACTACCCGGATCACCTTCGAGCACGAATCCACGGCCGAGGACTCTGGACGCTTGAAGCCGCAACGACGGCCGTACTGAAGGTTGAGGACGGGCGCGCAACCCTGCCTGCAACACACTTGGAACGCGCGGAGTTGGAGGAGCTGCTCCAGCGACGACTCGGCGTCGGTGTATCCGATGACCTGTGGTCCGTGGTTGATGCCGCGACAGCGAGCGGCCATGGAACCGTTCTCGTTATCGCGGACGACGCGCCAGCGGAAGCGCAACGACTTGCTGGCCAGTCCACATTGATCGAGCCAACGAGGCTGACAATGGACGCGGTGCTCGCGGTGACAGCGCTCGACGGGGCGCTTCTCGTGGAGCCGGACGCAACATGCCATTCGATCGGAACCATCTTGGACGGTCGGGCGGATGGATCCGGAAGTCCCAGTCGCGGCGCGCGCTTCAATTCCTCGTCGCGCTATGTCGCCGACCACGGCCGGGCCGTCGCCATCGTCGTCTCGGACGATGGGATGGTCGACCTCGTGCCGCATCTCCGCCCACGCGTGAGCCGCGATCTCGTCGAGTCGATCGTCCGTGATCTTGAGGCTTCCGTCGAGATTGATGCGCAGGATGGCGAGCCGTTCGGTCGCGCGATCGGGCGACTCGAAGGCTACGAGTTCTATCTGAGCGAGGAGCAGTGCGCTCGCGCGCAGGCATCCTTCGACGAAGTCATGTCCCATCGAGCCATCAAGATCGTCCGCAGACCTTTCGAGCCCGACCCTCGCATGGATGACAGCTACTTCATCGACTGATCGCCCCTTGCCCACCGATCTCACGCCCCGGCAGGGGGGCGACCAGTCGCGTTAGATCGCCTCGAACTAGGGCTGCCGCTCGGCTCGTGGGCGGACTGGGCATGTCGGACCAACGATGTTCAGCCGCCGCCTTGGCGCTTGATGTCGGCCTCGTCGACAGCCCCCTTCGCAGTGTGGGGGATGTCGGATTCCGGCCGTCCAAAGAGGTCGTAGAACCGAACCAACAGCTCGAAGGCATCACGGGCGTGGTCGTCCGTGGCGTCGATGGCCTTGAGCCAATCGTCGTCCGTGGCCGGCGTCGCGTCGTCGAAGTTCCACGTGAAGGCCGAAGTTCTCCCAAGTGACAGGCTCCAAGGCCGACTTCGTGCGCCCACGACATGGATCGCAAGCAGCCAAGGCCCGGCGACCAGAGGCGCTAGATGCTCCGCGCGAAACCGACAGAACTCGTACGTGAACTCAACGAGCGCAAGCGGATGGACCTGGAGCCGCCGTGGCTCGGCTGCGCGATTCGGACTGCGCCCCAGCATCGCGTCATCAGCGCGGAGTCCGACGAAGAAGGCTCCGTCCGGGTCCAGCCATCTGCAACGTGACCTATCTGAGGCGACCAGCGATCCCTCTTCGAGCGTCGGGTCCGCGGCCCAGCCAATTCCGAATCCAGCATGACGCAACTCTGGCGGTCGAGCGAACGCGCCCTTGAGTCCCTGGTCGTCGTGGAAGCCTGCGATCCGGTCGGGAGTCTGAAGGGGCTCACAAGCGAGCGTGAGGATGGCCCGATCTCCCCAGTCCATGTATCGCTCGATGTCGACCGTGCGCTCGCGTACGCGATCCGGCCACCGCTCAGGTTCACGGGTCTGCTGGCGCGGGGTCTCTTCTCCGGGTTCGACGGGAGCTGTGATCCGGCGCGATCGCAGGCCATCGGAGAGGTCCCGGTGGACCTGCCCCACAGGTCGCCAACGCGTGTGGCTGCCCGAGCGCTCGGGAACTGCAAACGTGTCGATGACCTGATCATCTGGGCACACCACACGCTTGAGCATCGCGGGCCTGTCATCGAGACCTTGTGGCGGGACGATGATGGCCACGAGGCACTTGCCGTCGCGCTCGAAGGATCGGATCTCGACTCCGCGCGGAGGGGGGTACACATCCGAATTGATGACGTGCTGGTACTCGCCGGCGTCAACTAGTTCACACGGGAAGGGTTTGATCTCGGTGGCGACCTCGTCCACGTCTCGTGGATCACGTTCGGCAGCAACGCCCATGATGATTGCGCCACCGTCGTCGTTGTTGGCCATCGCGGCCACATCCTTGGCCAACTCGAAGCGAGGCTTCGGCGCCTCCTTGGTAAGGACGTACGGACCCTCCTTGAAGTCCAGCCAGCTGCGCTCGGGCACGCCCAGCAGCGCGGCGTCGCGCCCTGATGCGAGCAACTCGATGACGTCCCCAACTCCGGACGGCTGTTCAGTCATCTCCTCTACCGCTCGCGAACCTCACGCGACGGTATGCCGTGGTCGATCGTTCGGGCAGAGCAGTCGCCGTCACTCGGAACCCTCACCTGATCCCCATTTGCCTGTCCGCGTACGTTACGCAGCCACTCGACCGAGGCGTGGCAGGACCTTGACCCATTCGAGGTCCGGGAGCTCGCGGCGAGCGCGGAGCAGGGCGTTGACGCCGACGTTGACGCGGTGGACCTCGTCGTCCTCGGTGGACCAGTCCGTGTTGTGGAGGAGCCAGGTCGACACGTCTGACCACGACCAGCGGGCGCCCCAGTTCGTGTTGCGGACCGGCGGCGGGAACGGGTCGGTCGCTGACTTGAGCTCGCCGCGTGAGTACTTCGCGACGGCCTCGCGGCTCTTGCCGATCCGGTCGGCGATCTCCTGGAGGGTGACCTCGTCGCCTTCGTCCTGCACGGCGAGGGTCTCGATACCAAGGTCCAACGACAGCGTGGCGATGCAGCCGAGCAGCAGGTCGCGGTAGCGCGGGTACTCGCCGGCGCACTCCACGACCCACGCGCCGTTCTCCTCGCCGACCGAGTACGCGTAGCCGTCGAGGGCCGCGAAGATCTCGTCGTCACGGTCCGCGACGGGCCGGTCGACGATCAGGATGAAGGTCCACTCCGCCATCTCAGTTCGTTCCCTTCGCACACTTGCGGGGCCACCGCTCCATCGCTCTCGCGGCGCCGGTCGGGTTCCTCGGCGTGCCGTTGATCGACTTGTGGCAGCACCCGTGCTGACACTTGGCGATGTACGCGGCGTGTCCCTTGCCCTTGGCCGGCTCGACGGTCCATCCGGCGGCGACCAAGCCCTTCACGGCCGCTGCCATGTCCTTGTGGAGCCTCTTGGCTGCGGCCACGGTTGCAACTATACAACTAGACGGTTGGAAAGTCCCAACCGTTTGTTGTCGGCGTCTGACGACCCCCCTACATGCTCCAACGTCACGCCCTTCCCCCAGCCTCGCTCTGCTCGCCCTGTCGAGTCGTGTGCGCGGCGTCGACGACGGCGCGGGCGCGGTCCTCGGTGTTGGGCATCAGGTGGCTGTAGATCCGCAGCGTGAAGCCAGGATCCGTGTGGCCGAGGTACTCGGCGAGCGCTCGGATCGAGATCCCGCCGTCGAGGAGGACCGACGCGTAGTGGTGTCGAAGGGCGTGCATCCCGTGGTCGCGGGTCGTCGCGATCCCGACGATCTTCAGCGAAGGCTTCCAGATGTGCGGGTTGAAGTAGTTGCGGTTCAACGGGCCGGACTCGCGGCTGGTGAAGATCAGCCGTGACGCGCGCGGCTCGCCGTCGAGGTCGCGCCACGGCAAGGTGACTTCGATCGGTGGTTGGCGGCGGATGTGCTCGGCCAGCGCGACTGCGACCCACTCGGGCAGGGGCACCTCGCGGATCTTGCCGCCCTTGGGCGGTGCGAGGATCGGCTTGCCGGCGATCAGCTTGACCTGTTGGCGGACGTGGATCGTGCGACGCAGGAAGTCAACGTCGTCGACGGCGAGCCCGAAGGTCTCCCCCTGCCGCAGCCCGCACCCTGCACTGACGACCGGCGTCGCGCGGTAGCGCGCAGGATGGGCGGCGACGATGGCCTCGACCTGCTCGACGGTCCACGGGACGATCCGCTTCGCTGGGATGGCCGGCGCCCTCACGGACGACGAGGCGCACGGGTTGCGAGCGATCAGCCCGTCCTCGACGGCCGCACCGAGGATCCCGGACAGGTTTGCCAGGAGCGTGCGGACGGTCCGGGGCGCGAGTTCCTTCTGGCGGCCGCGCAGCCACGCCTGGACCATCGAGGAGCGGATGGCCCGTAGCTCGGTCTTCTTGAACGTCGGGAGGATGTGGTTGTCCAGGCGGTTGCGGACGGCCTCGCGCGTCGAGGGGTCGAAGGTCTGGGCGGCGAGCCAGCGCTCGGCGAAGTTGCCGAAGGTGACCTTGCCGGCCTTGGGGTCGACGTAGCGGCCGGTGACGATGTCGGCGGTGACCTCGTCGAGCCACCGCTGGGCGTCGACTTTGCGGCGGAAGGTCTTGGTCCGCTCGGCGCCGTCGGGCGCTCGGTAGCGGGCCTGCCAGCGCCGCTCGACGTCCTTGCCGCGGTCCTGGATGTGCGCCACGTCAGGCTCCTTCCTCAGCCGGCTTCAGCGTGGTCTCGGGGGATGTCGTCGGCCTGGTCGCGCAGCCACGTCTGGATGTCCGGCCAGCGATAGCGGACGTGACGTCCCACGCGGTACCCGGGCGGCCCCTCCCCGCGGTGGCGCCACTGGTAGATCGTCTGCACGGGAAGGCTGAGGTAGCCGGCGAGCTCGCTCGGTGAGAGCAGCCGGTCGGCGGCCTCGTGGTTGGCGTCGTCTGCCATCGGGTTCTCCTGCTTCCACACAGGAAGTCCGCCTCGACGCGTCCGAATTGTGACGCGAGTGCGCCCAGTGCACGTTCGGGCAGCGCCGCCGACGGAGCTTCTGTGGGAGAGGGCCCCATCCCGAAACGGGACGTGACACCGTCCGGACGGTGGTTCCAGCGCTGACGAGTGGGCCAACGCAACGGCCTTCATAGGGGGTCGGCGTCGCGCTGCTGCCAAGCCTTGAGGTCGGCCCACCGGAAGCGGATGTGGCGGCCGAGGCGGTAGCCCGGAGGGCCGTCGCCGCGCTCGCGGAGCCGGTAGAGCTGGTCGAGGGTGAGCCCGAGGAACCGGGCAGCCTCGCGGGCAGAGATCAGCCGGAGCCGGTCGTGGCCCGGCGGCAGGTGCTGGGTCACGGCCTTCCTCGCATCGACGCGAACATGGGACCGTGCCAGCAACGAAGCACGGTGTCCAGCGCCTTCCCGCTCGACCTGTGGACAGAGTCGATCCGCCCGTGACGCAAACCGGATCTGCTCATCGGCCGATCGCACGTGAGCGGACCAGTCCGCGTTCGGGGTGTTCCAGGTGGTCGATGCTGCGGCTTGCCTCGCGCATATGGGCGGCAACAGCCTGTCGGTCGCTGCGCAGCGCGTCCGGACTGATGCTCTGCCCGAGCGCGTGCTCTGGGTCCTCGATCTGCCAGCGGAGGCGGAACGCCTCGATGCGGGTCACGCACTCGCGCCACACGCCCCGCGCTTCCGGATGGTCGGGCGGAGGACCGACGGCAGCCGACAACCAATCCGGCGGATCGTGCTCGATGGCACGGACGGCCTCGGTGGCGACGGCATCCAGGAAGCTGCGCAGCCGGTCGGCTTCGTCACGCCAGGCCTCGATGTCGGGACGCGGCCCGAGGGCATCGAGGTCGCCGTGCAGTCGGCCTATCTGATCGTCGAGCCGGGCGCCACGTTCGATCAACTCATGCAGGCTGGCGGCGACGCGCCGCTGCTCGCTTCGCGCAGACCGTGTCAGCCGCGACAGGCCGGTGGAGGCCTCCTCGAGGGCGGCCCGGTCACGCTGGTAGCGGGCGGCGAGGTAGTCGCGGGACTCCGTGAGGCGGTCGAGTTCGACGCTCAGCTCCCGGCGCTTGTGTTCGACGCGACGGGCCTCGGCGATGCCAGCCGCAAGGCGCTGCCACCGGATCGCGGTCTCGGTCGGGTCGTAGACATCACGATCGGCCAGCGTGGTGTCGGCATGCGAGACGGCAAGCCGTCGTGCGAGCCTCGCCTGCGGGTCGTCAGTGGACTGGGGGGCGTGGCGACGCGTGTCGGCCAGGTCAGCGTCAGCGAGGTAGAGGTGGTTGGTGTGGCGACCGCGAGACATGGCGACGTAGCCCCACTCGCCGTCGATGGTCTCGTCGGCCACGACCAGGGCGTGGTCGACGGTGACGCCCTGGGCCTTGTGCCCGGTGATCGCGTAGGCGTGGGTGAGGTGGTCCTGCTCGAGGTAGGCGACCGGGAGCGTGACGACGTGCTCCGCTCCATCCGGATGGATGTCGAGCGCGCCGTCGTCGTGGACGACGGTGACCGTCGCTTGGGTGCCGTTGTCGACGCCGAGCCTCCGGTCGTTTCGCAGGCACACCACCCGATCCCCCGCAGCGAAGCGCTGCCCTCGTGGCGTGCGGACCTCGGGACCCGTGACGTGGCCAGCGGCGATGCGTCGCTGCCGCGCCTCCGCGTTGAGCTGGGCGACCTGCTGGCGGGTGCGGGCGATCACGATGACGGACTGCGGGCCATGATCCTCCGCGAGCCGCTCCCAGCGGTCGAGGACCCGCCCGACCACCTCGTCGGGTGGCAGGACGGTCAGCCGCCCGTGCTCGGCGTAGCCGGCGACGGCTGGGCGCGTGCGGCCCGTACGGAGTTGGTCGACGACGGCGCGCTCCCACGGGGTGCGCTGGCGCCGGTTCTCCGTCAGCTCGACCGTCGGGAGCCGGTTGACCAGACCACGGAAGAGCCCGCCGGCATCGATCTCGGCGAGCTGCGCAGGATCTCCGACGAGGACGACCTTGGTGCCGCAGCGCTCCGCGTGGGCCAGGAGCGTGGCGAGCTGTCGTGTGCCGACCATTCCGGCCTCGTCGACGACGACAACGCCGCCGGGCGGCAGGGCGCTGCCGAGGCGGTCATCGTTGAAGGATGCGAGCAGCCGGTGCAGCGTGGTCGAGGGGATGCCCGAGGCTTGCTCCAGGCCGCGGGCAGCGCGGGCAGCAAGCGAGCACCCGACGACCCGGACCCCGGCGGCTGTCCATGTTTCGTTCGCGACCGCCAGGGCGTATGTCTTGCCGGAGCCGGCCTTTCCGACGACGACGTCGACGCCGGCCCCAGACGTGCAGAGCCGCCGCACCATCTCGGCTTGGTCGGCGCCGAGCTCCCGGTGGCGGTGGAGCGTCCAGTCGACCGTGGCCTCGTCCACGCTGCCGGAGCCGTCGTCGCGGCGTCCGAGAGCCCGTTGGATGGCCTCGGCCTCGGTGGTCAGCAGACCCGCGGTCGTAAAGCGGATCGGGTCGTCGATGTCGGTTGGCGTCCGCTCCAGCAGCGAGAGTTGTTCCCCTGGCCCGACCGTGACGACCCGTCCATCGGCGAGGAGCTGGTCGGTCAGCCGCTCGACCTCGGCGACCGTCCCACCGGCCGGGAGCGCCGCCGCGATCGCCTGCACGGCGTCGCGCCGCGCGAACGTCGCCGACCCGGCGGTCAGCCCGTCGTCGCCGGCCACGAGTTCGGCGAGGTCGCCGAGCGCCTGAGTGTCGATCAGTAGCTGCGTCGCGTTGGCGTCAACCGCGTACAGGAGTTTGGCGAGGCGGTCCGGGTCGAAGCCGTGGTCGAGGGCGCGCGCGGTCCACTGCGCGCGGAGCTCGTCCTCGGGTGCCTGGAGCTCCTTCGGCTGCCGGGTCGCGTAGGTCGCGATCTGTGCGGCAGCGGGCGAGTCCATTCCGATCTGTTCTAGCCGCTCGACGATCTGGACCCGCCGCTGCGAGAACGTCTCGATGATGTCCCGATCGAAGCCGGCGAGGTCGGCGTGGCCGTTGACGACCGGCTGCCATGCCAACCCGAGACGCGAGGTCAGCTCGTGGCGAAGCTGCGCCTGGTAGAGCACGCCAGCGGTCTTGGCGTGGCGGAAGAGCCCACGCGAGTCGAGCGTGCGCCACACCCTGTCGTCAGCGGTGTGGACGAGGTTCGCGACCACGACATGGGTGTGCAGGAGCGGGTCGCCCGCGCGCGAGGTCCTGTGCTCGAACGTCGCGGCCGCGAGCCCAGTGGCGGCCACGCGCTCCGAGCCGCCGGCACCACGGCGGGTGTAGCCGGCTTCGCGTTCGAGGTAGCCGAGCGCGGCGCTCACCGCAACGCGATGCGACTCGCGGAGCTGCTCGGCGACCAGCTCATCGGTCGAGAGTCCCCATGCGAGCGAGACCGACTTCGGCGCCCGGAAGACCAGGTCGAAGCCTGTGACCTTGCGGGCCGGATGTGCAGCCAGCACCTCCCCCGTGCTGGGCCGCTGACCCGCAAGCAGGGCCTTGAGGTCGACGGACTCGACGAGACCCTCGAGTTCGAGCTCACGTGCGAGCGCGCCGTCCCATCGACCCGGCGCCTCACCGCGCTCGAAGTAGTAGTCCTCGACGGACACGACCTGGGAGAGGTAGTAGTCCTCGCCTCCGGGACCGATGCGGGCGATGTTCAGCACGACCCGACCGCCGCCGCGTACCGAGGTCCGCACGGCCCCTGCACGGGCAGTGCCAATCTGTCTCGCGATGTGACGTCGGGCATGGGGCGAACATGCGCAGGAGGTGCTGGTCGTGCAAGGGTCGAGGACGTCCCGGACGTGCTTTCCTCGGTGAACCGGGTCGGTCGGGGGACGGCTGTAAGACGATGAGAAGGTCGAGGTCACGAGGACGGAGTCTCGACGTGGTTGAGGAGGAAGCGGCTGAGTCGATCGATGGCGAGGTGTTGGACGTCTACGTCTCGCGCGAGGGCGGCTGGTGGAACCCGGATCACGGGGACGTCGAGATCCCCGACGGCTGGGCACTACTGCCTGCCGGCAACGCCTACCTGACTCGTACGGTCGCCAAAACTGGTCCGCACTGGATCGCCTGGCGGCCGGGCGATCGGCCGCGACGGCGCCGTCAGCGGCTGGGGGTGTGGGCGCCTGAGGAGCACATCGAGCTCGCCGAGCGTCAGGCCGAACGCACCGCAGCCGACCGTGCCCGTGCTCGCGAGCGCGCCGCCGTGCAGCGCGACCGGACCGAGCAGGCCTACCGCGACGAGCTGGCGGAAGCGATCGTCACCTGGCTGGACTTTGCCGACGTGCACGCCGAGCTGGCCGCCCAGATCGCCCAGGCCGCAGCGGACCATGCGGCCGTCGTCGGTTCAGGGCGTGTCGGCCGCACCTCGACGCTGAGTCTGGAGGAGAAGGCGGCGCTGGCCGCCCGCGCCCACATCCGCCATCACCACACCGACTACGAGGACCAACTCATCGAGCACGAAGCCGAGACGGGCTTCGCCGACCTCGACACCGATACCTATCGAGCCCTGCGCCGCGTCGCCCACGGAGTCGTTGACGCCTTCATCGATGAACACCGCGACCGGTCGACCGACGCCTGACCAGGTCCCACCGGAGCTAGCAGCGCTCGCCGTGAACAACCTGTATACGGGCGATACAGGCCGCTCGGAAATCCCCGTTGCGGGCGGCCCGGAATGATGCCGCGGAAGCGCTCTTGCGCGCATAGTGATCCGGAGCCGGCGGACAGGCGACTACGTCTCCGCAACCCGCGCAATAGCCCCAGCTGTGTGCCTGTGTGTTGCCGAGGGAGGTGGCCGGAACTCGGCCTATATCGCGAGCGTCAAGCCACGCTCGCCAAGAGCTCGCCGATATCGCGTCCTCGACCCGGGAGTGAAAGAGTCCTACTTGGGGTGGAGGTCGTCGATGGTCATGAACGTGGAGATGTCCGAGCTCGAGGTGCAAGGCTGGGCGAGTCGTTCGGCGATCTCCTCGTCGGTCAGTGGTCGCACGTGACGGGGCTGGTAGTCCGGGTCCGTCCATCCGCAGTGTCGACAGACGCCTCCGGCGACCTCGTAGGAGCCGCACTCGGAGCAGCGGGTCGGGACGCGGTCCACCCGCAACCGTGCTGCCGTGAAGGTTCCGAGGAGGTGTTCGACAGCCTTGAGTCCGATCTCGGCATCGATGCGCATGGCGTTCTTGGCATGCGTGAGCCAGTTGACGTACTGCCAGGTCTCGCGGCCAAGCGTCTTGAGGTAGGAACGCAGCTTGGCCGAGGATCTGCCCGCGGTTATCTGGTCCGCGAGCAGCTCGATCCAGCCGATGACGTCCGCGGCCTTCGGCGGCTCGGTTCCTTCGGGCACGAGGGCCTTCGAGGTCGCCTGGGCCACGAAGGACACGAGGCACTCGCGCAGCCGCATGCCGACGGCCTGGAAGTTCTCGGCTTCGTCGCCATCGTCGTATGCGTCGAAGGCCTGCTGCCACCGTCGCCACGACCCTGGCAGGAGCTCAGCAGCCGAACCCGCGACGGGTACCTCGCGGTCGTTGAGGTACGACAGGCGCAGTGCCAAGCCGACATGGAAGGTCAGTACGACGTCGCGGCTCTTGAAGTCGTCCTGGCTGTAGAGGTTCAGGGGGTTAGTTACGGCCCACCAGCGGGACTCTGGACAGTGGACGTCCCAGATGTCGTGGCGGACCGGGCCCACCATCTCCGAAGCGACCTTCTCGACGTGGACGACGTCCTCGTGCGCTTGGACGGCGATGTACTCCGCGATCTCTTGCCTCTCAGGGCGAGTGGCCCGCACCGAGTCACCTCCGCGGATGGGATCTCAACGAAACGACAACACCTCGGTCCACACGATCCCGCCTTCAGGGCTGAAACGGTGGACTCGACGTCGGCTCACCCTTCGACGAA
>Ga0302046_10002358_pt1 | contig 17582 bp, 13 predicted proteins | sample RVTome_11_FD_200261 | JGI IMG/M metagenome (GOLD analysis project Ga0302046, IMG submission 200261) | Soil microbial communities from uranium-contaminated site in the Upper Colorado River Basin, Wyoming, United States - RVT147D111 (version 2) ...
GGCCGGCGCCGCGCAGCTCGGCGACGGCGCCTACGGGAAAGTTGTCGGCGATGAGGATGTCCACGACCTGGAAGCTAGCGGGCGGCTGCGGGTGGGAATGCTCGTCTGCGGGCGTCCGTTGGCTTGACCACATGGCGCCGAGCGGAGGGACATCACATGACGACGACCAGAGGGAGAGTACGCGTCGAGCCGACGGCGAAGCGGGTGAGGACCTACCTGGGAGGTCGCCTCATAGCCGACAGCGTCAACGTGAAGATGGTGTGGGAGAAGCCCTACTACCCGACGTACTACATCCCGGCATCCGACGTGAACATCGAGTTCCTGGTCGCCAGCGGTGACACGAACCGCTCACCCAGCCGCGGAGACTCCGAGGTGTACGACGTGAAGACCGACAAGGCGGAGGCTCTCGGGGCCGCCTTGTGGTACCGCCAGTCACCTATCGACGAGATCGCAGACCACGTGAGGATCGACTTCGGCCAGATGGAGTCGTGGTTCGAGGAAGACGAGCAGATCTACGTGCATCCCCGGGACCCGTACACGAGGGTCGACGTTCTCCAGTCGAGCAGGCACGTCGAGGTGTTCATCGGCGGAGAGAAGGTCGCAGACTCACGACAGCCGAAGCTCCTGTTCGAGACGGGCCTCCCGACCCGCTACTACCTCCCCAAGACCGACGTGCGCATGGACCTCTTGACAGTGACCGATCTCGAGACGTACTGCCCGTACAAGGGGATGGCCAACTACTACACGGTGGACGCCGGTGGCGAGTCCTTCGAGAACGTCGTGTGGTGGTACCGGCACCCCATCGGCGAGGCCGCCGACATCGCCGGATACGTGAGCTTCTACAACGAGCGTGTCGAGATCCACGTCGACGGCGTCCCCGAGCAACCCCCCGAGACGCCTTTCAGCTGAGTTCCCTTCCCGTTCCTGCGTCCCTCCGTCGCATCAACGGGACAGGGGGACGCCAGACCGGATGGGGGACGCCGCTCACACGGCGCGTTCGATCGAGGTCGGAGGCGCTTTCCCGAACGGTCCCCACACGCCGAGGCCGAGCCCGGCGAGAGCCATGAGGAGCGGAAGGCCGATCACGGTCAGGTTGTCGAGAGGCCAGATGCAGAACTGCTGGAGCACGAGCGCGAGGAACAGACCGAACAGCAGGCCCATGATGAGCCCGAGGACGGGTCTGCCCCGCAGCTCACCGCTCTTCTTCATCGCTGCGAGCAGCATGAGGATCAGGAAGATGGCGGCGCCGATGACTGCGGCGAGCCCGATCGGCGTGGACAGCGGGCTTCCTTCGATCTTGATGTACACGGTTGCCGAGCATGCCTCGGCGCCGCCGACGTTGTGCACGGCGCGTACCTCGTAGATCCCGACGAGGTTGTCGAGCTCGGTGCCGAGCGTGTAGTCGCCTTGCTTCTCACGCGTGTCCTGCGGATTCTCGTCGGGCCCCCAGTCGGCGATCGCCACGACGGCCGGACCGATCACCACGCCGACGCTGCCGTCGTAGTCCATGTTCTCGACGGTGATGGCGCCCCGGTACGGGATCACCATGCCACCAGGGTTCTCAGGAAACCGGATGGCGTTGTCCTTGGTGTCGTACGTGTCGTCGTACGTGACGCCGTCGACGGTCGCCTCCCCCTCGCAGGGGCCCTCGATGCTGGCGTCGGCGTCCGCGCCGACGACGATGATCCAACCGATGACGAGGCAGGCGACGAACGCCGCCCTCACCACACGGTCAACGACAGAGGCCGAATCTGACTGCCTCACGCCCTCACCCCTTTCCCGTCTCGTGGCGAGCATACGCAGCTCACCCGTCACGGTGTGATCAATCCGTCATCGGTTCCACCACATGGGGAGTGCCGCGGCCGGCAGCCGTATCCTTGGCGACGCCATGCAGGTGCACAGCAGCGACTGGGGGCCGTTCCAGACCCCGTACGAGGCCATCGGCGGCGACGATGGAGTCCGTCGACTCGTCGAGGCGTTCTACGACACCATCGAAGCCGAGTCGCCCGGCATCCGTGCCATGCTCCCCCGCGACACGTCGACGTCACGCCAGAAGCTCTACGAGTTCCTGTCCGGGTGGCTCGGCGGCCCTCCCCTCTACGTCGAGAAGCGAGGCCACCCTCGTCTCCGGATGCGGCACCTCCCGTTCCCGATCGGCACGCCGGAGGCTCAGGAGTGGATGCGGTGCATGCGGCTGGCCATGGACGAGGCCGGGGTCGGCGAGCCGTTGCGGGCGTTCCTCGACGAGCGCCTCGAGATGAGCGCCATGCACGTCCGCAACCAGCCGGACTGATCCCGGCCATCGGGCGCCCGGGTCGATACCCTTGCGGTGTGGAGCACTCGCAGCCAGACGTGAGTCAGATTATCGACCTCGTGGTGGCGTACTTCCGCGAGCGGGGCGAGGACGTCTCGGTCGAGAACATGGTCCTCGAGCGAGACGACGGTGGCCGCCACAGCCTCGCTGCCCTCATCCAATCCCTTGCCCTCGGCTCGCCGAGCGGGTGGGCGACCGCCATCGCCGACCACTTCGCGACCCTCGACGCATCGCCCGGCATGCCGGCGTCCTGGGAGGAGGCGGCCCCTGCCGTCAGGCTCCGGATCCACACGAGTGCGGCGGCCTCAGCCACCACGGACGCCGTCAAGTGGGACGTCGACGAGGGTCTCGTCGCCGTACTGATGGTTGCAGGATCCGAGCAGCCATCCGTGGTCACCCACAGCACGCTGACGACCTGGGCGATCAAGGTCGAGATCGCCTTCGATCGGGCTCTGCGGAACACCACCGAGACGGCCGACGACGTGCGCGAGGAGACGACGACGATCGACGGGGCCGAGGTGCACGTCCTGCGGGGGGGGCCGTTCACGTCGGCGCACCTCCTCGTGCTCGACCGGAGATGGGACGAGGCGCCATACGGCGCCGCCGTTGCAATCCCCAACGAGGAGGTCGTCCTGTACCACCCGATACTCGACAGGGGAGCGATCGCCTCGACGAGGGCGCTGATCGCCGAGTCGGCACGCCTGTGGGAGGCCGGTCCCGGGGCGATCGTCCCCGATGTCTTCTGGTGGCGCCCGACGGGGCTTAACAGGATCGACGGCAGTGTCGCAGGAGGCGAGGTCGTCTTCGAGCCGTCCGGCGAGTTCGGCGCCATGCTCGATGAGCTGCCGGCAGGAGAGGACGAGGGCGGCCACGGCTGGTTCCGCAGACGCCACTGAGTCGGGCATGCAACCGGGCCGCGCCCCTCGGGGTTCTCATCGGTGGAGACCACACGAGGTGACAACGACGTGACCCCCCAAGAGCGATCGCTCACGCGCCGCATGGCGCGTGATCTCGACGCCGCCTTCCCCGACCTGGTCCGCGTAACGCAGGATCGACTCTATTCGGGGCTGCGATCGATGAGCCGCAACCACGCAGACGCCGAGGACGCCGCCCAGGAGACCTTCCTGCGAGCGTACCGGGCCCTGGCGGGGTACGACCCGGACCGGATCGAGCAGCTCGAGCTGCTCGGCTGGCTGTGGACGATCGCGCTCAACGTCGTTCGCAATCGCGCCCGGTCGGCTTCCCGAAGAGTCGCCGAGGTCGAACTGGCCGGCGACGGGGGCGACTCGAGACCGTCGGCAGAGGACGAGGCAGACGTCGCCACGGCTGAGTGGCGGCGAAGGCTCGAAGCCCTGTCGACGGAGCAGCGGACGGCCGTCGTGCTCCGGCACGTGGTCGACATGCCGTATCGCGACATCGCCGAGGCCACCGACAGGCCGATCGGAACGGTCAAGTCGGATGTCAATCGAGGGATCCACACGCTGCGCCGCATCATCGAAGAGGAGGTCGCATCACGATGAACGACATGGTCACGGCCGGGCTCGCCACGCTCAGGACGACTGCTCCCGGAGGGCTCGTCCCCCGGGTGCTGGCGGAGCTCGACCTCATCGACAGGTACACGAGGGTCGACGGGCCCATCGGCCCGATGTTCGTGGCGTTCAACCGCCGCGGCATCTCGGCGGTGGTGCCCCTCGCCGACGAAGCCGCCTTCCGCTCCCACTACGAGGAGCGGGTCGGGGGCGACGTCGTGAAGGGGGAGCTTCCCACGCTGCTCGCACGGCGTCTCAGGAAGGCCGTCGAGACCGGGCGTCTCGGGGACCTTCCGGTCGACCTCGGGGCTCTCACCGAGTTCCAGCAGGCCGTCCTCCGCAAGACGGCAGAGATCCCGGCGGGACAGGTTCGGCCGTACGGCTGGGTCGCCAGAGAGATCGGCAAGCCTGGGGCCGTCCGCGCCGTCGGCAGCGCGCTCAACAAGAACCCGGTGCCCGTCGTGATCCCCTGTCACCGGGTGAGCCGCGGCGACGGCACGATCGGCGAGTACGCCTTCGGCGAGGCGATGAAGCGCAAGCTCCTGGAGAGCGAGGGCCTCGAGCCGGGCTATGAGGAACTCGCACACCAGGGCGTCCGCTTCGTCGGTTCCGACACCACGAAGATCTACTGCTTCCCGACGTGCCGCCACGCCAGGCGGGTCATGAGCCGCCACGAGGTGCGGTTCCCCTCCCGGGAGACTGCGGAGGCGGCGGGCTATCGAGGATGCAAGGTGTGCCGCCCGGCGGCATGAGATCCGTTCCTGCGTCCCGGCATCGCACACCTGCGACACCGGGACGCAGGAACCCGTTGGACGGCCTCACCGCCGACCATTCCCTACCATCTGTGCCGTGGGTGAAGAGCTCGTCGAGTACATCCGGTCGTCGGTCATCGGCGACTCCGAGGTCGTCGCCGGCCCGTATGGGCCGAGGCGGGTCACGTACGCCGACTACACCGCGAGCGGGCGGGCGCTCTCCTTCATCGAGGACTACATCCGCGATGCCGTCCTCCCCCTGTACGCCAACACGCACACGGAGTCGTCGGGCACCGGACTGCAGACCACCCGCTTCAGGGAGGAGGCGAGGACGATCATCAAGCGTTGCGTCGGCGCCACCGACGGCCACGCGGTCATCTTCTGCGGATCGGGCTCGACGGGAGCCGTCGACAAGCTGATCGGCGTGCTCGGGATCCGGTTGCCTGCCGAGCTCTCAGACCGCTACCGACTGCTCGAGAGCATTCCGCCGGCCGAGCGCCCGGTCGTGTTCATCGGCCCGTTCGAGCACCATTCGAACGAGCTGCCATGGCGCGAGTCGATCGCCGACGTCATCACGATCGATGAGGACGCCGACGGCCATGTCGACCTGGCGCACCTCGAGCACGAACTCGTCGAGCATGCCGGCAGGCCACTCAAGATCGGATCGTTCTCGGCGGCATCCAACGTAACCGGGATCATCACGGACACGAAGGCGGTCGCATCGCTGCTCCACCGTAACGGAGCCCTCTCGTTCTGGGACTTCGCCGCCGCCGCTCCGTACGTCGACATCGACATGGACCTCCGGGGTGACGGCGATGACGCCGGGTTGGCGTACAAGGACGCCATCTTCCTCTCGCCGCACAAGCTCATCGGCGGACCCGGGACGCCGGGGGTTCTCGTCGCCCGTCGCGAGCTGTTCCGCAATCGGGTGCCGGACGTGCCGGGCGGGGGCACCGTGTCGTACGTGAACCCGTCGGAGCACCGCTACATCGACGAGATCGAGCACCGCGAGGAAGGCGGGACCCCGGAGATCATCGGTTCGATCAGGGCAGGCCTCGTCTTCCAACTGAAGGCGGCGGTGGGCACGGAGACCATCGCGGCCCGGGAGGAGGCGTTCATCGGAGCCGCCATCGACCGGTGGTCGGCCAACCCGAACGTCGAGGTCCTCGGCAACCACGACGCCGATCGGCTCTCGATCGTCTCGTTCGTGATCCGCCACCGGGACCGCTATCTGCACCACAACTTCGTCGTCGCCCTCCTCAACGACCTCTTCGGGATTCAGGCTCGCGGCGGCTGCTCCTGCGCCGGGCCGTACGGGCATCGCCTCCTCGGGATCGATATCGAGCGTTCGCACGAGTTCGAGCGGGAGATCGCCAAGGGATGCGAGGGCATCAAGCCGGGGTGGGTGCGGGTCAACTTCAACTACTTCATCTCGGACGCGGTGTTCGAGTACATCCTCGACGCCGTCGACGTCGTGGCGACAGACGGCTGGCGGCTCCTGCCGTACTACCGGTTCGAGCCGATGAGCGGGCTGTGGCGTCACCGTGATCCGCTCGCAGAGCCACCGATGAGCCTCTTCGACGTCGAGTACGGCGACGGCTCGATGGTGTACCGCCGCAAGCGCCACACCGAGGAGGAGACGGGGCTGGGCGGCTACCTCGACATGGCGCGCCGGATCGTGAAGTCGGCTGAGGAGAGTGGTCCTCCGGTGCCGTTCGGCATGCCGGACGTGAGCCCCGACTTCGAGCATCTGCGGTGGTTCCCGCTGCCGGACGAGATCGGAGCCGAGGCGTAGCCGAACGACTGCGGCAGGCTCGCGATACTCTCCAGGCGTACCTGAACCGTGCCGATACGCGCACAGGTAACGGACGGCGGGCCACGCAGCGGAACTGGACGATGGCAGTCAGAAGACTTGGTTTGATGGAGGCGTATCACGCCGTGCACCGGTTCATGGTGCACATCGGCGCCACGCCGGAACGCATCCAGGAGCCGACCGACGGGGTGGTCGAGCTGCTGGGCGGCGGGTATCTCGCCAGGGTGCGCATCGACGAGAACCCGGTGACGCAGACGGCGGTCATCGCCCTGTTGCGTGCCCTGGAGGGCTACCCCGACCTCGAGGCGTTGCTGTTCTGCCCGATGGGGTTCAGTGAGGGGGCGGTCGCCTTCGCCAACAGCAGGAAGATCGCGCTCTTCGACCTGACGATCGAGGGCGAGGTCATCGGCGTGAGCGTGCGCGCCCGGGCGATGATGCCGAGCGAGCCGCTCGGTCCGGCATTCCACGACTTCATGTTCGAGGACGATGAGCAGGAGGGTGTCTCCGCCGGGCACCCGGAGGAGACGCACACACCTCCAGAAGACGATCCGTGGCTGGCGTGCCCGAACTGCGGCACCGAGAACCACCGCAAGGCGAGATACTGCGCCTCGTGCGGGGTCGACATGGATGCCAGGGTCGTCTTGGCGCCCGTTCAGCCGGGCCCCAAGCCGCGGCCCGGCCAGGTGGTCGCAACCACCCAGGCAACGCCCGTCTCGAGGCCGACGGCGACCGGACCGACCCTCCGGTGCAGGACGTGCGGTTCGCACGACATCGAGCTCGTCCCCGCTCCTTGAGTCAACGAGCGTTTCTGGCGATCAGCAGCGGACCGGCCACCATCGTGGCCACGCCTACCACCGAGAACGCCAGCAGCGGGACGAGCAGCCACACGCTCTCCTGGCCGGTCCCGTTCGACGGCGCCGCCACGGGTGGCGCTGCCAGCGTCCCCACATCGAACCCGGCGATGAATCCGCCCCGGGTGACGACGGCTGCCTGGGCGGCATCGAGCCCCGTGTCGGTGCGAGCGGGCAACGTTCCGTCCACCGAGATCGCCAGGTCGTAGTCGAGCTTGCCGGCGGCCTCGTCGATCACCACCTTCGTCACCCATCCGCGCTCCGGAACCCACTCCATCCCTTCGTCCGAACGCAGGTCATCGAGGAGGAGCGGCGTCGTCCGAGCGGAGACCTCGACCTCCACGCCCCGGCCGGTGCCGTGCATCAGCAGCGGCTCGGAATCCGTGAGCAGGTACAGGTCGGCCTCGGCGCGGGCGTCGCCCTGTTTTCCCATTCCGAGGATCGCCAGGGGCACCCAGGGTGAGTCGGTCGGGATGGTCACGTGGATCGGCGTGCTGTCGCCCGCGTTCTGGCCGAGTTCCTCGGCGCGATCCGCGTCGAAGCGGGCGGCCATGAAGATCGGGCTGCGGTCTGCGTAGAAGGCGAGCATGGCAGCCGCGTCATCGGGAAGGTCGTAGCCATTGTCGTTCGCCCAGTCGACGACCTCGTCGGCGCCTCCTCGCAGCACTGCGATGTCGAGGGCGTCGATCTGGGTTTCGAGGATCACTTCCGCCGTAGAGGCATCTGCTGCGCTGAGAGCGAAGAACGACCGCTCCGGCGGCGCGAACTCGAGATTGAGTCGCTGCAGCGTCCAGTCACCGCCGCGCTCCACGCTCGTCGGCACGTCCGGCAGCGGCACGATCGACCCGAACTCCTCGACGCCGGCGGCGTATTCGAACGAGGTTATGTAGTGCTCGACGCCGTCGAAGTACGCAGCCAGCGTCGTCGTGCGCAGGAGCTGAACCGTTCCGTTCTCGGCGACCAGAAAGCCACAGGCGGCGGCCGGTCCGGCACCGATCAGGAGGACGATGGCCATGGTCGAGAGCGTGGTGGCCAGGCGGCGGATCATGAGATCACTCCCTCGGTCGCGTGGCCGTCGGACGCAGAGAGTGGTCGAGCGGGTTCCCGCCCTCGTTCGTGCGTCCCTGGGTCGCACCACTGCGATGGTGGGACGCCGGAACGGATTCGATCAGGCCGGCACGAGATACATCACGGAGAGGGCAGGCAGGTATAGCTCGATCGAGTGGGAGTAGCCATGCATCGGGACCTCGTCAGGTTGGACGACCCCCTCGGTTCCCGTGCCGGCCCCTCCGAATCGCTCGGCGTTCGAGTTGAGGAGAACTCGCCACGGGTGGGCGCCTGCCACACCGATGCGGTAGCCGGAGATGTCGCCGCCCGAGAAGTGTCCGACGACGATGACGACGTTGCCGTCGAGGTCGTCACGCTCGAACGACACCACCGAGTGGGCGGCGTCTCCGACGTCGATCCAGCGGAACGACTCTGCATGGGCGTCGGCTGCGAAGAGGGGAGAAAGGGCCCGGTATGCCTCGTTGAGCGAGGTCACCCACCGCTGAAGACCCTCGTGGCGCGACCCGGGCGTGACTTCAGCCCAGTCGAGCGAACCGTCGTGCGCCCACTCCGACCACTGCCCGATCTCGCTGCCCATGAAGAGCAGCTTCTTGCCGACCATGCCGAACATGTACCCGTAGAGCGCCCTCAGGTTGGCGAAGCGCTGCCACTCGTCACCGGGCATCTTGCGAGCCATCGACCCCTTGCCGTGGACCACCTCGTCGTGGGAGAGCGGGAGCACGAAGCTCTCGGTGTTGGCGTAGATCATGCGGAACGTGAGCTGATCCTGGTGGTACGACCGGTAGAGCGGATCCCGACTGAAGTAATCGAGGGTGTCGTGCATCCACCCCATGTCCCATTTGAACCCGAATCCGAGCCCGCCGTGGTCGGGCGGCCGGGTGACGCCGGGCCACGCCGTCGACTCCTCGGCGACGGTGAAGGTCCCTGGGTGGGTCCGGTAGACCATGACGTTGAGACGGCGCAGGAACTCGATCGCCTCGAGGTGCTCGTTGCCGCCGTGATCGTTCGGGAGCCACTCACCCGGCTCCCTCGAGTAATCGAGGTACAGCATCGACGCCACCGCGTCGACCCTGATCCCGTCGATGTGATAGCGGTCGAGCCACAAGTTGGCGCTCGAGAGGAGGAAGCTCATCACCTCGGGCCTCCCGTAGTCGAACACCGCGCTGTTCCAGTCCGGGTGCCAGCCGCGCCGCCAGTCCGGGTGCTCATACAGGGCGGCGCCGTCGAACCACCCGAGACCGTGCTCGTCCGTGGCGAAGTGGGAGGGCACCCAGTCGAGGATCACCCCGATGCCCGCCTGATGGAGCCGATCGACCAGGTACATGAGGTCCTGTGGCGTCCCGAACCGCGACGTCGGCGCGAAGTACCCGGTGGTCTGGTAGCCCCACGACGGGAAGTACGGGTGTTCGGTGAGCGGCATGAACTCGACGTGGGTGAATCCGAGGTCGGTGAGGTAGCCGATGAGCGGATCCGCGATCGATCGATACGACATCGAGAGCCCGTCCGTGCCGCGCCGCCAGGACCCGAGATGCATCTCGTAGACGGACATCGGCGACGAGATGCCGTTGCGATCGCCCCGGTCGCTCATCCACGTCTGGTCGCGCCACTCGTAGTCGAGGTTCCACAGGACCGATGCCGTCTTCGGCGCCACCTCGGCCGCAAAGGCATACGGGTCTGATCTCTCGTGGACGACACCGTCCGGGCCTTGGATGGCGTACTTGTAAGTGTTGCCCTCCACGACACCCGAGACCCGGCCGGTCCAGATCCCCCCGTCGACGGGTTCGAGCGGGTCGGCCCCGGCGCTCCAGTAGTTCCAGTCGCCGATGACGCTCACGCTGAGTGCATGCGGCGCCCAGACCGCGAATCGAGCACCGTGCTCGTCGAGGTGACCGCCGAAGTGGTCGAAACCGCGGGCGAGCGTCCCCTGCGCGAAGAGATAGCGAACGGTGTCGTCTATGAGGCGACGACTCTGGGAAGGCATTTGCTCACGAGCCTGGCATGAGGTGCCGACGGCCACAACCGGCCGAGCCGTATCCTCGCGACAGTGACCGCCTACGTGACCGTCGAAGGACTCGTCACCCATCGAGCCGACCTCACCGCCGGCGATCTCGAATCGCTCGGAGGCGTCGGCGAGGATGCGGGCGAGGTCGCCGGCGGCGCAGCCGGCCGAGCGGTCGCAGTCGGCAAACTCATCGAGGCGGCCGATCCGCTCGAGCAGGCCACCCATTGCACGGTGATCTCGGCCGATGAGACCTACCGGGCATCGATCCCCCTCGCCGACCTGGTGGAGGGTGGGTGGCTGGCGTTCGCCATCGGCGACGGTCCTTTGCCGGTCGGAGGACCGTTCCGGCTCACCGTCGCCAAGGGATCGACCTTGTGCTGGAACGTGAAGAACGTCGGCACATTGCGCCTCACGTCGGGGCCCGAGCCGGACGACGTGCCCGAGAGTCCACTCCACTGAGCCCCTCCTGCCCGGAGGGCGGCCTGTCATTGCCGGAGCGGTACCCGTCCTGGAAGGTGTGATGCTCACCGCAAGGGGCGAGCAGCAAGGTGGCCGGAACCGTCCGAGCCTCGGGGTGACGCGGGAGTGCCAGTCGGGCGGCTCAACTCCGGCCGCGGCCGGCGATGCATGGGGATAGAGTGCGGGTCCGGGGCACAGCGACGTGGCGCGCCGCACCCCGCCCCGAGTCCGCCGATCCATGGAAGGATTGCCGCCATGCCCGCACGCCGGATCCGTCGACGCTCGCTCGCCGCAATCGCAGCAGCTCTCGCTGCCGTCCTCGTCGCCCCGGCGACCGGGGCCGCCACCTCCGCCAAGCCGATCGCGGCGTACATCGCCAACAACGGCTCGATCGTCGTCGCCTCGACTGCGGGGGCTGGTGAGAGGCTGCCACCGCTCGCCACGTTCTCGATCGACTCCGGGGTCGTGGTCGGTGTGGGCGCCTCCGGCCTCGAGGCGTACGACGCCAAGACGGGAGACGAGCTCTGGGACGGTGTACCCAACGTCCACCAACCGATCGTCACCGACTCGGGGCGCCGCGTCCTGTTCTGGCCGGACCCGGGAGGTGTGCGCGATCCGCAGGTGAACTCGCTTTGGATGCGCGGCCGTAACGAAAAGGTGCGCAAGGTCGTTCAGTTCTCGAACGGGCCGGGCCTCCCCGGCTACGACTCCGGGTTCGATGGCGATGGAGGGCTGCTCTCGACTTCGATCGACAACTCGGGCAACACGATCGTCCTCGGGCAAGGCAATGACGTCGACCTGTTCATCTACGACGTGTTCGCAGTCGACCGTGCGACGAAGCAGGTGACCAGGCTCACGTCCGGCAAGGAGTCGCGCTGGCCGTCGATCTCCCCGAACGGCGAGCTCGTCGTCTACCAGCGGGACGAGGAGGTGTGCGCAGGCCTGGCGTACGTGAGGGCGGCCAAGCTCATGGTCGTCAAGCCGAACGCAACGCAACGCCACCTGCTCGCCGCCGGCACCTGCGACGCCTGGTACAGCAACGCTCGTTGGATCAACAATCACGAGATCGTCGTGTACAAGACGACGTACGACGGCGCGGACTTCAAGACGAGGATCTTCAAGATCGACGTGCTCACCGGCCACAAGGAAAAGCTCGTCAACGCCAGCGACATCGTCTTCTTCAGTGCCGCCAGGGGAAGGGTGGGCTACGTCCGGGACTCCAAGGCCGGCTGGTACCTGCTCGATGTCGACAGCGGCACGAAGATCCACTTCAAGGGCTTCATCCCCCACCTCGCCGGAGACCACAACACGATCTGAGCTCACCCCACCACGCAGTCCCCCGGCGAGAGCCGGGGGATCGACGAGCGTCCCGCCAGGGACCGAGTCGAGAGGGCCCACCAGTCGCGGCAACCCGACGCCAGACACCCCCTCGGCTTGGCCTGCGGCACTTTGTTCACCCTGCTCGACCTGACCAGTGCCACACCGAGCAAGGAAAGGTCAAGCAGGGTGAATCCGCTCCCCCGCAAAGCGGGAGACAGCGTAAGTGAGCGTCCACCGCTCGCAAGCCACCCCCTCGGCTCGGCCTGCGGCGCTTTGTTCACCCTGCTCGACCTGACCAGTGCCACACCGAGCAAGGAAAGGTCAAGCAGGGTGAATCCGCTCCCCCGCAAAGCGGGAGACAGCGTAAGAGGAGCGGGAACAGCGTGTGAGACGGCGAGAGCACGCCCCATACGCAATCCCCCGGCGAGAGCACGCCTCCCCACGCAATCCCCCGGCGAGAGCCGGGGGATCGACGAGCGTCCCGCCAGGGACCGAGTCGAGGGGGCCCACCAGTGACAGCAAACCCGCGCGCCCGGCCTCTCGACTCGGCCTGCGTGCTTCGTGCACCTGCTCGGTCTGGCGCGTGCCCCACCGAGTCGAGGGGGCCCACCAGTCAGGATGAGTCCGCTCAGCTGCCCTTAAGGGCGCTCGAAGGTCGCGGCTGCATGATCGTGCCATGGGCACGCTCGACACATCGTGGAAGCGGGTGCCTCGCTTCGAGGTGGCGGTCGTCGTGCTCGCGATGGCCGCGGCGGCGTGTGGCGGGTCGGGGAATGCCGCTGAGGACGAGACACCCGGCCAGCCGTCCCAGGAGCAGGCCGCCTTGGCGGCGGAGGGGGTGGCGGCGCGCTTCGACGAGGTCGGTATCGGCGTGTTCGACGACGTCGAGGGCTCGGGGGACACGGACTCCCCGATCAGGCTCATCGACGACCAGATCGACGGACTTGTCGCCGAGCTGAACTCCGGGGGCGGCGTCACGGGCGCCCAACTCGACGACCTGGTGCCGATGCCGGACGACGCCCCGCCCTTCTCGTACCTGGTCGCCGGATGGCTCGATTCCGTCGACAGCCCCGAGACGGAGTACGCACTCGAGCTGATGGGCGGGCGCGGCGCCCACGACTGGACCCGCACCACCGACGTCATCTTCCCGAACGCCGTCCTGATGCTGTTCGTCTCGAACATCGGGCGTGAGGTGGCGGACGAGGCCGGGGTCGACTTCGAAGCATCGCCGGCGGCACAGGAGGTGATCCTCGCTGCTGGTGAGTCGCTCACGCTCGCTCAGAACGACGTGTGCAGCCAGTTGCAGGGGTGGCTCAACAAGGTGCTCACCGCCTTGTTCGATGTGCTCAAGATCGAGGAGTCGACCTGGATCCCGGGTTTCATCCAGGTCATCTGGAACGCCGCGGTCGACATCGCCAAGACAGTCATCACCGGGCTCATCGAGGTGCTGACCGCCCCGATCCTGCAGGCGATCAAGGTCGGCATCGGCATCGTCGGGACGCTGGCGCTCGCTGCTTCGTTCCTGAAGTCGTGGACGGTGGAGGTGATGCCGTCGCCGATCATCGACCACTTCGCTCACCCAGGTGAACCCGACCACGACGGGACGTTCACGGCCAGCGTCGGCATCGGCAAGGACGCCTCGTTCGCAGCGGCCCTCGTGAAGTGCGCCGAGGTCGCCGGCTTCACGCTTCCCAGCCCGCTCCCACCGGGCAAGCCGATCGAATGGGACATGAACCAGCTGGGAGCGATCACCGTTGCCACGGACATCGGGCACGACGACGAGATCAGGGACGACAGCAGCGCCCAACTGCGCTACCGCACCGGGCGCGAAGGTCCGAAGGATCCCGAAGGCGACCTCCACAACGGCAGCGTCCAGGTGATCGCGACGGTGGAACGTCTGAGCGAGGAGGACCTCCAGGCATTGCTCGACACGATGATGTTCAAGGGGACCGTCGGCGAGCTGCTCGGCAAGGTCCTCGGCGCGCTGCTCGGCGACGTGAAAGACAAGCTCTCTGCGCTCATGGACGTCAACGGATCGATCGTCCTCGCCGTCGACTATCACGTCAACGAAGAAGAGGACGAGCCGGAGGAGGCGGCCTCGTGCTTCCAGGGGGTCTGGTCGAGCACGTCGTACCACGCCATGGACCAGACCGTCACCGGAGGAACGGGCATCGAGTTGATCATCGGAAGCAACCTGAACGGCACGATCGACTTCGACGGTTCGGAGCCGATCGTGGGAAGCCTCAACTTCTCGGGAGCACCACAGACGATGGTGGTCCAGGCTGGAGGAGCAACCCTCACGATCTCGGAGGCCTCGGAGGGCCACGGCACGGTGAGTGCCTCGGCAACCCACGATTACTCGGCCATTCCGTTCGTGTTCCTCGATGAATGGGTGCAGTCCGGCCCCGGCACTCAGAGCCTGAGCGGTGGGGGCGCCAACTCACTGCTGCAGCTCACGTGCGGCGGGGACACGATCACCTGGGACGTGCCCGGAATCTCGGGCTATGTATTCGAAAGGGTCGGCGCCTACGCGGGAGAGCTGCCCCCGCCCGACACGGGCTCGGGGGATGGCGACGACTCTCCGCCATCGACGGTGCCACCCGACTGGGGTGAGAGCCTCGACGCCTGCTCCCTCCTCACCCTGAAGGAGGTCCGCAGCCTGGCCGCCGACGCCGAGAAGCCGGAGGGCGAGGACGACTTGAGCTCACAGTTCTTCCACCAATGCACCTACTCCCCGGCGCTCAGCATCCAGGCGACCCCACCGCAACAGCAGGAGGGATTCCGGGAAGGGGCGGAGAGCTTCGGGTTCGCGGTCCTCGAGATAGACGGCATCGGCGACTGGGCGCTGGCCATGGTGAACATCCCCGATCCCGACTTCGGCACGGACGACTCGGTGTTCACCGTGGTGGCGACGAGCGCCGACGCCACGGTCTCGATCGTGCCCTGGACAGGGGTCCACGAGGACACAGCGGAGTGGGAGACGCTCCTCGAGCTGCTCGAGATCGCGCTCGGCAACGTGTGAGCCGGCCTCGCCTTCTCGCTCAGGTTCAATTGAACCGAAAACGAGGTTTCGTCGAGACGAACCCTGGCTAACGTCTCCAGCCTTGGAGCTCTCATCAGTCGAACGCGAGACCTTGAAGGCGATCTATCGGCTCGCCGGAATCGACGCGATGGTGAAGGCGGGACCACTCGCCGAGGCTCTCGACATCTCCCCAGCGAGCGTAACGGCGAGGCTGCGACGCCTCGACGAGAGGGGCCTGGCAGTCCATGCCCGATACCACGGCGTCAGCCTGACGCAGACCGGCCGTGAGCTGGCCATCTCGGCGATCCGGCGGCATCGCATAGTCGAGAGGTTCTTGGCGGACTCGCTCGGCTTCGACTGGGAGGAGGCGGACGGCTTGGCCGTGACCTTCGAGCACGACCTCCCGGTCGATGTCGTGCGGCGAATGTTCGCCATGCTGGGCAGTCCGACCACTTGCCCTCATGGGTTCCCGATCCCCGATGCCGGCGCAGACGAGCTGCCCCGTCTTCCGAGGCTGACAGATCTCACCGTCGGTGAGGTGGCCGACGTGGCCGTCTCGAGGGACGTAGATCCGGAAGCCGCCGCCTTCCTCGAGGATCTCGGCGTCCGACCAGGGGTGCGCGTCGAGGTGATCGAGAAGCACCCGTTCGACGGGCCCGTCGTCATCGCGATCGACGGAGCGCCACGAACGATCGGCAACAACCTGGCCCGCGAGATCTACATGCTCGCCGCCACCGGCACGGAGGTAACGACCTGACAGTGATCATCGCCGCCGAAGGCGGCTTCCAAGAGTTCACGCTCGGCGGCGCCGAGTGGGCCTGGCTCGTCGCCTCCGTCGCCACCGCGCTGCTGGCGATGGTCGTCGGATACGCATTGTCGAGCGATGTCTTGAAAGCGGACGCCGGGACGCCGCACATGCGCGAGATCGCCGCCGCCATCCAAGAGGGGGCCATGGCGTACCTGCGCCGGCAGTTCAGGACGATCGGGCTGATCCTGATCCCGCTTGTCGCCGTGGTGTTCCTCACGTCGACGAGCGTCACCCGACCGGACGGGTCGGTGGCGTTGTCGTTCTGGGAGTCCGGCGCCGCCAGGACCCTTGCATTCCTGGCAGGCTGCTTCATGTCGGGGCTCACCGGGTTCATTGGCATGTCGCTGGCGGTTCGCGGCAACGTGAGGACGGCGGCCGCCGCCATGCGCGGCTCGATGCCGGCGGCTCTCAAGGTGGCGTTCAGGACGGGAGGCGTCGCCGGGATGTTCACGGTCGGCCTCGGGCTCCTCGGCGCCACGCTGATCATCATGATCTTCCAGAACACGTCGTCCGCGATCCTCATTGGATTCGGCTTCGGCGGATCCCTGCTCGCCCTCTTCCTGCGAGTTGGCGGGGGCATCTTCACCAAAGCTGCGGATGTCGGCGCCGATCTCGTCGGCAAGGTCGAGCAAGGGATCCCGGAAGACGACCCGCGCAACCCTGCGACGATCGCGGACAACGTCGGAGACAACGTCGGGGACTGCGCCGGCATGGCCGCCGACCTGTTCGAGAGCTACGAGGTCACGCTCGTCGCCTCGATCATCCTCGGGGTCTCCGCCTTTGCGTCGATAGGGGCCAATCCGGTGCTCGGGCTGATCTTTCCGGTGATCGTTCGCATGATCGGCGTGCTCGCCTCGATCGTCGGCGTCTTCCGGGTGAGGGCGACACCCAAGGATCGCTCGGCCCTCGCCCCGATCAACAGGGGATTCCTCACCGCGGGGGTGCTCACCGTCGCCGGCACGTTCGTCGTCGCCGTCCTCTACGTCGGCAACGACCACGGCAACCAGGGGTGGAAGGTGCTCGGAGCGGTGGTGTCCGGCCTCGTGCTCGCCCAGGTGGCATCCCGCATCACCGAGTACTTCACGTCGACGGAGGAGCGTCCCGTGCGGGAGATCGCCGAGGCGACTCGGACCGGACCGGCGACGACAGTGCTGGCGGGCGTTTCCACGGGTCTCGAGTCGTCCGTCTGGGCGATCGTCGCGATCGCGGGAGCGATCGGCGTCGCGGTCGGACTCGGCGGCGGGAACCTGCAGTTCGCCCTGTACCTCGTGGCCCTCACCGGGATGGGGATGCTGGCAACGACCGGTGTCGTCGTGTCGGAAGACACGTACGGCCCGGTCGCCGACAATGCCGCCGGGATCGCCGAGATGTCGGGCGAGTTCCACGGCGAGGCGCTGGCGATCATGGTGGAACTGGACGCGGTCGGGAACACGACGAAGGCCGTCACGAAGGGGTTCGCCATCGGGTCGGCGGTGATCGCCGCCGTGGCGCTGTTCGCCTCGTTCGTGGAGACGATAGGCGCGGAGCTCGGCCTCGGCCTCGAGGGCAGCGATCTGTTCCGCAACGTCGCGACGTCGATCAACGTCGCCGACCCGACGGTGTTCATCGGGCTGCTGATCGGGGGATCGGTGGCATTCATGTTCT
>Ga0302046_10002359_pt1 | contig 17575 bp, 16 predicted proteins | sample RVTome_11_FD_200261 | JGI IMG/M metagenome (GOLD analysis project Ga0302046, IMG submission 200261) | Soil microbial communities from uranium-contaminated site in the Upper Colorado River Basin, Wyoming, United States - RVT147D111 (version 2) ...
TGAGACCGTTAGGCAGACACGGGGGACGCAGATCTTCGAAGTGGTGACCGCCCAGACTGCCGTGGCCCGGTTCCAAATGGATAAGGGGCCCGGCAACGACCCGAAGGTGCGGCGCGCGTTTCAGCTCTGTATGGATCACACCAAGCTCCTGGAACTCGCGTATTACGGGAGGGGCCAGGTAGCCGAGGACCATCACGTTTGCCAGATCCATCCAGAATATATGGAGCTTGCGAAGCTCAGACAGGATTACGCCCGGGCCAGGCGCTTGCTTGCCGAGGCAGGATATCCCGAAGGCATAACGCTCACACTCGACGTCAACGCCAACGAAGACTGGGAGGTCGCTATGGCCCAGGCCATGGTGGCCATGGCCGAGCCGAGCGGTATCAAGCTGAAACTCAACGTAATGCCGGGGTCGCAATTCTGGGAGATCTGGGACAAGACCCCTTTCGGGCTGACGGGCTGGACGCACCGCCCTCTGGGGATCATGGTCCTGAACTTGGCCTACCGTACGGGCGCGGTGTGGAACGAGAGCCATTTCAGCGATCCGGATTTCGACGCGGCCCTCGACAAGGCGGGTGCTGTGCTCGACCCGAAGGAGCGGGCCATGCACGTAGGGACCTGTGAACAAATCCTGCAGGACTCGGGCATCATCACCCAACCCCTGTGGCGCTCGCTCATCACCGCCGGCAGCGAGCGCGTAAAGGGCTTCCAGCTGCATCCCACGAACTATCACCAGTTCTTTCGAACATGGCTTACGTGATCGCAAGTTATGTTGGAAAGGCACTGCACAATGACGCGGGGGCCTTGGGCTGTCCTTACCAAGGGCTCTGACGGTCGCAAGACTCTCGAGCGTCTTGCTGATGGCTGTGCGGAGAGTCCATTGCAATCAGCATGCTATGAGTTCTCATGTGCACAGCGTGTGCAGTGAGACTGAGATTTGTCGCCCCAAAAGCGTCCTGTTCGCCGATCGTGGCACAGTTGGAGTCAGTCTTCCCCAACTCTAATCGGACTTGGTTGTTCAGTCTCATAACCTGAAGGTCGCAGGTTCAAATCCTACCCCCGCTACCAGATGAGAACAGTTCGACATAAGTGGTTGCGGGCCCCCGCAACCAAAATCAAGCCGCCAATCCAACGGGTTGGCGGCCTTCTGATTCCGGCGTGCGGCGCCATCAAAGCACCGCAGGTAACATATAGGTAACAGGCGGAATCCAATCTTAGCGCAGTTGGCCGTCCGTCAGGAGCGTCTGCGGGTATGGCCGACCCGCCGTCTGAAATATCCAGGAGTGGCGGTCAGCATCAACCATGCGGCGACTTCGGCTTCATTGGGAATTCGTCAGGAGAGTTGCCCTCGTCATTGGATGAAGCATCGTCGCGCTTCGCAGCTCGCTGTGCCTCTAGAGCCCTTTGCCAATGCTCTCTTGCCGCCGGTCGCGCCAGAAACCGGGCCGGAGGCCGGAGCTTTTCCCTGATCTCCTCCTCAGTGAGATTGAGGCTCTCGGGAGACGGGTGCAGGACAAGCTTGATCTCAGGCTTCTTTCTCGGCATTCGATGAGCCTCTGCGGCCCCCTGGTCTGCGCCCTGTGGATGTTCTCGTCGAGTTGGCCACGTGGAGCGTCCGCTGAACCCACTGGCAGGAGATTGTGTCCCAAAGCATGCCTAGTGGGAGTCAGCCATCGCTGTTCCCAAGGACGCACCCGGCTCGCCCACTGGTGACTAAGAACGCAGCCGCTGTCCAGCAGGGTCGTATGGGGCCTGCAGACTGGGCGATACGCGATAACGCCTCACCCCAACTTCAATCTCATAGCTGTCGGACAGCACATCATCAGGCATCATGCTACCCCTCTCGACCCAGCCAAGCGATACCGGCCGGCCGAGGGTGTGGCCATACGCGTTTGACGTCGTATAGCCGCAGATGCATCCATTTCTGTCGATGGGATGACTATCGAGGGGATAGGCGTCCGCTTCCTGGAAGACAAAGCCTACCAAGCGCCGAGAGATGCCCCGTTCGCGTTGGCGGAGGAGCGCGTCCTTGCCTGTGAAGTCAAGATTGGTGTCGAGCTTCAGCGCAAAGGCCAAGCCAGCCTCGAGCGGAGTATCGCGCGGACCGATAGCATGGCCCCACACGCGAAATCCTTTCTCGATCCGAAGCGACTCCAAGGCAAAATCTCCACAGCACCGAGGCCCCTCTGGCTCGGCTTCTTCTACAATCTCGTCGAATAGAGCCGCAGCGATCTCCGTTGGGATGTAGAGCTCGTAGCCCAGTTCGCTGTGATTAGAAGTGCGATGTGCGCGGACGACGCCGTGACCGAGCCTTGGTATTGCTCCTCGTACCGCCACCTTTCACCTTGAGGGCGCCAAGGCCATTTGAGGGCGCCAAGGCCATGCTTGGCGTACGCACCACGTGCCAAGCGGTGGCCCTCCTCGCGGCATCCAAGCAAAGCACACGCTAGCTTAAGTCGCGCAGCCATCCTGTACAAACTATACTATGGGTCCAACTTGCCGCGAAGGGACACTGTGCTCTTGTCTTGTGCGCGCTGTTGGCGAACATCCGTCACCGCGCCTCACGCCCGTGCTAACCGCCTAGCTCGAGCTGTTTCAATGCGGCAATTAAGATTTCGCGCGCAAGGTCCCGTGTACTGTGCAGCGCTTCATGCTCGAGCTGCTCGCAAAGTTCCTCGCGAAGTACTCGGGCGCTGGCGGAGTCCAGTGCGTCGGCGTCGGCCTCGAACCGTTCGATCTGTGCGCTAAGCTCCGCGCGCCAGTCGGCCCCTGCTTCGGCAGACTGCGCCAGGTCATCGATCAGCCGATGATAGCGCCGGTATAGCTCGCGTCCGCGCACGCCGGTCACCTTGGCTCATGTCCAATCGAAGATTCTCGGTCAATCCCCCCGACGCTGTCATAATATAATGCGTCAAGCATCAGTAATCATGCTCAAAATCTATCTATCACCGCAGTAAATAGGTGTTTCGATATCCGAAAGTCAATATGTGATGCCTTCAACATGGTGGTGCCGCGCAGTTGCGAGCCGCTTGGGGCACGTTCGGCATCGACCGGCGCCAACCGGCCGAGTTTTCGGGCCTCTCGAAGATTCGTCTGTTCGGCCCGTGCCCGCCCGCGCCATGACGTGATTGTGCTTGGCACGCCGAATGCCCGTTCCGGCAAAGTGGTGCGCCGCGTGCTCGCGGTTGTCGCCGACTACGACGACGCCTAATGGCGCAAGATGGCGGTAACATCCGGCACTGGGCCGTGGAACCACAGTCGCGCTGTCCGCCGTAGATGTCAGTTAGTAGCCGCAAGAGTCGAGTTCATCTTCTTGGATGAAGCTGCGGTCGCTCCAACATTCCATTGCGCGACAAGCGTGGTTTCAGTGCACTTTCTCGTCTGTCAGCAAGAAGCCGGCTGACGCGCAAGGTCAGACTTTCGTCCATCACACGCGACCTGCAACAGACTTGTGATCCGGAGTAAGGCGGTGCCGTCGCCTCAGCCTCCCGCCATTTACGGGACGGCTGTAGCCGACGTGCGCTCGACGATCAGGGCCGCAAACAGCACGAAGAGATAGAGGATCGAAAAGCGGAACATATGGCGGGCGGCGCGTTCGCCCCGTTCGCGCAGGACCAGGACCGCGAGTAGCAGAAAGCAGGCGCCCAATACCGCGACGGCCACGCCATAGGCGATCCCGGCCATGCCCAGGACCAAGGGCACGAAGCTGAGCGGTACGAGCAGCGACGCATAGATCAGGATTTGCCGCCTCGTCTCGGCCTTGCCGGCGACGACCGGGAGCATCGGCACGCCGGCCTTGGCATAGTCGTCCGCCCGGCACAGCGCGAGCGCCCAGAAGTGCGGCGGGGTCCACAAGAATATGATTAGGAACAGTACGATCGGCTCGAGACTGACTCCCCCGGTCACCGCTGCCCATCCGATTACCGGTGGAAAAGCACCTGCGGCGCCACCGATAACGATATTCTGCGGCGTGCGCCGCTTCAGCCAGATGGTGTAGACGAAGACATAGAAGCCGATGGCAAGCGCGAGCAGCATGGCGGCCGTCCAGTTGACCGCCGCACCCATCAACATGATCGAGAACAGGCTGAGGGTGACCCCAAAGGCGAGCGCCTTGGCAGGAGCCACCCGCCCGGCCGGGATCGGCCGTCTGCGGGTCCGCTCCATCAACGCGTCGATGTCGCGATCGTACCACATGTTGATCGCCGCGGCCGCCCCCGCACCGACGGCAACGGACAGCACGGCCGCCGCCGCGCGCAGCGGATGCAGGTCGCCGGGCGCCAAGACCATGCCGGCGAAGCCCGTGAAGACGACGAGCGACATGACCCGCGGCTTGAGCAGGGCCAGGTAGTCGCTCATCTGCGATCCGGCGGGTTGAGCGACGTCCTGGGCTGCGTCTGTGGCCTTAGCCAACATCCCTAAGACAAACTCCAATCCCATAGGCATTGTACCGACATGACGCCTCGACGGTAACTGCATTTCTCCTGCCACCACCCGACGACCAGAATCGGGTGATTTGGTCACGTTGGAAGGCCATTTGACCAAGTCGGTCGTTACCCAAGCGCACCTTGCCTCTGGTTTGCACATTGCCCTTTTTTGCCCGCTTTTTTTGGGCTCGATCTTGGTCATCAATCTTCAATCAGCTACAGAATTCTTCGGATCAAGTCGCAGGGCACAGATCTCATGATCCAATGGGTGGCCGGATTTTAGTAAAGCGCCGACGAAGGGCGATTTCTGCAATGATTTCCGGTCAATCATGTCCAAGACCCCAATGCCCACCCGGATTTCTTACCCGTAACTCCCGCTGCAAAAGCCTATTTGCCTCGCAGCCATAATTTGTATATTCTCAAGAGGTCCGGCTCGGTACTAGGCCAAGGTCCAGGCGGCTGGTTGAAAGATGGGTCTGCCGTCCCCTTGGCGAGGGTTGAAGCACGTTTCTTCAACAATGGGAGACGGGACAGTAGCTAGCAAAACATTGCGGGAAACACGTGGCGGATGCCTGGAGGAACGGTTCCTCCGGGTTGTCGTCGGCGAGCTGCCGTTGTCGGGCTTGGATAGGCCCGACGTCGGGCGCGTTGGCGGAGGCCAGCCGGCCTAATGTGAACTCTGGGCCATGCATCGCGCCATGGCAAAGCGTTGTCGTGAGCCTCAGGCCCGTCGGATTTTGAAGCGCCAGATGAGGCGCAGCGTTCATGTTCACAGTGGTGTACGGGCTAGGTCGGAGTCTCAGGGCGGCATGTCTCATGACGTGCGCGACATGGACAAGATCGGGCTCTCGCGCGCATCAAAAGAGGCAATGCCTCGGAACTTGTGCCCGTAGACTTTAGAGGTAAGGACGACTAGGAGATGGTGGTCGCACTCCTACTGCTCGTGGTGGTTATCGGCACGGTCGTATTTCACTTCTGGAGCCCGTGGTGGTGGACGCCCATCGCCTCGAATTGGGGCTACGTCGATGACACGATCCTCATCACGTTTTGGATTACCGGATCTGTTTTCGTCGCCGTCGGCTTGTTCATGGCCTACTGCGTATTCCGCTACCGCCACCAGAAGGGAAGACAGGCGGCCTACGAGCCGGAAAACAAGAAGCTGGAGTGGTGGCTCACCATAGGGACCACGGTGGGCGTGGCGGGGATGCTGACACCCGGCTTGTTTGTATGGCACCAGTTCGTCACGGTCCCTGACGAAGCGACTGCGATTGAGGCCGTGGGCCAGCAGTGGCAGTGGACCTTTCGCCTGCCCGGGAAGGACGGTGTGTTGGGCACCTCCGATCCACGGAGCATCAGCTTTGAGAACCCGTTCGGCCTGGATCCGGACGATCCCAATGGGCAAGACGACGTCCTGATTGAAGGCGACGAAGTCCACCTCCAGCTCGACAAGCCGGTCAAGGTGCTGCTCCGCTCCATAGACGTCCTGCACGACTTCTATGTGCCCCAGTTCCGGGCCAAGATGGACATGGTGCCGGGCATGATCACCTATTTCTGGCTCACCCCCACGAGAACCGGAACCTTCGAGATCCTCTGCTTTGAGCTATGCGGCGTGGGGCACTACGGCATGCGTGGCAAGGTCGTGGTTGACGAGGAGAGTGACTTTCAGGCGTGGCTGCAAGAGCAGCCGACCTTCGCGGAACTGTACGCCCAAGCCAGAGGCGGCACGAGAGACGACGTGGACCTGGTGCTCAATGAAGGGGAGTCGGATGTCGTGGAGCAAGGATCGGTAAAAGCGGACTGAAACCAGCAAAGCCTATCGAAGATTAGGCGAAGAGGGTGAACCGATGGCCTATTTCGTACCTACCCGAGTCGAGGAAGTCGCACCTGCCGAAGTCGCGGAGGTGGAACTTTACCATCCGAAAAGCTGGGTGACGAAATACGTCTTCTCTCAAGACGCCAAAGTCATCGCCATTCAGTACGCCTTCACGGCGATCGCGATTGGGTTGGTAGCGCTTGTGTTGTCGTGGTTGATGCGGCTGCAACTGGGGTTCCCGGATACCTTCTCATTTATCGGCCCGGAGTCCTATCTGCAGTTTGTCACCATGCACGGCATGATCATGGTGATCTACCTGCTCACCGCGTTGTTCCTGGGGGGCTTCGGCAACTACCTCATCCCGCTGATGGTCGGCGCCCGCGACATGGTTTTCCCCTATGTGAACATGCTGAGTTACTGGGTCTATCTGCTTGCCGTTCTGGTGTTGGTGGCGAGCTTCCTCGTCCCGGGCGGACCCACCGGCGCCGGCTGGACCCTCTACCCGCCGCAAGCCATACTCTCCGGCACCCCTGGGGGGCAGGGCGCGGGAATCATCTTGATGCTCGTCTCCCTGGCTCTCTTCATCGTCGGCTTCACCATGGGCGGCTTGAACTATGTGGTGACGGTGCTGCAGGCTCGCACGCGAGGCATGACGCTGATGCGCATGCCCTTGACGGTATGGGGCATTTTCGTGGCCACCATCCTGGCGCTGTTGGCCTTTCCAGCGTTGTTCGTCGGCGCCGTGATGATGACCCTGGACAGGATCCTGGGAACCAGCTTCTTCATGCCCGTCATCGTCGAGTTGGGAGAGCAGCTTGAGTACGGTGGCGGCAGCCCGGTGTTGTTTCAACACCTGTTCTGGTTCTTCGGCCATCCCGAGGTCTACATCGTTGCCCTGCCGGGCTTCGGCATCGTCTCCGATCTGATTGCCACTCATGCGAGACGAAACATATTCGGCTATCGAATGATGGTCTGGGCGATTGTGATCATCGGCGGCCTGAGCTTCGTGGTCTGGGCGCACCACATGTATGTCAGCGGCATGAACCCCTATTTCGGGTTCTTCTTCGCCACCACCACGCTGATCATTGCCGTTCCAACCGCCATCAAGGTCTATAACTGGGTGCTGACCCTGTGGCGGGGCAACATCCACCTTACGGTTCCGATGCTGTTCGCCATCGCGTTCATCATCACGTTTGTGAACGGGGGGCTCACCGGCCTGTTCCTCGGCAATGCCGTCGTGGATGTTCCACTTTCCGATACCATGTTCGTGGTGGCCCACTTTCATATGGTGATGGGTGTGGCGCCGATCCTCGTCATCTTCGGGGCGATTTACCATTGGTACCCCAAAATGACCGGGCGAATGCTGAACAATGTGTTGGGCCAGCTCCACTTCTGGGTCACCTTCCTCGGCGCCTATGCGATTTACCTGCCCATGCACTACCTGGGGCTTCTGGGCGTGCCGCGGCGCTACTACGAGATCGGTGAGACCGAGTTCATCCCGCAGTCGGCGGAGACTCTGAACGCATTCATTACCGTGGTCGCATTGATCGTGGGCTTCGCGCAGCTGGTGTTCTTGTTCAACCTGGTGTGGAGCGCTTTCAAAGGCAAGCTTGCCGGAAGCAACCCTTGGGGGGCGACCACGCTGGAGTGGCAGACACCCGAGACTCCGCCGGGGCATGGCAACTGGGGCCCGACGCTGCCAGTGGTCTATCGCTGGGCCTACGATTACAGCGTGCCGGGCGCTGGCCAAGACTTCCTGCCGCAAAATCTCCCGCCGGATGAGGTGCCGGGGGAGGGCGGCCAGAAGGGCCTTTCGGACGTCGCGGCTCAGCCGGCGGAATAGGGGAGGGATTGATGGCCCGACGGGATCCCACGGATGGTTCGGGACGAGCCAAGGCGTCGGGCGCCCAGGCAGGCTAGACGTGGGATTGTTCCAGCAATTGACGGAAAAGCCGTGGGTGGCGGGTCACAATAGGGTCGTCGACGCTCATGATCGAAGCGCGTTCTTCCTGCCCTCGGCGACGCTCGGCCTGAGGATATTTCTTGCCGTGGTCACGGTCCTGTTCTCGCTTTTGGTCGTTGCTTACGCTGACCGGATGACTCTTGCGGACTGGCGCCCCTTGCCCGAACCCTGGCTGTTGTGGCTGAACACCGCCATCCTGATCATGAGCAGTGTCGGATTGCAGTGGGCGTCGGTCAGCGCGCGCCGGGGAGCAATGGACGGCGTAAGAGCCGGCCTGCTTGCCGGGGGCATTTTCGCCTTCACCTTCCTGGTCGGGCAGCTCTTGGCGTGGCAGGAACTGGCCGACTTGGGTTATTTCGCGGCCACAAACCCGGCCAACGCCTTCTTCTATCTGATCACCGGGCTGCACGGGCTGCATCTGTTGGGCGGCCTGGTGGCCTGGGTCAGGACCAGTGACAAGGTGTGGCGCGGTGGTGGTATCGAGGTTGACCGGCTGCGCTTGAGCGTGGAGCTCTGCGCCGTCTACTGGCACTTTCTGCTCGTGGTTTGGCTGGTATTGTTCGGCTTGCTGCTGTTTACGTAAGGATGCTTGCGCGAGAAGGACCAAGAGCACATGGCACAACCTGCGCTGACAAACACCGGAGAGCTCCTCAAGCGGCCTGACGGATTGCAAGGCATCGTCGCCGATTGGTCGTCCGACCAGCGGGCGTTCAAGAACGTCCCCTGGGGCAAGGCGATGATGTGGATCTTCCTCCTCAGCGATACATTCATCTTCAGCTGTTTCCTGCTCTCGTACATGACGGTGCGAATGTCCACGACGGTACCTTGGCCCGACCCAAGTGCGATTTTCGCTATGCATATCGGGGGCCAGGATATTCCGCTCATTCTGATCGCCATCATGACTTTCATCTTGATCAGCAGCAGCGGGACGATGGCCATGGCCGTCAACTTCGGCTATCGCCGCGATCGCGCCAAGACCGCGGTTTTGTTGCTGGTGACCGCGGCATTTGGCGCCACATTCGTCGGAATGCAGGCCTTCGAGTGGACCAAGCTGATCGTGGAGGAAGGAGTCCGCCCTTGGGGCAACCCCTTCGGCGCGCCGCAGTTCGGCTCAAGCTTTTTCATGATTACCGGCTTCCATGGCACCCACGTGTCGATCGGCGTGATTTTTCTGATTGCCATCGCTCGAAAGGTTTGGCGGGGAGATTACGACCACAGCAAGCCCGGCTTTTTCACCAGCAGGAAATCGCATTACGAGGCCGTCGAAATCATGGGTCTGTACTGGCACTTCGTCGATCTGGTGTGGGTCTTCATCTTCGCACTGTTCTATCTTTGGTGAGAGGACAGCATGGCACAGGCACAGGAGCAGGCACGGACCGAGAGCCAGGCACACGTAGAGGGCCAACAGCATCCAATTGGCATCTACCTCCAGATCTGGGGATGGCTGTTTGTCCTCAGCGCCGGATCGTATCTTGTCGATTACTTCAATCTCGAGGGCTATCTCAGGTGGTCTCTGATTCTAGTATTCATGATATTGAAGGCAGGGCTGATCGTCGCGGTGTTCATGCACATGCTGTGGGAGCGGCTGGCCCTGTTGTATGCCATTCTGGTGCCGCCGCTGTTGGTGCTGGTGTTTGTCGCCATTGGGGCGCTCGAAGGAGACTACACGTTCCTGACGCGGCTGATATTCTTCTCGGCAGGATCCTAGGGATACAGTTCTGACGATTTATACCAGATCCCGATACTTATAACCCAGCCGCCATGCTTCGAGACGCCGCCTCGCGGCTCCTAGGCAGGAGGCTTCCGAAAGCCAACATCACACGATTCGCCTATACAAGGAGCGTTCAAAGAACGCGTCTCGCGCACGAAGTAGGCGGCCTTGGCCGCCAAGGATGGGCCATGAGTCTTGCTATTCGAGACGGCGTATTAGCCCCCTTGGGAGTTTCCTGATGCTCGCAGGGATTCCGCAATAGCCAAAGGGCTGCCGAAAGACCAACGCGAGCTCTTGGTTCATGGCCCGACGAGCGATCAGCCCGCACTTCATCACGGGAAATACAAGGACGGCGAATCTGACCCCCCCTACGACAACCCGATCAGGAGGATTGTTGGCGTTTATGGACGCGTGGCGTCTCGCCATCTTGGCTTGGCCCGGCTCGGCGATAACTCGCCTTGATGTCGCGATACTCCGTCGTGCCAGGGCAGGCGTCAACCAGCGACGTGAGCCTAAGTTTTATTCAAACCTGAGCTCGCTCGTTTCCGCAGGTTTGAAGAATCGCGGTCTCGACATCTGCGATTCTACGCCAATTCGTCGATTCAGCAGGTTTCCTTCTGCCATCCCGGTTCATTGAGAACTGTAGTGGCGATGGCAAGATCTCACGGCCCGGCCATTCGATAGGTCAGCGACGTTCTCGTGAGGCTCTGGTTGAGCCACATCAGACAATAGGTCCGGTCTGCTTCTGGGACGAATCGCCCGCTATCAGCCGCGACTCCCGCCACTCTAACCGGGTAATGGATTGTCAGGCCATCATGGTAATGAATGTCGAACGCGAGCGGCTGATCGGACTTAAAGTCGTACTGAAGTTCTTCCTGCGCCGTCATCTTGAAACACAGTTCCCGGAACTCGAAAGGTGCGAGAGACAGCGTGCCCGAAGGCGCGGGCAGCATGCTCAGGCTGGGGCTGCCAACGATCGGCTGGGAAAGAATCCACAAACTAACCATCGTGTAGGTGACCATCAGGACCAAGAAGGGGTACTGACTCCTGAGCGCGGCGCCGGCTGTTTCAAAGGCCCTCAGCGCGACAAAATGCGCCACGCCTACGGCAAAGACATGTCCGACGACGATCGCGACTACGGCGCTATACCAAACGAACCGGGCCCCAATGATGCTGACATCCACGGCATAGTCCGCCGTGCCGAGCAGATTCCAGCCGATTCCGAAGGGGTCGGAGGCGAGCGGGATGATGAACTGTCCGGCAATCAGCAGATAGGAAAGATAGTGAGCCAGATGGTAGGCGATGGCGATCGGTACCAAGGAGAACACGAAGAATCCGGCGATCTCGGTGACCGGGCGCCGGCTGCCCGACGCCTGCTTTGTCAGCGAACAAAAGCCCAGGTAGATCAGCAAGAACAGCAGCGGGAAAAGCGCGAGCATAACGGTCTCTAGCACGAACTGGAAATCGAACCCCAGATCATGCAGCGTACGAATCAACGGATGAATCAACGGCTCCAAGGCGACCGACTGCAGGAGATCGCCCCAGAGCGGCGTTTCCTTGAAGCCGTCGAAGGTCACCGTCGAGAGCATCACGAGGACGAAGAATGTCATGGACAGCCTGCAGGGCCTGTCCACCACCAAGGCGCTGGCATATGGTCGCAGATACCAATGGCTGGGCCGGCCAACGGGGGAATGCTGCCCCGGCTTGCCGATCGGCGCGAAGCGCCCGAATACCCCGAAAGCAAGCGAGAAAGCTTCGCCGCGGCTTAGCCAGACGTCGCGGCCGAAGACAGCCATGGCGAACCAGGTGAGGCCCGAATAGATCGCGATGGCCGTCGCCAGGATGCGAGGCACGGTCCCGGTCTCGGCGATCAGCTCGAACCAGGCGAAGAGGCCAAAAAGCGCAACCGCCGGCCAGGCTCCAAGCCACGACGGATAAGCGAGGCACAAACCGGTTCGGTTTCGCGCTCCCAGCCGGCGAGCCAGTCTCTCGAAGCCGGCAAAGACGATGGACCAGGGATTGATGACGGGCCAGAGGTTGCCGGCCAATGCGGCGACATAGGCAAGCCCCACCCACCAGATGATCCAAACGAAGGTGGGCGCGATGTTCTTGACCGGGTCTTGGACGCCAAGAAATCCGGCGGCTAGGATCAAGACAAAGAGAGCGAGCGAAAGGCACTGCAAGCCGACGATCGCCACCGGGTGCAAGAGGGCGCCTAGTGGCCGGACTCGGAGCAGGTCAATCCGCAGTTGGCCGCCGTGCGTGGGCCGGCCACGGAAGACGAGCGCCATGATCACGAAGGAGAGGGCCACCGCTGCACCAGCGCCGGCGAGATAAAGGTCCAGCGGCAACGGCAGATCGTACCGCGGGCCGAAAGCGTGCGCCTCCACTGGCTCTGCCCCGGCAAGGATAATCGAGGCGGCGGCCGGCAGCGCCATGCCCAGCCGGCAAGGGACCCTCAGGTCAGATTCACTTGGGGTAGACTTCAAGGTAGATAAGCGCATCGTGGCCATGGCCACCTTCGCCCCAGCCGTGACTGGTGAAGGGGAAACGACCGGTCGCGCCAGCCTCGATGACCATCGCGGCCGGCTCGTCGGCCCGAAGGTAGAGCTCGATGTCGTAGCCATGAAGATGAAGCTCTACCGCTTCGTCGCTCGTCCAACGAAGCTCGATTACATCTCCCTCGGTAATCCGGATTACCTCCCCGGGCGCGACCACCTTGCGATTTTCGATCCGCACTTCGAGCACCCGGCGCGCGCCGTCCTGAGCGACAGCCGCTTGGATCAGCGTAGCAGGCAAGAGCGAACCCGCGGCAATCCAAACGAGCCAGGCCCTTCGGGTAGAGACCATCGTCGTTGCCCCCTATGAGCGACCTATTTGCCGGTGCGATCTCGCCCTTGCATGCGCCTACGCCACTTCTTCTGAGCCATGTAGCCAAAGGCCAACATGATAACAACGGCCAAAATGACCAACAGGGCGATGCCTCCCCCCGAGCTGCCCGTGTCAGCCACGCCGTGCCCCGCCAAGGCTGGCGAGATCAACATTTCGACCTCCCAAAGTCTGGCCGTAGAGAGGGCACCGCAAAGCCAGTGGCGTGAATCTTCCCTATGCGCCCGTGCAGCGCCGCATTGGACTCGTGCGGGGTCGAGGGAACCAGGCCTTCCGACACATGGTAGTCGCGGGCGGAGACGCCCCGAAAGCGGCACATTAGCTCGACCATCGGCAGGCGAAACTCAAGCGGGTAAGGGACTGTTGTTCCCGGCATCGTGAACCCTTGTCTCCCAACCGGTCAGGTACCCACGAAGGCGAGTCATGCTCGGACTAAGATGGCTGTACGGCTAAGGCACGCCGCTGTCCTGTCGAGCCGACCCACATGCTCACGAAAGGTGCAAAACAAGTCCCCCCAATCCTAGCAGGAGGATGACAGCCCCGATTATTCCCGCCACTAACGCTACGTTCTTGTGATGAAATTCTTCCGCCATGACCACCAGCACCCCTTCAGATTTCGCTTCGGTGTCTAGTATAAACAAATATCGTCAAAGCCAAACGCCCAAGCAATCCGACCCAAAAGGGGCATTGCTCATGCGCCGGCGGTAGCTCCTTTTTCGCATCCATGGTGCCCCTGCACAAGTGAAGTAGAATAGTCCTAAACCTGGAGGAAATCGTCGTTCCCCGGGCGATCGGCTTGATTGGCGGTCTACTTGTCGCGTTCCAATATTCCGTTCGTCTCAAACGAAGCGAACGGCGCAAGCAGTGAGAAGTTCGCGGGCGTGGTGTAGACGCGTGAGCGTAGGAAAACATGCTCAGAGGGCAGGCGACAGGGCTCGCGTAAGAGCTTATAATTGTGCCGTTCTACGGGTTGCAGTTCGAGGTGACCGGCGGCCCGAACGTTCGCTTTGTGGCACCTTTGGCGTCGCGACTGCTCGGCCTGGCGGGGCAGGAGGCACGGCGATGGCGAATGAAAAGCCGATCCTCGATAAACGCGAGAACAGGTCTGCCCAACCGATTGTCCGCAAGATCTGCACGGCGGACCTCAGAGACGCTTTGGCCTGGGGCTTCGCTGACTTCAAAGCGATGCCAACACACCTGGTTTTCCTTTGTGCAATATATCCCATCGTCACTCTCATTGCCGCCAGGACTTACGCCGGATACGACATGTTGCCGCTAGTGTTTCCACTCTTTGCTGGATACACGCTGATTGGCCCCTTGGTCGCGATTGGGCTATACGAGTTGAGCCGGCGTCGCGAGCTGGGTCTCGATATCTCCCGATGGCATGCCTTCGACGTCCTCGGGTCCCCCTCCATCGGCGCCATCGCGACGCTCAGCGTCGTGCTGATGGTGATTTACGTTGCGTGGTTACTCGCAGCGCAGGCCATATACGAGCAAATCTTCGGTAGTGCGATACCGGCGTCGATCGCCGAATTCGCCCGCCAAGTCTTCACGACACCCTCCGGCCGAGCGCTTATCATCATTGGCTGCGGCGTTGGCTTTCTCTTCGCCGTCGTAGTTTTCACCCTCAGCGTGGTGTCTTTTCCGCTGCTTCTGGACCGGGACGCCGGCGTCGAGACCGCGGTCTACACGTCGGTTAGAGCAGTTATCGCGAACCCGGTGACGATGGCGATCTGGGGCCTCATCATCGCCGGTGCCCTGCTCGTCGGCTCCTTGCCCCTTTTCGTCGGTCTTGCCGTCGTGTTGCCGGTGCTCGGCCACTCGAGCTGGCATGTCTATCGCAAGGTTGTGGCGCCCGGCGACAGCGCTTTTTCGTCGCCTGCGAGGTATCCCCGCTGAATGCGGTTCAGTCTGGTTGTGGCGTTGCAGCGATTTTGGCCAGCTCCCCGGAAGGTAGCGCACAAAGGCACACGCAGCCCCTGCAGCAGCGAGCTGATGGCCGCAAGGAAGGTCGACGCTGGTGCTACGCCAGCCGGGACGAGGTCGCTACCGCACCACCTTGCGATACAAATGCCAGGTCGCGTGCCCGAGCACGGGCATCACGACGATGAGGCCGAGGAACAGGGGAATCGACCCGAGCACCAGGCCGCCGGCCACGATCAGTCCCCAGGCGGCCATGGGGATCGGGTTCGCCAAAACACTGCGGATCGATGTCCCGACTGCCGTGCCGAGCCCCACGTCGCGATCCAGCAGCAGCGGAAACGACACCACGCTGATCGCTAGTACCGCGACGGCGAAGAGGAAGCCGACAGCCACGCCGATCACGATCATTGCCCAGCCCGCGCCGGTGGTGAAGACGTCGCCGACAAAGGCGGCGACCGAGGCCGGCGGCTCCGGTCCCAGGGTGAGCGTGTAGATCACCTGCGCCGCGCCCAGCCAGAGCAGGAAGATGGCCAGCAGCAGCAGGCCCAGCACGACAATCGCGCCGAACGAGGGCGCGCGGACCATGCCGAAGGCGTGGGCCCAGCTGACATTGGTACCCTGCTCGCGCTCCCGGCTCATCTCGTAGAGGCCCACCGCCGCCACGGGGCCGATGAGCGCAAAGCCGGAGGCGAGCGGAAACAGGAGCGGCAGCAGGTCGGCGTCGAACGCAAAGCGGGCCAGGAGCAGCCCGGCAATGGGATAGATGATACAGAGGAAGACAACATCGGTCCGGCAGGCCCCGAAGTCGTCGAGGCCTTTCCTCAAGACCTCTCGGAGGTCAGCGACGGCGATGCGGCGGATCGCCGGGGCTTCTTGGTTGCCGTGTATGGAATGGCCGGTCGATCCGGCATGCCGCGCGGCATACTTCAACTCGTCCGCCACCCACTCAATGGGGTTTCGGATGTGGGGCATAATCATTCCCCCTGAACCGCTGGTTTGCCTGGTCGCGGCCCATGCATGGCCTGACGCGCGGTTCAGCCACCGGCTGCGAGGGGGCCGAGACCTGTCACTTATTATATTATACTCCTTCTGTTAGCCTACGTCTCCTCACATCTCGAATCCGAATTCCTGCCCAGAAGCCCAGGGACGCGATTGGCAGAGGCCACAGACGGGTGGCCAGGCCAAGCAATGACCGAGAGCAAGCGCCCCCGAAACAGCCCATCCGGCCTGTAGGTTCCCTAAGTCCCGTGCCTCCGATCGTGGTTTTGGGGGCCGGGCAAAGAAGTGACTTCAGTCTCCGATGATCGCCTTGTTCCATCTGCTGCTGAAAATCGCGCCGCCTTGTGCCCGCTTGTGGGATGGACCGGCAGTGCTCTTGAGCGTAGGTAGCGGCGGGCGGGCTACTTACCCACAGCTCCGACACCACGCCAGGGGACAGGACCCGGACTTCCACTGCATCGGCTATCATTTCTATGTTGAATCACGAGACACTCAATTGCGATAGTGGGTACTAGTCTCTGCGCCTCGAGGAGCCTTGGAGCAAGCCCGTGCCGTTGCAGCCAGATCACCGCCTCTCCGTCGCGCCCAGCATGGATTGTGCGGAAAGATCTTAAAGATCGGGAGCTTAAGAGCCTTCGTGTGCGGAGCGTGTGCAGTGAAAATCAGCTTTCTCTCGCCAACAAGTGTTCCGTTTGCTGATCATGGGGGCAGTGGAGGTCGGCTTCCCCGGCTCGATCATTCAGACTCATAACCTGAAGGTCGCAGGTTCAAATCCTACCCCCGCTACCAGATGAGAACAGTTCGACATAAGTGGTTGCGGGCCCGGGATTTGAACCTACATATGCCGCTCGGACGCCTTCCGTAGTAGGGGACGTTACTTTCCTGCTACCAGCTGCAAATTCCCTGCTCGGCCCTGAAAATTCCCTGTTCCACTGCACTGGGAATGCGGCCAATTGTGCCAAGTAAATCAGCCCATTATACAGTGATCGTAGCTTTGACTCAGGCACTCTTAGCGGAAATTCCCTGTATCTTCCCTGTTTAACAGGGAAACTCGCCAGAGACAGGTTCGCTCGGGACTACCCCCTCCGCCATTTCGGTATAAAACTGGGCACCCCGTTTGCCGCCGATTCTACGCTGTTTGCCGCGGCCAGCGTTCTCAGAAGCTCATTCTTCGATCCCATGATGCGCACTTCGCGGTCGTCGACCTCGACGCGCTGCGCCAGCGTACGCAGGTGGTCCCGCCGATTGCCGCCCCCGTCGAGCCGGATTATCTCGCGCGCCGCCGCAACGAATCTCTCGATCATCGCTGGCGTCAAGCGAACCATCGCTCGAGTACGTCCACTTCCGCCTCCGTGACCGGAACATCCTCCGGCCAGTCATCGGTGACGGTCCACGCCGAAAGATCGTATGTCGGGAGGATCGTGTCGTGCGATCGGTCACGCGGCGCTTTCCAAAGGCCTTGCGCGCTTGATACGCGCCTGTTCCTTCGGGTCGTGCATCGTGTCCCAAAGCTCGCTGCGGCGCTGCACGTTCAGCCAGAAGTCGGGGCTGTTGCCGAACACGCGGGCAAGGATCAGCGCCGTCGCGGCAGTGACGTTGCGCCGGTTGTTGCACAGCTCGTTGACATGCTTGCGCTGCACGCCCATCGCCTCGGCGAGCGCGCCCTGAGTCAGCCCCAGCGGTTCCATGAACTCTTCGGTGAGGATCTCGCCGACCGTGGCCGGCTTGCGCTTGGTCATCAACATGGGCCTTGCCCTTTCCAGTCCTGCTTCACCTGTAGCTGTGGTCGTCCAGATAGACGCCCTCCGCCTCGCCCCGGCCGCCGTCCCATCGGAAGACCAGCCCGCCATTGC
>Ga0302046_10002360_pt1 | contig 17574 bp, 13 predicted proteins | sample RVTome_11_FD_200261 | JGI IMG/M metagenome (GOLD analysis project Ga0302046, IMG submission 200261) | Soil microbial communities from uranium-contaminated site in the Upper Colorado River Basin, Wyoming, United States - RVT147D111 (version 2) ...
ACGCACCACGACCAGCGCTTCATCGAGGGGCTGTACGGGTCGGAGCAGCGCGTCCTCGGTAGCCTGAGCGCGTGGCGCGAGGCCACGGGCCACGACACCCATTCCGTCGCCTCCGATCCGCGCTTCGCCGACGCCGAGGACGGGGATTTTCGTCTGGCCGAGGACTCGCCGAGCCGCGGCGCCGGCCGCGTGCAGGGCGACCCCGAGGGCGCGCGGGTCGATCACGGTGCGTACGAGGACGGCGACGAGACCATCGGCCCGCGGCCGACCCGCTCCGGTGCGGGCGACCGGGGTGCGCCGTGACGGGCCTGAGAGAGCGGATCCTCCTTTCCCTCAGCCGTCCACCGCAGTCGGACGACTACCTGTCGAGCGACGATGGGATGCACGTCGACAATGCCCTGGATCTGCTGCTCGCGCAGTTCGGGCGCGGGATCCTCGACGAGATCCGGGGCAAGGACGTCCTGGACTGCGGGTGCGGGTACGGGAAGCACGCCGTGGCCTACCTGCGGAGCGGAGCCCGCCACGTCACCGCGGTGGACATCGGCCCCGACAACATCGCGCACACCCGGGCGCTGGCCGAAGAGCAGGGCCTGGCGTCGAGGGTGTCGGCGGTGCTCGCCGACGCAGCACGGCTCGAGTTGGAGCCCGACAGCATCGATACGGTCGTGTCGGTGAACACCTTCGAGCACTTCATGGACGCGGAAGGCGTGCTGAGCTGCTGTCGCCGGCCTCTGCGGCGCGGGGGGAAGTTCGTGATCACGTTCGGACCGCCGTGGCTCCATCCGTACGGCAGCCACATGCACTTCTTCACCAAGCTGCCGTGGGTGCACTTGCTGTTCCCCGAGCGTGTCGTGATGGGCGTTCGTGCGAACTTCCGCGACGATGGAGCCACGCGTTACGGCGACGTCGAGGGAGGGCTGGGGCGCATGACGGTTCGGCGCTTCGAGGAGCTGTCGCGCAAGGCGGGGTACGCCGTCGAGAGGCTCGATCTCCGAGCCATCAAGGGGATCGACGTGCTGACGTGGCTCCCGGTGCTTCGCGAGCTGCTGACGAACCGGGTGAATTGCATCCTCGTGAAGCCCTGAGCCTCCGTGCATGCGAAACTCGACCTCGCACCTGGTGTTCGCCACGTTCCTGCTCGGCACGGGCTGGCTGTACCTGAGTCCCCTGGCGAGCGGCGGCGTCCTGATCGCCGGCGATCACCCCTTCCATCTCGCGCTGACCTACGCGGTGCAGGACAACTGGACCACCCATCGGTCCGTGCTCGGTTGGTCGGAGTCCGCCTTCGGGGGGTTCCCGGTGTTCTCCGCATTCGTGCCGGCCCCGGCGGGGTACCTCGCGGTGCTCGCGCTGCACGGCGTTTCCGGGATGGCGGTCCCGGGGGCGTACAAGATGGTGGTCGCGATCTCGGTGCTCTTGCCGGCGGCGGCGCTGTGGGTGTTCCTGAGGGCGCGTTTCGATCTCACGGTGACGTTCGCGATCGCCAACCTGTTCGTGGTCCTGAGCTACAGCCTCGTCCAGCCCCTGCGCGGAAGCTGGGCGCAGTATCTCGCGATCGGCTTCCTCGTCCTGCTGTGCCACGTCGCCCTGACGGACGGCGAACGTGGCGGCCGATGGCTCCCGGCCGCCACGGTGGCGGGTCTGGGCCTCGCGGCCATCCTCACGGATCCTGTGGTGTGGCCGGTCATCGCCCTGGCGGGCGCGTGGTGCGTGGCGCTGCGCGGCCGCCGGGGGACGCGGCGCGCCCCCGCCGGAATCGCCCTGGGGTGCGTGTGGGCTCTCGCCGTGGCGGCGTCGCTGGCCGCCCTGCTCGCGGCCCGGCTCGATTGGGGGGTGCCCCCGGGGGTCGAACCGGCGACGGTGCTCGGCCAGGCGGCGAGGATCGTGGGGTGGTTTCTCGCTCCGGGCGCGGCGGAGCACGTCTCCGAGTACCTGGTGCCCGCGATGCGCGGCGGACACTACGCCGACGCAGCGTGGTGGGTGAGCCGGCTCGGTGTCGAGCACGCCGCCGAGGCGGCGCTCGGGATTCTCGGGGTCGCGGGTTGGGTGACGGCGCGGAGTGGGCTCGGGACGGAGCCCGAGGGACGACGCACCGCGGTCGGCCACGCGCGATTCCTGCTGCCGGCGATGGTGCTGCTCGTCGTCGCGCCGTGGCGCTTCGTGCCCGGACTCGCGAGCCTTCCCGGGGTGGGGGGCGTGGATCCCATGCGGTTCGTTCCGTACGTCAACCTGTGCCTCCTGATCCTCTCGGCCCACGCGCTCCACATCGCGCTGCACCGTGCCGCGGGGCGCGCGGGGTCCGTGGCGCTCGTCGTCGTTGTGGCCGTCGCGGCCCTGCACGCGGTGCGTCACGCGACCTACCGCGACCACGTTCCCGTCAAGACCGCGGCGCGGTCGGTGATCCACACGGAGATGGAGGACGTGTGGCGGTGGCTGCGGGAGCGCGTCGAGCCGGGGAGCGGTCGCGTGCTGTACCAGGAGATCGAGGGTATCGGCTTCCTGGACGGAGGTTACGCGGGCCTGGGAGCGCTCTCGATGCACGAGACGGGACTGGCGTCGATCGTGGGCGGCCGGCTGTACACGCACGTGGCGTTTCGTCAGCCCGGGCTCGTGGCGGGCGCCAACCCGTTCCGGACCGCGGACGAGACGGTGCGCTTCATGCAAGACTGGAACTGCTCCCACGTCGTCGTGTGGCATCCGGGCCTGCGGCATCGGCTGCTCGCGACGGGTGCGGTGACGGTCGCGCACGAGAGCCTCGGCCGCCTGTTCACCGTCCTGGCGCTGGGATCGAGTCCGGGGTGGGTGGAGTTCGACGAGCCCGTCGAAGGCCTGGAGGTGGAGCCGCCGGGCTCCGGCCGCTGGGCGTTCCGCTTTCACGCGTCGGAGGCCGGCACCCGCGTGACCGTCAAGACCAACTACCACCCGGGCTGGTCGTTTCGGGTCAACGGGTCGCCGGCCGAGGCCGTCAGGAACGGCGATCGCTTGGCGGTCGACGACCTTCCCGCGGGCGATGTCGCCGTGGAGTGCGAGTTCCGCGGCAGCCGCCGCGGTAGCGGCGAGGCCCCATGAAGCTCGTGTCGTTGGAGCGGGGAGACGAGCGGCGCGTGGCCGCGTTCGTGGCCTCGTGCCCCGGGGCGCACCTCAAGCAGCTCGTCGAGTGGGGGGAGATCCTGGTCTACGACGGTACCGCATCGATCCGGCTCGGGGTGGAGCGTGACGGCGCGCTGTGCGCCTCGCTCGCCGCCTACGTCCGGAGGATCCCGATCTCCGGCGCGAGCTTCCTGAGCGGGGCGCGGGGGCCGATTCTCGACTTCGCGGATCGCGACGCCTTGGCGCTCCTCCTGGACGGCGTCCGCGTCGCGGCCGAGCGCCACGGCGCCATCCATCTGAGGGTCGATCCGGACCGGACCGACGACGACGGCAGGCTGCGCGACGCGCTCCTCGGCGCCGGTCTCGTGCACCTCGAGGGCAAGGACTGGTCCTCGATCACCGATCCGCGCGTGATCATGCGCGTGGACCTCCGGCCGTCCGAGGACGATCTCTTGAGCCGCATGCGCAAGACCCATCGCCAGCACATCCGAGGAGCGGCGCAGCGCGGGATCGTGGTGCGCGAAGCCTCGAGCCGCGACGAGCTGAGGGTGTTCCACGATCTCTTGAGGCACACCGGAACCCGCAAGGGGTTCCCGGTGAGGGACCTGCCGTACTTCACGGGCCTGTGGGACCGGTTCGTGGCGACGGACCGCGGCCGGCTGGTTGTCGCGGAGCGGAACGGCGCGATCGTGGGTGGTGTGGTCGTCGTGGTGCTCGGGACGAAGGCATGGATCCTGTACAGCGCCTCGGCTCCGGAGGCCGGCAAGCTCTATCCGAACGAGCCGGCGTGGTGGGAGGCCCTGAGGTGGGGGCGCGGGCGCGGCGCGCTGAGTTGCGACCTGGGGTCGAGCGGGACCGAATGGCCTCCACCCGCGGACTCTCCCGGATCGATGTACCTCTACAAGCGAGGATTCCGCGCGGATGCGCTCCGCCTCACGGGCTATTACGACCTGGTCTTCCGCCCGCGCGCCTACCGCCTGTTTCGACTGGCCGAGGAACGGTGGCTGCAGGAAGCGCTGGATGCCGTGGGAGCGCTTCGCAGGCTCGGAGGGCGATCCTGACGACGCTCGGGATCGTCCGCGCGAGTCGCGTCGCGCTCGTGGTGTGGGCCGCGTCCGCCGCGGGTTGGAGCGGGCCCGCGGACCCCGGAGCGGCCGCGGTTCCGCCCGTCACGGGCCCAGCGTACTTCGGAGACGTGCTGATCGACCGCGAGTCCGCCGCCTTCGACATGCCGCCGGTGGTCTTCCCGCATTGGCTGCACCGCACCCGGTTCACGTGCCGGGTGTGCCACCCGGCGATCTTCGAGATGCGCGCCGGCGCTCATGAGATCTCCATGACGAAGATCTCGGACGGCTATTTCTGCGGAACCTGCCACGACGGAACCGTCGCCTGGAGGCCCGTGGACTGCGTGCGCTGTCACTCCGGAGGAGAGGTCGGCGCCGCGGCCTGGAGCGCCCGCGGCCCGCGGGCCTCGCTGTTGCCCGTGCCGAACGCGCCGCCGTCCACGACCAACCACGATCCCCACGCGGCGCTCGCCGCCTTCCCGCGCGACACGGGCGGACACGTCGACTGGCTCGCGGCCGCGGAAGGGGGCCTCATAGCTCCGGCGCGGGCGCTACCGTCCGCCGCCGCGACGTCCGAGCCGTCCTCCGCCGCCGCCCACATCCGCATGCCGCGGACCGGGGAGCTGCCCGCCGTGATCTTCCCGCACGCGTCACACTCCGCGCTCCTGGACTGCAGCAGCTGCCATCCCGACCCGTTCGCCCGGACGGCTGGAGCGCATCGCTCGACCATGGTGGACATGGAGCAGGGACGATCCTGCGGGAAGTGCCACGGGCACGTGTCGTTTCCGCTGGAGGCGTGCGACCGCTGTCACCTGTGGGACGAAGAGGGGGCGGAGCCTTGACCCCGAGGCGCCGTGATCCCCGCGGCGGCGCGAGCGCGCGATCGCTGGCGCGCTGGGTCCAGCAGCACTCGGGCACGCTGCTCGATCCTGTCGAGCGCGCCCTCAGGCCACGGACTCCGCCGGACGGGCGCAGCCCCATGATCGTCATCGCGGCCGGCCCTCGGAGCGGCTCGACCCTGATCTACCAGCTCCTCGTGCACGCCCTCGAGGTCGATTACGTCAGCAACTTCCATTACCTGATGCACCGTCACCCGCACGCGGCATTCCGGCTCGGACGCTTCATGGTGCCCGCCTACCGATCGACGTTCCGCTCGCACTACGGCTTCGTCGCCGGCCCGAGCGGACCGGCCGAGGCCGAGCGATTCTGGGAGCACTGGCTCGACCAGAGCCTGACCGAGCGCGCGCCGCATCCGGCCCCCGAGCGCGTGGGCTACATCGTCTCGTTCTTCCGATCGCTGTTCGCCGCGACGGGCAGGCCGTTCGTCGCGGGATACATCGCGCACGCGTTCTACGTCGCCCAGATGCTCGACCTGTTCCCCGATGCCCTGGTCGTGTGCCTGCGGCGGGACCTGGCGTCCGTGGCGCGATCGCTCCTTACCCTCCGCACCGAGCATCGCGACGACCCGAGCGCCTGGTTCTCGATGCTCCCTCAGGCATGCCGGCCGTGGCTCGGGAAGGCTCCGCCCGAGCAGGTCGCCGCGCAGGCGTTCCACGTCGATCGCGCCCTGAGCCTCCTGCCGGAGCGCTTCGGCAGCGCGACGCTGCCTCTCGATTACCGAACGTTGTGCCAGGATCCGCGCGGAGTCGTCGAAGCCGTGCGGTCCGCGATGAAGGTCCGGGGCTACGACGTCAGATCGCGAGACAACGCGGTCGTCCCGCCGTCATTCCCGATGTCGGTCCATGCCCCCGACGACGATCCGGCGGCGCGACGCATCGCCGAGGCCCTCGAGGACCTCGGGGCTCACACCCACTTCTGATCCTTCCACAACACCGTCCGGTTCCTCCAGAACAGGCTCGGAAGGTAGCGCCACTCCTCGCAGTTGGCGCACATGGCGTTGTGCTGGAAGTTGCCCTTCAAGTGCGCCTCCCGGATGGCGCGCACGGCCTCCCCGTTCCACACCTCCTCGACGCTGCTGTGCGCGACGTTGCCCAGCGGGACCGAGCAGTTCCAGTCCAGGCTGCACAGCGACACCTTCCCGTCCCAGTTCACGACGAGATTGTGGAACGGGTCGATGCACGGAGGCCGGCGCGGGTCGCCGTTGTTGCCGGCGAGGGTCGGATCCTTCGCCCAGCCGCCCCACGACATGAAGTCCTTGATCTCCATGAACACGTCTTTGTCGCCCCACTGCTGGCGGAAGAGGTCGATCTCGTCCTTGGTGTCCTCGCACACCACGATCTGGACGATCACGAGCAGGTGATGGGCCTGCATCTCTTCCTGGAGCCGCAGGAGCCGCTCGATGTTGCGCTTGACGTGGTCGAACAGGTCGAGCTTGTGGATCTTCAGGAACGTCTCGCGGGTCGCGGAGCGAATGCCGATCCGGATCTGCTCGACGCCGAGCTCGATCAACCTTCGGGCGTGCTGCTCCTTGAGGATCGTGCCGTTGGTGGTCAGGCGCACCTTGTTGTCCGGATGGGCGTTCACCATGTACTCGATGATGTCGAAGATCCTCGGGTGCATGAGAGGCTCGCCGTCCTTGTGCAGGTAGTAGGTGATGCCTCCGTGGGGCACGCCCTGGTCCACGATGCTCTTGACGAGGTCGAGGCTGACGTACCCGAAGCCGCGCGTCGCCTCGGCCCGCGGGCAGAACCAACACTCCTCGTTGCACTCGTTGGTCGTCTCGATGTTGATGACCGTCGGGAACGACAGGGCGCGGCGATGGTGGAGCAGCCTCCACCGCAGCCGCGCGCGCGAGTTGACGGCGTACCGCACCGGCTTCCGCGTGACGGGATTCGTCTTGAGGAAGCGCTTGATGTCTTTCCACTGCGTTACCATCGGCATCAGTCCTGTGCCTCCATGACTCCGGCGGCGCGAGCGATTCTTCGAAGCAACTTCGAGCGCTTGAGGGCGGGCTTGGCGCGCAGCTCGCAGAACGCCATCGCGCGCGAGCGAGTCGCCGGGCGGAAGACGAGGCCGCGGACGTGCTCCCGGCTCGCGTCGGCCCATTCACGCTTCCATTCCATGTCGGGTCCGAGGAAGTCGAACTCCCTGAAGCCCTTGTCGTACAGGCTCCGCAGCACCCTCTTCTGGATCTGATGACCGGGCGAATAGGGCCGGTACTCCAGGTCGTACTCGGTCTTGAGCAGGCCGACCGTCCCGCGAAGCATCAGGGAGTAGTGAAACGCGATGGCCTTGCCGTCGAGTCGCAGGACGTGCAGGCTCAGCCAGCCCTTGGGGTGCGTGAGCTCCGCCAATCTTCCGTAGAACCGTCGCAGCTCGGGGGTCGAGCCGAGGGCCGTCCCGGCTTGCGCCCCCCCCTTCCAGCTCCGCTCTCCGACCTCGAACAGTTCATCGAGCAGGGTCGGCCCGACCGACTCGGGCCACTCCTCGAGCTCCACCTTCCCGAGCTTCGCGAGGCGGGTCTCTCGATTCTTCAGATTCCGGCGGAAGCGACCCTCACGGGCGCCCCAATAGGTGGACCAGTCGTCTGCGAGCGGGATGTACGGGGAGCGATACGAAGGCTTGGTACCGAACCGCAGTTCCAGGTCGGACGCGGACCGTTCGATCTCGCGCAGCGTCGCGGAGGTGCGCGGGAGGAAATCGAAGTCCAGCATGTCCCAGCGCTCGTCGCTCCGCTTCAGGTGCTCGAGCACGGCCCGGACGCACTCGGCGGGGCGCTCCGACAGGATGAACTCCGAGCGGTTGGTGTGATCGTTGGCGATCAGCGACACGACGCGTATCGGAGCGCCGTGGTAGCGACTGGACATCACCATCAGGGGAGCGAGCGCCACGAGACGGCCGCCGTCGGTCAGACGCAGCACGAGAAGCTGCCTTCCCGACCCGAACGCATCCCACCACGCCCGCAGCCACTCGTGGCTCAGGAACGGGTTGTCGCGCTCCGGGCTCCGCTCCCACAGCTCGTTCCACCCATCCCGCAGCGCGAGGAACGCGGACCACTCCGTGACGGGCTCGACCTCGACGCCGATCCCCGGGCTCGGGGCCGTCGCCGGGACGCGTGATGCCCGCGCCACCCTCATGATCCGAATCCCCCCTTCGAGCGGTTACGTGAGCCGAGATCCACCCTGGGACGCGCCGTCCCGCGAAACACGGGCCGCTCCCGCGATTACGTTTCTGGTGGACTCGCAAGGAGTTACCCGGAATTCAGCGGGTTGTCAACGAAAACCGGCGGAACCTGCCGTACCTCGCTCGTAATCCCCCGAATTCCGGGCTGTCGGGGATGTCAGGGTGGCGCCGGAGAAGTAGATTAGACCGCGGCGGGTCGCGTTTCGTGGACCCGAGACGGAGAACCGGCTTGCGGCACGGCACCACGCTTCCATCCACCTTCCCGCTCGCGGCTCTCGCGATGTTCCTCGCGGCGGGGCTTGCGGCGGGATCCGTCTCGGCGGCGACCTACTGGGTCGATCAGGGCCATCCCGATGCCGACGACGCCAACCCGGGGACGAGCGAGTCCGCGCCCTGGCTGTCCATGAGCCACGCCGTGAACAACGCCGTCGCCGGGGACACGGTGTGGGTCAAGAGCGGGACGTACGGTGCGTGCGACGACACGGTCTCCGTGTTTCCGGCGTTCGCGGCCAGGAACAACGGAACCCCCGCCAACCGCATCGCGTTCCGGGTGGCGCCGGGTCACGAAGGCGCGGTCACGCTCGATTGCTGGGTCGGAGGGCAGGGCGACTACATCACGTGGGACGGCTTCCGGATGGTCGAGAACTCCTATCAGTTCAGCGGCGGGACGACCGATCTGGTCGAGGGCATCATCGTCGAGAACTGCGAGATCGAGCTGCTCGGGATCCCGATCGAGCCGGGCAACTACTTCGGGATCCGCTTCACCTTCGCGGGCTCGCCGATCGTCCGGAACTGCCGGATCCACGGCGCCAAATACACGAACTCGACTCATCACAACGCCACCGGCATCGAGCTGTACGTGACGAGCGACGGGCTCTTCGAACACAACGAGATCTGGGACTCGAATGCCGGGATCTACGACAAGAACTCCGGCGAGGACAACGAGATCCGCTACAACCTGCTCCACGACCTCGGGAGCGTCGGTATTCGCGCCGACGACTTCGGATGCAGCGAGCCCCCCGGCAGCGGTCCGGACTGCGGCAGACAGAACATCCACCACAACATCGTGGACACGACGACCATCGGGTCGGGGATCAGCATCGGAACCGGCAACGTGACGCAGTTCGACGGGGTTCGCATCTGGAACAACACGCTCTACGGAACCACGGAGGGAATCACGCTGGCGTTGGTTCCGGGAGTCCAGATCTTCAACAACATCGTCCAATCGAGCCAGTACGCGATGACGTTCATCAGCGACGAGGCCGCCGTCGCGCGTTCCGACTTCTCGCTGTTCGCCTCGGCCAACGCGTTCATCGACGAGAGGTACCAGCCGGGGCAGACGCTCTACGGCACTCTGGCCGCGTGGCGGAGCGCCAGCGGGCTCGACGTCAACTCCTTCGTCCAGCCCGCGCTGTTCGTCGACGCGGCCGGGGGAGACTTTCACCTGCAGGCCGGATCGCCCGCGCGCGGGGCGGGCCGCGCGGGAGGCCTCCCCGGCGGAGCGGCCGTCGACCTGGGCGCCTACGAGACGGGTGCCGAGACCATCGGACCGCTGCCGTCCGGCCTGCCGGAATGTCCGGACGACGACGCCGACGGCTACGTCGCGTGCGGCGGGTGCACCGTGCCGCTCGGCAAGCAGTGCGGCGAGTGCGACGATGGCGATCCGGCCCTGAATCCCGACGCACCGGAGATCTGCAACGGCGCCGACGACGACTGCGACACCCTGGTGGACGACGATGCGTCGGGGGAGGACACCGACGGCGACCTGGTTCACAACGCCTGCGACGCGTTCCCGGCCGACCCCGCTCGTTCCGGCCCGATGATCCTCGACGGCCTCGATTCCGTGGACCACCTGTGGCAGACGATCGACCTTCCCGGAACCTACCAGGATCCCGTCGTGATCACGGGCGCTCCGAGCACGCACGATCCGGACCTCGGAGTGGTGCAGGTGGACGACGTGACGGGCGGATCGTTCGACGTGCGCTTCGCCGAGTGGACGTACCTCGACGGCACGCACGATACCGGCGAGTCGTTCGGGTTCGTGGTGTCGGAGGCCGGAAGCACGACCATGCCCGACGGCAGCGTGTGGGAGTTCGGGACGTTCACGCTGTCCGGAACCGCGAGCTTCCAGACCGTGGCCTTCGCTCAGGCTTTCGCCGGGCGTCCCACGCTCATCCTGACGGTCCAGTCGGTCGGCGGGTTCCAGCCCGTCACGGTGCGCGCGCGCAACGTCACGGCGACGTCGTTCCAGGCGGCGCTCTACGAGGAAGAGGGCTGGATGGACGGGCACGTGACGGAGAAGGTCGGCTACCTCGCCGTTCATCATTGGCGAAGGAGCGGGCAGCTGACGATCGGCGCGGACCCGGTCCCGTTCCTGACGGGCGAGCTGCAGCTCGACGAGCGCGTGACTCCGTTCCTCGGGTGGACGCTGAGCCTCATGGAGGAGCAATCGAGAGACGCGGAGCGGGGTCACCTCGACGAGGCCGTGGCGCTCCTGACCCTCGGGCGCCACCTGTTCGCGCAGGACGTCAGCTCGCTCGCGCGGGATACGGTGACCGTCGGGCGCGACGATCCGGAGTCGACGGTGGCGATGGAGTGGGGCGTTCTGGACGGCGTCGATCACGAGTGGGTGCGCGTACCGCTGGTCCAGACGTACGTCGATCCGGTCGTGGTCGCGAGCCCCGCATCGAACCGCGACAACGCTCCGGGTTTCGCGAGGGTGCGGAACGTGACCCCGGAGTCCTTCGAGATGCGCTTCCAGGAGTGGGCCTACCTCGACGGCGTGCACGGCGCAGAGCGAGTGTCCTACATCGTGGCCGACGCCGGCACGCACTCCCTGGCGGGGCTCGCGGTGGAAGCCGGTACCCTGGTCACGGACGTCACCCTCAACGCCAGGACCTGGGAGCCGGTCGTCCTGTCCGGATCGTTCACGAGCGCGCCGGGGGTGCTGGCCGCCGTGCAGACCGATCACGATGTCATCCCGGCCAACGTCAGGATCGATCACCGCGCGGCCGCGGGGTTCGACATCACGACGCAGGAGCACGAGGCGAGCCCCGTCGACGGTCGGTCGGCGGAGACCGTCGGGTGGATCGCGCTCGAGATCGGCTCGGGAACGACGCCGGACGGGCGCCACGTCGAGCTGCTCACCCTGACGACCGACGAGGTCCGGCGCAGCGTGCAGTTCACCCCCGTTCCTAACCACCGCTTCCGGACGGTCGTGGGCGGTATCGTCAGCACGACCGGTCGCGATCCGGTGTCGCTCCGCAGCCCCGCGTTGTTCAAGGATGCCGCGGATTTCATCGTGCAAGAGGAGCAGTCCAAGGACGGCGAGATGGGCCACAGCCTCGAAGACGTGGTGATTCTCGTGGCGCAGTAGCGCCGCCGCCCCTCCCCACGACGGCTATAATGGCGGCAGCGTGAGCCTCGCGGCGCCACCCCGACCCCTGCTCTCGAAGGGCGACACCGTCGCCGTCGTCAGTCCCGGTTTCGGGGTGCGGGCGGCGGACCTCGCCGCGGGGGTGAGGCGGCTCGAGGAGCTCGGGTTCCGAGTCGTCACCGGCGCCCACGTTCTCGATCGCGACGGGTATCTCGCAGGGTCGGACGCTGCCCGGGCGGGGGACCTGAACCGCGCGCTCGCCCGGCCGGACGTGCGCGCCGTGTGGTTCGCGCGCGGCGGCTACGGCGCGGCGCGGCTCCTCGACCGGGTGCGCTGGGAGCACCTGGACCGCGCGCCGAAGGCACTCATCGGCTACAGCGACGTGACCGCGCTGTTCGCGGCGGCGTCGAGTCGAACCGCCTGCGCGTGCCTGTACGGTCCGGTCGTGGCGGAGCTCGGAGATCCTCGCCACTACCATCTCGGATCGCTCCGGGGCGCGCTCCGCGGCGAGCCGTCCGTCGTGCGGTTCGCCCAGGCTCGGGTCGTGAGGCACGGTCGAGCGCGCGGGCCGCTGGTCGGGGGCAACCTGACCGTCCTGATCCACCTGCTCGGGACCCGCTACGCCCCCGACCCGCGCGGCTCGATCCTGTTCCTCGAGGACGTCGGCGAGCCCGCCTACCGTCTGGACAGGATGCTGACGCATCTCCGGATGTCGGGATGGCTCCGGGGAGTCGCCGGCGTCGTCCTCGGCTCGTTCGAGCCGGCGCCGAGGCGCTCCTTTCTCCGGGACCGGCCGGTCGTCGATCTCGTGCGGGAGACCTTCTCGCCGCTCGGTGTTCCGGTGGTGACCGGGCTGCGCGCGGGCCATGTTCCGGGCAAGCACACCCTGCCGCTCGGGGGCGACGCGCACCTCGATACCCGGGCCGGGACGCTGCGGGCTCTCCCGCGGACCCCGCGACGGCGGCCACGGCGTTGACGGCGACGGACCGGCGCGTCCGGCTCGACCTGGCGTTCGACGGGACCGATTTCGCCGGCTGGCAGGCGCAGCCGACGTGCCGGACGGTGCAGGCGACGGTCGAGGAAGCTCTCGCGGCCATCCAGGGGTTCGGGAGCGTTCGCCTGCGGGCGGCGGGTCGCACCGATTCGGGCGCGCACGCGCGCCACCAGGTCGCGGACGGCCGTATCGCCTCGCGTCTCGACGATTCGGGGTTGCTCCGGGCCCTGGCGGCGATGCTGCCGTCCGACGTCCGGGTGTTCGGAATTCGAACCGTCGCCGACACGTTCCATTCCCAGAAGGACGCCCTCTCGAAGACCTATCGCTACGCGATCGATCGCTCGCCGTGGGGCGACCCGTTCCTGGCGCGTTACGCGCTCCACCATCCCCATGCGATGGATCGCGACGCGGTGCACGACGCCTTGAGCCGCCTCGCGGGCCGTCGCGACTTCGCGGGGTTCGCGGGCTCCGCGTCGCGCGTCCTCACGACAGTGCGCACGGTGACCGAGGCGCGATTCGAGGAGCGCGAGCGGGGCGTCGCGGTGTTCGTCTTCACGGCCGACGGCTTCCTGAACCACATGGTGCGCAACTTGGTGGGGACGCTGCTCGACGTCGCCCGGGGCCGGTTCGCGCCGTCGCGCGTCGGCGAGGTGCTCGAATCGCGGGATCGCGGCCTCGCGGGTCCCATGGCGGCGGCGCGCGGGCTGGTCCTCGACCGCGTCCGCTACGCGGGCGATCCGGAGTCCTGAAGGCCGTGCGCCGGCGGGAGAAGTTGTTATGATGGCGCGCCCGGAGGGCAGTGCATGAAAGCCGTCTTGGTGACCGGGGGAGCGGGCTACATCGGGAGCCACATCGTGCGGCGGCTGCTCGAGGACGGACGCCGCGTGGTCGTGATCGACGATCTGTCGGAAGGCCACGCCGCCGCCGTCGGCGCCGCCGACCTGGTGCAGGCGCGATGCGGGGACCGCGAGGTGCTCCGCGACGTCCTCGGCACCGGCGAGATCGGCTGCGTGGTGCACATGGCCGCTTCGTGCGCCGTCGGCGAGTCGGTGGAGAACCCCGCGAAGTACTACGAGAACAACGTCGGGCAGAGCCTGGCGCTGCTCGATGGGTGCCGCGATCACGCCGTCGAGGGCATCGTGTTCTCGAGCACCGCGGCGGTCTACGGCGAGCCGCGGGCCGTCCCGATCACCGAAGGCCACGCACAGCTTCCCACGAACCCCTACGGAGAGACCAAGCACCTGTTCGAGCGCGCTCTCGAGTGGTACCGGGGGGCCTACGGCACGCGCTGGGTGGCGCTGCGGTACTTCAACGCCGCCGGGGCCCATCCCGATGGCACGCTCGGGGAAGACCACAGCCCGGAGGGCCACCTCATCCCCAGGCTGTTGCGGACGGTGCTCGACGGCGGTCCCCCGACCCCGATCTTCGGGGAGGACTACCCGACGACGGACGGGACGTGCGTGCGCGACTACGTGCACGTCATGGACCTCGCGGAGGCCCACGTCCTCGCGCTGCGCGCCATGGAATCCGGCGCCATCGAGGGGGAGGCCTTCAATCTCGGCAACGGCGGAGGATTCTCCGTGCACGAGGTGGTGCAGACGGTGGCCCGCGTGACCGGATCGCCGCCGCCCACGACGGCGGCACCGCGGAGGGCCGGGGACCCCGCGATCCTGGTGGCTTCTTCGGAATCGGCGCGCCGGCGTCTGGGGTGGATCCCGACCTATCCGGATGTGGAGCGCATCGTCCAGACGGCGTGGGAATGGCACCGCAACCACCCGCGAGGCTACGACGACCGCCGCGGACACGAGGCGCCACGGCGGGAGGCGGGGAGGTGACCCGCAAGGCGCCCGAGGAGCGGCTCGGCGCTCCGGCCATCGTGCGACCCTGACGCCCGGCGATGCGCCGCGTTCTCACGGCCGCCGTCCTGCTGCCCGCGCTGTGGATGCTCATCAAGTGGGCGCCACCGTGGGTGTTCTGCGCCGTGGCGGGCGTCGCCATCGCGCGTTCGACCTGGGAGTGCTACACGCTGCTCGAGCGCAACTCGGCGCGCCCGTTCAAGGTCCTCGGCGTTCTCGCGTCGCTGGCGGTCATGGCTTCGTTCGCGCGCGTCGGCCCCTCGTTCTCGGCCGCGCTGCCGCTGCTGGCCCTCACCGTGACGGCGATGTGCGCGTCGCAGTGGCTGCGCGACAGCCCTTCCCACATGCTCGAGAGCTCGATGTCGACGCTGTTCCCGGCGGTGTTCGTCGGCGTGTCGATGTCGTACGCCGTCGCGCTCCGCACCTTCCCCGACGAGCTGGGCGAGGACCTGCTGATGGTGCTGTTCCTGTGCGTCATCGCCACCGACACGGCGGCGTACTACGTCGGGAGCGCCTGGGGGCGCCATCGCCTCGCTCCGCGGGTCTCGCCGAACAAGACCTGGGAAGGCGCGGTAGGAGGGGTCGTGGCGAGCGTCGGCGCCGCGCTCCTCGGCCACGTGTGGTTCTATCGTCATCTGTCGTGGCTCGACGCCGTGGTGCTCGGAGTGCTGCTCGGCCTCGCGGCCATCGCGGGAGACCTGGCGGAGAGCGTCGTGAAGCGCGCCACCGGTGCCAAGGACGCCTCGAGTCTCCTTCCCGGCCATGGTGGGCTGCTCGATCGCGCCGACAGCATGCTGTTCGCGGGGCCCGTGCTCTACTATTACTATTTGCTGTTCTTGGCAGGGTCGTGATGAAGCGCAAGCGCCTGGTCATTCTGGGATCCACAGGATCCATCGGCACGAGCACGCTGGACGTCGTGTCGTCCCGGCCGGAAGCCTTCCAGGTGGCGGGCCTGGCCGCGGGCCGCAATCTGGAGCTGCTGATCGAGCAGGCCGAGCGCTTCCACCCCGAGGTCGTGGGCGTCGGCGATGAGGACCTGGCGCGCGAGGCGCGATCGCGCCTCGGTCGAGGGACGCGCGTGCTCCACGGGCCGGAGGGGCTGGAAGCGATCGGACGCCACGAGGACGTCGACACGGTGGTGTGCGGTCTCGTCGGCGCGGTCGGGCTCCGTCCCACGTGGGCGGCGATCGACGCCGGGCGAAACGTCGCCCTGGCGAACAAGGAGGCCCTGGTCGTCGGCGGCGCGCACCTGACCGCGCGCGCGAAGGAGACCGGCGCGACGATCCTGCCCGTAGACAGCGAGCACAACGCCGTGCACCAGTGCTTGCGGGGCGAGCACATGCACGAGGTCCGGGGCCTGTGGCTGACGGCGTCGGGTGGGCCGTTTCGCGCGCGCGCGACCCACACCCTGGCGGAAGCGAGCCCGGAGGAGGCCCTGCGCCACCCGACGTGGACCATGGGTCGCAAGATCACCATCGACTCGGCCACGCTGATGAACAAGGGGCTGGAGGTCATCGAGGCCCACTGGCTGTTCGGCCTCGAAGCGGACCGTATCCACGTCGTGATCCACCCGCAGAGCGTGGTGCACTCGATGGTCGAGCTGGTGGACGGCTCGTTCAAGGCGCAGCTCGGCGTCACGGACATGCGGCAGCCGATCCAGTATGCCCTGACCTGGCCCGAGCGCTGGCCGAGCGCTTTGCCGCGCTTCGATCCCGTCGCCGCCTCACCCCTGGAGTTCGAGCACCCGGATCCGGACCGCTTCCCGTGTCTCGGCCTGGCCTATCGCGCCCTGCGCAGCGGCGGAGCCGCCGCGGCGGTCGTGAACGCGGCCAACGAAGTGGCGGTTCAAGCGTTCCTGGACGGATCGGCGCGATTCACGGATATTGCTCGGGTCATCGAGACCGCGCTGGAGCGCCACGGCGGCGATCCGGCGCACGGCTTGGACGACCTCGTGGCGGCCGACCGTCGTGCCCGCGAGACGACGGCCCGCGTGCTGGCCGACGGAGTTCGCACGTGATCTCCCTGTTCGAGACGACGGCGTCCTTCATCCTGGTGCTCGGGGTCCTGGTCTTCGTCCACGAGTTCGGGCACTTCATCGTGGCCAAGGCGTTCCACATCGAGGTCCCGGTGTTCTCCCTCGGCTTCGGGCCGCGGCTGTTCGGCTTCCGGCGCCAGGAGACCGACTATCGGGTCTCCCTGATCCCCCTGGGCGGCTACGTGCGCCTGTCCGGAGACGAGTCCGACGAGAACCGCACCGGCGATCCGCGCGAATTCCTGTCACGCCCGCGATGGCAGCGCTTGCTCGTGTTCGTGGCGGGTGCCACGTTCAACATCGCTCTCGCGCTCGTCGTGTGGTGGCTCGTCTTCTGGGTATGGGGCATCTGGGAGGCGACCTCGCCGGAAAGATACCCGGTCGTCGTCCGGCTCGGGGAAGGGGCCACGGCCGCCCAGGCGGGATTCCGGACCGGCGACACCGTCCTCAGCATCGAGGGACGGGACGCGCGCGAGCCCGACACCTACCGCGACGAGATCCTGCTCGCTCCCGGGACCACGAAGTCGGTCGTCATCGAGCGCGGGGGCGAGCGCATGACGCTCGCGCTCCCCACGGGCGCGGACGAGACCCATCACCTCGGCGACCCCGGCTGGTCGTTCTACACCGAGCCCCCGGTGATCACCCAGGTGAACCGCGGATCCCCGGCCGAGGAAGCCGGCATCGTCGCGGGCGATCGGGTCCTGGCCATCTCCGGGCGCGAGCCCGTGGGGGAGATGGAGCTGCGGGAGATTCTCGCGGCGAGCCCGGGAGCGGAGCTCGCGCTCAAGCTCGATCGCGGCGGGCAGATCGTCGAGCTCGCCGTCGTGCCGCGAGGGGAGAGCGGCAAGGGCCTGATCGGGGTGACCATCCAGTCGGGCAGCTTCGCGCACCGCGAGGTCGGCCCCGTCGAAGCCGCGGTCGAGTCGTGGCGCCTGAACGTCGAGCTCGCAAAGACCGTGTTCGTGACCCTCCAGAAGCTGGTCGGCGGACACATCTCGATGCGGGCGCTGTCGGGGCCGATCGGGATCGCGCAGGCGTCGCGCGAAGCGGTCCAGGGGCTGCGCACGTTTCTCAGCTTC
>Ga0302046_10002363_pt1 | contig 17568 bp, 22 predicted proteins | sample RVTome_11_FD_200261 | JGI IMG/M metagenome (GOLD analysis project Ga0302046, IMG submission 200261) | Soil microbial communities from uranium-contaminated site in the Upper Colorado River Basin, Wyoming, United States - RVT147D111 (version 2) ...
TTCCTCTCCTGCGGCCGCGGCTGTGTTCCCGTTTGCGGTGTCTGCTCCTGCGGCCGCTCCTGCGGCATCCGCTCCTGCGGTGCCCGCTCCATTCCTTCCTGCGGCCTCCGCTCCATCCACTGCTCGTCCGGGGCGGTTGCGCCTAGCTTGGCCATCGTTTCGGGATCGATACGCCCGGTCTCTGGCAGACCCTCGGACCGCTGGAATTCCCGGAGTGCCGCTTGGGTTTTGGGGCCCATGACCCCGTCAATGGGACCGGGATTCTGACCATGCTCCCTGAGCGCCTCTTGAACGGCTTTGACCTCCTCGCGACTGCCTCCATCCTGCTGCTGTGCGCCTCGAGTCTCCCTCGAATGCTCTTTAACGCGAGGCGTTTCCGCCTGAGCGGTAGCCCACCCAATTGATGCTGACACCAGCAGAGCGGCCAAAACTGTCACTGCGTATTTCATCGTTTACACCTTCCTTTCTTGCATAACCAGGCCACCCATGGCCTGGAGTTGAAGTCAATGCTGCTGTCCATCGTCCGTATTCTTCCTTCCGGAAACTCACCCCCTTTCCCGGTGGAGCTGCGACTTCTTATCGGAGTCCTTCGACCGTGTGTCCATCACCCTCTCGACGGTCTGTCTATTGAATCTGCCGCCAAGAGGGGACTAGAAGTGCCTGCCGCGATCTTCACCGGTTGTAGAGTCTTGGATGGAATGATAGTGCACGAGATAAGGAAGCACTATCGGGTGAAACCTCAAATCGCTCAGAAAAAAACCTGAAAAAAGGGACAGCATTACCCCGGACGAGCCGTCGAATCGGTTATTTTTCCGGGGGGAAGAAACATGTCACCACGGGCGCGACCTGTTATTTGCCACCCTCCTTTATTTTTTCACCGGCTTTCTCGGTTTCTTCCCCGGCCTTTTCGACTGTCTCGTCTACTTTCTTGCCGGCGCGTTCCGCAGGCCCCTCTGGTTGACAACCGATAAGCCAGATCATGATGAACCCTGTGCACAACGTGACGAGAAATGTCTTGAAAATGGACATGGTGCACCTCCGTCCGTGAGATACCTCGTACTCCAACCATCCGCCCTTTCACATTGATGCGAGAAAATCGCAATGCTCATGCCACATCGCGAGAAAGCCTGCCTGCCAGGACCGCAACGAGCCTAGTCGCGGGGATTTTTCCTGAAACCTTCAAGACACGAGAAAAGGAAATGCAAGCCCAGATCGACGGAAAAGCCGGTAAGGTTTACCGGGTGCGGCGGGTAAGGTTTTCCGGACGTGGAGCGTTTCGCTGGCTACGCCTCCCGCCTGTGCATGTCGATGTCCTTACCTTCTGCGACCCGAGGAGCTTTTTCCAGGATCTCCTTGTCCACGATGATGATTACTTTCTCCATGTCGCGCCCCACCTTGACGTCGTCCCAGGGAATGGCGATCAAGTCCCCGCTAAACCCTAGAATGCCCCCACGGGCTACAACAACGTACGCGACTTTCCCGTCCTCCGGGTTGATGAGTAACTGCCTGACCTTGCCAATTTCTCTGCCTTCAGAGCTCCTGACGGGATTCCCCATGAGCGCCTTGCCTTCACCGGGGGCCTGGCGCGCATGGAAAGACGCCCCGGCTGTGAGAGGAAGAGGGATGCCATCCGTGGAGACGACGACTGGGATCCTCGAAAGGCGTCAGCTCGCTAAAATCCTTCCGCGATTGGGAATACTTCTTTGGGCGGGGTACGTCGGTAATAGGCCCTTCTCCCGCGCATAGCGGACGGCCTCCTTCCGATCATCAAGCTGGAGCTTGTCCAAGATATTATGGATATGATTTTTCACTGTCGAGACCTCTATGCCCAAGCGAACGGCGATCTCTTTATTGCTCAATCGCGCTTCAATCAACGCGATGATCTCAAGCTCCCGCCGGGTGATGTTCGGCAGATCCAGCACGCGACGGAGTTCCCTTGCGCGCGTGAACTCCGCGATCCGGGAGGTGAGGACATCCGCGACCTTGGCAGACCAGAGAGTTTCGCCTGCTGTGACGGCCCGAATGTGAGTGACCAGATCCTCACGCGAGGCCTCCTGCGGGAGGCACCCTACTGCCCCCGCTTCGATACACGCCAGGATGTCACTTTCCGTTTGGGTCAGGCCAAGCATGAGAATCTTGACGTCAGGGAAGACCGCGCGGATCTGGTGCGCTTCACCAAGGCCCTGCCGCTCGGGTAGACAGAGGTCCACGAGAATGACATCCGGGTGTAGCCGCTCAAGTTCCTCCCAGACCGCACTGGCCTCCGCAACGGCGCCAACCACGGTGATGGGCTGCTCCTGTTCCAGCACAAACGCCAGGCCCTCACGAAAGAGGCGATTTCGATGGATGATAAGGACACGAATCTGTCTTTCCATGATCCTTTTCCCGACAATGTTTTTCTAAAGCGGTCTCGGCTGGGAATATGGCATCAGCCTTCATGCCGGTCGTTTTTCATCGCGTGAGACCTGTTTCCCTCTCACCCTCGTCAGGCAGAATCGTTCCCCGGTCCAGGGCGTAGTTGACTGCCTCCCGAATTTGCACTTCGCTAAACCGGCTCCACCGCCGGAGTTCTTCCGCATATTCCGAGGCAGTTTGTCGTAACACCCCCTTCGGGTCTCGTTTCATCGTCATCGGTGGAATAAATTGCCGTCTATGCCATAATCTCCGCTGGGCTCACGAGGCCTCCTTTCTTCTTCGGCCGGAACTGGGGATGAAGATTACTGTGCCTGTCGAGTGAGGACGCTATGCCGATTCCGGTATCTGCTCATTTCTGCCTCGAGGAAGCCGATGTATCCTCCGATTACCTGCAATGGCACTTCCGCGACATCGAGCAACTCCAGGCCCGTCCGATAGACATAGGTTCGCTCACCGGGAGGCCACGCTTCATATCGGTAGATTGCGGATCGAACAACCCGGCCCTGCACCCTGACCCGCTCCCCGCGGAGCGAGAGCCTCAGCAGGCAAATGGGACCGGGGCGAATAGTGCTGGGGTGTTCGATGAGGACCCCGCCCATGCTGACGTCGGCTACAGATACCTTTCGCCCGTCATCAATCCATCCAGAGAGCCATCCCCCTGCCCGGCACCGTCGAAAGCGCCGCCGATCCCCTTTCGCCTGTTCCATCGTCCTCATTCCTTTGTATTTCTTCCACCACCGTGTCGTCCCCGGTGTATCCGGGTCACTCAGTCACTGGGGTATCGACCACATACGAACTGCAGAAAGGCATGGACTTCGTCTAGGCTGAAGATCCCGATCGCCCGGGCCCTGCCGACGATGTGCTCCCATGCTACCCTGTCCTCGCCGGCGTCTTTCCGCCGACGTATCCGTCCGTAAATGTCATCCAGAAGATCGGGCGGCGCATGGACGATGAGCTTTTGTGCCAGATCCTTTGTGTTCATGCGATACCTTCCCACCGGCGATGCCGCCTCTGAAGGCGGGCCGCCAACTCTTTTGCCCTCCCCGCTTTGGGCTGTGACAAGACCTCGAACATCCTCTCCTGCTCTTCCTTCACCGGTATCACGCCGAGACCCTGGGGGACTCTTTGCAGAAGGTGGCGGGTGAAATTTGCCAGCGCCATACCCCGGTACACGTCTTCCAACATAGCGGCATTTTTCAGCGCCGCTTCAATTCGTTGAAATCGCTCCCAAAGCTCCGGAAGCGTCTTCTGAAATGATTGAAGGAACGTGGAGAGCCTTCCCAGCACGATGCGGGAGTTCCAGAGCCCTCCCACCAGGGAAAGACGGGTGGCCATGGGACGATCCCGGCTTTCTCGGATACCCCGCACCTGCAGCAACTGATATCCTGATTGGCGAGCGATCGCGCGACCCGGTTCGATCCAGCTATGGAGGATTTCCGGTCGATCCGGCACAATTCCAAGGAGGATCAGGAGATCCGGATATGCCGTCAAAAACTTGATCCCTTGAAGCACATGGGGGATGAAGACCTCCTCATTGGGTATCAAGGCGCAGTGTTCCGAGGGAAAAATACCCACTGTTGCCTCCCGATCCTGGTCCTGAATGCGGAGGAGGGTCAGCAGGACACCGGGCGCCGTATCGCGGTTGCGCGGCTGGACCACAAGCAGCTCGGGCTCCTGAACCTGTTCCAGGTCTTTTTCGAGATGATCCCGGCTGGTCACGACCAATCTCTTGTTCGAGGGGATCAATGTATTAACACGGTCCAATGTACGGCGGAACATAGACCGGTGTTCAGTCTCTCGGTGATATTGCTTAAACAGGTCTGGCCCGCTCAGCCGGTGCGTTACACTCCTCCTTCGCCCGTAGTTCTCTGCGAGGACGATCGCCCACAGGTAGCCTGCATCTCCGTCACGGCCCTCGATGGCTGAAGGCGGATCCGAGAGTCTTTGGGAAAGGTCTGGCATGCTTCACCATGCTGACTGGGTGCTGATTGACGGCGTACACGTGTTTCCGGGACCGTCTCTCGATTATGGGGGAAGGGAAATGAGAGATGGTGTCATTGCGTTTATACAGAATGGCCTCTCTCGTGTGAATGAGGAGATCCCTCAATTTTCAAGGGGAAATCCCTGATATTGCCTCGGGAAACCCCTCTGTTGTCGGACCTTTTCTCTGCGTGTCCCACCCGAGAGGAGGCCCTTTCCCGCGTCACGCGTGACCACCAGCTCCTGGCCGGGCGGCACGGTCATGGCAATACGTACCCGGTTTCTCGTGCCGGTGGGGCATTTCTATGGCAACCCGGCAAACGTACCATGTAATCGCAGACCTGCTCGAGCTTGGCCGCGCCGCTTTCTCGCGCACCAGCGCCCCGATAGCGCCGGCCTTCGCCAAGAGGCGAGTGTGTGTACCGCCAGGAGGAAATCTGGGGCGGCAACTTCCTTGATTTCAACCTCAGTCGCCGGATCAACCATTATGCTAAAGATAAAAATTGGCATGGTTCCTTTCCCTCCGTTTTTTTGCTTTCATTCATAAAAGCCCCGCGATGGGACTTTGACTTTCATAGGAAAGATAAGCTATCGGACGGGACAACCAATGAGACACATCCGGATTTCGCGTGGGGAAAAAGCGGAAAGAGGGGCAAGGATTTACCGCCCGCCCGCTGTTTGACTTGCTGTGGAATACTGCTTGAAGGGAGGATCGCCGTTGGGGGTCGATTGCGGTGGGGCTTCGGCGGCCCCAGCGGGTCTTTGACTGGGGGTGTGCGGGATGAATCGCCAGACGGTCGGATAGGCAGCTTTTGGGGGAGCAGCCGTTATGCCTGCGTTAACCCGCGACGAATGGCGTAACGTACTAGACCGGCCGTCTGGCGGATGTCGAGCCTTTCCATGAGCCGGGTGCGGTGGGACTCGATTGTCTTGGGGCTGACCCCGAGGAGGGCGGCGATCTCCTTGGTCGTCTTCCCCTCGGCGATGAGCTGGAGGACTTCCCGCTCTCGGGCCGTCAGGGGATCGGAGACCAGGTCCGTCTTGCCTAGGCTGGCCTGGACGACGGTCTCGGAGATGCCGGGGCTCAGGTAGCGTGCTCCGCACATGACTTCTTGGATCGCCCGGACGAGGTCGGCAGTCGCCTGGGTCTTCAGCACGTAGCCGCGAACACCGGCTTGGAGGGCCTGGAGTACGTACTGGTCCGCGGTGTGAATGGTCAGGAGGATCACCTTCGTCCGGGGGGAGGCTCTGGCGATCTCCCGTGTAGCCTCCAGGCCATTGAGGAGAGGCATGGCGAGGTCGAGAATGGCCACGTCAGGCTGCAGGGTTTTTGCCATCCGGATAGCCTCGCGCCCGTCCGCCGATTCACCGACAATGTTGAAGCCCTCCCGCTCTAGGAGAGTGCTCAGGCCCTGGCGGACGACGAGGTGGTCATCGGCCAGGAGGATTCGGAGGCGGGCACGTGACGTCTGGTGCGCTGGGCTTGGCCGTGCGGGGGTCGAGTGGGAGATCTCGCGCTTCGCGTTCATAAGGCTCCTACCTCTGGGCGGCCGCAAAAGATCCGGCGGGCCGAATCCTTAGGCATTTGAATAAAACGCAACCTTCATGCCAGATCGAGAGATGATATGGCTTTTCCTGGGCGCAAACGCAATAATCTCCAAGACATATTTTCTATACCCTCAAGTAGGATGCGAAGAGGGCCGAAGCTGTCCTGAGAGGGGTGAGGCCGTAAGATTTACCGGGGCCAGTGGGAAGTTTTTACCTCAAGGATAAGCTGAAGGCGTCGAATGACCCGGCCTGGCGCCGCCAGACAGAGGTCAGGATGCGTTGCGCCGTTTCGGCGCCTTGGCTGGCTGCCGGAGCATCGGATTACGCGATCTCACGCGTAGCCCACAGCTCCCTCATGGACTCCCTCGAGCCTTACGATGTGGATTCCCGGGCGCCATGCCGCGAGGATCTGGACCGCCATGAAAAGATCCGGGGCGGCAACTTCCTCGAATTCGGTTTCAGCGGCCGGGGTGATCTTCACGCTGAAGAAGAATATTGGCATCGTATGTTCCTCCCCACGGCGGGACGATAAGATAAAAGGGGCTGTGTCTTCCCCGGCAGTATGGCCAATTGGACAGAGGAACACCATCAGGTGAACCCTGGATATCACAAAGGAAAAAGACCTGAATGGAAGGAAAGGTTTATCCGGATGAAGGGGCTTCTGGGACTTCCGGGCCTCCGAAGAGCGGCGGGTTCGGTCCAGGCTCTTTGGAGACTCCTTCGATGAGTTGCCGAATCGTGGTTAAAAGGTAGGCCAGCCTGGTCGTTTTTGTGAGGAAGGCGTCGGCGCCGCTTCGGGCCGCTTCTTGACGATAGGCATCATCTTGATGTTGGGTCAAGATGATAATCCTTGTTTCGGGTCGCTCGGCCTTGATCCGGCGCGTGGCCTCAAGCCCGTTGATGACCCCTGGCATCACCAGGTCCATCAAGATGATATCGGGCTGTAGCGTCCGGGTAACCTCGACGGCCTCTCCCCCATTCCCCACGTCGCCCACTACGCTGAAGTCCTTTTCTTTTTTTAAGAGGCGCAATAGAGCACTACGAAAATCCTGATCGTCGTCCACGAGCAGGATATTGATTGGCATGGTGCAGCATCCTTTTTGTAAAGCTGGTTTGAACAATTCAAATCAAATGAAAACGAAAAGCAAATATGAGGCCAGCGAGCGAATGGGGGCGGGCACCTTATTCCGGCTCATCGCGCGAGCATCAACCGGACTTATCCAACCTGTCAAATAGATATTTTTAATATATATTATTTGGGACAGCAGGGGAATCGGTAAAACCCGCATATACGGGGGGGGGAATCCCGGAGAGGCAAGCCGGAACATCTTGCCTTTTGCTGCAAGAGATTGCCTATGGCAAAGCCGGGATAGCAGAAGAACACCGCTCAAAATCTCTCTCGCCACCTCACATCAGGCATCCCCTCACCCGGTCCCATCGAGATAATCCAGATACTGGCTTGACAAATGCTCAAATTCGTATGACATTTGAGCCTCCCGCTCTCGGGCCACCTGAAATCCCTCGGGCCACCGGCAAAGATGCTGTTTTGTCAGCCCGGGGGTGGGGCCATTTCAACCTTAGTTGCGTATAGCTCTCCACTCAACGGCAGCGAGGAGGCAATCACAGGTTGCGGGGGAGCTTGCGCTCGTGACGGGGAGCGGGCGATGACCCGCCGTGGATTCCTCGGAAATCTCGCAGTTATCGCAATTCTCACCGCCGTATACTTCGCTGCGGCCAAGCTCGGGCTCGCATTGGCCCATGTGCATCCGAGCGCGACAGCGGTCTGGCCCCCCACCGGAATTGCGTTTGCGGCTCTGCTGCTGATGGGGTATCAGGTCTGGCCCGGTATTTTCCTCGGCGCCTTCCTGGCCAATATTACGACCGCGGGATCGGTCGCGACATGCATCGGCATCGCGACCGGCAATACCCTCGAGGGGCTGGTAGGCGTATACCTGGTGACCAGGTTTGCCCATGGTCGCCACGTCTTCGACCGACTGCCGGATATATTCAAATTCATATCCCTTGCCGCAATGCTGAGCCCGGCCGTAAGTGCCACGGTCGGCGTTACCAGCCTGTCCCTCGGCGGCTATGCCGACTGGTCCAGCTACGGACCCATCTGGGTGACCTGGTGGCTGGGCAATGCAGGCGGCATGTTGATCGTGGCACCCTTGCTGGTCCTCTGGAGTGTGCCTTCTCGTACCCGATGGGATCGCATGAAGATGATCGAGGGCGGGCTCTTTGTCGTCATCCTTTTACTGATCACCCAGTGTATTTTTCTCGAAATCCCCGCTTTCGTTCAATACAGACGTTTTGCACTGCCTTTTCTTCTTATCCCCCTTTTGATGTGGGTCGCTTTCCGCCTCGGTCCACGGGAGACTGCGACGAGCACGTTTCTGATCTCAGCGATCGCGATTTTCGGCACCGTCGGCGGGTTCTATCCATTTGTGCGGGCAACGCCGCACGAAGGGATGCTGGTCCTCCAAATATTCCTGAGCACCCTCGCCGTGATGGGCCTGGCGCTCGCCGCCACTGTTTCGGAGCAGGACCGGATGCAGGAAGATCTGCGTCTGATCATCAACTCGGTGCCCGCCCTCATCTCCTATGTGGATGTCGATCACCGATATCGGTTTGTCAACGCCTCGTACGAGGAGTGGTTTGGTGCATCGCGCGGGTGGATCAAGGGACGGCATGTGCGGGAAGTGCTCGGCGATCCGGTTTACCAGGCGGTGCGCTCGCGCATAGAGGCGGCGTTGTCGGGGCGCCAGGTGAGGTTCGAAAACGAAGTCCGCCGTGTGGACGGGGAGGTGCGGACTGTCGATGTATCATTCGTTCCGCACTTCGGGCCTGACGGACGGGCAACCGGTTTGTATGTGATCGCCAGTGACATCACCGAGCGCAAGCGGGTGGAGGCGGCGCGGCACAAGGCTCACGACGAGTTGGAGCAACAGGTCCAGACGCGGACCGCGGAGCTGGTCAAAGCGAGCGAAGCGCTGCGGGAGAGCGAAGAGCGCTATCGGATTATCGCCGAGACTGCCACCGATGCCATCATGACGATCGATGCGGAGAGTACAATCATCTTCGTCAACCCCGCCGTCGAGCGGATCTTTGGCTACACCCGCGCCGAGCTCCTCGGCCAGCGCCTCACCCTGCTCATGCCAGAGACCCTTCGGCGCAGGTATCATGCGTGGATGAAAAGCTACCTGGCTACTGGGGAACGGCATATCTCGTGGCAAGGGATAGAGCTCTCCGGCCTCCACAAGACCGGCAGAGAGATCCCACTGGAAATCTCTTTTAGCGAATTTTCCAAGGATGGCAGGCGCCTGTTTACTGGCTTCGTCCGCGACATCACCGAGCGTAAACAGGCGGCACAGGCGCTGCGGAAAAGTGAAGAGCGGTTCCGGTTGATGGTGGAGGGAATCAAGGACTACGCGATCTTCATGCTCGACGCGGAAGGCCGTGTGGAGACTTGGAATACCGGTGCAGAGGAGATCAAGGGATATCGGGCAGCAGAGATTATCGGTAAGCATTTTTCCTGCTTCTATCCCCCGGAGGAGCGTGAGCGAGGGAAGCCCGATAGGCAGTTGCAGACAGCCACCACCGCAGGGCGAGTTGAGGATGAGGGCTGGCGGGTACGCAAGGACGGCACACGGTTTTGGGCAAATGTGATTATCACTGCCGTCACGAACAAAGAGGGTAAGCTTATTGGCTTTACGAAAATCACTCACGATCTTACGGAGCGGAAACGGGCGGAGGAGACCCTGGCGGCACTGTACGAGACGAACCTCAAGATTCAGGAGTCGTTGGACCTGAGAGAACGGCTCGATCGCATCATCCGCGCGTCAGAGACGGTGTTGCATCTGGATCGTGTGAACATCCTCCTCGCCGATCAAGAGGGCCACTGGCTCGAAGCGGTGGCCACCTTCGGGACCGACGAGCCCTTAGAGACGATCCGGGTTCCCATAGGCCCGGCAGGTGGGGGGATAGTCAAGGCCTATCTCACGCAGCAGATGATCACCTGGGATGGCCGGGATCCAGTGCCCGAGGAGTTCAGGCTTAAACCTCCCTATGACCAGATCACGGCGCTTCGGTCCAGGGTCTTCGCCAACGTACCCTTGGTCGTCGAGGGGAAATCGATCGGGGTCCTGGGAGCGGATCGCAAGCACAGCCGGCGACCGTTCGATACGGTAACGCTCAAACTTCTCCAGCTCTTTGCGGCCCAGGCGGGCCTCGCCATCGAGAATGCACGGCTGTATGAAGAGCAGTTGTTCCATCGGGAACGGCTCCGGGCCCTTACGGCCGGGGTCCTAAAGATCAAGGAGGAGGAGGCGAAACGAATCGCCCATGCCCTCCATGACGAGGCGGGGCAGCTCCTCGCCTCCGTCCATCTGGCGCTGGAAGAGATTGCTCAAGAGATCCCGTCTTCCGCCCACGTGCCTCTCCAGCATATCAGGGAGCAGCTCATTCGGGTTGAGGACCAGCTGCGGCGCCTTTCTCATGAACTCCGGCCAACGATCCTGGACGATCTGGGGCTTCAACCTGCCATTCACTTCCTCGCCCAAGGGGTGTCGGCTCGCGCGGGCATCTCCACCAGCGTGGAAGGCTCGATCGAGGGGCGCCTCTCCTGGCCGGTCGAGACGGCCATATATCGAATCGTCCAGGAGGCCTTGACGAACGTGATCAAACACGCTGAGGCGAGCAGCGTGAGGATCCAGCTCCAGCGGGAGGCTGGCGTGATCCGCTGTGCCGTCCGGGATGACGGGATTGGTTTTTATGTCCCCGCCGTGTTCAATCGTCGGGAGAAACGGGGCCTGGGTTTTCTGGGCATCCGGGAACGCGTTGACTCCTTGGGCGGGAAGCTCTCGGTCATCTCAGCCCCCGGGCAGGGGACGGAAGTGCTCATCACGATCCCGATCAACGAAGAGCAACCCGAAGATCCCCAAGGTAAGTGGAAAGGGAAGCGGTCGCTGGAGGTTCTTGATGCGTCCACGACTTCTCCGTGATGGGCAAGAGCTGGTGCACACCCAATTCTTCCCGTCACGTGAGATGTGCCGCCTTGCTGTCCGGAATGAGTAGGGCAACGTCTACCGCCCAAGAAACTCCCCGATCGGCGATAACGGCTTGAAATGATCGCAGAAAATCTTGAACGTGGCGAGGATAGGGACCGCGAGCAGGATTCCGCCGATCCCCCATAGCCACCCCCAGAAGATCACGCCGACGAAGAGCGTCACGGGGTTGAGGGTGAGGCGGCGGCCGACGATCGCCGGGGTGAGAAAATACCCCTCGAACGTGGTCAAGACAATGTAGATGGCAGATACGAGCAGCGCGTGCGCGAGGGTCTCGAATGTGAGAATTGCGACGAGGCTCAACACGATAACACCCACGAGAGCGCCGAGGTAGGGAATGAAATTGAGCAGCCCCGCCAGCACACCCCAGAGAAGCGGGTTCGGCATCCCCAGCAGAATCATGGCGACAGTCACGGTGGCGCCCAGGCCGATATTAATGACGGTCACGGTTCCGAGATAGACGGAAATGCGCCGCCCGATCTCGTCGATGATCATCATCGCCTCGTGCTGATAGTTGAGCTGCGTTAATAACCCGGCCAGCTTGCGAGGAATGAGGTCGCCGGAGGCAAGGAGAAAATAGAGCAGGACAATCATCACCAGCATGGTAGCCAGAAATTCGGGCGTCTGACTGAACAGCATGTCATTGAGGGCGATCCTCGTGATTTTCACGGCTTGAGCCCTTTCTTCTTTCTCCGTCCCGGCGATCTTTTCGATCTCCTCTGTCGCCTGAGCCACCTGTTCCACAGGTTTCTTCAATGGACGCAGCTTAAATTCGATTTGCCGCGCGGCCTGCGGGGCCTGCTCGATCCACCTGGCTGCCGGTTCAGAGAGTTGGTAGACTCCATAGGCCAATATTCCGAGCAATGCGAACAGTGTCAGAGCGGCTCCAATTGGCTCTGGAATGCGAAGTTTTTTGAGACCGCCCACGGCCGGCTTCAAGAGAAAACTGAGGAGGAAAGTGAGAATGATGGGGAGCAAAAAGGCACGTGTGACGTAGAGCGTGTAGAAGAGGGCAAGAATGAAAAGCCCCGTCAGCAACGAAGATTGGGGATCTCCGGACTCGCGCGAAATAAAGGTGTGCTGGGAGATATCGGACGGATCGTGCGATGGGCCCGGGTTACCGGGGGAAGAGATGAAGTTATGCATATCAAGGGTGGGTTACATGTTCCGGCCTTGGCACGGATTAATGCACTAGATGAGGCGGGCCGGAGGCCTGTTGTGTCTTCGTTCTCACCTGTTGAAGATGATCGACTGATCATCGGGCCATGTCCCTGATGCCCTCCCAATGATCGTATTACTTTGTTGTCAGTTCCGCTTGTGTCTGTAAGCCACTCCCGGGACACCACGAGGGCGGCATGGCTCTGTCTGCCTATAGTGTTTCAGACCGGCGGAGGGGCCCGTCGCCCTGCCAGCAACGAGACCAGGAATAGGACCAAGAACACGACAAACAGGACTTGCGCGATCCACGCGGCGGTGCCGGCGACCCCGGTAAGGCCGAAGACCCCCGCAATGAGCGCGATGATGAGAAACGTCATTGCCCAACCCAACATAAATACTCACCTCCCTTCGCGGGTTTCAGTAACGCCGGTAGGCAACCGTTAAAAGATTCCAAAGAGCCAGAGCACGAGAATCAGGCTCATTGGCACGCCGAGTATCCACAGCAAGATGTATCGCATGGTCTCCTCCCTTTCGCGTTTCTTCGACGGGCTGTCTTCGCGCTTCCTATTGCGGCATTCAATTTCTCCCGGCCTTTGACCGTTAGAGCGGGTCAGGTGACGGGTGGCGTGCGCCCCGTGACCAGGTGGATCACCAGAAGCACGACCCCGATCAGGAACAGGACCCAGGCGATCTGTGACGCCACGGCGGCAACCCCCGTTGCGCCGAGGGCCGCTGCAATCAGCCCAACGACCAGGAATACGAGAGCATAGTACAGCATTCCTTTTCACTCCTACTCGGGAAGGTCGCCCACTCGGATCATGTTCTGGACGCCCTTGACTCCGTCGGTATCGCGGGCCAGTTTCTCGGCTTCCGTGCGCTCCTGATCTTCCTTGACTCGCCCGGTTAACGTCACGATGCCCTCGTTGGTGGTGACGCTGATGTTAAACGGATTGACTTGAGGATCCGCCGCCAACTTGGTCTTGACTTTGCTGGTGATTACGTTGTCGTCCCACTGGGTGCCGACCGGCTGGGTGGACCGGCACGCATGCAGTCCCACTAGCACTACCAGCGCAAGCAAACTGATCGTGATGCGAATGGCTTCGAATCGGCGCCGCCTTTCTTCGATTCGACCTCGATTCATCAGTTTTTCCTCCTTTCATGGGATGTTTATACTTGAGTACCTCATCCCCTACCGTGCCATGGGCGAAAACACTTGGCCGTGCGCTCCTCAAGACGGGAGGGCGCTCGCCGGTAGCGGGAATCCCCATACCGCTTTCAGAATCTCGTCAATCCCAAGATTCCGGTCACGATGAGATAGATCGCGACGATGTAGTTCAGCAACCGCGGCATGATGAGAATCAAGATCCCCCCCACAAGGGCCACCAGGGGTTGCACGGCGATATGCATAGGCATCCTCCTTGGGTTCTCCGGCTGTTTTCAAGAACCTATCCTCCGGCCGTCTGTGTTCTCTCCCGTGCGTTTCGTCAGAGGCGCCCCATGAGAACCAAGATAAGGAGGATCAAGACAACGGTTCCCAAGATGCCGCTCGGATAATAGCCCCAGCCGCTGCTATGCGGCCACGTGGGAAGCGCGGCGAACAGCAGGACAATCAACAGAACGAGTAAAATCGTTGAAGCAGCCATGTCGGTATCCTCCCCTTGAGAAAGACCGGTGATTTTACGACTTCCTGCGCCCTCCAAGGCACGGGTCTATGAGTCCAGCGGGGCGCTGCCCCGTGCTGTCACGGGGCAGCGCCGTTCCGGCGGGGTCTAGAATCTAACGGTTCCCTGCCACTCTTCGAACCTCAGAGGCGGAATTTTTTCCGCCACTCGTCAATCTGCCGCTCTGCCTGGGCCTCTCGTTCGGCCAGGCCATATTTCTCGTGGAGATTCCCGAAGAACAATTCTCGCGGGCCACCGATGACATCCAATAGCGTTTCCGCGCGTTCCGGCGCCTCTTGCGTGAATGGGCTCGCCTGTCCTTCGATGTGATCCCGATTCATTTTTTCTTCCTTTCTTTTCGCACTCGGTCCCTCTGGGTACCAGACTACTCCGATCTTCTTCAAAGTTCGCCCGCCTGAGTGGGCTGAAGTTCTCGGCCGCGCGACCTTGCGAAGAATATTCGGAAGGGAACAGCGTCTAACCGGCTATTCCGCCCTCCTGGGTGTTTGGGGCTCTTCGTAGCTAGGGGCCTTCGTGAGCTCCTCCTTCCCCTGGTTTACTATGATGGTTTCCTGCTCTGGCTGGAATTTCAGGTTATCCCAGGATACGGCGATGCGCTTTTCCCCCACGCCCAGGAAACCCCCCACAGACAGAACGGCCTGCGTGATGCGCCCTTCCCGGTCGATAACCAGTTCATCAAGGGTGCCGACCTTCTCTCCGCTTGGGTCCTCGACGCTCTGGCCAATGATTTTACTCGCCTTGATGCTCCCGGCCCCCGTGGTCCTTTCGGCCGCCCAAGTGACCGACCCGGCTACCAGCAGGGTGGCCACGACGATGAGTAGCTTCCGCATGGATTTGTCTCCTTATCGGTTAAAAGTTGGTCCCGCTACCGGCGCACACTTTTCGGGCAACCCCAGGTGCTACCAGGGCTGGCCGAAATTGAAACTTGACTGATCTCTGTCACTCTTCGCGTTGATTTTCGCCTTGGCTCTGTGCAAGCCATATCGTTCCTGAAGTCTCCCGAGGAACTGGTCGCGCCTGCCGGCCGCGACCTCGAAATCATCGTCGGTGAACATCCCCCACTGTTCCCGGATCCTGCCTTTGAATTGGTGCCACTTGCCTTCGATTTGGTCCCTGTTCATGATCTTTCACCTTCCTCTTCGCTGGCCTACTCCTTATCTGCATTTACGGATCCTTCCGCACCTCCTTTCCTGTAACGATGTGCGCCAATGGTTCTCTTTGAGAGAAGGACTTCGCAACCACCTACGGGTGACAATAGGGAACCGGGCAAGACAATCCAATCGGGTGAAACCTCAAATCGCGGAAAAAAAACCCTGAAACGAGGGATGGGCGCACCCCGAAGGTAGGGTCCCGATTTCGCGTGAGGGAAGGTTAAAAGCAGTTCGACACGCTGTGGGTCTCGGGCTGGGACTGCAAGCGAATTGGATTCCTACTTGATAGGCGAATTGCCGATGGGGGGTCGATCTTCCGGAGATGGATGGTGTACCTGGGACGGTCTTAGGGGGCCTTTCACGTCACGAATACGGACCGAAATGGTTACGCCCGAGCGACTGAGAAGGCCCGCGAGCAGCCGTTAGGGCTGCGTTAACCCGCGCCGGATGGCGTACCGCACGAGACCGGCGGTCTGCCGGATGTCGAGCTTGTCCATGAGGCGCGCCCGGTGCGATTCTACGGTCTTTACACTTACCCCCAAGAGCTCCGCAATCTCCTTCGTCGTCTTGCCTTCGGCGATGAGTTGCAGGACCTCGCGCTCCCGGGAGGTCAGGGGATCGGAGGGCAATTCGGCCTTGCCAAGATAGGCCTGGACGACCGCCTCGGAGATCCCGGGGCTCAAATAGACCCCCCCTCGCATGACCTCGTTGATTGCTAGAACGAGGTCGGCGGTCGCCTGGGATTTCAAGACGTAGCCTCGGGCACCCGCCTGGAGCGCCTCAAGGACGTATTGGTCCGCCGTATGGACGGTTACCACTATGGTTTTTGTCCGGGGAGAGCAGCGGACGATTTCGCGGGTCGCCTCGAGGCCATTCAAAAGCGGCATGGCAAGGTCGACAATGGCGACATCGGGTTCAAAATGCTCGGCCAGCCGGGTGGCCTCACGGCCGTCTGCGGCCTCGCCGATCACCTGGAACCCGTGCTTTTCCAAGAGGGCCCGAAAACCCTCACGGACGATCTGATGGTCTTCTGCGATGAGGAGCCGGTACGACACGTCCGTCCAGCAAATGATGGGCTGCTCGAGTTCCCTGTGCAGCAGGCGCCTGAGATTCCCATGAAACACGTGGGCGTTGTCGACAAGCCGTATTTCGCGAACATTGGGGTGAACGCGTGTCACGGTATCACAGATCGCCTTTTGCGGGAAACCGAATTCTATTATCAGGCCGAAATGAGGGGTGAAGGAACACGGTGAGTCGCTAAAGGATCGGAACGCCTGGCACGGGTAAGAAGTTCCATCCGCGCCATCCCCCGCCTCACCCACGACACTGAGATCTTGTTCTCGATCAAGAAGACGCCTGAGATCGCGTCGTAGCTTTTGGTCGTCGTCGACAATCAGAATTGTAATACCCATTAGCTATTCCCCTGGAAACGTCATCATAGATTGTCCCTCTAGATTACTTAGATTGGGGCTGCGGGAAAATCGGGGAATCCCTAAAAAAGATGAGGGTAAATCCTTACACGTTCCCCTCGAGGCTCTCTCAGCTTTCAGAGCCGACGACGATAGACGTGATGGTGCGGGGTCGGCGGGGCGTCACCTATATGGAGGGGACCATGAATGAGAGGCGCGTTCCCTGCTGGGGGGCAGAGGTAATTTCCAGTTGACCACCGACCTCAGCCAGCCGCTCGTGAATGGCAAGCAATCCGATGCCCGACTCACCCCGGATCACGCGGATGGCGCGGACAGCAAACCCGATCCCGTCGTCTCGAACGATACAGGCGAGTTGCCGCGCCTGCTGCTCGAGCTTGATCCACACCCTGGTGGCCTGTGCGTGTTTGGCCACGTTGGTCAGCGCCTCCTGTACGCAGCGATAGAGCGTCGTTTCGACGGCCGGTGAGAGGCGTTCTGCGATTGATCCCTCCACGGTGATCTCGAGCCCGGTCCGTGCCGCGAAACCTTGAGCGAGGAAGTTGAGGGCGGGCTCGAGGCCGAGATCGTCAAGAACGGGTGATCGCAGTTCGTGGGAGAGCCGGCGCAGTTGCTCCTGAGCCTCGTCGAGCCGGCGACGGATCTCTTCGATATGCTCCTGGGCCGGCTGGGAAAACGTGGCGGCGAGCTCCTCGAGTTTGAGGTGCACAGCGGTGAGAATCTGGCCGGCGATATCGTGGAGGTCCCGGGCGATCCTTCTGGCTTCCATTTCTTTCGTCTGCAGCGTGCCCGCTGCGAGCGCCCGGAGCTGGTCCCGGTGGTCCGCGAGCTGTTCGTACAGCCGCGCATTTTCGATGGCGACGCCAATGATGCTGCCAATGGCACCCAAGATCTCCAATTCGAGGGAGGAATAGGCTTGCGGTGACTTTCGGCCCACGAGCACGACGCCTAAAACCTTGTCCTTCGAGAGCAGGGGAATCGTGGCGACTGATTGAAACCCTTCCGCCATCAGTCCATCCCGAATAACCGGGTTCCCAATGGCCGCAAGCCGCTGCGCGGCCACTTTCTTGAAGGTGATTGCGTCTCCAAGAAGCGGTGACTCGCCTGGCTGGATGCTCGGAAGCACCGCCGCGAATAATGGCGA
>Ga0302046_10002366_pt1 | contig 17562 bp, 14 predicted proteins | sample RVTome_11_FD_200261 | JGI IMG/M metagenome (GOLD analysis project Ga0302046, IMG submission 200261) | Soil microbial communities from uranium-contaminated site in the Upper Colorado River Basin, Wyoming, United States - RVT147D111 (version 2) ...
TCTGAGCACCGGCATGCTCTTCTTTATGATTGGCATCCTGTACGAGCAGCGCCATACCCGCCTGTTCAAGGAGTACGGCGGCATCTGGATTAAGGCGCCGGTTTTTGGCGTGTTCTTGCTGCTGGCGGTCTTCTCATCCGTGGGCTTGCCGGGCCTCAACGGCTTCGTGGGCGAGTTCATCATTTTGCTGGGGACTTTCAGCGTCAACTGGGTGGCGGCGGCTTTTGGGACCCTGGGGATTGTGCTGGCGGCCTGGTATCTGTTGACGGCCACCCGCCGGGTGCTGTTTGGTACCTTTAACCCTGCCAACAATGGCTTGCGCGATATGAACGGGCGGGAGATGATTATTGCGCTTTTATTGGTTGTGTTCTTTTTTGTCATTGGTCTATTTCCCAACCTCTTGTTCGATAAGATCAACCCGACTACGGCCCATCTGGCCGATCAAATCGGGGCGCCAACCCGGCTGGCCGACCGCTAAGGACATTGACATCGGTCTCTCATCGTATTTTCAGAGATTGGGGATTGGAGATTAGGGCACGTTAATCTCTAATCCCCAGTAATGGCTAAAGCATGATGGAGAAATTATGCCCATAGAAATTCCAACTTTAAACGTGATCGCCCTGGCTCCCGAACTGGCAGTCATCATCACGGCGGCCCTGGTGATGTTTTTTGATATGTTTATCGATGACAAGCGTCTGCTGGGCTACCTGAGCCTGCTCGGATTGGGCGTGGCGGCTGTGATCACGTTTGTGCTGTTCGGGACAGCGCCGGCTCCGGCGTTGCAAGACGTCTTGATCAGCGACGGCTATGCCCTGGTGTTCAACCTGGTGTTCATCACCACGGCGGCGCTGTCTGTCTTGATTGCCATCAGCTATCTCAACAACAAAGATCTTCAGCGTGGCGAGTACTATACGCTGCTGCTCTTCTCGACCAGTGGCATGATGTTTATGGCCGCTGCGACCGATCTGATCATCATCTTCCTGGGTCTGGAGATTATGTCGATTGGCCTCTATATTCTGGCGGCCTTCAACCGGCGGCAGTTGGGCTCCGGCGAGGCGGGCATGAAATATTTCGTCCTGGGCGCGTTTGCCTCGGCCTTTTTCCTGTACGGTGCGGCGCTACTGTATGGCGCGACCGGCTTCACGAATTTGCAGGCGATGGGTGATTGGTTTACGCCGGATCATGGCAATTTGGACGACCCCATCGCCCTGGTTGGGTTGGCCCTGCTGCTGATCGGCTTTGCCTTTAAGGTCGCGGCGGTGCCGTTCCAATGGTGGACGCCCGATGCCTACCACGGCGCCCCGACTTCGGTCACGGCCTTTATGTCGGTTGGGGCCAAAGCGGCCGGGTTTGCGGCGCTGGTCCGGGTGTTGATGGTTTCGTTTGATCAAGCCTACACCGTCGATTGGCAAATTGCCGTTGCGGTCCTGGCCGCCGTCACCATGACCGGCGGCAATGTGGCGGCGCTGGCTCAAAAAGATGTCAAACGCATGCTGGCCTACTCCAGCGTGGCCCATGCCGGCTATATCCTGGTCGGCGTCGCGGCGGCCACGATAACGGGGGTCAACAGCGTGCTGTTCTATTTGATGGCGTATGCCTTCATGAATATCGGCGCGTTTGCCGTGATCGCCGTGATCGAACGGCGCGATGCCATCGGCTCGACCCTGGCCGATTATGCCGGCCTGGCCACGCGCAAACCGCTGCTGGCTCTGGCGATGGCCCTCTTTATGTTGTCGCTGACCGGCATTCCGCCCTTTGTTGGCTTTTGGGGCAAATTGTATGTCTTCAGGGCGGCGGTGGAGGTCAATATGAGCTGGCTGGCCGTGGTGGGCGTGATCAACAGCGCGATCTCGGCGTTCTATTATCTGAGTGTCGTAGTCCAGATGTACATGCACTCACCCGCCGCGGCGGAGGCTGCGGCCGATGCCGCTCCCATCAACTTAAGCGGACCGATTACGGTCACACTGGCCGCCTCGGTCATCGTGACGATCCTGTTAGGTGTGTGGCCCACCCCGCTGGTCAATTTAACATCTTTAGGAATTTTTGGCTAGACCTATAGACGAAATACAGGGCTTTGTGCTATAATATCGAGACTGTGTATTTGAGTGGACATGAAACAATGACCAAACTGACCGCAGAACTGGATCGAGGCAATCATACCTGGACGTTGAAGCTGATTGGAAGCGTCGATTCAGGCACGGCTCAACATATGTGGTTTTATGATAGCAGCGCCTCGTTGTTGGCCGAATTGGTCCGAGCCAGGGCCAAGACCTTATTTATTGATCTACTTGCTGCTGAGGCGATCGACTCTCACGGCCTCCGACATCTGCTGAACGCTCAAAAAGAGTTTTCCAGAGCGAATGTCGAGATCGTTCTCCAGAAACCCAACCCCCACCTCAAACGTCTTTTCAGGATCATGCAATTTGATCGCGTCTTCGTTGTGGAGTCGGATGAATAGGGCTTTATCGGTAGTAACTCGACGAAGACTCGCCTCAGTCATCCCATTTAGTTACAAATCGGATATGCAGGTTGCATATCCTTAGTAAACGACGGCTGAAAATAAGAGGTTTCCCGTGTCGAATCAAACGCCTAAAAAATTAAAGCGATTAAGCCCGAGAGAAAATAACGACCGGGCGATTCGGATTCTCTGTGTCGAAGATGCGGAAGTCATTCGAGACACCATGTCACGATTATTGGAATTAAGCGGTTACCAGGTAAGCTACGCCAAGAATGGTAAAGAGGGCGTTGAGATGGTGCGCCGCTGGAAGCCGGATGTCATCCTGATGGATCTGCGGATGCCCATCATGGATGGTTACGGGGCCATCGGTGAAATCAAGCAAGACCCGGCGATTCGGCATATTCCGATTTTTGTCATCTCAGCCTGGAGCAGTAAGACCGATCAGAACAAGGCCAAAGTTGCCGGCGCGGACAAGTTTTTTGTGAAACCACCGGACTTGAACAAACTCATCGAAGCCATCAACCAGGCGCTGGGTCTGGCCCCGAAAGCATAGGGCAAGCCGGGTCGTACTCAGCTCTCTGAAAAATGAGTTACTGCATAGGTGTGCATTAACCCCTGAAGCTCGACGGATATCGTCGGGCTTTTGTTTTTGACACACCTATCAGGGCCTCTCCGAAATTTTAGGAGGAGCATCCTGAACAGGCCGAAACAACGTCCTCAGTACATCCTGAGCCTGACGAAGGGCTTGCTTGCTCCGATCAACCAAATCGAGTATGATAAAATATCTAACAGTTGATACATGTTTTTAGAGGAGTCGGCTATGCCCACCGGCGCTCAGATTGCCCAAGTTGCAACAACCGAAGAAAACAGCCTGCCACCTCTGGCCGGCGGCGCCCTGCGTATCCCTAGCGAAGGGGCCGTGGAAACGCTCAGCCTGGCCCTGGAATTGGAGGCGCGCGGGGTTGATATCGTTCATCTGGAGATCGGCCAGCCCGATTTTCCTACCCCGTCCCACGTGGTCGAAGCCGGCCTGGCGTCGATCCGCGCCGGCCGGACTCGCTATGGGCCGGCCAAAGGCACGCCGGAGTTACGGGCCGCCATCGCCGACCATATCGCCGAAACCCGCCACATTGGGGTTGACCCGGCGCACGTGCTGGTCGGACCCGGCGGGAAACCGATCATCTTCTTTACAATTCTGGCCCTGGTCGAGCCTGGCGAGGAAGTCATTGTGCCCGATCCCGGTTTCCCGACCTACGCCGGAACGGTTGAGTTCATCGGGGGGGTGCCGGTTTCGCTGCCGTTGCGGGCGGAGAATGATTTTCGGATCGATGTCGACCTGCTGCGCTCGCTGGTTACCGACCGAACGAAACTGCTGATTTTAAACTCCCCGGCCAATCCGACCGGCAGCGTCCTCAGCCAGGCTGAATTGGAAGCCATCGCCGACATCGCCCAGAGCCATAATCTATGGGTCTTGTCCGACGAAATCTACTGCCAACTCTACTATGGCGAGACTCCGCCGGTCAGTATCGCCAGCCTGCCGGGCATGGCCGAACGGACCGTGCTGCTGGATGGTTTCTCCAAAGCCTACTCGATGACCGGTTGGCGGTTGGGCTACGGTGTCTTTCCAAAGCCGCTGGTCGAGCCGATTACCAACCTGTTCATCAACGCTTTTACCTGCGTCTCCCTGTTTGTCCAGGATGCGGGCGTGGCCGCGCTGCAAGGCCCCCAGGAAGCCGTCGCGGCCATGCGGGCCGAATACCTGGCCCGGCGCGATCTGGTGGTCGAGGCCCTCGATGCCATCCCCGGATTCGCCTGCCCTGTCCCGGCCGGGGCGTTTTACGTCATGCCGGAGATCACCGGTCTGGGCGTGACCGACACCCGCGCTTTCGCCAAAATACTGCTGGAGGCCGGCGTGGCCGTGCTGCCCGGCGCCGATTTTGGCAGCCACGGCGAGGGTTACCTGCGTATCTCGTACGGGACCGCCCGTGAAAAACTGGTCGAAGGCTTGAACCGTATCCGGGCGGCCAGCGAGCGCTGGCAGCAGAATCAGACATAAATACGGGTCAAAATCAATGTTTGGTTAACGGCCCCGCTTGCAGTACAATATCAAAATATGGTCGCCCAAAGACGATAACCCTACTCCGATAACCGTCATATCTCCTTGCTTAAGGCCAAGCCATGAAGCCAAAAATCAGACCGATTGCTATCGGTGTTTTTCGACAGGCGGATAAGATCTTTGTCTTCGAAGGCTATGACTCGGTCAAGGATGAGGTCTTTTATCGCCCGGTCGGCGGGGGTGTCGAGTTTGGTGAGCACAGCCGGCAGGCCCTGGTGCGCGAGATGCAGGAGGAGTTTGCGGCGGATATCGCCAAGCTGCGCCACCTGGCGACCTTAGAAAACATCTTCACCAATGACGGCCAACCGGGGCACGAGATCGTCTTCATTTATGAGGCTGAGTTTGTCGACCGGGCTATGGTTGAACAAGCTGTGATTATGGGCCAAGAAGATGATGGCTCTCTCTTTCGGGCTGTTTGGAAGCCGTTGACAGATTTTCACAACGACGGACCACCACTTTATCCCGATGGCCTGTTGGAACTGCTGACAATGGAAGAGTCTCAGCAGCCATAAGGAGACCAATAAATGACCGCTTCGAAACGTGGGAAACGCCAGCAACGCCGGCGATTGGAAAACCTGGAACCCAAGTTGGACGAATATCAAACGCCGGATACCCCCTGGCGCACCTCGAGGTTACCCAGGAAAGAGGAAGAACGGCGGGATCTGATCGAGCGCTTGATCCAGGAGGCGATGGCCGAGGGCGCCTTCGACGATTTGCCGGGCAAGGGCAAACCGCTGATCTTTGACACCAATCCCTACCTGGAGCCGGGCCAGGAACTTGCTTTTGGGCTGCTCAAACGCAACGGCTATGCGCCGGAGTGGATCGAACGGGACAAAGTCATTCGCCGAGAGTTGGACGCCGCGCGCGCCACTTTACGGCGGGCCTGGCAGGCGTGGATTGATGAAGCAGCCTGGCAGGTGGCCGTGACTCGCTTTGAGGAACGGCTCACCAAGTTAAATCGCCAGATCGATAATTTCAACCTGGTCGTTCCTGTCGTCTCGTGCCAGCGCAGTCGTCTCCGGCTGGCGGATGAGATTCAACGGGCGCAGCAGGAAGAGCCGGAAGAAGACCATCGAAACGAATAGACAGTTAGGGCAAGTTGGAGTAAAATCCGCAAGCCCTAATCAATGGGGGAGTTCATGATGGCCCAGGCGCAGTATCTTATTTGATCGAGGAGGATCATGGCACGAGAACGAACACCAACCGGACGCCCGGAGCGGCCCAGTCGGGAAGATCGACGTGTGAGCCGGTCTCAATCACCCTTGCTAAAATTCCCCTTTCGGCGGCTGCAAAATCGATTTGCGCCGTTGGAAATTGTTTCGCCGGAACAGATCGAGCAGTTACATGAAGCCTCCATGCAGATTCTGGAGACGATTGGGCTGGACTTTCTCGACGCTGAGGCGCTCGATTTGTGGCAGCAGGCCGGAGCCAAAGTCGATCATGCCCGGCAGCACGTCTGGCTGGATCGCGGTCTGGTGCTGGAGTTGGTCTCAAAAGCGCCCACCTCGTTTACCTGGCGCGCCCGCAATCCCGAACGCAATGTGTTCATCGGTGGTGATGATATCGCCTTTGTGCCGCACGGGGGCATTGTCTTTGCCGCCAACCTCGATATCGGCCGCCGGCCCGGCACGCTGGACGATTATCACAAGCTCCAAAAACTGGCCCAAATTTGCAACGTGCTCCACTTTGCCGGCGAGCAGTTGGTTGTACCGCACGATGTCGATGTCTCGTTCCGGCATCTGCGGCGGCTGTATTCCGCGCTGACTCTGACGGACAAAGCCGTGATGGAAGCCGCCCATGGCCGGATCATTCCCGGCGACGCCCTGGCCATGGTCCGGCTGGTCTATGGTCAAGAATTGGCCGGCGATCCTGTTATCGGCGGCGTTATCAATGTCAACAGCCCCTTGCGTTACGACGACCGGATGCTGGGTGGTATGATCACCTATGCCCGGGCCGGGCAGGTCAACATCATCACGCCCTTTATTCTGGCCGGTGCGATGAGTCCGATTACGATTGCCTCGGCCCTGGCCCAACAGAACGCCGAGGCCCTGGCCGGTATCGCCTTGACCCAGTTGGTTCGTCCCGGCGCGCCCGTGATCTATGGCGGCTTTACCACGAATATCGACATGAAGAGCGGCAGCCCGGCCTTTGGCACGCCGGAAGGGGCCTGGGCCATGGCCATCGGGGCCCAGTTGGCGCGGCGTTACCAACTGCCCTATCGGGGCAGCGGCAGCCTGAACACGTCAAAAGCACCCGATGCCCAGGCGGCGTATGAAACGCAGTGGACCATCTGGCCGGCGATCCTGGCCCATACCAATTTTGTCATGCACGCCGTGGGCTGGCTGGAAGGCGGTCTGACCGTCTCGTTCGAAAAGTTCATCATCGATGCCGAATGCCTGGCCATGTTCTATCATTTCCTGGACGGGTTTGAGATCAACGAAGAAACACTGGCCCTGGATATGATCGCCGAAGTGGGGCCGGGCGGCCATCACTTTGGCACGCCCCATACCCAGGCTCGTTTCAGTACCGAGCACTATCAACCCTTCCTCAGCGACCGGCTCAACTATGACACCTGGTTCGAGGCCGGTCAGTTCGATACGGCCCGGCGGGCTAATCGTATCTGGAAGGAACTGCTGTCCCAGTATGAAGCGCCCCCGCTCGATCCCGCTCTTAAAGACGCCCTGCACGATTTTGTCCAGCGCCGTGAGAGCGAGTTGGAGGGTGTCGAGTTGTACGGGTAGGCGGCTATACTGCCAAGGGGCCTAAAGTAACATTTTATGGGACACGGATGAACACGGATTTTGCCGCTTCGCTAACGATTTTTATCTATATTTATATCCAATTTGGACTTCATTTGAGCAAGTTATTTAATTCTCAATCCTAAGTATAGAAATAAGTGTCAGGTGTCAGGTAAGATTTCATACTCGGTGTCGTCGCGGTAGGGACTGTCCGACCCCTCTTAAATAGAATTTGTAGGACAAACTTAAGTTGGTCCTACACACATCTTCCTTATTTAGCTGTAAGCAAATGAAGAGCAGGTAACTCCCCTGCTTTCGGGTCGAGCGGGGGATTGTTTTTGTAATCGGCAATTCACTTGAAATGGTAAGCTTATGACGGCAACAACTGCTACGGAATTTTCCGTAACCAAATCTTGGCACCCGGATCGGCGGAGTCCCGTGCGTTGGCTTTTGTCGCATGCCTCGCGCCACAAGCTGGTGATCTTGAGTATCGTGGTCGGCGCTCTGGGGAATGCGATTGGCAATGGTCTTATCCCGCTCTATGTGGGGCAAGGGTTCGATGCCATTCTCGACAATGGTGATGTCCGAGCCCTGGGCGTGATTTGTTTGTGGTTGATGGGCAGCCAGCTCATTCGGGGCGTTTTTATGATGGGCCGCAACTTCGGCAGCGAGATCATCGGCCAGCGGGTCGAACGTGACATCCGCGCTGAACTTTACGTGAACCTGATTGGCAAAAGTATGTCGTTTCACGACAGCCAGGCGACCGGCGACCTCATGGCGCGGGCCACCAACGACGTGCGCGAGATCAACTTCCTGTTCAATCCGGGAGTCAATCTGGTCATCGGCTCCGCCACATTTCTGATCGCGCCTTTTATTTTGGTGCCGTCGCTTCATCCGCACTTGTTGCTGGTGCCGGCCCTATATATCATCATCTATGTTTTTCTCTTGCGTGACTATCTCATCGAGCTGCGCCCGACCACCGAAGCGGTGCGGCGAGACTTCGGCCTGCTCAACGCCACCCTGGCCGAGGCCATCGATGGGATCGAAACGGTCAAAGGGGCGGCTCAGGAAGCGAAAGAGATCTCGCGTTTTGACCGGGCCTTGGGGAATTGGCGTGCTGCTTATGTCTGGCAAGGGGATGTCGAGGCCAAGTTTTTGCCGTTGCTGTTGTTCGGGTTGCTGCAAGCAGCGGGTCTGCTGCACAGCCTCATTTTGTTCCAGCAGGGCCAGCTTGGAGCCGGGGATGTAGTGGCCTATAACGGCATGCTCTTGATGTTTCAATTTCCAACGTTCATGGCCCAGTTTGCTTACTCGCACGTCTCGGTCGGTCTGTCCAGCGCGCGCCGGGTGCTGCACGTGATCAATACCGAAACCGAGCTCGATCAAAATGTAGGCGGCGATGAGCGGGCCATGGATGGCAGCATCCGGTTCGAGCAGGTTACATTTGGTTACAACGGTACCAGCCCCGCACTGGATAAGGTGAGCTTTGAGATCGAGCCCGGTCAGACCGTGGCTATCGTTGGCCAGACCGGCGTCGGGAAGAGCACCATCGCCAAGCTGATCAACCGCACCTATGACGTTGACGATGGTCAAATCATCATCGGCGGGGTCGATGTCCGCGATTGGAATCTGGAGGCGCTGCGCCGGCAAATCTCGATTATCGAGCAGGATATTTATCTCTTCTCACGGACGATTGCCGGGAATATCGCCTTTGGCTGCCCTGAGGCGACCCGAGCCGAGATCGAAGCGGCGGCCAAGGCGGCTCAAGCCCACGACTTTATCTTGAATTTCAAGGATGGGTATGACACCGTCATCGGCGAGCGCGGCGTCACCCTCTCGGGGGGGCAGCGCCAGCGGCTGGCTCTGGCTCGGGCCTTTTTGACGAATCCACGCATCCTGATTTTAGATGACGCGACGAGTGCTATCGACAGCGCCACCGAAGATCGGATTCAGCAGGCCATCGAACGCGCTGCCCGTGGTCGCACCACCCTGCTGATCACTCATCGCCTGTCGCAAATTCGCCGGGCGGATTTGATCATCGTCCTACGCCAGGGCCGGGTGGCGATGATCGGCACCCACGACACCCTGCTGGCCGAGTCACAGGCATATCGAAATATCTTCGCCCGCTACGGTTAAATCAATTAGCAATTAACAATTTGCAATGAGCAAAGGGGGATGGTGTTAGGTAGAGAGGCGGTGTCGATAAATGAATGATGGGCCGAAACGGACTAATTATGTTCAGGTTAGCAACCTTTTGTTAATTGTTCATTCCTAATTACTAATTGAGGTAACTATGGGATTGTTTACCGGATTGGACACCGAAGCTTATGACCGCAGCTATAGTGATGTTGAGCTGCTGCAACGCATTGGGAGCTATTTCGGTGCGCACCGGCGGCAGGTGCTGAGCACGGTTGTGTTTGTGACGCTGGTCTCATTATCGGCCGCAGGCCAGACATTCATCGTTTCGCGCGGGGTGGGCGCATTGGAGAGCCGGCCGGCCACCGGCTTGATTGTAGTGCTGGTGACGGTCATGACGATTTCGGGCATCGGCGTCTGGGGAGCCAACTGGATACGCCGCCGGCTGCAGATGCGCGTGATTGCGGATGTGGTCTCGGCGCTGCGGCGGGATGCGTTTACGGCCTCGATCAATCACGATATGGCCTTTTTTGACGAGTTCGAATCGGGTCGCATCATCAGCCGGATCACGTCGGACACCCAGGAGTTTGCCCAGGTGGTCCAATTGGTGACCGAGATCGCCAGCCAGGTTGTCCTGGTCTTGATCCTGTTGGTGGTCCTGGTTTGGATCTCCTGGCAGCTAACCCTGGCCTTGCTGGCGATTATGCCCTTTGTGATCGTCTTGACCCTGGTCTTTCGCAAACTGGCTCGATTTGTGACTCGCAAAGGGTTTCGGGTGTTGGCCAGGGTCAACGCCGCCATTCAAGAGGCGGTAACCGGCATCAGCATCGCCAAGAATTTTCGACAGGAAGCGGCCATTTACCAGGCGTTTGCTGTGGTCAACGAGCAGTCCTACCAGGTGAATCTGCGCCGGGGGTTTGTGTTGTCTAATATTTTTCCCATCCTGGTCGTCATGTCCAGCTTTGGCACAGCCGCCGTCCTGTATTGGGGCGGCATTTCTGCGAATCTGGGGCTGGTGTCCCTGGGGGCGTGGTACCTGTTCATGCTGAGTGTTGATCGCTTCTGGTTTCCGGTGATCAACCTGTCGGTCTTTTGGAGCCAGTTTCAGGCCGGCTTATCTGCTGCCGAGCGGATCTTTGCCCTGATCGACGCCCAGCCGTTGGTGCAGCAAACCGGTCAGCGTCCGGTGACCGGACTTGACGGCGAGATTGTCTTCGATCACGTCGATTTTCGCTACGGCGAACAAGAGCAGGTCTTGCAAGATTTTTCGCTGCGCATTGCGCCGGGTGAGAGTATTGCCCTGGTAGGCCATACCGGGGCCGGCAAGAGCAGCCTGGTCAAATTGATCACCCGCTTCTATGAGTTTCAAGGGGGCCAGATCTGCATCGACGGCCAGGACATTCGCACCCTTGATCTGACCGGCTACCGCCGCCGATTGGGCCTGGTCTCCCAGGCGCCATTTCTCTTCTCCGGCAGCGTCGCCGACAACATCCGCTATGCCCGGCCCGACCTGGCCGACGTGGGCATCGAGGCCATCGCTCACCGCATTGGCCGGGGGGAATGGTTGGAGACGCTGCCCGAGGGTCTGCAAACCGACGTGGGCGAGCGCGGCTCCCGCCTGTCGATGGGGCAGCGGCAGTTGGTGGCCCTGACCCGCGTCCTGGCTCAGGAGCCGGCCATTTTCATTTTGGATGAAGCCACTGCCAGCATCGACCCCTTCACCGAGGCCCAGATTCAAGAGGCCATGGACCTCATCCTCAAACGCAGCACCTCGATCCTGATTGCCCACCGGCTGTCAACTGTGCGCTCCGTAGACCGCATTCTGGTTTTGCAACAGGGCCACATCATCGAACAAGGCCACCATGATGCGCTTATGGCCCAGGGCGGGCACTACGCCGAGCTGTATGACACCTATTTTCGGCACCAGTCGCCTGATTTCAGACCTTCCATATCGCTGGATTAGACAGTTCCCTTCCTGAAGAATACTCACTTGGTTGAGCGCAGGAGCAGATTCACTCAAAACTCATATCCCCGTCCCACCCAATAGTGCCAATCCTCAACGGCCTCTCGCGTTTGCTCGTCATCGGCGTGGATGACTGCCAGTTGAGAGAGCGGCACGCCCAGCCCATCTTCTCGATCCCAGCGGATCATCACAAACATCTCGTGTTGGCACTCGTTTTCGGAGGCCATGCCTAATACTTCCACTTCGTCACCCACCCGCAGGGGCGAAATGGCGCGTTTGGCGATACAACGGGTCAAGAAGGGAAATTGTAGGACATCGTTCAGGTAATAGCACCAGCTCATGGCCTGTTCTTCGGGACCGTAGGCGTCAACCACAATTTCCATATGAATCCGCTCTTCGCGGACTTCGTCTTTTTCTATTCTTGTCATAGAAACACCTTTTTACTATAGCTATAAAGCCACCATCACTCCCCTACCGTGATTGCTCCAATACATAAATCCGGCGCTGCGGTGGCAGGGTCTCCTGAGTCAGCTCCAACTCGGTATCGCCAACCCAGGTCACCTGATCTCTGGGCTGGCGGTCGGTGAAGTCGGTGACCGGCAGGATGTTGAGCACTCCGCGCGGGTGGTAGTAGTGCATTGGAATCACGATTCGAGGCCCGATGATGTTAATGGCCTGGTCCAGGTCGTCGAGCATGATGGTGGGCTGCCCACCGGTCAGGACGAGCATGACATCGACCTGGCCTTCAAGCATGCCCAACTGCCACTCGCCAAAGGGGTTGCCGATGTCGCCCAGGTGCAGGAAGCGGATGCCTTCGAGGGAAAACGTATACATGGCGTTGTCGCGAGCGGCGCGGCCATAGTCGTAGGTCTGGCTTTCCGCGGATGGAATAGCCCGGATGTGGAGGCCCTTGACCGTGGCGCCGGCCGGTGGCACATCGACGGCATCGACAATGACCGGGTCGCCCAGGATGTGACTGGCGTTGCAGTGAAAGTCATCGTCATCGGAGCTTCGAATAACGATATCGGCCGGCTCGTTGATTGGCTCAAAGTTGGATCCTTCCGGCCCCGGGGTATACGGATCGGTGACGATAGCCAGGCCATCCCCTTCAAGTCGAAAACTGGCGTGTGCATAGAATTTTATCTTCATCGGGTGGTCTCCCTCGCAAATAAAGTTTGTAAGCAATAGAAATTAAATAAGTTGCCCCACAATCTCGTTCCCAAACTCAGTTTGGGAACGAGATTGTGGAAGTTATTTAATCCACGATCCTAAGCAAGCAGTGGAGCCAAAATTCTGTGAGAACTCCGGGCCGGTGAGCATTATAGCATGGGCATTCGTTACAGACAATGCTTCGTATGTCGAGAATCGACAAAAATGGTCGATGTTGGCCCTATAAACAGCGATCAAGAATTGACACCCGGTCCAGGCCGTAGTACAATGTTGGTAACAATATGGGAACACTGTTGCGTAATACGCAACAGTCCTTCGCTTGAAATTAGCGGCCGCCTGGAGAGAGTCAGCGTTGTCTCAACCTAATCAAACCTCAGACTCTGGTATTCAATCCGTCCAACGGGCGGCGGCAATTTTGCGCAGCTTTACCAGGACCGACTCCGAGTTGGGAGTCACCACGCTGAGTGAACAGCTTTGTCTGCATAAGAGCACCGTCTCTCGCCTGCTCGCCACGCTCGAGCAGGAAGGCTTTGTCGAAAAAAATCCGGACACCGGTAAATATCATTTGGGGCTGGGTTTAGTCACTCTGGCCGGGATTGTCCTCGAACACATCGATCTGCGGCAGGTCGCTCAACCTCACTTAACCACCCTGGTGGATCAGACCCAGGAGACCGTCAACCTCGTTGTCTTAAGCGGCGCCGAGTGTATGAATATCGAAGGGGCGGACAGTCCCAGGCCGGTCCAGTATGTGGGCCGGATTGGCCGGCGTACGCCGCTCCATTGTACGGCGGCCGGTAAGGTGCTGCTGGCCCATTTGAACCCGGAGGCGCGCCAACCTATCCTATCGGGTCCATTGGCCCGTTTCACCGAAAAAACGATCATAGACGGCAGTCTCCTGGAACAGCATCTGGCCGGTATCTGCCAGCGGGGGTACGCCATTGCTCATGAAGAACATCAGGAAGGCGTCAGCGCCGTTGCCGCGCCCATCTATGACCACCGGGGGAAGGTCACGGCGGCGGTCACGGTGTCTGGCCCTACCTACCGGCTCGAACCGGATCAAATTGAAACCTGTGTCGAGCCGGTACTCGCCACTGCTCGAAATATCTCAACCCAGGTTGGTTATAATGACGCATGAGACGTAGTGCTCATCGACGCCAACAGCGACGCCCCGATCAAGCAACCTATCCCTGGGCCGATCAACCGTTTCGCTTGTTGCAAAATCCGATGAACCCGGTCGAAATTTTATCGACCGAACAAATCGAGCGTATTCATCAGGTTTCGCTGCGAATTCTGGCCGAGACCGGCATCGAATTTCTGGATGATGAAGCGCTTGAGCTATGGCAAGGCGCGGGCGCTCAAGTCGATGGAGCGACCCGGCGAGTGCGCCTCGCCCCCGATCTTGTCATGGGATTGGTGGCCCAGGCCCCGGCTCGATTTATAATGCGGGCTCGAAACCCGGCGCGCAATTTACAGCTTGGTGGCAACCATATTACCTTTGCCCCGGGAGCGGGTTGTCCCTTTGTCTCGGATCTCGAGCGAGGCCGCCGGCCGGGCAACCTGGCCGCATTTCAAGAATCGGTGAAGCTGGTCCAGCAGTGCCCGCCGCTCCACATGGTGGGGGGCGTTATGGTCGAGCCGCAGGATTTGCCGGCGCCGGTGCGCCACCTGGAGCAGCTTTACAGCCAGTTCGTGTTCAGCGACAAGGCGGTTATTACGCCCTCGCGGGGGCGGCAGGTCGCGACCGACTGCCTCAACATGGCGGCGCTGGTCTTCGGTGGGCTGGAGGAAATTCAGCAGCCGCCGGTACAGATGGCGATCCTCAACGCTAACAGCCCGCTGCGGTATGATGAACAAATGGTGGGGGCGCTGATTGTTTATGCCCGGCACGGCCAGCCGGTCACGGTGACGCCCTTCATCCTGGCCGGCGCAATGAGCCCGATCACCATGGCCGCGGCCATCGCCCAGCAAAACGCCGAAGCCCTGGCCGGCATCGCCTTGACGCAGGTGGTCCGGCCCGGAACGCCGGTGTTGTACGGTGGCTTTACGACCAATGTCGATATGCGCAGCGGCAGCCCGGCGTTTGGTGGTCCGGAGGGGGCCCTGGCTATGCTGGCCGGGGCTCAGTTGGCCCGTTATTACGGCGTGCCCTATCGCGGCAGCGGCAGCCTGAACAACTCAAAGCTGCCCGATGCTCAGGCCAGCTACGAAACGCAGATGACGCTCTGGCCGGCGGTGATGGCTCATGCTAACGTGATCCACCACAGCGCCGGCTGGCTGGAAGCCGGGTTGGTCTTCTCCTATGAAAAGTTCATCCTGGACGTGGAAGGGCTGGCCATGATGGCTCGGGTGCTCGACGGCATCGAGGTCAACGATGAAACTCTGGCCCTGGCTGACATCGCCCGGGTCGGACCGGGCGGGCACCACCTGGATACGCCCCAGACATTGGCCCGCTTTCGAACCGAGTTCTACCTGCCGCTGGTGAGCGACCGGCAGAACTATGACGCCTGGCTCGAACAGGGCGGGCTCGATGCCGGCCAGCGGGCCTTGCATCTCTGGCAAGAATTGCTGCAAACCTATGAGCCGCCGCCGCTCGATCCGGCGATCAAAGAGGCGTTGCGTGATTATGTAGATCGCCGCAAACAAGGCTTAAAAACATAGTCTGAAGTAGACAGTCAGGCATAATAAGTAACCAATCCTCCTTATGCCTGACTCCCTACTTTTTTCTTCAAAATAACCAATCACCAATAACGAATACCTGGGAGGTCTTACTATGAGCAGCATTCCTGAATCTGTGCAATACGTCATCATCGGGGCCGGGATTCACGGCCTGAGTACAGCCTGGCATCTGGCGATGGAGCTGGAGGCCCGAGGGCGAGGCAGTGGTAAAGACATCGTCATCCTGGAAAAGTCGTATGCGGGTGCGGGCGCGTCGGGTATTGCTTGTGGCTGTGTCCGGAATTTCTATATGACCGAGCCGCTGCATGCTATTCTGCGCCACAGCGTCGACGTGTGGATGGTTGACCCGGTCGCCTTTGGCTTCCAACAGGTGGGCTACATCTCCGTGGGCGAGGAGAACCAGATTGGCGATTATGAGCGCATTCACAAGAGCCAGAACTCGGTCGATTATTACTCCGATATGTATGTGGGCGCAGAGGCCCGCACGTTTCTCAAGAATATCTGGCCCGATTTCAACACCCACAATGTCGATGTGGCCATCTTTGAACGGGTCAGCGGCTATGCCGGGACGCGTCAGGTCATGAAAGGCCTCGCTCAAAAATGTGCGGAGCATGGCGTGCGCCTGGTATCCGGCGTCGAGGTCACGGGGTATGATCTGCAAGGCGGCCAGGTCAAGGCCGTTCATACCAACCAGGGCAGCGTCAAATGTGACCTGGTCGTCTGGGGCCTGGGCGCCTGGGTTCCCAAACACTGGCACATGCTCGACCAGCCCATGACGCTCGACTGCCATTATCCCGATGGCGCCGTTGTCAAAGATAAAGATATGTGGACCTATTGGCGGCTGCTCGAAGGCGAAGTATATTACGATCAGCCGTACCTCACGGCCGATGGCCTCAATCCGCCGGTGCTGCACGTCGAGCTCATGAATACGCCGGTCTATGAGGAAGAAACCGGCAAGGAGTTGGCCGATCATACCTACGTCTACTACAAAAACGGCAATGAACGGATGGACCGGCCCGGCCTGCAAGGCGGCACGATCCCGATCAAGATTGGTCCCGAAGCGGTGACCGACCCCTATGGTCACGACAATGACGAGTATCAAGCCGAACCGGAGTTCGCCGATTATATGTGCGCGGCGATGGCTCAGACGATGTCTCGTTTCAAAGGCTGCCGGCCTAATTTTCGCGAACGGCGTAACGGCGGCATCGGGGCCTTTACTCCCGATAATATTCCCATCTTCGATTGGGTCGCCCCTAATGTCTTTATGATCGCCGATAGCAATCACGGCTTCAAAATGACGGGCGTCGGCAAGCTGGTCGCCAGGCTGCTCATGGGTGAGGCTCCATCTGAACTCAAGCCCTTTGCCTTTAGTCGGTTTGCCGAGGGTAAGACCTTTGGGGCGTCAAACAGCCACTCGCCCTGGGTGTAGCCGGTTTGTCAATAAAAGGGAGTGCAAGGCTGGTATTGCCACAGATCCAGGTTTGCACTCCACTGAAAATACCCCCCCTCAATCCCCCGATTCGGGGAGGGTTGGGGAGGGGTAAGAAATTTTCATTCTCGTTGCTGTGCCGTAGGAACCGTTCGACTCCTTTGAAAATAGATGTCAGGTTTGCGTTTCTAACGTTCTCCCTGGAACGACTTACGAACTTCAATCCTGTTTCGTCTTTAGCCGCGATTTGTGTCTGAAGGATTCAAATTTCACCTGTCTCAACCTGGGGAGGAGAGCATGTCACTATCTGAGCGATTCATTTGCCTGAGTAAATCCGAAATCGTACCCGGTCGGCCGTTTACCGATCCTGAAAGAAATGCGGACGATTTGGCGACCCTCGAATATATCGCCAAACGATTACGCTATGTTTTGAGCCAGGCCGAAGCAATCCGTCTTTATCCCAGCCCGCTCCTCTTATACTTACCGGAGCCGGGCGGCCTCCGTTTGCGGATCACCATAACCAATCCTGATGAACTGCGCCAATCGACGGATCTGACTGTGGTTGGCTTTTGCGGTCAGAAGCGGCCCGATGTCGACCGGTCACAGCTCGACGGGGTCGATTTGGAATTGGTCAGCGAATTCCTCGAGCATCCCCATTTGTTGAGTTATAACTCACTCGAATTGAAAGAAGGCAACTGGTGCAACCTGGTCTTGTTTAGCCACCCCCAGGGCATTATGCACTGGGCCCACAGCATCAAACACGCGCACGCTGCCAGCCAGTTAGCCCCCCAGTATTACCTGGCCATTCGCCTTCACAATGGGCTGCTGCCGGGCGGGCTGATGTCCGATAACAACCTGACCTTGACCAGCACCAAA
>Ga0302046_10002369_pt1 | contig 17553 bp, 10 predicted proteins | sample RVTome_11_FD_200261 | JGI IMG/M metagenome (GOLD analysis project Ga0302046, IMG submission 200261) | Soil microbial communities from uranium-contaminated site in the Upper Colorado River Basin, Wyoming, United States - RVT147D111 (version 2) ...
GCGGAGAAAGCGGGCCCGCCGGAGTGGTCGACGCTTACGGACGACGTGTTCGCCGAGCCGACGCCCCACCTCGAGTGGGAGCGCCAGGACCTCGGGGAGTTCCTGAAGTGGCGCGCGGAGCGCGCCGGGTGACGGTCACAAGAGGAGAGGGGGGAACGGGCGATGCCGACGATGACGATCCTGCAGGCCGTGAACGACGCGCTCCGGACGGAGATGCGGTTGAACGACAAGATCGTGGTCCTGGGCGAGGACGTGGGCAAGCTCGGCGGCGTCTTCCGCGCGACGGACGGACTCCAGAAGGAGTTCGGGGAGGACCGCGTGATCGACACCCCGCTTTCGGAGACCGGGATCATCGGGACATCCATCGGGATGGCGCTCTACGGGCTCCACCCCGTCCCGGAGATCCAGTTCATGGACTTCATCTACTCGGCGTTCGACCAGATCGTGAGCGAGCTTACGAAGTTCCGCTACCGGTCGGGCGGCCAGTACAGCGCCCCCGTGACGATCCGGACGCCCTACGGCGGGGGGATCAAGGGGGGCCACTACCACTCGCAGTCGGCGGAGGCGTACTTCTGCCACACGCCGGGGATCAAGGTGGTCATCCCGTCGACGCCGCACGACACGAAGGGCCTCCTGATCGCGTCAATGCGAGAGGAAGACCCCGTCCTCTTCATGGAGCCCAAGCGCATCTACCGGTCGGCGAAGGGAGAGGTCGCGGAGGGCGCGTACACCGTCCCGATCGGGAAGGCCGCCGTGCCGCGCGAGGGCACGGACGTCTCGGTGTTCGCCTACGGCGCGATGATCCCCGTGTGCCTGGAGGCCGCGCGGCACGCGGAGGGGAAGGGGACATCCGTGGAGGTCGTGGACCTCCGCTCGCTCGTGCCACTGGACATCGGCGCGGTGCTCGCGTCCGTGGAGAAGACGGGCCGGGCGGTGGTCGTCTACGAGGCGCCGCGCACGTGCGGCTACGGGGCCGAGATCAGCGCGCTCATCGCCGAGCACGCGATGCTCCACATGAAGTCGCCGGTCATGCGGGTCACGGGCTTCGACACGCCCTTCCCCTACGCGCTGGAGGACCTCTACCTGCCGAACCCCGACCGCGTGTACCGCGCGATCGCAAAGGTCATGGAGTACTAGGGCGAGGGGGCGCACGCGCATGCCGTTCGACTTCAAGCTGCCGGACATCGGCGAGGGTGTCCACGAGGCGGAGATCCTCAAGTGGCTCGTCGAGGAGGGCGACGCGGTCAAGGAGGACCAGCCGCTCGTCGAGGTGATGACGGACAAGGTGAACGCGGCGATCCCCTCCCCGCGCGCGGGGGTCGTCCTGAAGCGCAATGGCAAGGAGGGGGACACGATCGAGGTCGGGTCGGTGCTCGTGGTGCTCGGCGAGCCGGGCGAGGCGGGGGCCCCCGCGAGGGCGGCCCCGAAGGGCGCCGCGAGGGCCGCGCCAAGGGCGGAGCCCGCGGCCCCGGCCCCTCCCCCCGCGCGGGCGCCCCCGGCCGACGCGCCGCGGGCGGCCGCCAAGCGCGCGAGGGGCGAGACGCTCGCGGCCCCGTTCGTCCGGCAGCTGGCGAGGAAGCTCGGCGTGGAGATCGAAGCGGTCCCCGGCTCGGGGGCCGGCGGCCGCGTCACGGAGGAGGACGTGCGCGCGTTCTCGGCGAGCGCGACCGTGGTGCCCACGGCGGCCGCCGCGCCGCCGGTCGGCCCCGCCGCGGCCCCCGCGAAGCGGCCGCCCCAACGCGCGACGGCGATCGCCCCGGGGGAGCGCGAGGAGCGCGTGGCGCTGCGCGGGATGCGCAAGCGCATCGCGGAGCACATGGCGCAGGCACGGCAGCACGCGGCCCACTTCACGTATGTGGAGGAGGCCGACATGAGCGAGATCGTGGGCCTGCGCGACCGCGCGCGGAAGGTCGCGGAGGCCAGGGGGGTCAAGCTGACGTTCCTCCCCTTCATCATCAAGGCGGTCACCCACGCGCTGAAGGACCACCCCTACCTGAACGCGAGCCTCGACGAGGCGAAGGAGGAGATCGTCCTCAAGCGGTACTACAACATCGGCATCGCGACGGCGACCGACCAGGGGCTGATCGTCCCGGTGATCAAGGACGCCGACACGAAGTCGATCCTCGAGTTGGCCCGCGAGGTCGAGGCGCTGGCCGAGAAGTCGCGGCTGAACAAGCTCACGGTGGGCGACGTGCAGGGCTCGACCTTCACGGTCACGAGCGTGGGGAAGCTGGGGGGCATCATCTCGACGCCCATCGTCAACTACCCCGAGGTGGCGATCCTCGGCGTGAACAAGATCGAGAAGCGGGCGGTCGTGCGCGACGAGCGCGTCGTCGTGAAGGACATGATGAACCTCTCGCTGTCGCTCGACCACCGCGTGGTCGACGGGTACGTGGGGGCGGTGTTCCTCGCGGACGTGATCAAGTACCTGGAAGACCCGAACCACTTCCTCTTGTAGGGGGAGCGCGCTCGCGGACGCCGGCTCAGGGGAGCAGTTCGCGTCCGGGCTGGAGGGCGGTGCCATGGCGGAGTACGACGCGGTCGTGGTCGGGGCCGGCCCCGGCGGCTACGTGGCCGCCATCCGGCTGGCTCAGCTCAAGAAGAAGGTCGCGGTCGTCGAGCGCGACCGGGTGGGCGGCGTCTGCCTGAACTACGGGTGCATCCCCTCGAAGGCGCTGATCCACGCGGCGCACACGTTCGAGGCGGCAGGCGGGTCCGCCCAGATGGGGATCGACGCCACCCCGAAGCTCGACGCGGCGCGGCTGCAGGCGTGGAAGGAGGGAGTCGTAAGGAAACTCACGGGCGGCGTGGCGCAGCTGCTGAAGGGCAACGGGGCCGAGGTCGTGGCGGGGGAGGCCACGGTCGCGTCGCCGACGCTGGTCCGCGTGAAGGGCCGCGACGGGACGCGCGACCTCGCGACGAAGGCGGTGGTCGTGGCCACGGGCGGCCGCGCGGTCGAGCTGCCGTTCGCGCGGTTCGACGGCGAGGTCGTCCTCTCGTCCAAGGAGGCGCTCGAGCTGGCGCAGATCCCCGGGTCGGTGGCCGTCATCGGGGGAGGCATCATCGGGCTCGAGATCACGTCGTTCCTCGCGCGGTTCGGCACGCACGTCACGGTCATCGAGATGCTCGAGGAGGTGCTGCCGGGGGTCGACACGGACTGCGTGCGCGTGGTGAAGAAGGCGCTGCGCGGCCACGGCGTCGAGTTCTTTACGGGGGCGAAGGCGAAGTCCGTCGAGCGTCGGGGGGGCGGCGCAAGGGTGGAGTTCGGCACGAAGGAAGGGGAGGCCAAGTCCATCGACGTGGACCGGGTGCTCGTGTCGGTCGGCGTGCGCCCGAATGTCGAGGGGTTCGGGCTCGAGGAGCTCGGCGTGAAGCGCGCGGAGAGGGGCGGGTGGGTCCTCGTCAACGAGCGGCAGGAGACGAGCGTCCCGGGGGTCTTCGCGGTCGGCGACTGCACGGGCCCCCCGTACCTCGCGCACCGCGCCTCGAAGCAGGGGATCGTGGCGGCCGAGGTGATCGCGGGGGAGCCGGCGGCCGCCGACTGGCGGGCGATGCCGGGCGCCATCTTCACGGACCCGGAGATCGCGACGGTGGGGCTCACGGCGGAGCAGGCGAGAGCCGAGGGCCGCGACATCGTCGAGGGGAAGGTGCCCTTCGGGGCGATCGGGAAGGCGGTCGCGATCAACGCCACGGAGGGGTTCGTCAAACTGCTCTTCGACAAGCAGGGCAAGCAGCTCGTCGGCGCGCACCTCGTGGGCCCGGGGGTCTCGGACCTCATCTCCGAGCTCGCGCTCGCGATGGAGATGGGGGCGACGGCCGACGACATCGCGCTCACGGTCCACCCGCACCCGACGCTCCCGGAGGGGATCATGGAGGCGGCGGAGGCGGCGCTCGGGCGGGCGATCCACTTCATGGGCCCGCCGCGCAGGTGAGGCCCGATGGCGGACGCGTGGAGCCTCTTGGACCTCGGCCCGGCGGAGTACACGAGCGTGCTCGACCTCCAGCACCGGCTCGTGCGCAAGCGCGTGGCGGGGGCGATCGGGGACACGCTCGTCCTGGTGGAGCACCCCCATGTGATCACGCTCGGGCGGCGGGGGGAGGAGGCCAACGTGCTCCACGCGGGCGCAATCCCGGTGGTGCGCGTGGAGCGCGGGGGGGACGTGACGTACCACGGGCCCGGGCAGCTCGTCGCCTACCCCGTCGTCTCGCTCGCGGCGCGTGGGGTCGACCTGCGGAGGTTCGTGCGCGACCTGGAGGACACCGCGACCGAGGCGCTCGCCCGGTACGGCATCCTTGGGAGGCACATCGAGAAGAGGCCGGGCGTGTGGGTCGACGACCCCGTGCGCGGCGAGCGGAAGATCGCCTCGGTGGGGGTCGCCGTGTCCCACTGGGTGACGTACCACGGCATCGCGCTCAACGTGAACACGGACCTTACAAACTTCCAGCGGATCAACCCGTGCGGGTACGGGTCGGACATCATGACGAGCATGGCCGAGCAGGTGCGCCAGCCGGTCGTCTTCGAGGAGGTCAAGGAGGCCTTTGCCGAGTGCTTCGCGGAGCAGTTCGGGGCGCAGCTTACGCCCGCCGACCCCGGCGAGGCGGGCGACGGGTGGCCGGGCGGGGAGCCCGTGCCGTCCGTGGAGGAGGACGGGCCCGCCCGGGGCGACCGCCTCCCGCAGAAAGCGGGATAGCGGATATCCCAAGGCGACAGGCATATCCCCCGGCCGCCCCAAAGGGACGGCGGCGGGGGAGCGGCCGGGTGCGGTGGATTCGCGCGTTTGCCATGCTCGTGGCGGCGGCCACCCTGATCTCCGCCGTCCCCGCGGAGGCGTGCGTCTCACCCCCCGCGCCGCCGGCTCCGCCGACGGGAACCGTCACGATCTACAACGACACGATGTTCGAGACGCACCCTGCCGTTTCGTCCGGGACGGGCTCGCTCGCCGACCCCTACGTGATCCGGGACCTCGTAATCCGCGTCCGGGGCACCACGGGCGTGCGGATCTCGGGGACGACCGCGCACTTCGAGGTCCGCAACGTCACGGTGGTCGACGAGGCCGGGGACGCGAGCGCCTACGGCTCGTGCTGCCAGCCGGGCATCGAGCTCAGTAGCGTCCAGCATGGGAGCGTCATCAATTCCTTCCTGCACGGGACGCAGCAGGGGATCTCCGTGCGGTACTCGTCGGATGTGCGACTCGAGGGGAACGTCGTGGAGGACGCGCCGAGCGGCCTCGTCCTCGAGGGGGCGGAGTACGCGACGCTGCGCGGGAACCGCGTCACCAACGGCTCCTTCGTCTTCACGGCGCGGACGACGGGGGAGGCCGCGTCACACACGATCTCGGAGGACAACCTCGTGGACGGGTTCCCCGTGCTGTACCGTGCCAACTGTGAGGGCGAGATCCTCGCGCACCGGGCGCTCTCGTACGCGATCTTCGGGGGGTGCTCGGTCGTGGCGGTCTCCAACCTTACGATCGCGCCCGCCCACGGCAGGCTCCAAGTGCTCTTCTCGCAGGACGTGACCATTACGTCGTCAAGCCTGGCGGGCGTCGCGATCACGCAGGCCAACCGCGTCACCGTGACCGGGTCGAACATCGGGTACTTGCAGGCCGAAGGGTTCCGGGACGTGAGCGTCCTGTCGAGCGCTTCGATCGAGGGCGTACCCTTCGTCGCCACGGCCGCGAGCGGCACCGGGCTGCGGTTCGAGGGGAACCGGTTCGAGGGGGGGGCGCGGGACATGCTGCAACTTGGAGGCATCGGGTTCCCCTACGACTGCGGCTGCATCCCCGACCGCCCGGACGGGGCCGTGAGGGCGGCGGTGGTCGCCGGCAACGAGTTTCGCAACACCTCCCGGACGGCCATCCAGGTCTACGACGCGCCGGGCGCGGTCATCCGCAACAATACGATCGTGGGGGCAGAGTACGCCATCCGCGGGTCGGACGACCCGGACATCGTGATCGAGGGGAACCGGATCGCCGGGGACAACGGGTCGGGGGGTGCCATCGACTCCAGCGGCGCGCGGGGCCTCGTGCGCAACAACGTGATCACGGGGTACGGGGCGGGCATCTCGGTCGCCGGCGGGCCCGGGGCCGAGGTCGTAGGCAACGAGGTGGCCGCAATGGTTTCGGGGCTCGTCATCGGCGGCAAGTCGGGGTCGACCGTCGCCGGGAACGCATTCGCGGGTGGCGGCCTGATTGTCGACACGAAAGACGCCTACGACCGCGACTTCGACCTCGGGGCCAACAACACGGTCAACGGGCTGCCGATCGCATTCCACCGGGACTGCAACGGCGTGACCCGGGACGGTGAGGCGCTCGGCCAGGTGATCGTCCTCGACTGCGTCAACGTCCGGCTTCGAAACATGACCTTCCGGGACACCTACGTGCCGATCCAACTGAGCGGTGTGAGCAATTTTGAGGTCGAGGGCATCGTCATGGAGAACGTCTCCCAGGGGCTGAAGGTGGAAAACGGATGGAACGGGACCGTCCGCGCGGTGCGCGTCGTTTCCTCGGGCGACTACTACTCGGCGGGCGCGGTGGACGTGTACGCCGTGGCCAATGTCTCATTCGTCGGCAATGAGCTCGTCAACGGGTTCGTGGGGTTCTCGGTGCGGGGCGTCGAGCTCCTCGAGTTCGTGGACAACCGGGTCGTTAACGCGTCGTACGCGGGCCTATCGGTGGACAATGCGTACGAGATCACCCTGCGGGGCAACCACTTCGAGGGTGCGGGCGTGGTGGTCGGCGGGAACGCGTGGGACGGCCTTGCGACCCACACGATCGATGGCACCAACACCGTGGATGGACGACCGATCCTCTATTCGGCAGGAGAGCTCCTCGTCGACCTGAATGGACGCGAGGTGGGCCAGGCCATCATCGTAGGCGCCACGGAGGTCCGCGTCAGGGACGTGCGGGCCGTTGGCCGGTCCGCGGCCCTGCTCGTCGCCAACTCGGGTACCCTGACCGTGGAGAATGTCACCACCGAAGTGGATTCCGGCCCGGGCCTCCACGCCCACGGCGTCCACACCGTCCGGGTCTCCAACAGCTCGTTCAGGGTGCCGGTTGGAGCGGCGGACTACGGGGACGCGCCCCTTTTCCTGGACCACATCACGAACCTGACCATTACGGGGACGGACGTGGACGGACCAAGCTCAAGGGGCCTCGCCATCCTGGACAGCACCAACGTCTCGATTACGAACAGCTGGCTCGGTGGCAACAGGTCGGCGGCGGGGATTGCGCGGAGCGCCGGCGTGACCCTCGACCGGTCATTCGTGCGCGCACAGTTGAATGTCCTGGATTCGAAGGACGTCACCATCGCCCGATCCCGATTTACGGGGCCAGGGGGCGTTTTGGTGAACGAGGTCCGGGGCGGGGTCGTCGAGGGGAACACCTTCTCCAACGGATCGTGGCGATCAGTGGTTGTGGATGATTCGTCCGATATCGTCGTTCGTGGAAACTTCCTGGGGGGCGGGCACCACGGGGTCTACATTGGTCGAGATGTTGGCAGGCTGACGGTGACCGAGAACATGATTGCCGGGTACGAGGTTGGAATCTATTTCGGCCGCGTCGAGGGGGCCGTCCTCGTCGTCAACAACACGGTGGAGCGCAACGGTGTGGGCCTCCTTGGCAACGCGAGCGGCGACACGATGGTCTACCACAACCGGTTCATCAACAACACGGTCCAGGCGCGGGTCGGCCTGTCCGGCGCCTTCGACGCGGGCTACCTGATCGGCGGCAACTTCTGGTCTGACTACGACGGCCCGGACCTCTGCGGCGGGCCGAACCAGGACCAGTGCCCCGGCCCGGACGGGTACGGCGACACGGCGTATTGCCTGCCGGGGTTTGGGGCCCCCACGTGGGCCCTCGACCACTACCCGCTCGTGAACCAGACGGCGCCGCCGCCGAAGGACCCGCCGCCCACTCCGGAGGAACCGCTCTTGCCGACCACGCCAGGCGCGTGGGTCGACGCAGGGGCATCGCTGCTCGGGCTCGTGCTCCTTGCGGTGCTCGCGGGCCTGGGCGTGGCCTTGTGGTTCTCAAGGCGCCCAAGCACGCCGGAGGCCGGAAAGGACGAGGAGACGTAGGGCAATGGCCGGTGCCGCGGCCCGCGTGAAACCGTCATCGAGGTCACCCCACAAATGTGATGTATCCACAGACCGAGCACGCAAGGTAGGCCATGGGCGACACCGCGGGGCCGCGCCGGCCGGCCGCCGCCTGGGCCATCGTCGCCTTGTGCATCGCCGCAGTGGTGCCCGTGACCGCGCAAGGGCAGGACGACGGCGCACCCACGGCGCGGATCGAGATCTTCCGGGACTCCGATTTCACAGCGGCAAACGGTGTGGTGGGCGGCGCGGGCACCCCGGAGAACCCCTACCGGATCGACGGGTGGGTGCTCGAGCACCCGCAGGCCTCCGTGTTCCTCTCCAACACCCGCGCGCACGTCGTCCTTAGCAACCTCACGGTCCGCTCCGCGGGATCGCAGCCCGGGGTGGAGCTCCGGTTCGCTCGCAACGTGGTCGTCGAGGACGTCCGCGTCAACATGACCGCCCTCGCGCCCGACCACGGCGCGACCTCCGTCGGCATCGATGTCTTCTACGCCTCGAATGTGGCGCTGAGGAACAACCACGTGACCGGCGCGGGCCCCGCGGTGCGCATCGTTCGGCCGTCCGGCATCACGGTCAATGGCAACACGCTGGCGGGCGGGCCCATCGAGTTGGCGGGCGGCTTCACCATCGGCCCCGGCAACGACATGGACGTCGGCCCCCACAACACGGTGAACGGCGGCCCCCTAGTGGTGTTGGCCAACTGCCTCGGCACGGCGCTGCACGGGCAGGTCGTCGGTCAGCTGCTCGCCTCCAACTGCACGGGCCTCGAGGTGCGTGACATCGTCGGTGCGGACGCGCTGCCCTACATGACGCTATCCGGTGTGGAGAACGTCACCCTGCAGAATGTGAGCGCCACCCACGTCGTGTTTGACGGCACGAACGGGACGTTCCGTGACTTGCACGTTGTCGGGGAGGGGGGGCTGCAGGTCTCCGGCAGCAACATCACCGTGGCGAACAGCACGATCGCGGGAGGCGCGGGCCTCCACCTGCACCGGGCGGAGGGGGTCCTCCTCGAGGGGGTCCGGGTCGTGGACCCGTGGTTCTCCGGGCTCACGGCGGTGTCCGTCGACGGGTTGGTCGTGCGCGGCGGGTCGTTCGACGGCGGGGAATACGGGAGCCTGAACGTGTGGGGCGGGGAGGACATCACGATCGAGGGGAACCTCGTCGAATCGCGCGGCTACTACGGCATCTACGTGGAGGAAGCGGTCAACCTGACCATCGAGGGGAACTCGGTGAATTCGACGGTTACGGGGATCCACCTGGACTTCGTGATGGGTGCCACGCTCTCCTCGAACGTGGTCCTCGACGGGCCGGCCGTTGGCGTGGTTGCCGAGCGCGTCGAGCGCCTCGTCATGCGCGACAACCAGCTCGGGCCCCGCGGGATCGTGTTCGGGGGCTACGTGATCGAGCACTTCGCGGGCCACTCGATCGACTCCTCCAACATGATTGACAGCGGCCCGGTCCGCTACATTGCCGACTGCGCGGGGACGGAGATCGGGCCCGCCCCTGCGGGCCAGGTGGTGGTCGCAAACTGCACCGACGTGCGCGTGCATGGTCTCGACCTGCGTGGCGCGGCCGTCCCGCTCCAGGGGGCGTTCCTGGTGAACACCAGCGTGTCCGGCGTCGCGCTCAATGGGAACATGACCGGCATGCGGGCATTCGGCACCGAGGGGCTGGAGGTCCGGGACAGCTCCATCCGGGGCGGCTTGGGGTGCCTGGAGGTGGAGTACTCGTTCTGGGTCCGCGTGGTCAACAACACGTTCGACGGGTGCGACCGGGGCGTGTCGATGACGGACACATGGGAATCGCAGGTCGCGGGCAATCGGGTCGGCGCGGAGGCCGTGTCCGGCATTTCGCTATCGAACTCGGGCCACGTGCGGGTCGCTTCGAACACGATGATGCGCGGCGGGCTGGCTATTGAGGGCCAGGCGAAGGGATTCTACACGACGATCGATGTCGCGCCCGACAACACGGTCGGCGGCCTCCCCTTGGCCTTCCACCGCAACGAGACCGGGCTCCGGGTGGCCGGCGCGACCGTCGGCCAGTTCATCGCGGTCAACTGCACGGGGCTGCAAGCCGAGGGGGTGAGCGCCGTGGGCGGGACGCCTGGCGGGCTGGTCGCGTATTCCGACGGCGCCCGGCTCACCGGGTCCCGCTTCGTGAACAGCACCTCCGAGGGGCTGCGGGTCGTCTACTCGGAGGGCGTGGTCTTGGAGGACGTGGCTGCGTCCGGCAACGGGAGGGCGGGCGACCCCCCCTACTCGTTTGGGATCGGCCTCCACGTGTTGCGCAGCTCCGTCGCCGTGGAAGGGGGGGAGTTTTCGGACAACACCGGCGCGGGGATCCGAGCGGACGACTCGGCAGACCTCGGGATTAACGGCTCGCTCGTGGCGCGCAACGGCGGCTACGGGGTCGAGGTGAACGGCGTGTCGGGGGCGGCATCGCTCGAGGGGGTGGTGGTGCGTGAGAACACGTTCGGGATCCGGCTGAACGTGGGGAGCGGCGCCGTGGCGCGGGTCGGCAACAGCACGGTCAGCGCCAACGCCGAGGGGGGGGCGGACGCACGCGGCGACGGCGAGCTCGTCGTCCGGGACAGCGCGTTCACAGGAAACGGCGGGCCTGGGCTCGCGTCGCGGGTCGGCCGGATCCTCATCGAGGGAAACCGGTTCGTGGGGAACGAGGTGGGGCTCGCCGTCACGTGGCATTCGACGCGCTACGAGGGCAATGTGTCCAACAACGTGTTCGACGAAAACGCGCTCGGCGCCCGCATCGTGCAATCGGCCCTCGTGCGCGTGTTCCACAACCAGTTCCTGCGCAACGAGGTCCAGGCGCTGACGGACGCGGGCACGACGCGGTGGGACGCCGGATACCCCGCCGGCGGCAATTTCTGGTCGGACTACAACGGGACCGACAGGTGCACGAGCGACACCCAGGACATCTGCCCGATCCCGGACGGCCTCGGCGACGCCCCCCGCGAGGTCCCGCTGGACCCGGACTACGCGCCGGGGCTGCCCGTCCGCGACCGCTACCCGCTGATGGAGCCCGCGGTGCGGTCCTCCGCCCAGCCGCCCAGCGAGGCCACCCCCCGGGACGTCCCCGAGTTGCTCGAATTCCTGACCACGCTCCCGGGAGCGCTGCTCGTGCTGCTCGCCTTGCCCGCCGCGGGGGCGGCCGTCGTGTGGGTGCGGCAACGGCGCCGGGGGCCGGCCTGAGACGGCCACGCCGTCCATACCGAAACATTGAAGCGTGTTCCCCCTTCGTCATGCGGAGCCTGGGGTGCTATGACGCGGGGGGACGTGGCGCCACCAAGCAGCGGACACCGTCCGAGGCGCCTGCCGCGCGCAACCGCGTGGGCGGCGGCCGTCTCGATGCTCACGGTCGCCATGCCGGTCGATGCGGGCATGTCCCCGAATGGCTGGCCCCTGCCCGTCGTCATCCACGGCGACGGTGAATTCACGGCCGCGAACTGGGTCGCCGGGGGCAACGGCACAGCCGACGACCCCTACATCATCACGGGGTGGCCGAACCACACGTATGTGGAGGTCCGGGGAACGACCGCCCATTTTGTCATACGCGATGTGGCCGTTGCAAGGAGCGGGCAGTACACCGGCGGAATCCACCTTTACGAAGTCCGCAACGCAAGGGTCGAGAACGTCTCGGTCGGCTATGGCGACATCGCGGTCCGTGTGTGGAACTCCAACGGTGTCACGATCGATGGCGTACGACCCCTGGGAGGGGCCGGCCAGCCGGTCGTCGTTGAATACAGCTCCGAGGTGGTCGTGGAGAACTGCAACCTCACGGGGCGAGATGGGCAGATGTGGGGCGGCTCATACTACGGGAAGGCCGCGGTGGACGCGCGGGGCGGGTCGGCGGTCGTCGTCCGCAACAACACGCTCGCGGGGGGGAAGGCGGCCGGCGTGTCGGTCACCTCGGTTGACGGGGCCGTTGTGGCCAACAACACGGTCCGCGTGGAGTTCGGCAGGCCGGCGGTCGAGGTCTTGGGGGGAGCCGGCGCCGTCGTGGAGGGGAATACGGTCGTCCACGCCTACGACCGCTACGGCACGGCCGTCCGCATCGCGTACACCGAAGGCGCGCTCGTGTCGGACCACCGGCTGAACGGGGGCGAGACCGGGATCATGGTGGACGGTGCGCGCAACTCGACGATCCGGGGCAATATGCTAGAGGGGTACCGGTACTTCGGTGTCCACATCGTGGAATCGCAGAACACGTCCCTGCTTGGCAACTCCTTCGGCCCAGAGGACCACTCGTCCTACCACTGGCGCGCGGCCGGGGTGACGCTCCGCGGGTCAACCCATGTGAGCATGAGGCAGAACACGTTCGTCGAGAGCGGGCTCCAGTTCGACCGTTGGGGGACGCTGGACGCGTACGCCTCGCACGACATCACGCCGGACAACCTGGTGAACGGCGACCCGCTGGTCTACCGCGCGCGCTGCGGCACGGAGTCGGTGACGGCGCCGGCGGGCCAGGTCATCGCGGCCGGGTGCGCGCACGTCACCGTCTCCAATGCCTCGTTCGGGCCGTCACCCACGGCCATCATGATGTACAAGGTCGCGCGCGCCACGATCGAGGATGTGGTCGCCAACGGCACCTACTACGGGATCGAGTACCTGGAGGGGGACATCCTCGAGGTCCGCCGGACGGCCGTCAACGGGAGCAACGACGCAATCATCGCGAACGCCCGGGTATCCGCGCGGCTCGATGGCGTCACGGTAACGGACAGCCGGAACGGCCTGTGGACCGGTGGCGACGGCGGTGTGGCGGCTGAAGGTTCTGTTTTCCGCCACAACCGGAAGGCTATCTCCTCCATGGGACCGGGTGGGTTCACCCTCCTCAACTCCACCGTGGCGGAGAACGACCTCGGTTTCTATACCGAGGGGCCGGGCCGGGGCCTGGTGCTTTCGGGCAACAACTTCTCCTCAAACCGGATAGGCGCGTTCGCCTCCGTGCGGCCCGGCCACTCGCTGGCGGTTGCCGGGAACGCGTTCGCCTCAAACGTCATGGCGCTCACCGTGGAGGACAGCCCGGGGGCGGTCGTGGAGGGCAATGTCGTCGCCGCGAGCCGGGAGGCCGGCATCACAGTGACGAACAGCAGCGGGGCGATCGTGCGCGCGAACAGGGTCATGGACACGACTGGCCCGGGGCTGTCCATCCAGGCGACCTGGGGAGCCGTTGTGGAGGAGAACAACCTCACCAACGACGGGATCTCCGTGGGAGGGACCGTCGACCAGCTCGCCTCCCACCGCGTGGCGGCCAACAACACGGTCAACGGCCTGCCCGTCGCGCACCGCGCGAACTGCACCGACCTGGAGCTGGACGGGGCCGCGGTCGGCCAGGTGATCGTGGTGAACTGCGCATTCGTCCGCCTCGCCAACCTGACGATCGACCGGACCGACACGGCCGTCGCCGTTTTCGGAGGCAGCAAGGTGGTGGTCGAGAACTCCCGCTTCCGCGCCAACGACGGCCCGGGCGTCGCCATGGCCGGCGTGGTGGGGGGGCAGGTGCGCGGCTCGGTGGTCGAGGGCTCCGTGGGGAGCGGCCTCACGTTCTCGGGGGACGGGGTGGCCGTCTCGGGGAACCGGGTCTCCGGCGCGACGGGGGCCGGTATCCTGCTCGCCGGGGTGTCGGACGCCGCCGTCCGCGGCAACGAGCTCACCAGCAACCATGATGGGATCGCGTGTACCGAGTGCCACGGCGTGACGATCGAGGACAACGAGGTCCGGGGGAGCAACGGGCCGACTATCCAGTACGCCAATCCGTGCGGTCGAATCGACATGGATTCCGACGGGCAGTCCGACGACCCGCCGGTGGTCTTGTGCCCGGCGATCTACCTGCCTCCTACCTACGCGGGCCACGCCGTGAGGGTCGCCTATTCGACGGGGGTCCAGGTCCTTGGCAATGTGCTCGAGGGCAACAACGGGACGGGCGTGCACATCGCCCCGGAGGGCGCCCGCATCAGGTACCCGGGCACGGCCGGACAGGACGTGGTGGTCGCCGGCAACCGGATCGCATGGAACAACGGGACGGGGGTCTACGTGGACGATTTCCGGCGGGTGCGCGTGTTCCACAACCAGTTCCTGAACAACTCGATCCAGGCCGACGCCTCGATCGAGGCGTCCGTCGCGTGGGACAACGGCTACCCGTCCGGCGGCAACTTCTGGTCGGACCACGTTGCGGAAGACGTGTACGCCGGCCCGGAGCAGGACGAACCCACGGGCCCGGACGGCATCCTCGACGAGCCCTACATGCGCGTCCTCGTGAACGACCGCTACCCGCTCGCGCGGGCCCCGGCCCCGGGGACGCACCCGCGCGTCAATGTCACGCCGCCCACCGACCCGCCGGCGAGCCCGCCGTCCCCCCCCGGGGGGCCGTCTCTGGAGACCGAGAAGGTCGCCATCCGCGCCCACGTCACGGACCCGGAGGGCCTCGTGAGCGTGTCCGCCTGCTACCGGTACACGGAGCACGAGGAGTTCACCTGCGTGGAGATGGCGCGCGTCGGGGCCGACGAGTACGAGGTGTGGGTGAGGGCCCCACGGGCGGGCGAGGCCCTCGAGTACTACATCGACGCGGTCGACCGGCTCGGCGAGGCGACACGAACCCCCGAAGAGGGAGCCGTGAGGCTGGACGGCGGGCGCCCGCCGGAGCCCCCCACGGAAGTCAGCGTGCCGGGGTTCGGTCTCCTCGCGGCCGCAGCCGCCTTCGGCGTGGCCGCGGCGGCCGTGCGCAGGCGCCCCTAGACGAGCCGCTCGCGCGCGGCGATCGCCATCCGCTCGCTGAGCTCGGCGTTCGTCTGGATGAACTCCGTCTGCATGAGGTCGAACGCCTTCAGGTGGACCTCGCGCAGCTCCGCCTCCGGCATCACGGTGAGCTGCTTGCCGGCGGCCACGTCGTCCACGAGCCCCGCGCGCGTCAGGAAGATGGCGGTGTTCCGGTCGGCAACGAACGCGTGCTCCGTCCCCTTGAGCAGCTGCCCGCCCCCGCGCCGCGCGAGGTCGCGCAGCGCGTAGCTCGCGAGGTTGGGGGAGACGTCGTCGAAGGATGACGCGAGCCCCCGCTCCAGGAAGCGGGCGAAGTCCGAGGGGGAGGCGTCCGTGCCGTCCCCGAACGCGATCCGGGGGAACGCCTCCCGGGCCTTCTTCGCGTCCCCCCCGTGGCCCTGCGCGTACGCGCCTGCCTGGTCGCGGAGGACCGCGACGAGGCCCCCCCGCTCCTTCAGCCTCTGGGCGTTCACGAAGAGCGCGCGCAGTTGGCGCAGCGCGCGCGGGCCCCCCACGCGCGGCCGCTCGCTCTCCGGCACGGACTTGTGGCCGAAGTACCTCATCGTGTAGGCGCGCAGCGCCGGCGCGTCCTTCCGCTGCGCCACGGCGGCCGCGAACTTCGCGGGGAACTGGGGGTCGCTGTGCCAGTCGCCCGCCACGAACTCGGCCAGCGCGCCCGCGCGCTCGCCGGCCGCGGCGGCCTTGGCCTCGCGCCAGCTTTGCGCAAGCTCCTCGATGACGAGGTTGAGCTTCGGGTCCGGGTGGTAGCGCGCGGGGTCGGCGCCGGGCTTCCCCGCGATGGGCTGGCCGAAGAGCGGGCCGAAGTCGCTGCCGCCCGACTCGGTCGTGAGCTGCAGGAACACGGCGCTCGCGCGGGGCTCGGTGAGCTCCGACTGGACGAAGCGGCCCTGGATCCGGCCGCCGCCGAAGCGCCCCTCGATCGTCTCGAAGGCCTTGTGGATCGTCCCCACGCGCAGCGCCACCGTCCGACCCCCTTGCTCGCGACCGCGACCCGACGCGACGCGATGTCCCCGAATCCGCCAGGCCGCTTAGTAGGCTTCCGTCCGCAGGACGTTGTCCACGCCCGTCGTCTTGACGAACGCCCGCGCCAGGTCGCGCTCGATCACGCGCTTGCCCGAGCCGAGCTGGATGGCCTCCCGGCCGATCGCCTTGGCCGACGCGGACATGTTGTCGATGAAGACCTCGCCCGTGACCGGCAGGTCGAGGAACGGCTGGCGCAGCCCCCCCTCGATCCGCACGGCGGCCGGGACGTGCTCGATGTGGATGCACGGGACATCCTGCTCCAGGCGGGCGTAGGCGACCGCGCGGTGGTGGCCGTCGAGCAGGAGGGAGAGGCGCCCCCGGTGGTAGAGCGAGATGCCCACGGGGTGGCGGCCGCTCGCGATCCCCTCCTCGTACTTCGCCACGAGGTTCTCGTTCGCGCGGCCGTCGGAGGTCGTCGGGAAGAGGAAGAGGCCGTCGCGCGGGTCGCTCCCGTGGAGGAGCGCCGGCGGCCGGCAGTTCTTGCCGAAGGCCTCCCAGAAGAGGAACTCGTCGCCGACGGTCGGCCAGTGGTGGACGAGCGACACGGTGTAGAACCCGCTTTGGAGCGACTCGAGGACGGGGGCGATCACGGCGATCTCCTTCTCGGTGACCTTCGGCACCTCGACGAGCTGACGGGAGAGCGAGGCCTGCGGGGGGAAGACGGCGGAGCGGTCCGTGGGCCCCGTCGAGACGAGCGCGGGGACGGCGTCGCTGACGGGGGACACCTCGAGCCAGAAGGGCTTCTGGTCGAACATCAGGAAGGTCCCCACGCAGGGGAGGTAGGGGGGGTTGGCGGGGTCGGGCTCCGCCTGGTAGATGACGCCCTTCCCGGCGGAGACGCCGACGAGGAAGGGGGTCGCCCACCCGGGCCGCTCCGGCAGCTTCCGGAGTATCTCGACGGGCGTTACGGCGCCTCCGGGGAGAGCGGGATGGGGGCGGCCCGATTTGAAGGTGCACCCCGGGTGCGCCTGGATCGTGCGGGGCGGCGGCAAGGTTCGCCCGCGGCGCGAGACCCAGGAATATGGCGGCCGTACCGACCCCGACCGAGGTTCTGGGGGGCGACTTTATAATCCGCGGGCCGCAAGGGTCGCTGCTCCGGCGGGGGGGTTTTCGGTGGCGGCTTCGTTCACGGCGCGCCCGATGGGATCGGACCCGTGGGCGGGCGCCTCCGGGGTGGCCCGCGAGACGATCCGCGAGCTCGCGGGGTCGCCGGGCGGCCGGCGCGTGGTGGACCTGGAGAAGCGGCTCGGCCAGCCGGTGGAGGTCGTGCGCACGCTGAACCGGCTGCAGCAGGCGGGCCTCGTTTCGATCCAGATCGAGCCGGGGACGATGGAGCTCATGGCGCTGGCGTCGAAGGGGCAGGCGGACGCGCTGCGCGAGCTCTTGAAGCGGATCAGCTGAAGCAGCCTGGACTTTGCATCTTTTGTCCACCGCAGGTGCTATGTAGCCGGCGGCGAACCTGCGTGCGATGTCCCCTGCCGCGCGGCTCGACGGTTTTGCAACAGACGGACGGCGGATGCGGGGCGGCCGCTATGTGGCCGTCGATTGCGACCCGGCCGGTGCCGCGCTGACGCTCTCGCACCACTTCGGGGGCAACGCGACGCCGGCCCCCTTCCGCGATGACCTCGCATCGGGCGC
>Ga0302046_10002370_pt1 | contig 17553 bp, 15 predicted proteins | sample RVTome_11_FD_200261 | JGI IMG/M metagenome (GOLD analysis project Ga0302046, IMG submission 200261) | Soil microbial communities from uranium-contaminated site in the Upper Colorado River Basin, Wyoming, United States - RVT147D111 (version 2) ...
TCGATGCGAAGGGACGGATTCCAGCAGTTCTCGCGAACATCGCGAAACGGCTGTCCGTCCACCATCATTCTGGCGCAGCCGTCCTTGTAGTGGTCGAGGCGAAGGAATCCACCGTATCCATACCGCTCCTCGAGATCGGGCCAGGACCTCGGTAGGATATGGGTGTGAATGTCAATTCTCAGCTTGGCTGCCTCCACCGATATCAGCTCGCCGGCACTTCCATCACGGACCCGCACGACGTACATGTTCGCAGCGATTCGGTCGCATAGAAATCGTTGATGATCGGCTTCAATTGCTTCCCGAGATCCTCGAGCTGGAAGTCCGCATCGTGAAGGACTTCGCCACACTTCTCACAATACCAGCGGAGATGGTCTCGTTCGCCCGGCTGACGTTGCCGCTCAATCACGAGGCCCACTGTGCCGGCCGGTCTCTGTGGGGAGTGCGGAACCCGCGGGGGGAGCAGGAAGATGTCCCCTTCGCGAACCGTGATATCTCGCGGTTTACCGTCTTCGATGATGCGCACGGTTATGTCACCTTCGATCTGATAGAAGAACTCCTCGCCCTCTTCGATGTGATAATCCTTCCGCTTGTTTGGTCCACCAACAACCATGACGAGGAACTCACGGTCCTGCCACACCATCCTGTTTCCTACTGGCGGCTTGAGCAGGTCCCGGTGTTCTTCAACCCACTGCTTCAGGTTCAGGGCGTTTAGCATAATCTCTCTCTCCTGATGGATCTGGCACGTCTGGTCCTGTTTGTTACAGCCCCGCCCGTGGGAGGGCAAGGCCCGCCCTCGTCACGGGGTCCGCACCGCAGACGTGGGCTTGTCGTGGGATTCCCGCGCGGCCCGCAGCGTAGCGAGGTGAATATCCACCGTGTCGACAACGTCACTGGCATATCCGCCCGCCATCACAACGGCCACCGGAATCCCCTCATCGCGCAAGGCATCGAAGACGATCCGGTCGCGCGACGCCAGCCCCTCCTTGCTGAGCGACAGTCGACCAAGTCGATCGCCCACAAACGGATCGGCCCCGGACACATACACGGCGAGATCGTAACGGCTCGGCGTGAGCACTGTCGCGAGATGCCGTTCGAGCGCGTCCAGATACTCGCGATCACCTGTTCCATCCCGAAGCGGAACGTCGACATCACTCCCCTGCTTGCGGAACGGATAATTGTTGGCACCGTGCATGGAAAACGTCGTCACCGACGAGTCACCATTGAAAATGGCGGCGGTTCCGTTTCCCTGATGGACGTCACAATCCAATATCAAGATGCGATCCACGAGGCCGCGCGCCTGCAGGAATCGCGCGGCCACGGCGCTGTCGTTGAAAACGCAAAAGCCTTCACCGGCATCCGCAAAAGCATGATGGGTTCCTCCGGCCAGATTCGCGGAAACGCCAACGTCCAGTGCCTGCAAGCAGGCGGCAACCGTTCCTCCGACAGATCGGCGGGAACGTTCAACGAGACCTGGTGACCAGGGAAAGCCTATACGCCGTTGTTCCGACATCGTAAGTGACCCGGAGACTACCGCATCGACATACCCGGCCGTGTGCACTCTAACGAGATCTTCATCGGTCACCGCGTATGGGACGTGCAGATCGTCGAGACACACTACCCCTTCGCCAACAACCCGATTCCGCAGCATGGAATACTTTGCCATCGGAAACCGGTGTCCCGCCGGCAGGGGCAATACAAAATGATCGCAGTAAAACGCCTTCACCGGGGACTATCGCTCACAGGGGAACATTGAAGAGCTGCGTAAACTTGACAACGAGCGCGCGGTTCAGGGGTGCAAACTCCCTGGACGTGCTCACCCGCTCAATGTCATTGTAGACGATAAACAACCCGGTACCAGCGGTGTTCAACCATCCGAATCGGATGTTGCTCGAGAAGTTGTCGGTCTGATCGTTGAACTGTACCAGAGATTGCAGATAGATACGTGGAGTAAACGAGTATGCGACGCGGAGGCTCACGAGCGATGCATTGAAGCTGCCTTGGGTCAGATCAACGTCGTCATAGCTGAACCGAAGAGCGGCAGCGAGCGTTTCGCCGATACGTGCGTCGATCGTCGTATCGGCCCCTTTGCGGTGCCCCTCGTAGAATCCGCCAACCGTGATACTCCCGCGGACGGAGAGGTTGGCGCTCCGGTTCGAGTTGTATCGAAAGACCCACTCGAAGTTGTCATATTGGCCGGGCGGGACGATCACCCCCGGCGATATCTCGAAGGGTTCACGCAAGCCCTCGCGCACGAAGTTCACGGCGGGAAGTTGAAAAAACGCCCCGTTGGAGAACTCAAAGTGGCTGTCGATATGAATCTGTCTCGTCTCGTTGAACCCGTCGAGACCCCACCACGACTGAATCGACGCGTGTGGACGCAGTTCCCGGAACCATGACGCGTTGGGAAAGCGGACGTTCCTGAGAACTCGAAGATTCAGAAACCGATATTCAGACCTCGGGAGAAACCCGACCTCCGGGTTAAAATCCGAGCCCACCTCTCGAAATGACGCGCCCATCGACCAATCCCTCGTCGTGACACTCCCGGTGGCACTGTAGGCGTATTCACCCGAGTCGATTCCGGGCGTGCGGGTCTTTGCGCCGTATGCGTCAAAGGTCACCGCATCCCCGACACCGAGCCGCCCGTCGATGCCGTAGGTGAGGTTGTAGTCGCTCGTCGCATCAGTGTTGAGGCGACTCACAAAGATTCCCCCGATACGCGACCGGTTGGGAAACTCCTGCGCGACGCGGACGACCGAATAGTTCTGCGGCAGCACATCTTCACCGTCGTCCGTCTGAATGTTCAGCAGACCCAATGCAACACCGCCCACTTTGCCGCTCAAGCGTCCGCCCCCGAGGATCGGAACGTTTTGACCGTCTGGTCCGATCCCGATACGGCGGCTGAAGAAGAGCTCGACGTCCTGGGGGGTGCCTACGGAAAACGTGCCGGCGTTCTCGAGGAAGAACGGTCGCTTCTCGGGAAAGAACAGATTGAAACGGGTGAGATTGACCTGCTGATCGTCGACCTCAACCTGCGCAAAATCCGTATTATAGGTCAGATCGAGTGAAAGGCTCGACGTGACATTAACTTTGACGTCCGCACCAAACTCCCGATCGTAGTCGGTGGTAGGATCAACACCCAACGCGGCCGCTGCTTCATAATCGCGCGCCGCCGAGCCGAGTACATACGGTGTTAAGCCGAGACTTCGACTATTGGGGGCTTCGATGCCGACGAGTGTCCCCGCCTGCGACACCCGGTACAGGCCGAACTGGCGTGGTACTGGTGCCCAGAACGCTTGCTCGTTTCGGCGGCGCAGGTTGCGGGATATGTTCAGACCCCACTCCTGTTGACCACCTCCGCTGAAGCGCAGCGTCGAGAACGGGATCCGAAACTCCGCGTACCAACCCTGCTCGTCCCGGGTGGTCGCAACGTCCCAACTCCCATCCCAGTTCACGTTGAACCCGCTGCCCGACCCGGTTTGCTGACGTTGCGGGCCCCCGCCCCCACCCTGTCCTTCGCGGGTGACCTGGCCGTCATACTCGATCCCCGCCGGTGTCGTCCCAAAGACGAATCCGTTCTGACGATCGAGATACGTATCCAGCACCAGCAGTAAGGCGTCTGTGTCGTCGAGACTCGCGTCACGCCGCGTCTCACCGAACACAATTCCCGACGGATTGCGGTCGAACATCCACGCGCCAATGTAGAGGGCATGGTCATCGAACAGGACCTTGACCTCCGTTCTCTCCGTGGCCGGCTGACCCTCAAACGGCTCGTTCTGTACAAAGCGGGTTATGATCTCGCCCTGCGCCCAGACGCCGTCACTCAGGTCACCGTCGATGACCGGCGCAGAGTTGATCCGGACAGCGAGCGCGGTTGGACGATCCTGCCCCACCGCGGACCGATTAGTCAGTGCGACCGTGAAAAGGATGGTGGTCAACGCAATCCGACAGTTCATAAGATCAAAACCGATACCCTGTTGTTAACCGTTGACGCTGTCCGACGAATGTCGCCTTGACACGCGCTTCTTGCCCCGGTCCATCTTCGCGCCTCGTTTAGTCACACTGCGGATGCGACGCCTCCCCCATGCCTGGAGGCGCGCCGACCGCCGGATGCCCCTGGCCCACAGCCAGGTCGCCGCCGCCGCGAACGTGCCGGCCCCAGCCACCATAATCGCCATTCCGGTCCTCGGCGCCACAATGCCCTCAGCCAGCATGGCCCCTAGCCATCCACCCAAAAAAGCGGCTGCCCACGCGACAAGCGGCGTGAGCAGCCAACCCATGAAACGGATAACACGTCTGGTTACACGGATCACCCTCTCCGCATCGCCACTGAAATCGGGACCATAGCTATCAGACCCACGGTGAATCCAAGCGCGACGGACACCGAGTGAAATGGGACAATTCCCACTCCAATAAGGACGGCGGACGCAACAATTCCGGCCACCAGAACCTTGATGGCGGCGCCCGGGATCGCTCCCTGCTCACCGCCGTTGGTCACGATCCATGAGCCGAGCCACGCGAGGAAAGCCGAACCCATCCACCACACGGGATGGTACCAGTAGGAACTCCCTCCACCGATTTGATCCCAAGTCCAGTGATAGAGGCCGATGGGGCGGAAGACGATTACGTCGACCACCGTGAACGTCAGGGCCCCCAACAAACCGATCATTGCGGTCCACGATATGGTATCCACTCCGGTGGGTCGAAGAAACACCGCGGGCCCAAAGCTGAAGACGGCACCGCCGGCCAGGATGAGAATCGATTGGACCAGAACTTCGACGGTCCCTGACATCCCCCGCGACAGGAATGCGAACACAGCCACGCCAATTGAGGTGACGATTCCGATCTTGGCACCACTAAGAACGACGAGTCGCCAATCGACCGATGTGGTCGGTGCAGCCTCGGCCGCAGAGGTCATGGAGGGCTCCGTATGGTTCGTTACGGCAACAAGTTAGCTGTGAACTGGAGGTTATTCAACTGACCGGCGATCGGTCACACAGGACGCGGCCATCCACAAACCGAGTAGGGTGAGATGTGGCTCCACCCGTGTTATCTCAGCCGAGAAGGGTTGTATCAGGGAGGCGAGCCCGCCGGTGGCGACAACCCCAGGCACATTCTCCGTGGGCCATTCAGCTTTGATGCGTCTGACCAGGCCATCGGCAGCATCCGCCGAGCCGAACAGGACGCCGGCTCGTACGCATTCTTCGGTTGTTCGCCCGATGACCCGTTCAGGGGCAATTAGGGAAGTGACCGTGATTTTCGCCGCCCGCAAGGCTAGGTCTTCCGCCGCCGTGCGAAGCCCCGGTGCAATGACGCCGCCGATAAAACGCGCATCGGCCGTGATGCAATCGAACGTGGTGGCCGTCCCGAAATCCACGACAATCGTATCGGATCGGTAAAGTCGCGCGGCGGCGAGCGTGTTCACAATCCGGTCCGTCCCAACGGTCTTCGGCTCATCGACGTCGAGCGTCACGGGGAGTTCCGTCGCCGAGGTGATCTCGAGTGGTGATACCCGGAACCCCTTGCGAATCCCTGCGATGAGCGGTTCCGTCACCGTCGGCACCACCGAACCCAGCACCGCGTCCGTGACGTCACTCTCTCCGTGGCCCACGTCGACCAGATGTGCCTTCAATGTCACGGCCCACTCATCCGGCGTTCGGTGACGCACCGACACGAGCCGCCAATCCGCGACGAGTTCTTCTTGATCGAACAGCCCGAAAGATGTTTCGGAGTTCCCGACGTCAATCGCCAGCAGCATCGTTTGGCTCAGTCGAGGGTGACGGCGTAAAGGCGGCACCGAAGAAGCCTGCGCGACGGCTGACCGCGTAGGCAAGAAACCCGCCGGTAATCAACGTCACGAGGACAATAGGGATCCAGAGCAGGCCAGGTTCCAATGGTTGACCTGTATCGGTCCGCGCCGCCGCGTAGAATCCCTTGATCATTCCGCTCTGGATTCCGTGGAAGGCGGCTGGTACGAGTAGCGAGCGCGAAAGTATGTAGAGTGATCCCAGCACGACGCCGTTAGCTGTACCCTGTAAGACGGATGGAACCGACGTTCCCTCGGTAGGGATAATCGCATGCCACAGGCCAAAGACGGCGGCCGCCATGAGCACAACGATCAGACCGGCATCTCCGGACTGGCCTATGAGCAGGCGCCGGAACGCAATTTCCTGGGTTACCAGCGATCCGGCCGCTCCGATCACGGAGAAGAGACACGCCGCCTGAAGGAACACGCTCGGGTTGAACGACGAGACCTCTCCACGAACCGCCAAGCCAAGCATGCCGAGCGTCACCGGCACGACGGCACAGATGGCGGCTACCAGATACCAGCGGGCGTAGGCCCGTTGCCTGACCCGCCCCCAGCCGAGCGCCATGGCCGTCCCACCCACAACGACAACGGCCACGGCGCTTCTATCCGTTTCGAGAAACGCCGCGGGCAAGCGTGTTGACGTCGCGACCAGAATGAGCCCACCCAGGACGAGCGCAACCAGGATCGCAAGAGGAATCGAAAACGTTTCTCGTCGCGGAGCGCGCGGCCAGAGATCGAGTGGTAGCCGCATACCAAGGAGAATCGAGAACGCTATGACACCGGCGCTGATCTCAACGACAGAACCTCCGACCATCGCAATGAACGACTGATATTGCGTGGAGAACCACGCACCCAGCATCAGGAACGCGGCGGTGGTTCCGCGAGCCCACAAGGGGAGGTCACGCGACGACAACTTCCCCACCAAACACGTTGACGGTACCTGAGCTGGTTTCCACCATGAGTGCACCATTGCGTGCGACGCCGCGTGCCGTTCCCTCGACAGGCCTTGCTATCTCCCGGTTCACAAGCCAGTCGTGCGTCCGCAACGTATGAGATTCCTCCTGAGTCAATGCCTCACTGTCAGGCAAGTGATGAAGACGACGGATAAGGTGCCGCAAAACATCGAGTCGCTCAATATTGCGCGTCACCTGATCGAGCGCGATGGCCTCATTCCGTAGCGATCCCGGTATCGGACTGAACACGTTAATGCCGATGCCGGCTACCACCCACTGCAACTCCCGCGTTTGCCACCGGGCCTCGCAAAGGATACCGGCGACTTTCCGACCTGCGATCATGACGTCGTTGGGCCATTTCAGCATGGCGTCGACACCGATCTCGTCAAACGCTCCCAGTACGGCGAGCCCAACCCGCAACGACATGACTGCAAGCGTTCGTGACTCCTCCGGCCGGAACAGATAGGAAACAAGCACACCCTTTCCCGGTCCCGATACCCAGGGCCGGGTCTGACGCCCTCGTCCATGAACCTGTTCGTTGGCCAACACCACTGTTCCGGCTGGAGCCCCCTCGCCGGCGAGTTCATGCAGGAGATCTTGCGTACTCGAGACACGTTCCAGCACCAGACAGCTTCTGGTGTCCAGACGTTGCGCAACCTCCTCAGGTGTCAAGCCATCGTATTTCACGCGGACACAACGGCCCACGCCATGGTTACAACGCCCAGTACCCAGCAGTACGGCGCGAAACGATGAAACGCGCGCCTATGCAAGAGTGCAATGAGCAACCGAATAGCGGCGATACCAGAGATGAGGGCACAGAGAAAGCTCAGAATCAGGCTGCCGTTCCAAACGATCGCTCCGGTTGCAGGCAGATCGGTAAGCAGCAACACCGCCGCCCCGGCAACGGCCGGAATCGCGAGGAGAAAGGAGAACTCTGCCGCGGCGACCGGTCGGATCCTGAGCCACATGGCCGCGGCAATAGTGGTTCCCGATCGGGAGATGCCCGGGAGAATCGCCAACGCCTGTGAGACGCCAATAGCCAGGGCTCGCTTCACGTCTGGCTTGCCGTCGATTGCCTCGGGAACCAGGCGGGTGCTCCAGAGGATCATTCCAGTTACCAGAAAGTTGATGCCGACCGCGAACAGGGAGTCGAATGCCTTTTGGAACACATCGGCAAGCCAGAGGCCGATCACGGCAGCCGGTACAGTCGCCAACACGAGCAACAACGCATACTTCCACGCGCCGGGATCCCGCGCTACCAGGCCGCGCGACAACGTTAGGAGGGTGGATCGGTAGACGATGAGCACCGCCAGCAGCGTCGCGACATGCAAGACCACCTCAACCTGCACTCCTGGCATCTGCACGCCCACCGCTGCTTGCGCCACCACCAGGTGCCCGGAGCTGGATATCGGCAGGAACTCGGTGAGTCCCTGCACGATTCCGAGAATGATCCCTTGCCACCAATTCACGCTATCATCCTCCGATAGAGCGCTTCGTAACGCGGAACGATCAAATCGGATGCGAAGTCCTTCGAACGCTTGACCGCATTCTCCCGGAATTGCGCCCAGCGCTCCTGATCTGATAGGATGCGAATAGCGGCCTCAGCGTACCCATCGATATCGGATGGGTCAATGAGGTATCCCGTCTCACCATCGAGCACGACCTCCGGCAGGCCACCGACACGACTGGCAACGACCGGCACGCCACACGCCATGGCTTCCAACGCACTCAGCCCGAATGATTCGGAACTACTGGGCAAAATGAACAGATCCGCAGCATGCATGACGTCGGCGATGGCATCGACGGTACCCAGAAACCGAACTTGAGAACGCAACCCGAGCCGTTCGGCCTCGTTCTCTGCCCGGTCACGGTCCGGTCCATCACCAACGAGAACCAGTACAGCCGGGATTTGCCGACGGATCTTGGCAAAGATCTGCACGACTTCGGGAACGCGTTTCACGCTCCGAAAATTGGAAACGTGGACGATCACCTTCGAGTCCTCGGGGGCAAACGCATGCCGAAACGCGCACGCATCAACCGGATGGTACGTTTCCGCATTGATGAAGTTTGGAATGACTTCGATGTCGCATTTGTCGCAGCCAAAGCGCAGGTGCGTTTCATCTCGCAGATAGTTGGAGACGGCCGTGACGGCATCCGATTGCTCTATCGAAAATTTGGTTACCGTGAAGAACGACGCCTCCTGCCCGACCAGCGTGATGTCCGTACCGTGAAGTGTCGTGACCACCTTGAGGTCCCGCTCGGCACGGGCCATCTCTCGCGCCAGGAAGGCGGCGGTGGCATGCGGAACCGCGTAGTGGACGTGGAGGATGTCCAGCGACTCACGCACCGCCACCTCGTGTTGCTTTACGGCAAGAGCAAGCGAGTAGGGGAAGTATTGCAGTAAGGGATAAGCCCCGCTCAGGTCAACGTTGTGGAAGTACACGTTTTCGGCGAAACCAGGCAGCCTGAACGGTGAAGCGTACGAGATGACATGTATCTCGTGACCGCGACGTGCCAACTCGAGTCCGAGTTCCGTCGCCACCGCCCCGGAACCGCCATATGTGGGATAACAGGTGATCCCGATACGCATTCAGTTTTCCTTCCGCCAGGTATCCACGATCATCTCCGCGATGCGCGCGCTCGGCAGCGACGTGTCGTAGACCAGCACGCGATGTGACCCAAGCTGGTTTCTGAACCAGGTTTCTTGCCGTTTTGCATACTGTCGCGTCCGTAGCGCGATTTTCCCCTCGAGATCCCGCAACGCAATCTGCCCGCGAAGGTGTTGGACGATCTCCTGGTATCCAACCGCATCGAGACCAGGAGCAGACTCGGCCACCCCCCGCCGCAAGAGGGAACGCACCTCGTCGATCCAACCATGGTCGAGCATGCGCCGCACCCGAGCGGCGATCCGGGCGTGCAGGGTCTCACGGGGCATAGTGAGACGCACCACCCAGGGCTCGATGCTCGGGACGCCAGGCGATTTTCGCTGCCACCAAGAAAGCGGCCACCCCGTGAGTAAGGCAACCTCTACCGCTCGTCCGGCGCGTTGCTTTCCTCCAACCACATAGTGGGGATCGAGGCGACACGCCCAACGCTGGACATCCGGTAGGGCCTCCACCACCGCTCGCAAACGGCGCAACGCCGCCGATTCCATGGGCGGCTGGGTGAAGAGGCCATCCGTGAGTGCCTTTATGTAAAGGCCGGTGCCACCCACGATTAACGGTTGGCGGTCCGGACACTGCCGCAACCAGGTCTGCACCGCCCGAGCGAATTGCCCTGCACTGAACGTCTCGCCGGGCTCGACGAGGTCGAGACCAAAGTGAGGCACCACCTCCCTGTCTGCGCTGGTCGGTTTGGCCGTACCGATATCCAACCCGCGGTACACCTGGCGGGAGTCCGCTGAGATGATTGCCACCCTGCACAACCGAGCCATCTCCATCGCCACCTCCGTTTTTCCGACTCCGGTCGGACCAACGATGATGGGCGCCGTCGGTGGGCGACCAGTCGTCACGGACCAATCATCCGCAGGGGTTGCCAGTTTCCTCGCGTGCGCCAGGGGATAGCCCGATCAGCTGCGCCCGAATCGCCGTTCCAGCTCCCCGCGCGGGAGTTGCACGATGGTCGGTCGACCGTGCACATCGTGTGGTGGCAGTTCGCACGCAAACAGATCGCGAAGCAACAGAGCGATCTCCTCGTGCGCCATGGGTTGACCAGCTTTGATAGCCGCTCGACACCCATACGTCGCGGCAAACCGCTCCAGTCGATTGGGCAACCCGCCAAAGCGATCTCGCGCCAGATCAGCAACCATTTCTTCAAAGCAGCGTTGCGCATCGAAGCGAGGATGCGGATTCGGAACCGAATGAATGAGGACAGACCGCCCACCAAAAGGATCGATCACAAAACCCGTAGCTTCGAAGATGTCCCCGTGTTCTTCAATGGCCGCAAGCTCGGCTGGCTCGAGGTCGACGGTTATTGGCAGGAGTAGACGCTGTCCCACGACACCACTTCCTTCGAGTGCGCGCATGGTTTTTTCGTAGATGATCCGCTCGTGCGCCGAATGCTGGTCGACAATCGCCAGCCCCTCCGGGGTCTCGAGCACCAAGTACGTATTGAACACCTGCAGGACAGAGTGCGAGTGCGGATGGACCTGGACGGCCGTTTCGCCGGCGCGCTGAGTCTCTGGGAACAGGAGCACGGAGGATCCGTCCGATAAGGCCCCCTCAAACCGCTCGACGGAACCCGCACCGTACCACGGCTGATGGGAACGCATAGGTGCTGAGGAACCCAACGCACCCAACGAAGCCCGGATGGCTTCTTCCACTGAATGCTCTACCATTCGACGCTCGCGAAAACGCACTTCGAGTTTTGTCGGATGAACGTTCACGTCAACCCCTTCACCTGGGAGGTCGAGCCAGAGAAAAACGGTTGGTCTCGAACCTGGGTGAATGGTTGCCCTGTAACCCGCTTCGGCTGCGCGTACCAGAAATGGATCCTTGAACGGGCGGTTGTTCACGAAGAGAAGCGCTCGGCGACCGGCTGGTCTTGCCTCAGCCGGACGCTGCACAAACCCGCGCACCGAGATGGACCCGAGATCTTCCTGAACAGGGATCAACGTATCGACCAGTTCCCGACCGAACAGTGCCGCAAGACGATCCACGGGGTCGACACACACATCTGTGGCGAGGATAGTCCGTCCGCCGCTCGTGAGATGAAACGACACATCGATGCGGGTAAGGGCCAATGTCGTAACGGCCTGAACGGCTGCGCGTGTCTCGGCGGCCTGCGAACGGAGGAATTTTCGTCGCGCCGGTGCATTGAAGAAAAGGCGTCGCACAGTGACGGTCGTACCCTGACGCCGCGCGGATTGTTCTACGCATTCCGCACGCCCCCCCTCGAGGACGAGGCGGATGCCGCGTCCATTGTCTGTCTCCGCGGTTTCGATCTCGAGTCTGGACACGGAGGCGATGGCCGGCAGGGCCTCCCCACGAAACCCGTACGTCCCGATCCCCACCAGATCCTGGGCTACACGCACCTTGCTCGTGGCGTGGCGGTCGACGCAGAGGATCGCATCGTCTCGCGACATGCCGCAACCATCGTCTGAGACCGATATGAGTCGTTGGCCCCCACCTTCGAGCGTGATTTCAATCCGATTGGCGCCTGCATCCAGCGCGTTTTCGACGAGTTCCTTGACAACCGAGGCGGGTCGTTCAACAACTTCCCCGGCGGCTATCTGATCGGCGACGGCGTCTGGCAGGATTGCGATGCGGTTCACACTCAGAACCGCGCGACTTCGGACGCAAGCAGCCAGCCACGCACATCTGATCGTTGCACAAACACCCATGCACCATCCGTGCGTACCAATTGAACTGCTGTGTCTTCGCTCAGCAGCCGCAGCGGAGCCGCTGGCCCGTACGGGGCCGCGCGCAGGGGAGTATTCGGTTGCATGACAAGGCCGATGGGTTCCCGATACCGACTGTGCACATACCAGGCATACCCTCCCGATACCACCGCAATCACCCCAAACATGACGCTCAATCTGGTTTGTCTCAGGCCGAGCAACAGCCAACCGATGATCCAGCAGACTGAAGCCACGAGAACGGATTCCGCAACAGTCACCGGCGAAACCCACGTTAAGCCGTCTGATTGAGAGTCCAAACGTGGAAGCTGATTCAACGCACTCGTGATATTCTGATTTCGTGGCACTTGCCGCGCCGCGCGCAACCACGCCGCTCTGGCTGCCGAGATATTACCCGAGGAGTACAAAGCTGCACCCAGGTTGACCCAGTGCGCCGGTTCATCCGGAAAGGCACTCGTGCGATGCGCAAAACTGTCTGCAGCCTGTTCGTATCCACCGGCATCGTACAGTTGCTCGGCGGATGGCGCCTGCTGCCCCGCGAGTCCCACGGTCGCCATCGGCGGCACGAGCAACAACGCGACCGCGACATTCACAAAGCCCCGGTATCGCTCTGCGCGTCCCGGAAGGGCCCGGAGAATCTCCGTGACTTCCGCCCGCAGCTCGTCAGCATCGATGCGATGGGGCGGACCGTATACAGATTTTCTGATACGATCACGTACGCGCGCGGTCTGCGCTGCCAGCGGCACTTCCACTCCGGCTGCTTCCAAGGCCGCAGAGAGTTGTTCTCGATTGAGGAACTCGGCCTTAGGGACCAGCCCCTTCAGGGCACGGTAGAAGTCATCGGCGGCATTGCCCAAACCCCCGGAGCGCCGATCCGACACATCAGGATTCGACGGACGTCTTCGTCGGCGCCCCGCCCAGATCGCCATTAATGCCAGCAGCGGTGGCGCCGCACCAACGAGTATCCAAGCCCAACCCCGTGCCGACAAAACGATCCGCTCGGCGCCCGGCTGTCCGATGGATTCCATCAGAGGAATTTCCGTAGACTCCAGCGACTCGTCGTCGCGACGAATCCGCGAGACGAGAGTAACAGGAGATGCGCTCACCACTCGGTACCGTCCCCGATCGGAGTCATAATACGCCAGGCGAGGAGCCGGCACTGTGAAGCTTCCGACCGAATCCGCCGCGAGGACATAATTGAATGTCTTGCTCCCAACCACGAACCCGTCCACGGTATTCACCTCCATCGAGGTGTTCCCCGGGTAGACTCGCAAACCAGCCGGCCATGCGAACTCGGGTTCCGGCCACAAGGCCACGTTCCCCTTACCGTGCAGCGTCGCAGTCAAGGAGGCCACCTCTCCGGCGGCAAATCCACCGCTGTCGACCTGGACGACAAGTTGCATGTCGGCCGCCGCCACACCGTCAAAATCTGTTGGTTGCCCTGCCAGTGGTTGATCGGCTACGTACACGGACGTCGGTCGACTCTCGACTTCTCTGGGCTGCTCTCGGCTGAGAATGGATTGACGGATGGGGATACTGAATGCCACTCGTGCCGGCCCAACCTCCAACACACCCGCCGTCAGGGGAAACACGACCTGGTGATGGACGAACAGATCGTACAAACGCCCGGAGAATTCCCGTGTGGCGACAACTCCCAATGCGCTCGTCTGCGCATAGCTCCACGCCCCCTGTAATTCGGGTGGCGTCAGGGTCGGTCGCGTGCGCAGGCGGGTTCGTGTATCGCGCGGAAACCACGCCACCACGACCAGGTCGACCTGCTCGCCCAAAACAATCGAGTCGGGCCACGGCACCACAGATACCCGAACCTCATCCGTGCCATCGGGCCCTCGTGCATTCTGTACGATGTCGGCAATCCGCGCGTCAATCGCGTCGCGATTGGCGGCATCCACTGCCCGGACCTCGACGGTCAACGCATCCACCCTGATCTCTTCGACGCCGGCTCGCAGGCGAATCGGGCCGATCACCGCGCGTCCCGGCGCAACGCCACGTAGCGTGTACTCCCAGATGGTCGTGCGCACGCCTCCGCCATCCCGCAGGCTGAGGTTGGACGACTGGCTCGTTCCGCGGAGTTGAAGGCCGCTCAACGGTGGCTGTCCGATAACCTCCACCGACTGCGAACCGTACGCGTCCAAGCGGACAGTCAGCACCACATCATCACCGACTTCAATCGACGTTCGGTCGACGTCAGCTTGCGCACGCGGAAGCTGCTGCGCCGCCGCCGTCAGAACCAGGAGGACGTGCGCTACCAATCTCTTCTCCCAATCGCTGTGCGCGAGCGCGACCGGCGACGATTGAGGGATGCACGGGTGTCCCGCTCCTGCTCGAGCATCGAATCGAGGATCTGCTCCGCCTGAGCTCGCGTCAGGCCACCGCCGGACCGTTCCTGTGGTTCAGGGGAACTGCTCCCACCACCCTGTGGTTGATTCTGCGATCCTCCCCCCCCGCTTTGCTGAGGTGGCAACCTGCTAAGAGCAAGCTCATAGTTCCATTTGGCATTGATATCCGACGGCCGAAGCATGAGAGTCTCGCGGTACCAATCTCTCGCCCCCTCGAGGTGGCTTTCCGCATTCGCGCTGTCCAGTTCGGCGAGACGCAGGCCGAGCAAGCCAAGGTTATACGACGCCCTGAACCGCACCTCGGGATCCAGCGAACCGGCCGCGCGCGTCAGAGCATCTCTCGCGGTCGCGGAGTCTCCCACCGCCAGCGCGGCAGTTCCCGCATTGAGCCAGGCGGTATCCCCGCCCATCCCATCCAGGACGTCTCGGAGATAACCACGCAGCGCCGCTTCAAAATCACCGCGGCGCCACGCACCATCGCCAGGGGGGGACGTCCGCAATTGGGCATCCGCAAAACGGGGCATGCACAGCAGCATGGCTATCACGGCCAGAGCCGCGGTTCTTCGTGTCAACGCATGCATGAGGAGTACTATCACACCCAAAACCAGGGGGATCCACCCACGCGCGATATCCTGTTGGGCCGTGGTGGTTGCTTGTGGCGAGCGTTTGAAAGCGGCAATCAGATCTCGAATGGTTCCGGCCTGATCATTGACCTCCGCCGAAACGACCGTACCCCTCGCGATGTCAGCCATCTCACTCAGCGTTTCATCGTGCCGACGGGTCCAAACGAGATTGTTCTCCGGGTCGCGCTGATAACCAATGAGCGTCCCGGTGACATCCCGCACCGGGATATTCACCGGTTCCACCCCCCCTTCGGCGACGAGGATGAGATGGACACCGTCGCGCCGCAAACGCTCAACCGCCTCGTAGACACGCGGGATGGAATCCAATTCTTCCCCATCACTAAAAACAACGAGCACACGGTCGGCTACACTCTCGCCGGTGAGCAACAATTGCCGTGCTTGTTCGATAGCCCGAGCCATGGATGTGCCGCCGGTACTGGCGATGTCCGGATCCAGCCCATCAGTCAACAACATGAGTCCGCCGGCATCGACCGTGAGCGGCGACAGAATCCACGAGTTACCTGCAAAAGCGACCAGACCGATTCGGTCTCCCTGCAAATCCTGAATGAGCCGCGCCGTTTCGCGCCGCGCCCGGCCGAGGCGGGAGGGATCGACGTCCTCAGCCAGCATTGAGCGGGAAATGTCGACTGCGACAACCAGGTTGAGCGCCTTCGTTTCCGTGGTTACGACGCGCCCGCCGAACCGGGGACCGGCCAGCGCGATGGTGGCGAAAAACGTGGCGACGCCTAACATGATCGGTCCTTTGCGACCAATCGATGCGGCGACCAACTTCACACTTGGAGACCACCGTTCGGCCAGGCGCACGCGAGAAGCACGTGCCCACCATGCGAGAGCCATAATCGCTACGGCAATGGCCGGCGCGGCATACAAGATCCAGATGTCATCAAAGGACATCATGGTACCCGAACCACCATCGTCGCGGACATAACGAGTTCCATGGCGAGCGCCACGAGTCCGATGATGACTGGAATCCGATAGGCCTCGTTGTGCTCGGTGAATCGCGTAATCTGGACCGGTGTTCTTTCGAGTTGATCGATCTGCTGAAAGATCCGGCTCAACGCCTCAGCGTCCGTTGCGCGAAAATAGCGCCCGCCGGTTCCCTCGGCCACGTCGCGCAACAGGACCTCGTCCAAGCGCACGGGTAACGTCTGATATCTGACACGCCCGCCAACACCCGTGCCAATCGGGGTACGAGCTTCCCCGTCTGTACCGATGCCGATCGTATAGATGCGCATCCCGAGTTCCCCGGCGGCTTCCGCCGCCGTCCGGGGGTCAATGCGACCACGGTTGTTATCACCATCGGTGAGCAAAACAATCACTTTACTCTCGCCGGGAACACGGCGGAGTCGGTTTGCCGCGGTCGCAATCGCGGTCCCAATGGCCGTGCCATCTTCGAGTTGGCCAATATCGAGTGAGTCGATGGCCACTTCGAGAACAGGGTAGTCAACGGTGACCGGTACGAGCGTCAACGCTTCCCCCGCGAACGCGACCAACCCGATACGATCAAATTGGCGTGCCCGAATGAATGATTTTGACTGTTCCTTTGCGACGTCGAGCCTGTTTGAAGGAGTGAAATCTTCGGCCAACATGCTGCTCGAAACGTCAACCGCGAGCACAATACTGATGCCCTCTCGCGTGATTTCGTTAGGCTGCAGCGCCACCCGCGGACCGGCCGCCGCAACCACCCAACATCCAATGGCCAGGGACCGGAGCGCCGCCGGGCCTTCGCCAATCCAGCGTCGATTGTTGGAGACGCTCGTGATCTGAGTGACATCGCTGTAGCGGGCGGCCGGCCGCCGCTGGCGGCGACGAAGCCACCACCACAGGGGCAGGCCCAGTAAGAGCAGGAGAATCAGCGGTCGTGCAAGCATCGTCTATTCAACAGTCGGCTGCGACATCTCGAGTTCGGCGGCATGCTCCAATTCGCGAAGCGCCTCCTCCGCGGTGTGAACGATGCCCAACACATCGGAGGTGACCGCCGGAGCAAAGCTGGCCCGTTCGAGCGATGAAAGAGCATCGCGCAGCGACGTGACCGGCCAATCGGGATGGCGCTCCCGCAATTCGGTGATGAGCTCTGATACACTCATTGCGGACGTCGTCTCCGGCACCACTCTGTGCAGCCGCTGGCGCAAACGATCCATGGCCAGGGCGGCGACGGCACGGTGCTCGCCTACCTGAATCCAGCGGTCGACGGGTGGTTCTACCGCGTCCGCCCCGCTGGGATCCCACCCAGGTCGTGGACGCCGCATTCTCCGCCAAACGCCCCAGCCGACCGAAAGGGAAACCATCAGCAGCGGGAGCAGGACGAGGAAACGAAGACTTGTCCTGTCGCGCCCAATCGGCGCCTGTGATGGCCGAGGATCAGGTGTGGAATCCTGCCCGGCCGGCAATACCGACCCGATGAAGATTGTGGCGGCTCCCCGAGCTACAATATCCA
>Ga0302046_10002371_pt1 | contig 17550 bp, 14 predicted proteins | sample RVTome_11_FD_200261 | JGI IMG/M metagenome (GOLD analysis project Ga0302046, IMG submission 200261) | Soil microbial communities from uranium-contaminated site in the Upper Colorado River Basin, Wyoming, United States - RVT147D111 (version 2) ...
GATCTCGGCCGGGCCGAAGACCTGCTGCTGCCCGCCGCGGAGCCCCCGCCCGACGCCGACTGGCTGGTCATGGAGTCCACCTACGGCGACCGGGCGCACACCGACAGCGATCCCTTCGCCGTCCTGCGGCCGATCGTCCGCAGGACTCTCGAGCGCGGCGGTGTCCTGCTCATCCCGTCCTTCGCCGTCGCTCGCGCCCAAACGATGCTGTACTGCATCTGGCGACTCCTCGAGGAGGGCGCGATCCCGCGCGTTCCCGTCTACCTCGACAGCCCGATGGCGACGAGCGCCACCGAGCTCTACCGGCGCCACCACCGCCTCCACCGCCTCGACGAGAAGACGACGGAGACGGCCTTCGGCATCGCCGATTACGTCTCGTCGGTCTCCCAGTCCAAGCGCATCAGCTCCTCGCGCGGCCCGATGATCGTTGTCTCCTCGAGCGGCATGGCTACCGGGGGGCGGGTCCTCCACCACCTCAAGGCGTTCGCTCCCGACGCCGCCAACACCGTCCTGCTACCCGGGTTTCAGGCTCCGGGCACACGCGGCGCCTCCCTGGCGGCCGGCGCCGATCGCGTCAAGATTCACGGACGCTACGTTCCGGTCCGTGCCGAGGTCGTGCAGCTCGACCTCTTCTCGGCCCACGCCGATCGCGACGACCTGTTGGCCTGGCTGGCGGCCCGGCCCTCCGACCCCCGCCGCGTTTTCCTGGTGCACGGCGAGGCGGAGCCGGCCGACGCGCTGCGCCAGCGCATCGAGGACACCCAGGGGCTCGAGGTGGAAGTCGCCGAGCACCTGCAAACCGTCGAGCTGGTCCGGGGAGAGGGCGGGTGAGCGAGGAGAGCAAGTCCCCCGCCCTCCTGGACGGCCTCGACTCGGCTGCGAACCGTCGCTTCCTGCATGGGCCTCGGAGCCGGACGACCGAGCTCCTCCGCGCCCTGCGCATCTTCGGAGAGTTCATCCGCGGGTTTCGCGCCCTCCACTTCCTGGGACCCTGCGCCACAATCTTCGGCTCGGCGCGCTTCCCCGAGGGGCATCATCACTACGAGCTCGCCCGGGCCATGGGGCGGCTGCTCTCCGAGGCCGGCTTCGTGGTGATGACGGGGGGCGGTCCGGGGATCATGGAGGCGGCCAACCGCGGCGCCAAGGAGGCGGGCGGCCGCTCCATCGGGCTCAACATCGAGATCCCCACCGAGCAGAGCCCCAACGCGTACCTCGACCGCTGGCTCGAGTTCCGGTACTTCTTCGTGCGCAAGGTGATGCTGATCAAGTACTCCTACGCCTTCGTGATCATGCCCGGGGGCTTCGGCACGCTGGACGAGCTCTTCGAGCTGGGGACCCTGATCCAGACCGGGAAGATCGAGCCCTATCCGGTCGTGCTCATGGGCCGGGAGTACTGGGCGCCGCTGGTCCAGATGGTCCAGGGGACGATGGTCCGCGAGGGGACGATCCGCCCCGACGACACCCTCCCCGCGCTGCTCACCGACGACGCCGACGAGGCGATGGAGTGGCTGGTGCCGAGGGCGCGCGCCCTGCTGGTGCCCCGGGATCGGCGGAAGGCGGGCTCCTGAGCCTCAGGCGTCGCCGTCGTCCAGCGCCTCCAGCAGGGCCGGCGTCACATCGAGCAGGGATTTCACCGCCGCGAGCTCGTCGGCGGCGGGACCGAACCTCAACCACGGCACCGGATTCCGGGTGTGCCGGCGCGAGGAGAGGTCCTCGAGGTTGCCGTGGTCACTGGTGACCACGAGCGTCGTCTCGGCGGTCAGCCCGTCCACGATCCCGGAGAGGAGGCCGTCCAGCCGCCGGACCGCCTCACTCGGGTCGAACCCCTCGCGACGGTGGCCGGCAAGGTCGGTGAGGAACGTCTCGTAGAGGGTCAGGTCGTGCTCGCCTGCCAGCCGCGCGAGACGCCGCCCCGCCAGCCGCGGCTCGACGACCTCGACGGAGACTCCGGCGCGGGTCTCGAAGAGGTCGCCGCGGATGTCCCAGGTCACCGCCCTGCCGGCCTCGAGGTCCGCCTCGGTACGGATCCGCAGGCCGGCGTGGAGCGCGCAGCACGAAGTCACCGAAACCCGCGCCTCCCCCCGCGCGAGCGCCGCGACGAAGCTCTCCGTGTAGGCGTTGGCGAAGGTGACGCGCAGGCCGCGGGCCACCGCCGTCGACAGCAGATTGCCCCGGGCGAGCACCTCCCGCAGCTGGGGGCCCGGCAGCCCGGTGACGTGCCGTCCCATCAGCTCCGGCGCGTTGACTCCGGTGAAGAGAGCCGTCTGGCCGGTGGCGCTCTGCGGCAACCCGGGGGTCCCCAGGGTCGCATCGAGAGCCGCCAGCCGTGCCGAGCCGGCGCCACGGCCGACGCTCTCGAGGGTGAGATCCCCGCGCAGCAGGTCTCGCAGGGCGGGCGTCGGCAGCGCATGGAACGGGTTGTCCGCACCGGGTGCCGCCAGGCCCACTCCATCGACGAACACGAGGAGCACTCGCGTCTCGGAGCGGAGCACTCCGGGATTCTACGCGCGGGCTAGACTCCATCCCGTGGAGGTACGCCTCGACAAGTGGCTGCAGGTGGCCCGCGCCTTCAAGACGCGAACCCAGGCCACGCGCGCCTGCTCCCTCGGGCGCGTTCGCGTCAACGGCCACAAGGCCAAGCCCCACAAGAGTCTCGCCCTCGGCGACCGTGTCGAGATCGAGCGCGGCCCTTGGACCCAGGTCCTCGAGGTCCGCGAGCTGCGCGACCGCCCTCTCCCCAAGGCCGAGGCCGCCCGCCTCTACGAGGACCTCTCCCCGCCCAAGCCCGAGCCCGACCCCCTCCAGCGCCTCCTACGCCGCGCCCCGGTCGAGCGCGAAAAGGGCAAGGGCCGTCCGACCAAGAGGGACCGGCGGGAGATCGAGCGGTGGGAAGAGTGAGGGCGGCCCTCGAGGGCGTCATGGGCCTCCTGATCGACCTCGACGGCACCGTCTGGGAGGACGGGGTGCTGATCGCGGGCGCCGCTGCGGCGGTGGCGGCGCTGCGGGAGGCTGCGGTGCCGTTCCGGTTCCTGACCAACACGACGCGGAAGGCGCGGGCGACGCTGGCGCTGGAGCTCACCGAGGCAGGGCTCGGGGCCGCGGCGGAGGAGGTGCTGACGGCGACTTCGTCGGCGGCGGCATGGCTGCGTCGGCGGGGTGTGGAGAGGGTCTCGGCCCTGGTCGCCGAGGCCGCGCTGGTGGACCTCGAGGGCCTGACGATCGAGCACGAGGCGCCGGACGTCGTGCTCGTCGGCGACCTCGGCGAGACCTGGACCTTCCCCGTCCTCGACCGCGCCTTCCGCGCCGTCCTCGCCGGCGCCGAGCTGGTCGCCGTGCAGAAGAACCGCTACTGGAAGACCGGCGGCCGCCTCTCCCTCGACGCCGGCCCCTTCGTCGCCGCCCTCGAGTACGCCACCGGCCAGACCGCCCACCTCATCGGCAAGCCCAGCCGCGAGCTCTTCGTGACCGCCGCCGCCGAACTCGGACTCGAGCCGCAGCGGGTCGCCATGGTCGGCGACGACCTGGAGGCGGACATCGCGGGAGCCAAGCGGGCCGGCCTCCTCGCCGTCGCCGTGCGCACCGGCAAGTACCGCCCGGCGGACGAGGAGAGCTTGACAGCCTCCGCCGACAACGTGCTCGACTCCCTCGCCGACCTCCCGGCGGCGCTGGGTCTGGGTTGAGGCCTCGAAACAAGCCGACCAGAGCGACCGCCACCTCGCGTCTCGGGACGCATCGAGCCATATCAGGGTACGACTCTCCGACATCCGAGGGCCGGCCCTGCCGGTCGATTCCCGTCAGCCGCCGCGCGTCAGGAGCCAGGGCACCGCGTAGAGCGCGCTGCCGGCCAGGGCGCCGATCAGGAAGGTCGCCGAGACCGCGTTGCGCAGGCCGAAGAAGATCACCTGGTAGGCGGCGCGCAGCAGCCAGAACGCCGCGATCAGGAGGAGGAGGGTGCGGCCGAGCGGGGTGGTGAGGAGCTCGGCGGGGTGGGCGAAGGAGAGCCAGGCGACGGCCGCGAAGACGAACGTCAGGCAGAGGTTCAGGATCTGCATGACCTGGCGGTTGACGAAGCGGAGCTTGGCGAGGTCGCGCTGCCAGTCGAAGAGGCGCCAGAAGAGGAGGTGGAAGATGGCGAGGGCAACGTGGAAGGCGCCGCCGAGCAGGATCATCGTCCAGGCCGGCATCGAGGGCTCCTCCGGCATCTCACGTCCCCATCACGAGGTCGTCCGCGACCTCGGCGGGCGCGAAGAGCGACAGTTGGGCCACCTCGCCGTGCACCAGGTTCGACGCGCCGACGCCGAGCAGGCGCACGGGGCGGCGGCCGGCTTCGGTGCGCTCGGCGAGGAGGCGGGCGGCGAGGGTGAGATCGGGGGCCCGGCAGGTGGGCGTGGGCCAGGTCTGCGAGCGGGTGACGGTGGTGAAGTCGGCGTAGCGGACCTTCAGGGTGACCGTGCAGGCGGACAGCGAGCGCTTCTGCAGGCCGCGGGCGACGGACTCGGCGAGGCGGTCAAGGACGGAATGGACCTCGTCGAGGGTCCGGAGGTCGGCGTCGAAGGTGGTCTCGGAGGAGAGGCTCTTGCGCTCCTGGTGGACGTGGACGGGGCGCTCGTCGATCCCGTGGGCGAAGGCGTGCAAACGGGCGCCGTACTTGCCGAAGCGGGCCTCGAGCTCGCTCTCCTCCACCTCCCGCAGCTGGGCGATGGTCTCGATGCCGAGCTCCAGCAGGCGCTTCTCGGTCGCCGGGCCGACCCCGGGCAGGCGGCGCACGGGCAGGGGAGCGAGGAACCGCCGGACCTTCTGCGGCGCCACCACCGTGAGGCCGTCGGGCTTGTCGAAATCGGAAGCGATCTTGGCCACCAGCTTGCTGGGCCCGACGCCGACGCTGACCGTCAGCCCGCGCTCCTCGCGCACCCGCGCCCGCACGCCCTTCGCCACGGCGGTGGCACTCCCCCACGGCTCCAGGTGATCGGTCACGTCCAGATAGGCTTCGTCGATCGAGACGATCTCGAGCACCGGCGTAAGGGAGCGGAAGATCGCCTGGATCTCCTTCGCCTCCGCCCGGTAGCGGCGGAAGTCCGGCGGCAGGAAGACCGCCCGCGAGCAGAGGATCCGCGCCCGCGCCGCCGGCATCGCGGAGTGGATGCCGAAGGCCCGGGCCTCGTAGCTCGCGGCCGCCACGACGCCACGCCCCTCGGGGCTCCCGCCGATCACCACCGGCAGCCCCCGCAGGCTCGGATCGTCACGCATGTGGACCGCGGCGTAGAAGCAGTCCATGTCGCAGTGCAGAATGCGCCGCGACTCCGAGGCCTCGCCCGTCACGCCGCCATCCTACCGGCCGCCGGGCCCGCCGGTGGATATACTTCCACCGATCGTCGTCACCACACGGAGGGCCCAGAAACCATGAAACGAGGCCGTTTCCCTCGACTCGCCACGGCACTTCCGCCCGTGCTCCTGCTCACCCTCTCGGGCTGCGGCTACAACACGCTGGTGTCACTCCAGGAAGGGGTGGACGGGGCCTGGAGCCAGGTGGAGAACGTCTACCAGCGCCGGGCGGACCTCGTGCCCAACCTCGTCGCCACCGTCAAGGGCGCGGCCGACTTCGAGCAGGAGACCCTCATCGCGGTGACCGAGGCGCGCGCCCGGGTCGGCCAGATGAGCTTCGACGAGGCGCCCGACGCCGCCCAGCTGCAGCAGTTCCACCAGGCGCAAGACGCGCTCTCGAGCGCTCTTTCGCGCCTGCTGGTCGTCGTCGAGCGCTACCCGGAGCTGACCGCCACGCAGGCCTTCCGCGACCTCCAGGTCCAGCTCGAGGGCACCGAAAACCGGATCGCCGTCGAGCGCCGCCGCTTCAACGAGGCGGCGCAGGCCTACAACACCGCCCGGCGCCAGTTCCCGACCCTGATCACGGCCAAGATCTTCGGCTTCGGCGAGAAGGCCTACTTCGAGTCCTCCCCGGGAGCCGAAGAAGCGCCGAAGGTGGAGTTCTGAGCGCCGAGCCGGGCAACGCCGCGATCCGCGCCTACTTCTCGGCCGAGGACCTCGAAAGCGTCCGGGAAGCGACGCGCGACGCCGAGCTGCGCACGGGGGGCGAGCTCGTCTGCGTCCTCGCCGCCCGCTGCGACGACTACGAGGGACCGCTCTTCAAGGCGGCGACGCTCGGCGCTCTGGCCGCTTCCCTGGCGGCGGCCCTCTGGCTGACCCTCGCCGATCGCTGGCTGCTCGCGCCGGCGCTCTGGGTCGCCCTGCCGCCCACCGTGGGAGCCGCCCTGGGCATGCTGGCCGTGCTGGCCACGCCCTCGTGGCGCCGGTTGCTCGTCGGCCGCGAGACGCTGGAGCGGCGGGTGCGGGCGCGAGCGGCCCAGGCGTTCCTCGACGAGGAGCTCTTCGCGACCCGCGAGCGCACGGGTGTCCTCCTCTTCGTCGCCCTGTTCGAGCGGCGAGTCGAGATCCTCTGTGACGACGGCGTCCGCAAGCTGGTGCCCGAGGGCACCTGGCAGGGGATCGCCGACGAGCTGGCCCGCGGCCTGCGGACGCACCAGGCGGGACCCGCCCTGGTCGCGGCGGTCGAGAGATGCGGCATCCTCCTCGAGGCGCACGGCGTCGAGCGGCGCCCGGACGACGCGGACGAGCTGTCGGACAGGCCGAGGATCCTGGATGAGTAGCGTCATGGCCCGCGCCTCCCAGCGGCCGGGCGCTGCGCTGCGGGGCCCTGCGCGCGGTGCGGTTGCACGGTCCTCGGCCCCCTCCGCTGGATCGGCCCGCCACCGCCATCCTGTAGGGGCGGGGCTTGCCCCCGCCCGGGCGGGGGTCCCCGCACGGACGGCCGTGCCACACGTGGACCTTCCCCCTCCCGGGAGGGCACAAGGCCCTCCCCTACAGGGAATCGGCGCCCGACGGCGCCCGCGGTGCGTACCTCTCACGCTGGCGTCGCTCTGGCTCGTCTTGGCCACCGGATCGGCCGCCCTGGAGGTCCCCTACCTCTCGGGCCGCGTCGTCGACGAGGCCGGGCTGCTCTCCACCGCCGAGAAGACCCGCATCGAGGGCCGCCTGGCCGCCATCGAGAAGCGGCGCGGCAGCCAGATCGCGGTGCTCACGATCCCGAGCCTCGAAGGGGAGGTGCTGGAGGACTACAGCCTGCGGGTGGCCGAGACCTGGAAGCTCGGCCGCGACGCGTTCGACGACGGAGCCCTGCTCCTGGTGGCTCGCGACGACCGGCAGATGCGCCTCGAGGTCGGCTACGGCCTCGAGCCGGTGCTCACCGACGCGACCTCGCGCCGCATCCTCGACGACGTGATGCGCCCCCGCTTCCGCGCCGGAGACTTCGCCGGCGGCATCGAGGACGCGGTGCTGGCGATCGACGGCGTGCTGGCCGGCGACGAGAACGCCCTGCCGCCGCCGTCCTCCGGCGAGGGCCGGGACCTGAGCGACGACATGCCGTGGCCTGCTCGCGCCGGCTTCTTCCTCTTCTTCCTCTTCGTCGTCGGCATCTTCTCGCTCACCGCGCTCTTCGCCGAGGGCTGCTCCGGCTGGTTCCTCTACCTCTTCCTCCTGCCGTTCTGGCTCGCGTTCCCGCTCGCCATCCTCGGGTCGCCCGTGGGCTGGCTGTTCTTCCCGGGCTGGCTCGTCGGCTTCCCCATCCTGCGCGCCCTGACCGCGGGAGCGAGGAAGAAGGGTGCCCTCCCCGGCTGGATGGGTGGCGGCGCGATCCCGCGCAACTGGACCTCGTCGCGAGGTTGGGGCGGTGGCGGCTTCTCCGGCGGTGGTGGCGGTTTCTCCGGTGGCGGCGGGAGCTTCGGCGGCGGCGGCGCCTCGAGCAGCTGGTAGGCGCGCGGTAGACTGGGGCGTCAACGAGAGGAGGCCCCGTGCGACGACCGATCCCGATCCCGCTCTCGATCCTGCTGATCCTCTCGGTCGTGGCCTGCGCCGACGCGTCACGGCAGGCGGGCGAGCCCGACGCCGACGCGGAGTACGCCGAGAGCATGGACCGGGCGCACGCCGGCGACAGCCCGGAGGCCGGCGCCGCGGCCGACGCCGCCCGGGCCGCAGCCGTGGAGGGCGAGGAGGTCGCCTACGCCGAGCTCGACGGCACCCCGGTGACGGGCTACCTCGCCCGCGGGGAGGGCTCCGCCGCGATCCTGGTGATCCAGGAATGGTGGGGCCTCAACGACAACATCCGGACCATGGCCCGCGAGCTCGCCGCCGAGGGCTACACCGCGCTGGCGGTCGATCTCTACGAGGGGCAGGTGGCCGCCGACCGGGACCGAGCCCGAGCCTTGGTGACCTCCGCCCTGGAGCGCCCCGACCGGCTCTCCGAGAACCTGCGTCAGGCGCATCGGTATCTGACCGAGGAGCTCGGTATGGAGCGCGTCGGGGTCATCGGCTGGTGCTTCGGCGGCGGCTGGTCTCTCGCGACCGCCTTGACGCTGGCCGACGGCATCGACGCCGCGGTCCTGTACTACGGGCGCATCGAGACCGACCCGGAGGCACTCGCCCCGCTCGCTGCCCCGGTTCTCGGCCACTTCGGCGGCGAGGACGACAGCATCCCGATCGAGGAGGTGAGGGCGTTCGAGGCGGCCGCCGTGGAGGCGGGCAAGGACGTGACCGTCCATCTCTACGACCGTGCGGGCCATGCTTTCGCCAACCCCTCTGGATCGTCCTGGGAGCCCGAGGCCGCCCGCACCGCCTGGGAGCGGACCCTGGCCTTCTTCGACGGACATCTGCGGGGCGCGACTTGAGGCCGGGCCGGCCCGGCGCGGGATCGCGGCAAGACCGAGAGCCCGTTTTCCGTCCTTGAAGGCATGGACGCCAAGCCGAGCCTCTCGCCGACAGCACCGACCGTGACCGACCCCGACGCCAACCCCGGCAGCCCCGACAGGCTGGCCGGAGTGCTTCTCGAGCACTGGGGCTATCGCGACTTCCTGCCGCTCCAGCGCCGGGCGATGGAGGCGATCCTCGCCCGGCGTGACTGCCTGGTGGTCCTGCCCACGGGCGGCGGGAAGTCGCTCTGCTACCAGGCGCCCGCCGTGGCCGGGGACGGCCTGGCGGTGGTCGTCTCGCCGCTCATCGCCCTGATGAAGGACCAGGTCGACGTGCTGACCGCCAACGGCGTGCCGGCGGCGTACTACAACAGCACCCAGGGCCCCGGGCAACGAGCCGACGTCCGCGAGCGCCTCGGCCGCGGCGACCTCAAGCTGCTCTACCTGGCCCCCGAGCAGCTCTCTGCCGACGCCGGGGGCGAGATCCACGCCCTCCTCGACCGTCGCCCACCGGCCTTCTTCGCCATCGACGAGGCCCACTGCATCAGCCAGTGGGGGCACGACTTCCGGCCCGACTACCGGCTGCTGGGGCGGTTGCGGGAGCGCTTCCCCGGGGTCTCCTTCCACGCCTTCACCGCCACGGCGACGCCGCTGGTGCGCCAGGACATCGTCGAGCAACTCCACCTGCACGAGCCGGAAGTGCTGGTCGGCTCCTTCGACCGGCCGAACCTCGTCTTTCGCGCCCGGCACCGGGGCAACCTCGGCGCCGACGTGCGCCGGACCCTCGAGCGGCACCGCGGCGAGGCCGGCATCGTCTATTGCCTGACCCGCCGGGAGGTCGACTCGCTGGCTGCCCGGCTGGCCGAGCAGGGGTACGACGCCCTTCCGTATCACGCCGGGTTGAGCGACGAGGTGCGCAGCGCCCACCAGGAGGCCTTCCTCTCCGAGCGCACCGACGTCATCGTCGCCACCGTCGCCTTCGGCATGGGGATCGACCGGCCCGACGTCCGCTTCGTCCTGCACGCCGCGGCGCCCCGCTCGATCGAGCACTACCAGCAGGAGTCCGGTCGCGCCGGCCGCGACGGGCAGGAGGCCGAGTGCCTGCTCCTCTACTCCGCCGCCGACTTCGCCCGCTGGCGGAGCCTCCTGGCCCGCGACGGCGCTCTCGACGAGCGCTCGACCAGGCTGCTGCGGGAGATGTCCCGCTTCGCCGCCGCGACCCGGTGCCGGCACCGGGCACTGGTCGAGCACTTCGGCCAGGACTATCCCGACCGTCCCTGCGGCGCCTGCGACTGGTGCCTCGGCGAGCTCGAGCCGGTCGAGGAGCCGGTGGTGCTGGCGCAGAAGATCCTCTCCTGCGTCCTGCGCCTCGACCAGTCGTTCGGGCTCGGCCACGTCATGGACGTCCTGCGCGGCCGCGGTACCGACAAGGTCCTCTCCCGCGGCCACGACGACCTCTCGACCTACGGCCTCCTCGCCTCGACCCACGCCGACGAGCTGCGGGGCTACCTCGAACAGCTCCTCGACGCCGGCTTCCTGCGCCTCTCCGGCGAGCGCTACCCGGTCCTTCAGGTCACCGCCGAGGGCATCCGCCTGGTCAAGGCCGAGACCGGATGCGAGCTCTACCGGCAGCACCAGCCGAAGCGCGCAGCCAGACCCGCCCGCGCCGCCGCGGCCGAGGGCGACTCGTGGGAGGGCGTGGACCGCGAGCTCTTCGAGGAGCTCCGCGACCTCCGGCTCGAGATCGCCCGCACCCGCGCCGTCCCCGCCTACGTCGTCTTCACCGACCGCACCCTCCGCGACCTCGCCCGCCGCCGGCCCACCGACGAGCGCGACCTCCTCGGGGTCCACGGCATCGGCGCCGCCAAGGCCGCGGATCCGGGGCCGCTGTTCCTCGAGCGGATCAGGCAATGGCGAGGCGGTGCACAGGACAGTCCCGAGCCCGAGGCCGGTCCCGGTTGACCTTCGGGACCGGCCTCGGGCCGCTCGCAGCATCGGCGTGGCGCGATGCCTCGGAGGAGCTCAGTTGCCCTTGCAGGTCTTCGCCCCCGCCTTGCCTCGGCACTTGTTCGAGCAGCACTCGACGTCGAAGTTGCAGGGCGCGCCCTGGGGCAGGCAGGTGACCTGGCAGTCCGGGTCGGCGTTGTCGACGAGACCGTCGCAGTCGTTGTCGACGCCGTCGGTGCAGACCTCGGCGGCGCCGGGATTGACGTTCGGGTCGGTGTCGTCGCAGTCGGTGCCGCCGCACGCGGCGTCGGCGAAACCGTCGCCGTCGGCGTCGGGACAGCCGCCGCCGCCGGTGCAGCTCGGCAAAGCGAACGAGCCGATGCGGGTCTTGAAGTCGAAGTCGGTCCGGCCGTCGCCGTCGTCGGCCTGGTATTCCTGCGTATACCAGAACGTGCAGTCGTCCACCGGATCGACGCTCATCGTCGAGTAGTCGCCCCAGCGGTTGAAGGAGGCCGTCTGGACGTCGGAGCCGGCCACCAGCTCGACCTCGCCGCCGGGCATGGTGCCGAGGGGATCGGTCACCTCCCGCGAGGTGTAGCGCACCGACGGGAAGGTGCCGCTCGACGAGACACTGTAGCCTAGGGCGATGTTGCCCGCGCCGTCCATGGCCGCCGAGCCCATCCAGCGGTTGAGGCCGTCGGCGGGGGCGTAGGTCCCGTCCTGATGGAGGAACCAGCCGCCGCCCGTGTTGCGGAGCTCGGCCCAGCGGATGCCCGCCACGTTGCCGCCGGTCGCGTCGACCGTGGTGTTGAGGACGATCGAGTCGCGGCCCGCGAAGGAGCGGTACTGCGCCCGGTACATCTGGAGCTCGTCGATCGGGTCGACCCGCTCGCCAGGGGCCGGCTGCGGTATGCAGTTGCGCTGGAAGAAGCCGCACATGGTGCTGTCGTAGGGTGTCCCGACGACGAAGGGGAGCTCGGTGAAGCTCGCTCCCGGCGGCGAGCTGCTCCAGTCGACGGCGAACTCCCACAGCCGGTAACCGTCCGCCCCGGTCAGCGGGCCCTCGAAGTCGTCGTCCCAGGCCCGGCTGAAGATGTTGGGCGCGCCGGCGGCCGGCGCCGGCCCCTCGAGGTGCGAAGGCTGGAAGGCGTCGACGCAGTCATTCGAGGCGCAGGGGAGGTTGAACTTCACCAGCCGCGGGGCCGGATCGCCGGCCAGCATGGCCGGCCGCTCGAGGACGGCCGCCCCGGCGAAGGAGCCCGCCGTCGCCGGGAAGTCGCGGGTCGAGAGGTAGTAGCCGTCTGGCCAGATACCGAACTTGGGGTAGTCGTTCTCTTCGCTGGTGCCCGGTGTGACGTCGAACTCCCAGCGATCGTAGGGGCCGCGGGGGTCGCCGCCCTGCGAGAGGGCGACGCACTGCGCCACGATCGCCCCGCCGCTGACCGCGAACTGGCTGAAGAACCAGCGTCCGGCGAGGTGGTCGTAGAGGACGATCGGGTCGCCCGAGTTGGTGTTCTGGCAGACGCCTCCGAAGCCGCTCCAGATGGCGTTCCCGGCGAACGGACCGCCGCCGGGAGCGATCGCTCCGGTCGTCTTGCCGTAGATGGCGAACACCAGATTGATCCACTGCACGTAGTGGGAGGGACCGACGTCGCCCTCGGTGTCCGGCGGCACGATCCGGCCGCCCAGCAGGACGGCGTTGGTGTCGTCGGACAGGCCGTCGAAGGTGAGCAGGGGCTGCGGTGTCGGCGCCGAGGACGGGAACGGACGCGTCGTCGACTGCCGGGCCGGATCCGGCGCTCCGGGCGGCTCGACTCCGGGACCTCGCTGGGGACCGATGCGTAACGGCACCTGGCGCGGCGCCTGGCCGGGGCCGGGCTGCGGCAGGGCCATCTGCCCCAAGGGAGGCGAGACGTCGTGGCGGACGGCTCGCGTCACGCGGGCATCGGACCCGTCGAGGGCCAGGGCGCCGCCGCAGACGATCTGCGCGGCCACCAGGCCGATGATCAACGCTCTACATTGCATGGTCTCCTCCTCATGCGTAAGGTCGTGCCGTCCCTCAGGCCGGGAAGACCCCGAGCCGGCGGCCCTCCGAGGGCCGTGGAGACCCTCTTGAGCCGACTCGTCATCCCCTTGCTGGCATCGACGTCCATGATGTGGGCCGGATGCTCCGGTCTCGGACAGGGTTCGCGAACCCAGGGTGTCCCGACCGGACGTGCCCCGTCAGTGGAGGCCGCCACACCGGCGGCGGGAGACGCCCCAACCGAAGCGCTGGGCGCGGCCCTCGCCGCGGCCCTCCGCGGCTCGGAGCACCGCGCCAGGCTCCGCCTGCTGGCCGAGTGCCGGCCACGGGACGGTGGCGCCATGCGCTCCATCGAAGTCTTCGCCAGCGGCGTCGCCATCTGGGACGGCCGCCGCCAGTTCACCCTCGACGACGAACAGGTCGGGTCGCTGCTGGCCGCTGTCGAGGCGGCCGGCTTCGTCACCTTCGAGGCTGTCTACGGCGGCGCGACGTCGCGGCAAGGGAACCCGAAGCGGCCGGCGACCGAGGCGGTGGTGACCGTCACCTGTCGCGTCAGCTTGAGGCTCAGCGACGTCGAGAAGCAGTCCGCCCAGCTCGAGAAGGGCGAGCAGTCGGAGGCGCTGCGGTCGCTCGCCGAGACCCTCTTCGCGCTCTGCGAAGGTCCCGCCCGCCACGGCGTGGCGGCAGCGGATCTGGCGGACGGCCTCGACTTGCTCGCCCGCGGCCGCCTCGCTCCCGAGACGTTCAGCGTCGTCTTCCACCGCAAGCCCGAGCCCGGCGCCGCCACGGGCGGCTCGGGAAGCGGCCTCCTCCTTCGCCTCCAGGGCGACACTGCCACGACCCGGATCTACGACCCCGCGACAGGCTACGGTGAACCGCGGACCCTGACCCTCCAGCCTGCCGAGGTCGGGCGACTGGCCGCCAACCTCGCAAGAGAGGCGCCGGACGACCTGCCCGTCAACCTATGGGCCCCCGACTACACCGATCTCAGCCTCCGCGTCCTCGACCATCGCCGCTCCCTCCAGGCCCGCCGGTTCGCCGGCATGGAGCCGCATTCCCACGGCGAGGCCCAGGCCCGTTTCGACCGCCTCGTCGCCGCCCTCGAGACCCTGCACGCGAACGTGCTGACGGACGGCGAGCCGTATCGTCCGTAGGCTCGTCAGCGGCGCGCCTCAGGTGGCGCCGGAGGCGGGTTCTCCTGCGGCAGCCGAGCTCTCGCCAGCAACCGCGAGAACCTGGGGTCGTCGCGCAAGGGATCGAGCCTGGGGTCGACGAACATGTAGCCGATCCAGGGCGATCTCTCGTCGAAGGCGGCGTCCATCCATCGGAACGCCTCGTCCTGGTCACCCAGCGCAGCGTGGATCACGGCGGTGTGATAGGCGGACACATGCCGCTCCATGCCCAGCCGATCCAGCTCGGTCAGGGTCTGCCTTGCCTTCTCGACATCGCCCTGCATCGCGTAGGCATGTCCGAGCGAGGCGAGGTACAGAGAGCTCCCGCCGGCAGCGCCGATCGCCTTCAGCGCCTCGGCGATGGCTTGCTCGAAACGTCCAGTCTGCTCGTACGCCCATCCCAGGTGCCAGTGGCCCGGAGCAAAGCCCGGCGCGAGGTCCAGGGCCTTCTCGTACTCGTCGATCGCCGTGTCGTACCGCCGCGCGAAGTAGTGGCGCAGCCCGACCCAGGTGCTGATGATGGGAGCCAGCGGGTCGAGCCGGCGGGCCAGGTGGGCCTGCTCGAGCGCCTCCTCGTGTCGGCCCATGGCGGACAAGAACCCACCGTACCAGTGGTGGGCGACCGGATACTTCGGATCGAGCTCGATGGCTCGCAGATACTCCCTCTCGGCGGCTTCCCAGTCGTGCTCGAACTCGAAGTAGATGTGGGCGCGCGAAGCATGCGCCTCGGCGAGGAGATCGTTGGCCGCGAGCGCCCTCTGGGCGGCCTCCGCGGCTCGTGGGAACGTCTCCCTGGGTGCCAAGACGCTGTACCAACCGCGGAAGATCCAGACGTCGGCGATTCCGACCCAGGCCAACGCATAACTCGCGTCGAGATCAGCGGCCTGCTCGAAGTAGGAGAGTCCCCGCAGGATGCTCTCCTCCGTTCGCTTGTTCCAGAAGTGTCGGCCCTTCAGATACAGGGTGTAGGCTTCGAGGTTTTCCGTAGGCCGAACGCTCGCAGAGGGCTGCTCTCCCTCGCGCAGCTTCGCGCCGAGGCGCTCGATGACCTGACCGGCAATGTCGGCCTGCACCTCGAAGATGTCGTCGATCACGCGATCGTAGGAGTGGGACCAGACCTGCTGACCGTCGACCGTCCGCACCAGCTCGGGAGTGATACGAACCCGGCCCTTGCCGTCCCCGGAGGATGCCCAGCGCACACTCCCGAAGAGGATGTAGGCCACGCCCAGCTCCTCGCCGATCTCGCGCGGACTCGTCGCGGTGCCGGCGTACTCGAGCGCGCTCCGGCGCGAGACCACGCTCAGGTCCGGCGCCGCTCCGAGTCGGCCGGTGATCTCGTCGGTCATGCCGGCCGCGAAGTAGTCGTCTTCGGCGCTGCCCAGATTGTCGAAGGGCACCACGACGATGGTCGGCGACGCCGGCGGGTCGATGCCGGCAGATGGCTCGGTGCGAGGGGTGCGCAGCCAGAGGATGGCGGCCAGCATCAAGGCGGTTCCGACCGCCCCAAGGACGCCAAGGCGCCGACCAGCCGAGTTGCGCCTCGCCGGGGACGGGCGGCTCCGGGCCGTGGCGAGCTCCGTCCTCAGAGACTCGAGCTCGTTGCGTACGTCGAGCGCGGACTGATAGCGGCGCGTGGGCTGCTTCTCCAGGCAGTGTCGGATGATCCGGCCGAGATGATGGGGAAGCTCGGGCCGTAGATCCTCGACCGGAGGTGGCGTGTCTTTGAGCACGGCCGACATCAGGGCCGGGCGGCTCGCGCCGGTGAAGGGTCTGCGACCCGTCGTGAGCTCGTAGAGCACCACGCCCAGCGAAAAGATGTCGGCGCGGTGATCGACGGGCTCACCCTCGACCTGCTCGGGCGCCATATACGCCGCCGTCCCGACGACCAGGCCGTCGTGGGTGAGCCCGAGCGTTTCGGCCCGGCTGTCGGAGTGGCCGTCGGGTGCAGCCTGGAGCTTGGCCAAACCGAAGTCGAGGACCTTCAACCGCCCCTCCGCCGTCAGCATGAGATTGGACGGCTTGAGATCGCGATGCGTGATGCCCTTGCCATGGGCGGCGGCCAAAGCGTCCGCGAGCGGAATCGCAATCTCGAAGAGCTGATCCAGCGCGAACCCCCCCTTCGGGAGAAGCTCGGCGAGGGTGCGCCCCTCGACCCGCTCCATCGTCAGGATCCGCCGATCTTCAACCTGCTCGACCGAGAAGATCGTGACGATGTTGGGGTGGTTGAGGGAGGCCAGCGACTCGGCCTCGCGCTGGAAACGCTCGATCCGATCCGGCTCGGAGGCCAGGGCAGCCGGCAGCACCTTGAGGGCCACCAGGCGCTTGAGCTCGAGGTCCTCGGCCAGATAGACCTCTCCCATCCCGCCCTCACCGAGCTTGGCGATGATCCTGAAGTGCGACACCTGCTCGCCGATCAAGCCAAGCGGATTCTATCCCCCGCCGGAGGCCGGGCAGGGTTGCCCACATGCCGTGGCGCCCGTCCGGCGGGCGGACTCACGGGCCGTCGGCGATGGAAACATCGGACGTCTTACGCACCGGCGCCTGGGCGAGACCTGGTGCGCGTCACTCGGCAGTCGCCGGCTCCGGCCGGGATGTCTCCGCCCGCCGACGGAGCTGACCGCACGCGGCGTCGGCCTCGAGACCCCGGCTCTCGCGCAGGTGAGCGCGGGCGCCCGAGGCTCGGAGTCGCTTCAGGAAGGCGATGGCGCGGTTGCGCGAAGGGCGCTCGTAGGGGAGCCCGGCCACCGGGTTGTACATCATGAGGTTGACGTGGGCACGGAGGTCCTTGGCGATCGCGGCGAGCTGGTCGGCGTGCGCGTCGCGATCGTTGACTCCGGCCAACAGGCAGTACTCGAGGGTCACCTCGCGGCCGGTGCGCTCGAAGTAGGCCCGGCACGCGGGCAGGACCTTGTCCAGGGAGATGCCTCTGGCCCAGGGGATGAGCTCGGCCCGCAGGGCGTCGTTCGGGGCGTGGAGCGAAAGGGCGAGGGTCGCCTGGAGTCCCTCCTCGGCGAAGCGCTCGATCTGCTTGGGCAGACCGACGGTGCTGACCGTGATGCGGCGCTGGCCGATGCGCAGCGACCAGGAGGCGTTCAGGCGTCGCACGGCCTCGACGGTCACCTCGTAGTTGGCCAGGGGCTCGCCCATGCCCATGAAGACGACGTGGGTGAGACGCTCGCTCCGCTCACGCAGCAGACGGTCCACGCGCACTGCCTGCTCGAGGACCTCCCCGACGGTGAGGTCGCGGACGGCGCCGCCGATGCCGCTGGCGCAGAAGCGGCACCCGACGTCGCAGCCGACCTGGGTCGACAGGCAGACGGTGCGGCGCGCTCGGCCGTGGTCCTCGGAGGGGATCATGACGGTCTCGGTCGAGGCGCCGTCGGGCCAGCGCAGCAGGAGCTTACACGTGCCGTCCGGGGCCTCCGAGCGGGCGGACTCCCGGGCGGCGAGGACGACGAAGTGCTCCTCCAGGCGCTCCCGGACCTCCTTGGGCAGCTCGGTGATCTCGGCAAACGACGAGACGCGACGGTGGAGGATCCCGGCGAGGATCTGCTCGGCCCGGTAGGCGGGCGCACCCCAGGCGGCCAGCTCTTCGGCCAGGGCGGGAGGGTCGAGATCGAGCAGGTGGCGGCGATCGCTCACGGGGGCAGTA
>Ga0302046_10002372_pt1 | contig 17545 bp, 15 predicted proteins | sample RVTome_11_FD_200261 | JGI IMG/M metagenome (GOLD analysis project Ga0302046, IMG submission 200261) | Soil microbial communities from uranium-contaminated site in the Upper Colorado River Basin, Wyoming, United States - RVT147D111 (version 2) ...
TCGCGGCTCCAGCGCTCTCCCACGCGACCGGAGGAAATCGAGAAATTCCGTGCAGATCGCATCAACCTGCAAACCGGTCTGGCGGCGGCGACCTACCCGCGTCTCCCCGATGTGCAGGAAGGGGCGGTGCGGGTGTTTTCCGAAGTGCATGGTCGGGGCGAATACATCACGGTAACCCAAGGGATGCGGGAGATCATGGTGATCGTCGAGGAAGACAGATTGCCGTTCGTGCGGGAGTCAATCGAGACCGCACCGGTGCAGTGCCATGGAGATCTGGCCAGCATCAGCGTGTCCCTGAAATCCCGTGATCTTCCGCGTCCAGGGATCCTGTATCAGATCCTGGAGCCCCTGGCGCTCCAGAACATCTCGCTCGTAGAAATCACGTCCACGACGACGGAGTTTCACCTCTACGTCGAGCGGGCAGACGCGATGATGGCGATGGATTCGATGTTTCGGGTATTTGGCTGAGGGAGGTTAAAGCATCAGGGGCCCGCGGACGATGCTCCGCGTATATGGATCGATTGTCAATCAGGGGTGTGCGTCCCCCACGCCGTCACGGATCCGCGGGATACACGCTTATCGAGTTGCTCGTCGCGATGACCATCCTCGGGATCCTGGTGAATATCGCCATCCCGGCGACGACGGAGGTGCGCCGCCGTGCGGAAGCCGCCTCCATCCTTGGGGATCACGGAGTGATACGAACCGCCGTGCTCGACTACTACGCCGAAACGGGTCAGTTGCCGAACACATCCGCCCTGGGAGTGGCGCCGCCGCCCCTGGTCCCGTCATTGCCGGGCGGTTTTACGTTCAGGCCAAACAACGCCTCGTACATATGGATTGGGTATCCGACACCAACGGTTATCCTCGGTCAGCCCACGATCGGGATCATCGGGGTTCTCTGCGATGATCCGAAGCTTGCGGAGACGGTGGCGAAGACCTTCAAGGGCTCGAACGTTATCCAGGCAGGGGCGATCGTGTTGTTCCTCCTCGGATAGTCTACTGGTAACCTGAAAGCACGTCTGATCAGACCGAAAACGCCATGAGTAGAATCGATACTTCATCACGCAGTACTTCATCCGCTGAAGCGCTCATTGAAAAGATCGTTAGGCGGGAGTTGGAACAGGCCAACCGGATTCCCGCGCCGAAGAAGGCACGCGACCAGAAGCTGCGTCCCCTGCTGGCCGTGCTGTTCGTCGTCGTCACCGGACTGACGGTCTGGAACACGATCACGCTCAGTAGAACGCCGACCGGTTTGACAAACGAAGAAGGGGTTGCCTATCTCCGTGTCATGAGCGCTACCGCGGCCATCGAGGACTACGCCGCGCAACGGGGAAGATTGCCGTCGGCCCTGTCACAGCTGGAGGTGGACCCAACCGGACTCGTCTACGAAACGGATGGGCAAACCTATTCCCTTTCGGTTGCCGTAGAAGGCGAGTCGGCGCGGTTTGAACGCGGTGACGTGTATGCGGTCCTGAATGAGGGTCTGGAAGCCCTCCCTGACGGCAGACACCCTTAGCAGGGTGCTGAAAAAGGGCTCCCTGGGCGCGCCGCGGTTTGCGGCCCCCAACTCCACCGCCCCATCATGCATGGGCCGCGACCCAACGCCCGCCTACGGGAACCCTTTTTCAGCGCCCGCTAGTCTGGGGATGCTGTGCACAAGGCGTGGGGTGGTCCCGAAGGACGCGTCGGTGAGCGGCGACCCCTCGTACTCACTGGCTTTTTTCGCGAACTGCTGCGGCCGGAGGGACAACCCCACGACTTATGCAGAGGAGGTTTCCAACGGGGTAGCCACCTCGTAGTATCCCTTCCATGTCTGGCGGATCACCATCCACACCTGTTACGCGTTGTGGGACGATCGCTATCGTCGGCAAGCCGAACGCCGGGAAGTCGACACTACTCAACGCGTTGATTGGCGAGTCTCTCTCGATCGTCAGTGACAAACCGCAGGCGACCAGGGTACCCGTCGTAGGGCTTCGGACGGACGATGATACACAAATCCTCTTCGTGGACCAGCCGGGGATCCTCGAGCCACGATATCTCCTGCATCAGGCCATGCGGATGACGCACATCGAAAGCGTGCTGGGTGCTGATGCCGTGCTGTATGTGACTCCGCGGGGGCACGCATGGGAAGCCCTCGGGCTGGCAGAACCGGAGTTTGCGACGCTCCACAAACCGATTGCGCACGTCATCTCCAAACAGGACACCGGCAGCATGGCGGCCGAGGGTTTCCCGGAGCCGCGATTCATGGTATCGGCGATGGAGGCCATCGGGCTCGATCTGTTGATCGCATGGTGCAGGTCCAACGTGCCGGAGGGGCCGTTCCGTTACGACCCGGACGACGTCAGCGTTCAGCCGGCGCGTTTCTTCGTTGCCGAGTACGTGCGCGAAGCGGCATTCCAGCTCCTGTCGGATGAACTGCCCTACGCCGTGGCCGCTGAGGTCGACGAGTTCCGCGAGGGATCAAAACCGTTGTATATTCGCATAACGCTCTTTGTTGAGCGGCCCTCTCAGAAGAACATTGTCGTAGGGCGGGGCGGCGCCACTGTCCGGGAGATCGGTACCCTGGCGCGACGCAGGATTGAGGAATTGATGGGACAGCAGATTTTTCTCGATCTTTGGGTCAAGGTCCTTCCGAAGTGGCGCTCAAAACCGTCGGCTCTTGCGCGCTTCGGTTTACCACTGATTACGGGGAAACGAACATGAGCCTGCCGCCGGATCTGTTGGAAATCCTCGTGTGCCCCAAGTGCAAGGGTGATCTGCAGTACCGAAAGGAGCCGAAGGAGCAGTTAGTCTGTCACGCATGCAAACTCGTGTATGCCGTGGAAGACGACATTCCTATCATGCTGATCGATGATGCGAAGCCGTTGTAGTCTCCTCGCATCTACGGCGTTTGCGCTGTTGCTGTCTTCTCCGGTGCACGCCCAGAATGCCAACGTCGCTGAAGACGGGGCTATCTTTCTGTTGGTGCCGGTCGGGGGGAGGGCGGCTGCGCTCGGCCAGGCAGCGGTGGCCGACTTCGGCAGCAGCGAACAGGTGTTCTGGAACCCCGCGGGTCTCGCGTCCATGCGGCGGGGCGAAGTGGCCGTTCACCACTCGCAGACGTTTGTTTCGAGCAACACCGCCCTTTCGGCCGTGATCCCCACCGGCAGTCTCGGCACAATCGCGTTTACGGCGTATCTGGTCGACTTCGGTTCGCAGTCTGTTCGCCAGGTCTCAGACGGCGGCGTGACCGGACTGTTTTCGCCGAAGAACATCGAGCTGCTTGGCACCTACGCCACGCGCGTGGTTGGAGATTTGTCCTTCGGAGTGAACTACAAGCTGATTCAATTCCGCCAGGATTGTTCGGGCGACTGCGCCCAGTTCCCTTCCATAACGGGAACGACGCACGGTGTTGACCTGGGTCTGCAGTACGGCGTTGGTGGCGATGACGGTCCACTCCGGATCGGGGTAGCCCTGCTGCACGCCGGCTTCAAGCTGCAACTCGAGAACAGCGATCAGGCCGATCCGCTGCCCACGAGACTGCAATACGGCATCGCCTACAAGCTTCAACTCCCGGTGCCGGATTCCACCATGCAGCCCCTCGACGCGCGGTTCCTCATCGACGTCCAGAATGATTGGGATGACCTGGCGTCGTACGACGTCCGGGTCGGTGTCGAGTTGGGGTACGGTGATCTGATCCGACTCCGGTCCGGGTACGCCTCTGTGAACAAGCTGTTCGAGAACACTGATGAGGAAACCGGCGCCCGCGGACCGTCGGTCGGGATTGGCGTTCAACTCGGTCGCGTATCCGTTGATTTTTCTCGCATTTTCTTCGACAGCGCGAATTTCGACGAACCGGTCTACATCGGTATCCGGGCGGATTTCTAGAACGGCCCCGCCATCGTGGCCAACCCGCCACCGCAAACTCGTCACGGTGGTCATCTCGCTGACGTGGGTGGCATGGTTTCCGACGGGCAATCTGAGCGCGCGTCAGGAATGTGGACCCTGTGCATCGTTCATCCACAAGGCGCAACCTGAACGGCTGGCGCAGACATCCCCCTGGTTTCCCGTGGCCTCATTGGTCATCCCGGGAACCGGGCAACTGCTGGCCGATCGGAACAGAGGTGTCGTGTATCTCGTTGCCGAGGCACTCGCTCTCGCTTGGCATCTCCACAACTCGGATAGGAGCCAACGCGAGCGAAAACGGTATCGCGACCTGGCATTCACCGTCGCCCGCGGAGGATTCATGCCGGCCATCCGGGACACGGTGTTCGAGTATTTCGAACAAATGGGGAAGTTCGTTGCCAGTGGTCCGTTCGACACCGATCCCGGATTGGCCTTGGTGCCGCCCCGGGATGAAGTAACGTTCAATGGCAGTATTTGGGGTCTCGCGCGGAGGACGTTTTTTGCCGATCCCGAGAATCCGCCGGGAGAGGAAAGCGATGCGTACCAGGCGGCATTGGCATTTTACCAGGCACGGGCCGTCGGACCAAACTTCCTCTGGTCGTGGGAGGGGAATCTCGTTGCCATGCAAGGATTTACGAATGCCGTTGCCGCGAGCGACCAGGCGTTTCAACGAAGCACCGTGGCGCTGGCGCTGGTCTTCGCCAACCACTTCGTCTCGACGATCGACGCCCACATCACGCATCGGTTATCGAGCCCGTCGCAACAGGTGAGATTACGAACCAGCGTGATGTTGGACTCACGATGGGGAAGGGACCTCAGGGTGGGCAGCGGGTTCTGGATCTCTTTCTGAAAACCGACAATGGTGTGGGAAACCCGATTTGACTCGCGGACGGGAGGCCCCTAAGTTGCTTGGCCATATAACATTACCAGCAAAGGAGACCGGTGCGGAGACGCCTGACGGTTCTCTACTATTCCTCCGGTGACCGTCCGGTTCCCGCCCCGATAGACGGGTGGCTAGAAGAAAGGGAACTGGTCGTTTCCCGGTTCCGTGAGGTTGGGGAGATGGAGTCAGTCGTTTTGCGGAATCCGCCCACGCTCGTGCTCATAGATGGTGAGGGCGACAATGGCGCGGGACTCTCGCTCTGTCGTGACCTGAAGGAAGACGGCTATACGGCGGTGGCACCCGTGGTCGTCATTGCCGGGGACCAGACGAGCGATGAAGTGGGCACCTGGTTCCGTGCCGGCGCGGACGAGGTCATCTCTTCCACGTTCGCGCCCGCCGAACAGACGGCGCGGCTGGATGGATTGCTGCTCAGGACCGAGCGGAACGTCTCCGTCCATCCGTCGACGCGCCTCCCGGGCACGAATGAGATCGAGCGAGCCATCCGGGATCGGCTCGAGCGTGGCGAGAGCTTTGCAGTATGTTATGCAGACCTGGATCATTTCAAGGAGTACAACGACCGCTACAGCTATCGTGACGGTGACCGTGTCATCTTCCTGCTTTCCAGGATCCTCGCCGATGTCACCCGGGGGATCTGTGGACGGGCCGGTTTTGTGGGACACATAGGCGGAGACGACTTCATTATGGTCCTGCCGCTGGGCTGTGTGCATGAGGTGTGCGGTGAGACCATTGCCGTGTTTGATGAGTTGATCTCGTTTCAGTACAGCGAGCAGGACAGGCGGGCAGGGTACTTCTTCGGGCGTGACCGACGGGGGCAGCTGTACCGGGTCCCGCTCATGACGTTGTCCATTGGGGTCGTGACAAATGAATACCGGCGTTTCGGGCATCCCGCCCGCGCCAGCGAACTGGCTACCGAAATGAAGAGTTACGCCAAGACACTACCCGGGTCGGTGTTTGTCGTCGATCGACGACACGATCGGGACAAGCCGATCCAGGGCGGGTGAGGGTCGTGACATGAACGTTCAGTGCGAATCGTGTGAAACGGTGTATCGCATCGACCCGTTGAAGGTGCCGGAGTCGGGTGTTCGTGCTCGTTGCACCATCTGCTCGAATGTGATCGAGGTAGATCGTACCAGCGAAGATGAGGCGCCGGCCACGGACCGGCTGCGGACGGACCATGTACCGTCACAGACGGATCGGGTTGCGCACCAGTTGGGGGATGCGTTTATCCCGGCTCCTGACGACGATGACGATCTGGACCGAAGGGTGCCTGACATCGTCTCGGTGACCGAGGACGAGGGTGACGAGGCGGGAGTGGCCGATTTCACCCGGAAACGCGAGTCAGAGGCAGAACGGGAGGCGTCCCGCCGCAGGAGCGTCGAGTCGCTCCCGGGCATCATCATGCCGCCGGAGGATGACGAGTACGCCGAACCCCAGAAGACGGTTGTTTCGTCAGAGCCGTTCAGCATCCCCGACGATATCCCTCGGCCCAAGCCGGACGTCCCGCCGGCTCTGGAGGCCTCCCCGGTTGATGACGGATACCCGCGGAGGGTCTCGCGACCGTTTTCGCTCCCGCGGGACATCGCTGCGGCGGCACCCACCCCTGAACCGTCGGCGCCGCCCATTCGACCAACGGCCCCGGTATTCCGTCCTACACCCGGTCGACCGGTCCAGGCGCCCATGACGGCGCCGCCGCCTCGCCCCACGCCCTCGGTGCCCTCGGGTCCCTCCGGGACGCCGCGGGGCCCTACCAGGCCAATCAATCCGTTCCTGTCACGCGATCCGGGACAGAAGGCCCGGCGGCTGGCGAGAGCGCTGATCTCCGACATGATCGTGTATCAACCGGACAAGCGGCAGCGCGCGTTGCAGGATGGGAATCTGGCCGAAGTCTTTGAAGAAGAGATCAAGAAGAGCTGGGAAGAGTACGTCGAGCAGGTCGGTCACGAGTTGGCCAATTCCACCTCGTACTTCACGGACGCGCTGAACGACCTCCTGGCCGATGGAGAGAACGTTTTCTAAGCCGTCTGGTCGCCGTTTGGTTGAGTGCTTACATTCCATGTGTTGAAAGAGCCGTCGCTCCGATGGGGCGGCGGCTCGTATCACACTTAACGCAGGGAGAGGACTTCGCGTGAGCGAAACTGTCGAGAAGTTGACGGACATCGAGCGCCGGCTCGACGAACTCCGAGGTTATCTTTGACCTCGATAACAAAGTCAGTCGTTTAGCCACCCTCGAGGCGTCCATGTCGGCGCCTGGTTTTTGGGATAACCCCGAACAAGCAAAAGCCACCGTCACTGCGGCCCAGGAGGTCAAGCGGTGGACCGAGCCGTTTACCGACCTCCGGCGGCGGACCGAAGAGGCCAGGGAGTTGGCCGTCCTCGTGTCCGATGATCCGGATGCCGAGATCGAACGTGGTCTGGATCAGGAGGTGGAGGCGTTACGCTCGGGTCTTGAACGCATCGAGCTGCAGAACATGCTCCAGGGGCCTGACGACAGGCGCGACGCCCTGATGACGATTCATCCCGGGGCCGGGGGCACCGAGTCGCAGGACTGGGCCGAGATGCTGATGCGGATGTACACGCGGTGGGCGGAGCGCAAGGGGTTTGAGGTGAGGATCCTGGACCTGCTCGCCGGCGAAGAAGCCGGCATAAAATCGGCTGCCATGGAGATCCGCGGAGCGTTTGCGTACGGTTTTCTGAAGGCGGAAAAGGGAGTCCACCGTCTCGTGCGGATCTCCCCATTCGACTCGCAGGCGCGCCGGCATACGTCGTTCGCGTCCATCTTTGTGTACCCGGTGGTGGACGACACGATCGCGATCGAGGTGCGGGATGAAGACATCGAGATGGATGTGTTCCGGGCCTCGGGGGCCGGCGGGCAGCATGTCAACAAGACTTCGTCGGCGGTGCGATTACGTCACAAGCCAAGCGGAATCGTCGTATCGTGTCAGCAGGAGCGGAGCCAGTTCAAGAATCGGGCAACGGCGATGAAGATGTTGAAGGCCGCACTGTATCACCGCGCCCGAGAGGAGCAGGAGAAGAAAAAGGCGGAGGTCGAGTCGTCCAAGACGGAGATTGGCTGGGGCAATCAGATCCGCTCGTATGTCTTTCAGCCATACACCATGGTCAACGATCACCGGACGGACACAAAGGTAACGGACGTCCAGCGCGTCATGGATGGCGACCTGGACCGGTTCATCACGGCGTTTCTCAGGCGCTTCGGGAGTCAGGTGCTGTGACCGTGACAGAGGATCTGTCGTACATCGAGGCGGCGCGCCGTCAGAAGCTCGAAGCGCTCGTTCAGATGGGTATTGAGCCGTTCGCGTACCGGTTCGAACGCACGCACACGCTCGCCGAAGCGTCGTCGGCGTTCAGCGAGACCGAAGAGATACCTGTGCAGGTTGCCGGCCGGATCGTTGCGCTGCGGCCGCATGGTAAGAGCACGTTCCTCCACCTGGAGGACCGCTCGGGGCGACTCCAGGTTTTCTTCAGTCAGAAAGAGATTGGCGAGGAAGCATACGCAAACACGAAGCTCCTCGACCTCAGCGACTACGTGGGAATCGAGGGGATGATGTTTCGAACGCGCCGTGGGGAGGTCACGGTGCGGGCAACATCGTACACGCTGCTTGCGAAGGCGTTGCGTCCCTTGCCTTTGGCAAAGGACGACGCGGATGGCACGCGGCACGGCGGCCTGACGGACAGCGAGACCCGCTATCGGCAACGGTACGCGGATCTCGCCGTCAATCCCGACGTGCGTCGGGTCTTCGTGCAGCGAGCCCGAGTCGTCTCGTACATTCGGCGCTTTTTTGATGAACGGGGGTATGTGGAGGTGGAAACACCGGTACTGCAACCGCTCTACGGAGGGGCGGCTGCGGAACCGTTCACGACGTACCACCATGCGTTGGAACAGGAATTGTATCTCCGAATCGCGGACGAGTTGTACCTCAAGCGATGTATCGTCGGTGGGTTGGAGCGCGTGTACGAGATCGGACACGATTTCCGCAACGAGGGCGTGGATCGATTCCACAATCCCGAGTTCACGATGCTCGAATTCTACGAGGCGTACGCTGACTACGAAGACATGATGCGGCGTCTGGAGGAACTCGTCGTCGGGCTCGTGACGGAAATGTACGGTTCGACAACACTGGATCGGTTTGGCAAGGCCTTTGACTTCTCGCTGCCGTGGAAGCGCGATTCGTATCGTGACCTCTTGCAGCGGCATGCCGGGGTGGACCTCCTCAACGATGACGATCAGACGCTGCGCAAGGTCCTGACGCGGTTCGAGGTGGAGTCGATCGATGCAATGTCACGGTCCAAGCTGGTCGACGAGGTGTTCAAGCACACCGTTGAACCGCACCTCGTTCAGCCGGTTTTCGTCACGGACCATCCACTCGAAATCTCACCGTTGGCAAAGCGCAAACGGGGTGAGCCCGGGCTCACGGAGCGGTTCGAGTGGTACGTGGACGGAATTGAGCTTGCAAATGCCTTCAGCGAACTGAACGATCCCGACGATCAGCGTCGGCGGTTCGAGGCGCAGATGGAGGCGCGCGCCGCGGGTGATCGTGAGGCCCACGCGCTGGATGAGGATTACATTCGCGCGTTGGAGTATGGCATGCCGCCCACGGGTGGTCTGGGGTTGGGCATCGATCGGCTGGTGATGTTCCTCGAAGAACAGCGGTCGATTCGTGATGTGATTCTCTTTCCGACGCTGAGGCCTGAGGAATGAAACGGCTGGAGTGGCGCATCGCGATTCGCTACCTGCGGAGTCGGAGATCGTCACGCCTCGTCTCGCTGATCACCTTCATAGCGACCGGCGGCGTGACCGTGGGTGTGATGGCGCTGGTGGTCGTCATGGGTGTGATGAACGGCCTGCAACAGGAGTTGCGCGACCGCATTCTCGTGGCCAGTCCCCACGTGCGGATTCTCACCTTCGGTGAGACCCTTCGGATGGATGAGTGGCGCGAGGCCCTTCCCGTCATTCGCGCCCACCCGGAGGTCGAGGCCGCTGCGCCGTTTGTTCTCACGCAGGGAATCGTGTCGAACCCGTCCGGTTGGCAGGAGGGCGTCATGGTTGTCGGGCTCCCCTCCGATACCGGCAGTGCATCGGTTACCACCCTACCCGAACACTTCCTGAGCGGCGACCTGAATTTCCGCGTGGAAGCATCGGATGTGGAGGGCGGTGTCGTCCTGGGTCGCCGGCTCGCGGACAGATTGTCAGCGCATCGGGGCAGTCGTCTGAATTTCGTATCGGCGTCTGGACTGCGGTACAACCGGGCCATCGGCGGATACATCCCACGCTTCCTGCCGTTCGAAATGACCGGGGATTTCGAAACGAGGATGTACGAGTACGACAACAGTTACGTCGTGATGTCCATAAGATCGGCGCAGGAGTTTGCGGGTCTGGATTCCGCCGTGAGCGGAATCGAGGTGCGTGTGACCGATCCCCTGACGGCCGATGAGGTCGGACGGCAACTCGTGGCGGAGTTGGGTGACTTTCACTACCGATTTATCGACTGGCAGACACAGAACGGGAATCTGTTTGCCGCGCTGCGCCTCGAAAAGCTGGCGATGTCACTCATCCTGCTGCTGATCGTACTGGTCGCAGCCTTTAATATCGTGAGCACGCTTACGATGGTCGTGGCAGACAAGACGCGCGAGATCGGAATCCTGCGTGCCATGGGCCTGCCCGCGAAGGCGGTCCGAACCGTGTTCGTTCTGCAGGGGGCCATCATCGGGTTGCTGGGAACGGTGCTGGGGGGTGTTCTGGGTCTCGTTGTGGCGAAGGTGGTTGATTCGAACGCCCTCATATCCATTCCCGCCGAAGTATACTTCATCGATCACCTTCCGGTCCGGGTGAACCTCACCGATTTCCTGGTGGTCGTGGTCGCGAGTTTTGTCGTAGCCACAATCGCCACGGTCTACCCGGCGAGACAGGCGGCTGGTTTCGTTCCGGTGGAGGCAATACGGCACGAATGAGTGCGGTGCTCGAGGCGAGGGGTCTCCGGAAGACCTTCCGGGGAGGTGATGGCTCACTCCTCGAGATTCTGGCGGATCTCGATCTCAGCGTGTACCGGGCTGAAGTCGTAGCTGTGGTTGGTTCCAGCGGGTCCGGCAAGAGCACGCTGCTCCACCTTCTCGGGGCGCTCGATACGCCGACAGCCGGTGCGGTCTCCCTCGAAGGACGCGAGTACTCGGCGTTGGGTGAATCGGAGCGTGATGTTCTCCGGAACGAAAAGCTGGGGTTCGTCTTCCAGTTCCACCATCTCCTGCGCGAGTTCACCGCGCTGGAGAATGTGATGATGCCGCTGTTGATTCGTGGGGTTGATGCGGGCGATGCCCGTTCACGCGCCGAAGAGCTGCTGGCGCGGGTGGGACTCGCGGGACGCATGGCCCATCGGCCGGCACACCTCTCGGGAGGGGAACAACAGCGGTGCGCGGTAGCTCGGGCCGTCGTGGGAGATCCGCGCGTACTGTTGGCAGACGAGCCCAGCGGCAACCTGGACTCGTATCAAAGCGACCGGCTTCACGATCTGCTGTTCGAGCTGGCGCGAGAGTTGGAGACCACACTGGTTGTTGTCACCCACAACCGCTCCCTCGCTGAACGCGCAGATCGCACGCTCCGCCTGGAGAGCGGAAAGCTTCACCCCATCGATGCAGCCGAGGCGCTACCGTGATGCAGTGCCAGAATTGCAAGGAAAGGCCAGCCGCGATTCACCTCACGCAGATCGAGAACAACTCGGTCACGTCGCTGCATCTGTGTGAGCAATGTGCGCACGACAAGGGTATCGAAACACAGGCGAGTCTGAACAAGTTGCCGATCACCGACTTCCTCGCGTCGATGGCCAAGGGCGCCATGGGGCACCTGCCGCCGGGAGAAGGTTCGGGAGAGTGTTCGGCGTGCGGCGCTTCCCTCAATGACTTTCGTGAAACCGGCCGGCTCGGCTGTCCGGAGTGTTACCAGTCGTTCCGCGCGCAGTTGAAGGGACTGTTGCGGCGCCTGCACGGTTCCAGCCAGCACGTGGGTGACGCGTATGTCTGGTCCAATGATATCGACCAGCCGTCACTGGGCGATCTGCGGGAGAAGCTCCGGCAGGCGATCCACTCTGAGCAATTCGAGCTGGCCGCGGAATTGCGGGATCGTATCAGGATCATGGAACGATGATGGATCTCAATCTCATTCCCGATGGGGGGATATCGTGGCTGGATGCCAGCGGACCGGACTCGGCGGTTGTGATGTCGACCCGAGTGCGGTTGGCCAGGAATCTGACCGGCAGACGGTTCACGATCCGTTCCGATGCGGCCTCGCGCCGGGCGAATATCGAGGATGTGGTAGCGGCCGGTCGCGACAGCAGGAAACTGGCTGATGCGTCGATAATACGCCTGGATGAGATAGAGCCCCTGGATCGGCAGCTCCTGCACGAGCGTCATCTGGTTTCGAAGGAGCTTGCCGGGTTTTCACCGGAGCGAGCCGGAATCAAGGAGGCAGCTCTGATCACGACCGGCAAGCTTGGCGTGATGGTAAACGAGGAGGACCATCTGCGGTTTCAGTGCCTGGAATCGGGGTTGGCTCTGGGCGAGGCGCACCGTCAACTCGAGTCGATCGAAAAGGAGCTGGGTAATAAACTGCCCTTCGCCTTCGATCCCGAGTTCGGGTACCTTACTTCCTGTCCCACAAATGCCGGCACCGGTCTGCGCGCGTCGGTGCTCATACATCTGCCGGGCCTCGTCCTCACCAAGGAGATCAATCGGGTCCTCCAGGGGCTGTCACAGGTCGGGTTGACGTTTCGCGGATTGTACGGCGAGGGGAGTGAGGTGGTGGGGAACTTCTTCCAGATTTCGAACCAGACGACACTTGGCAAGTCGGAGGCCGAGTTGGTGGATCATTTGAGCACCACCGTGCGTCGGGTGATCGAATACGAAGAGGAAGCCCGTCAGATTCTGATGCGGGATGCCCGGCTGGTCATCGCAGACAAGGTGTGGCGCGCTTACGGCCTCCTGCGGTACGCCAGAAGCATCTCGTTCGAGGAGACGATGAATCTGTTGAGCGGAGTGCGGTTGGGGGTGGGCCTGAGCCTGATTACGAGCCTGAGCATATATACATTGAATAAGTTGATGGTTTTCACCCAGCCTGCCCATCTTTCGCATGCCGAGGGGCGGGAATTGAACGAAACGGAGCTCTCGTCACTGCGAGCCGCGTACGTGCGGCGCGTTTTGGAGGAGGACTCAACGCGGTTAGCTTGAGTGAAGCCCGCGCCAACCTGATCCTGGTTCAAAAATGAACGGTTACAATTTTACCGACCGTGTTCGAAAAGTCCTGCAGATGGCGCGGGAAGAGGCTGCCCGCCTTCACCACGAATACGTGGGGACCGAGCACATATTGCTGGGCCTGATTCGCGAGGGCGAGGGAGTTGCAGCGGCGGTGTTGACCAACCTCAACGTCGACCTGGACGAGATCCAGCAGAAGATCGAAGAGACGGTCAAGAAGGGGAAGGCGCCCACGGCTGCCGGCCCGGATCTCCCGTACACCTCGCGCGCCAAGAAAGTACTCGAATTGGCGATGGCTGAAGCCCGTGAACTGAACCATTCTTATGTTGGCACGGAGCACCTTCACCTTGGTCTGCTGCGCGAAGAGAAGGGCATTGCCGCGCAGGTCCTGACGGATGCCGGAGTGAACCTGGAACAGGCCCGTGCCGAAACCCTGCGGCTGCTCGGAAGTGACCTGCCGGCTGGATCAAAAGGGGGTGGCGAAGTGCCAGCGCAACAACCCGCACGATCCGAAAAGAAGTCCAAAACCCCGGCGCTCGATCACTTCTGCCGGGACCTCACCACCCTGGCCGCCGATGGCGAGCTCGATCCGACGATCGGCCGGGAGCGCGAGATCGAACGAGTGATCGAAGTTCTGTCACGCCGCAAGAAGAACAACCCCGTGCTCATCGGCGAAGCGGGTGTCGGCAAGACCGCGATCGTCGAGGGTCTCGCGCAGCTCATTGCATCCGGCAATTGTCCCGACGCGCTCCGCAAGCATCGCGTACTCGCCCTCGACATGGCCGCAGTCATTGCCGGGACGAAGTATCGTGGTCAGTTCGAAGAACGCCTCAAGGCCGTGATGAACGAGATTGCCCAGAGCAAGAACATTGTGCTGTTCATCGACGAACTGCACACCCTGGTTGGAGCGGGTGCCGCCGAAGGCGCCATCGACGCGTCCAACATGCTCAAACCGGCGCTCGCGCGCGGTGAGTTGCAATGCGTCGGGGCGTCAACGCTCAATGAATATCGGAAGTACATTGAAAAGGACGGGGCACTCGAACGTCGCTTCCAGACGGTGATCGTCGACCCCCCGACGATCGCGGAGACCAACGAGATTCTCAAGGGACTGCGTCAACGCTACGAGGATCATCACCGTGTGGTCATTCCGGACCTGACGCTCGAGGCGGCGGCGAAGTTGTCGGAGCGCTACATCACCGACCGCTTCCTGCCTGACAAGGCAATCGACGTCATCGACGAAGCCGGGGCGCGCGCCCGGCTGGCGGCGCAGGTTCCACCACCGGAAGTCGCCCGGTTGAAGGAGGAACTCGAGGGGATCAACCGTGACAAGGAAGAGGCCGTTCGCGATCAGAACTTCGAACGGGCTGCCGCCTTGCGGGATCAGGAGCGGGAGCTCCAGGGCGACATCCGCAAACGGCAGGAAGAGTGGGAAAAGGAACGGCAGACCCATCGACCAACCATCGATGAAGAAGCCGTGGCGTTTATCGTGTCTCGTTGGACGGGCATTCCGGTGACCCGCCTGCAGGAAGCAGAAACCCAGCGGCTGCTGCGCATGGAGGAGGAGCTGCACAAAGTCGTTGTCGGGCAGGACCCGGCAATCGAGGCCATCGCCAAAGCGATTCGGCGGTCGCGCGCTGGTTTGAAAGACCCGACTCGCCCCATTGGTTCGTTCATTTTCAGCGGCCCCACGGGTGTGGGAAAGACGGAACTCGCTCGCGCGCTTGCTCGGTTCCTCTTTGCTGATGACAAGGCCCTGATTCGGGTGGACATGTCCGAATACATGGAGAAGTTCAGTGTAAGCCGTCTGATCGGCGCGCCTCCCGGATACGTCGGTTACGAAGATTCGGGCTCGCTCACCAAGGCCGTCCGTCGCAAGCCATATTCCGTCGTCCTGCTGGATGAGGTGGAGAAGGCGCACCCGGATCTGTTCAATATTCTCCTTCAGGTCCTCGATGAGGGGCACCTCACGGACAATTACGGGCGGGTCATTGACTTCAAGAACACCGTGATCATCATGACGTCCAACGTGGGCGCGCGAGAAATCACCCAGGGCAAATCACTGGGCTTCGAGACGCCGGATACGGAAGTCTCGTTCGAGCGGATGGCCGAGAAGGTCCGGGACGAGATCAACAAGGTCTTCAACCCGGAGTTCCTGAACCGGCTGGATGATGTCATCGTGTTCCACCCGCTCTCTCGTGAACACATCGGCCAGATTGTGGGTATTCTCTTCGAGCAGGTGCAAAATCGGGTATCTGAAGAGGGGCTCTCGCTTGTTCGAACGCCGGCAGCGACCGAATTCCTGGTAGACCATGGGTATGACGAGAAATACGGAGCCAGGCCGCTCAAGCGGGCGATCCGACGCTATGTGGAGGATCCACTTTCGGACAAGATCCTCATGGGCGAGTTTGCCCCCGGGGAAGAGATTCAGGTCGATCTGGACCCGGACGGCGAAAAACTGGTGTTTGAGCCTTTGGCGAGTTCGAAAAAGGTGTAACTTCCGGGCTGTGCCAAATCATGCCATCCGGGTTGTAGCCTCGGCTGGGGCGCTGTGCTGTGTCATGGCGACTCACCCCGCGACAGCTCAACAGACCGATCAAACCACTGTCATCGACAGCATTGCTGTGGAGGGCGCAGAACGTACCGGGCGCCCTTTTGTCATTAGTCGTCTCGGCATTCTCCCCGGGTCGGAGGTCAACTACCGGGAAGTGGCGCGCGCCATAGAGGCGCTGTACCAGACGGGTCAGTACTCGAACGTCGAGGCGCTGCAGGCTACTCACGAACAGACAGAGATCCTCATGTTCCGGGTCGTCGAACGGCCCATCCTGTCCCGCTGGTCGGTGGAGGGGACCGAGAAGCTATCGGATCGTTCGGTGCGCGGCCGCATTCGCGTGGTCACCGGGCGGCCGTACAATCCGGCTCACTCCGCGGCATCGGTTTCCCGTATCGACTCGCTTTACCGTAACGAGGGGTACTACCAGACGCGAGTGGATATCCGCGAGGAGCCGCAGGAGGATGGGAACGTTCACGTGATCTTCGACGTGGATGAAGGTCCCCGCGTCGCTATTGCCAACGTGATCATCGAAGGCAACGAGGCGTTCAGTGACGCTCAGCTGGTGGGTCAGATGGAAACCGGGCCGGAGGGGTTCTTCTGGTTCAAGAAGGGTGAGTTTTCCGACGAAGTCCTCGAACGGGACGTGCGAGACCGGCTCCCGGCGTTTTACGCGGAAAACGGCTACGTTGATTTTCAGGTCGTGCGGGACTCGCTGATCGTTCACGAGGACATCGGGAAAGCCACCCTCATGCTCGAGGTTCGAGAAGGCGATCAATACGAGGTGGGATCCTTTCAGAGTGTCGGGAACCGGCACTTCTCCGATGAACAGATCGCATCCCTTTATCCGTTTGACCCCGATCGTGATCGGAGTTCCGGCGGATTTTTGGGCATTGGTGGCGGACCGGAGGAAGGTCCCATCCATTTCGATCAACGGGAATGGGCTCAGGCTACGACCAGCGTGCAGACGCTGTATGCCAACAACGGGTACATCTACGCGCAAGTTCAACCGGAGGTGTACCGCCGGACGGAGGCCGACGGAACCAGGAAGATTGATCTCCGCTGGCAGATCCGGGAGGGTGCGCCCGCCGTCGTTCGACGCGTCCGTATCGTTGGCAACACGATCACCCATGAGAGCGTGATTCGGCAGGCCATCCTGATCATTCCGGGCGACGTGTACCGCCAGGATGCCATGATTCAGTCGTACGAGCGCGTCTCCAATCTGGGGTTCTTCGAACAACCGCTCCCCGCTCCACGTCCGGTCCAGATCAACAATCAGGGTGACGTCGACATCGTCTTTGAGGTGCAGGAACGTCAGACCGGGAACATCAATTTTGGCGCGTCGGTTGGTCAGGGCACGGGCGTTGGCGGCTTCATTGGCCTCGATCAGCCCAACCTGTTTGGCAAGGGCAAGCAGGTGTCGTTCCAATGGCAATTCGGGAGCAATATCAACGACTTCCGCGTTACGTATTCCGACCCGGCGATCCGTGGCAGCTTCATCTCCGGGACGGTGAGTTTGCATAACACGCGGCAGCGATTCACGGTTGCCGACCTCGGTCGCATTACCACCCGCGGGGGGAGCATGCGGCTGGGGTTCCCGCTGCTGGGTTCACGGTTCACGCGGTTCTTCACCTCGTACACATTTGAGCAGAGTGATTTCGACACGCCGAGTCTGACCTCGCGTTTCTTCTGCGCCAATTGCGTTCTCTCGAGCCTCGGATTCTCCATCGTTCGGGACACGCGTATCGGTTTGCCGTTTGCGACCGGTGGCACGATGCACCAGTTCGAGTTTTCGCAGAACGGCGGGCCGTTAGGCGGTAGCGGAAACTTCCGCCGCGCCACCTTCGAAGGACGCTGGTATGCCCCCCTAAAAGCGGGTGGGTTCAATCCCCAGGCCGCCGTCCAGTTCGTCCTCGGCCTCACGGCAAAGTCCGGTTTTGTCTGGGGCGACC
>Ga0302046_10002373_pt1 | contig 17543 bp, 15 predicted proteins | sample RVTome_11_FD_200261 | JGI IMG/M metagenome (GOLD analysis project Ga0302046, IMG submission 200261) | Soil microbial communities from uranium-contaminated site in the Upper Colorado River Basin, Wyoming, United States - RVT147D111 (version 2) ...
GTCGAGAAGCGGACGTTGTACTCACTCTCGGCGATGAGCGCGCCGGCGAGCAGCCGCTCGATGGAAGCAGCGCCGCTGCCGTTCGTCGTGACGTCGGGATAGGCCTGGGCGGGCCCGAACTGCGCACCCGGCGTGGCGCACGTGCCGGCAAAGATGCGCCACTGGTAGGCGGTGTTCGCGGCGGCGCCGGCAAGTGTCACACTGGCGTTGAAGTACGCCCTGTATTCGGCGATGGTGGCCGTACCGCTGATGCCGCCGTTGCTGCCGGTGAGACTGCCGTTCCAGACGGCGCTCTGCTCGAGATCGGGCGCTTCCGTGATGGTCACTGCGTCTTCAGCCAGGCTGCAGGCCGCGACGCCTGCCAGAACGAGGAACGGGAGGATGTTCCGCATGAAGGTCTCCTTGCCATGCATGGCCGGAAGTGACGATCATGGTCGGGACCGCTGCATCAATGAGCGGCCGCCGGGACATGGATCCGCGCGCAATGCAAAAGTGGAATCACGACTATGAATAATACGTGTTCACGGAGTGGCCGGGCAATAGTCGAGCGCTCTGCGATACGACCGCCGGCGGTGCGCCGTTCATTGTCGCGGACTACCGTCTTCGGACTCGGACTGTCGATGTCCGCCTGCTTCACGTACGTGCCGGTCACACCGACGGCGGTGCCGCCTCAGGAGGAAGTGCGGGTCCGCTTCACGGACGAGGCAGCGATACGGCTGGCGCGCGAATTCGGGACCATCACGACCATGGTCGAGAGCCAGATGGAGCCGCTGGGACAGGATTCACTGGCACTGTCGATCTGGATCGGCCGTGACTTTCGCGGGACGGCTTTCGAGAATGTGCACCAGCGAGTGGCAGTCGGGCGACACGAGGTGATGGAAGTGCGCCGCCGCCAGTTGTCGAAGCCCCGCACGCTGATCGCCGGCACCGCCGTTATCGCGCTTTTCGCCGTGTTCATTGACCGCGTCGTGCTGCAGGAAGATCCGAACCCGCCCGGCGATGAGAATCCGCCGCCACCACCACCGCAGCCGCCCTGGATCGGCATCCGCATACCGATCGGCTGGCGCTGACGGTACCGCGATCAGCGCCGCGGAATGACTTCGATCACACCACGCGGATGGCCCATGCCGAAGCGTGCCGACGCCTCGCCCGGCGGCCAGTAGCGGAGTTCCTGGATGTCGTTCAGGTGGATCTGCCGCAGATAGTCGAGGCCGCCGACGTGGGTACCGTGCATGAACACGTTGGGCAATGTCGGCGAGGGATCAGTGACGGACGTCGGGCCGCGACTGCGCAACCACTGCGGGCGCAGCCGCTCGACCGCCTGGTACGCATCCTCGCCGCTCAGGGCTGCCAGTTCGGCCGCGTTAATGCGGTTCTCGTTGCGCGCAACGGCGGGACGCGGCCCGCTCGCGCAGGCGGTGCCCACCACGATCGCGAGCGCCAGAACGGTGCGCTGCAGGCTGAGCATGGGATCGCATCCGGTCAGGATCCGGGCGGTGCACGAGGCGCATCCCGTACGGTTCCGCGTCGGTCGTGCAAGGTAGGACGGCAGCCGGATCGAGGCAACCGTTCGCAGGCTTGTGTGGACCGTCGGAATCAGCGGACCGGTCGTTCACCAGCCACGCCCATCAGTGGCGCAACGAATCAGCGTAGTGCAGTATGTGCAACGGTGCAGCTGCAGGGCCGCCAGCCCACCGAGCGCGAGGAGCGGAGAGCATGAACCGTCGGCGGACAGAGTCCCGGAGCGCATTGTCGTGGAGCGCGATGCTCGCACTCGCCGGTTCGCTCTGCGGGTTGCCGCCGGCAGGAGCGATGGCGCAGGGTGCGACAGACCTCTTCCTCGTGCGGCTCGGCGTGTCCACGTCGGGCCTTGCGGTGGACACGGTCGTGCGGCTGACCAACCGCGCCGGCTACGACAATCAACCGCACTTCAGTGCTGATGGAACAGCGGTGTTCTACACGTCGATCGATGCGACGGGTCAGGCGGACATTCACAGGATCGACGTGCGCACGCTGCACAGTACGAACGTGACGCGCACGGCGCCGGAAAGCGAGTATTCGGCGACCCTCATGCCGGCTGGGGATCGCATGTCGGTCATCCGTGTGGAGGCCGACTCGACGCAGCGGCTGTGGAGCTTCCGGCTGGATGGAACGGACCCGCGCGTCGTGCTGGCGGCAGCGCGACCGGTTGGCTACCACGCATGGATCGATGCGAACCGTGTGGCCATCTTCGTGCTCGGCAGTCCCGCCACACTGCAGCTCGCGGATGTGCGACGGGATGCAGCGACTGTGATCGCACAGAACATCGGCCGGTCCCTGCAGCCGGTGCCCGGGCGCACTGCGGTGAGCTTCGTGCAACGCGGCGGCGACCCTGCCGACGCCATCCGCACATATGATGCGGACGCTGGTGCACAGGCCTTCCTCGTCACGGCCGTGCCCGGCAACGAGTACCACGCATGGACGCCGGGCGGCGTGCTGGTGAGTGGACGCGGCTCGGTCCTCGTCCAGCACGTTCCCGGACGCGACCGCGAGTGGACCGACGTCGCGGATCTCGCCCGCTACGGTGTGCGCGGAATCAGCAGGCTGGCGGTGAGCCGGGATGGACGTGCGATCGTGCTGGTCGCAGCGCACTGACAGACGAGTGCTGCCCTTGACTGCCAGGAGGTCATCGCAGCCGGATCAGTCGACCCGCACGGTGAACCGGTGCTCGATGGTCTGTCCGGATGGTTCGCTGCGCCCGCGCACGGTGATGTCGGCTTCACCCGGCTGCTCGAAGCGCAGCATGGCGATGTGCTCGTGGACGCGCAACTCGTCCGTGCAGGCGCCGCCGCTGCGACGCTCGAGATCGTACGGTTCCACTTCTGCCGTCATCCCGGTCTGCCTGGATTCCGTCTGGCCCTTGCTGACACAGCCGCCGCCGTACGTCAGGACCTTGACACTGTAGGGTACGCCGGCCGTGGCCGTGAAGGCAGCCGTGATGATGATAGGATTGCCGTACAACTCGATGGCGCCACGCACACGCGCATGATCCGGGCCCACGCCCGTATCGCGGCAGCCCGCAATCAACAGCAGCAGCAGCAGGATCGCAGCTCGCACGTTGCCTCGCCGGGCCGGCTGGCCGGCCGTCAGGATCGTGAACATCTCCTGGAATAGAACGCGCAGCCATGGCCCGGCCGCGACAGCCACCAGCCCGCGCCGACTCGTCGAGACGCCCGCGCATCGACATATTGGTCGCTGCGCCGACACGAATCCCGGAGGAAACCGCATGCGTTCGACTTCGCAGAGTCCCCTCGGAACGGGCCGTCGCACGGCCTCGCGACTCGCCTGCCGTGCCGTCCTGGCGTACTGCCTGTGCCCCGGCCTGCTGCCGCATCCCGTGTCGGCACAGCAGACGTACCCGACGCGTTTCTCGACTGCACTGGCAGGGCAACCGGCGGTGCGCGATGCGCTACGCTGGCTGGAGACGGACTTTCCGAAACACGTCGAGGAGTGGATCCGCATCACGGAGATACCGGCCAGGTCGGGCGAGGAGCAGGCCAGGGCGGCGTATGTGAAGGCGCAGTTCGAAGCGCTCGGTTTGACGGTCACGATCGATTCGATCGGCAACGTGATCGCCCGCCGGCCGGGTAGCGGTGGCGGTGAAACCGTCGTGTTCGCGGCACACCTGGACACGGTCCACCCGATGGATACGGACGTCACCGTGAGGCGAGACGGCAACCTGCTGCGTGCCCCCGGCATCTTCGACAACAGTGCATCGGTCGCGAACATGCTGGCGATGGCGAGGGCACTGCACGCGAATGAGATCCGCACCCGCGGCGACATCATCTTCATCGGCACGGCACAGGAAGAGCTGGGGCTGATCGGCATGGCGTGGTGGCTGGACAGCAATCCGGGCATCGCCGATGTGCTGGTCGCGCTGGATGGCGGACTGCCTTCGGTCAATTACGGCGCGCTCGGCATCTACTGGACGCGCTACCACTTCACGGGGGAAGGCTCACACACGAACACGTCGGCCGGCAAACCGCACCCCGCGCGCGCCCTCGCGGATGCCATCCGGTCGATCTACGAGATCCGCATTCCCGAAGGCCGCGGCGGCGCCGTCTACAATGTGGGCATGCTGGATGGCGGCAGCATCTTCAATGCGATTGCGCAGGACGTCTCGTTCACCATGGACCTGCGCTCCGTGAATCCGGCGCTGCTCGACTCGCTCGATGTGGAAATCGACCGTCGCGTTGCAGCCGCCGCAACCGCACACCGCGTCGGCTGGCACAAGGAAACCGCAACCCGCAACACCGCCGGTGGCACTCCCGACATGCTGGCCGACCGCCGCGCTCACCCGCTGGTCCAGACTGCCCTCGATGCCCACGCATTCGTCGGCATCGCGTCACGTGCCATTCCCTCCGGCTCGACCGATTCCAATGCCGGTGTCGTCCGCGGCATCCCATCCATCTCGATCGGCCGCTCCAACGGCGGCGACCAGCACACACTGTCCGAGTGGTCCGACATCGATTCTGCATTGCCCGCGACGAAGATCGCGCTGCTGATTGCGGTTGCCATGGCGGGGCTGGCGGGGCCGGTCAGTTTCTGAACGGATTCCCTGCCTTTTGACGGCGTTGCCAGGGCTCGTTTCCGGGGCCGGGGCCGGGGAACGAATCAACGGATTGTCAGCTGTGCTTCCGGGCTGGTTGCTGGTGCTGGCGCCGAGAGCAGCCCTACCCCCTTATCCGCTCCAGCACCAGGTCAGTCGCGGAATCAGGATCGAGCGGCTCCGAAAAGAGGTAGCCCTGCGCGTAGCGTGACCCCATGCGGCGCAGTTCACCGAGCTGTTCGAGGTTTTCGACGCCCTGCGCGATGATGTCGATGCCCATGGTCCGGCCGAGTGCGACGATGCTTTCGACGACACCGCGGTTGTATGGATCGCGATCAATGCCGCGCAGGAACGAGCGATCGATCTTGAGCGCAGCGATCTGCAGGCGCTGCAGGTAGCTGAGCGAAGTGAAACCGGTGCCGAAGTTGTCGATGGCGATACCGATTCCGCGCTCGCGCAGCCGCTCGATCAGGTCCTGCGCGAAATCGGCATCCTCCATCAGCGTGTCCTCGGACACTTCGAGACGCAGTGCGCGGCTGGGCACCTGGACGTCCGCGAGCACGTCATCGAGACGGCGCAGCAGGTCGGGGTGGCGGAACTGGCGATTGGAGAGGTTGACGCTCACGCCCAGTTCGAGCGTGGGCGGCTCGGCGACATCGGACCATTCCTTCGCCTGTGTGCAGACGCGTTCCAGCACGAACCAGCCGATTTCCGTGATCAGACCCGTCTGTTCCGCGATCAGCACGAATTCGACCGGGTGCAGCAGCCCGCGCTCCGGATGGCGCCAGCGGAGCAGTGCTTCGAAGCCGGCAATGAAGCCGCCGTCGACAGAAATGATCGGCTGGTAGTGGACGAGGAATTCGTTCTCGCGAACGGCGCGGTGCATGTCCGTCTCGAGCCGGAGCTGCGCCATGGCGCGATGGTGCATTTCCGTGTCGAAGACTTCGTAACACGCGCCGCCGCCCGCCTTGGCCCGGTACATGGCGGCGTCGGCGTCGCTCAGCACCTGCTCGGCCCGCTGGTGTCCATCATGGCTGATGGCGATACCGATGCTGGCGGAACTCGCGATCTCGCGCGGACCGATGCGGATGGGCAGGCCCAGCTCGTTGTTGATGCGCTCGGCAATGCGGGTCGCATCACGGACCTCGGGCACGCCGTCGAGCAGGATCCCGAATTCGTCGCCACCGAAGCGGGCCACGCTGTCCTCCTGACGGAGACAGCTTTCGAGACGCCGCGCGACCGTTTGCAGCAGTTCATCACCGGCAATATGGCCGAACGTGTCGTTGACCTGCTTGAAGCGATCGAGATCGATGAACAGAACGGCGAATCGGTAGCCCGGCCGTCGCTGCGCCTGCATGTAGAGACGATCGAGGCGGTCGAGAAACACGGCGCGGTTGGCAAGGCCGGTCAGCGGGTCGTGAAAGGCGTTCTGCAGCAGCTGCCGTGCGAGCTGCTTCTTCTCCGTGTTGTCGTGTACGGTCACGCGGTAGCCGATGACTTCACCCTTCGAGCCGCGCCGGACGACCATTGCGATGAGCGCGTCGAGCCGGCCGCCTTCGCGCGTCCGCAGCTGGGCGTCGACGTCCATGACTTCACCGGCCGTCGCCAGCTCGTTGCGCAGCGACTCGGCTGATTCCGGCTCCGCAATCAGGTCCTCGAATCGTTGCCGGAACAGCTCCTCGCGGGAATGTCCCAGCACGTCGATCGCAGCACGGTTGCACTCGACGATCGTGCCACGTACATCGGTAAAGAACATCGGCTCGCGCGCTTCCTGGAACACGCTCCTGTAGCGAGCCTCGCTCTGGCGCAACGCCTCCTCGGCATCGCGACGAGCGGAGACATCGCGCAGCTGGATCGCAACGCCCGTGGCCGAGGGTGTGGCGCGCGTCTCCAGCCACAGCTCGAGCGTGTCGCACCAGCCCTCGTGCTCGACCGGCGCACCGTCGCGTACGGCCCGCTGCCACGCCACGTAGAACGCGCTCGTCTCGAGGCTCGGGAACGAGACGAGCAGGCCGGCACCGACGAGTTCGTGCGCCGCACGGCCGAGCAGCGATTCAGCCAGCGGATTCACCACGGTCACGCGCCAGTCTTCGTCCACCCCGATCACCGCATCCGTGGTCGGTGCCAGTGTATCGGTCCGGACCGGCGCGACTGTTGGATCGGGCGGCGCCAGCCGGACGCGGATCTCGTCGACCGCCGATGCCGCCAGATCCTGCAGGAAGCTGATCTCACGCGGCGTCCAGTTGCGCGGCCGCCGGTCCATCACGGACAGCACACCTGCGACACGGCGGCCCTCCACCATGAGTGGAATGCCGCAATACGCGGAGTGCGCCCATTCGTCGCCCAGCAGCATGTCGCGCGTCAGAGGATGACGAGCGGTGTCCTCGACGACGAACGGCTTGCTGGTGGCGACGGCGTGGCGGAAAATCGCGTGAGGCAGTGGCACGTCCCGGTCGCTGGCCCATGGCTCGGGCAGACCGATCTGGCTTTTCAGCAGGAGGCGGCCGTCCGCGATCAGCGAGACGACGCAAAGTGGAGCGCGCAGTGCCAGCGCAGCCAGCCGGGTGAGACGATCGAACGCCTCCTCCGGGCCGCGGCCCAGGACCTCTGCGACGGCGCTCGTGGGCGACGCGGCTCGGGGTTCGACCGTTGGGGCGCTCACCACGCTCCGGGTTCTCGGACCGGGGGACCCTCCCGTTCACCCCCGTCGGGCAGCGGCACCTTTTCTCCGGGGGCGACGCCGTCCCATAGTGGCGCGCAGCAACACGTTCTGTCAACGGCCGCACGCGCGTCGACGTTCTGCCGGCGCCGGGGTTGACGCACACCCGACGGCGCTTACCATTCAGCATCCCCGGCCGGGCCCGGGTCCGCACTACCCCGGTGCGGCCCGAACCTTGCCCCGAGACTTCCGGGATGCGAGTCGAAAGAGATGCTTCGATGAAGAGCGGTCCATGCCGCAGGCTGTGGCCGGCGGTCATGGTCGCCACGCTGTTCAGCACCGTCGCCATCGACGCGCGGGCGCAGCACAGTTCGTCTCTCTTCCATCTGATCTCGCGCGATGCCGCGATCGGCAAGACACTGAATCCGCTCGACGCAGACTTCACCCGTTCGCAACTCGCACATCCGCGCGTCCTGCAGGCGCGCATCGACGCACGCTTCGGCATCAAGCAGCTGTATCGCGAGCGCGGCATCACGTATCCCGCGTCGGAGATCTTTCTGCGCGTCTTCAAGCGCGAACGTGTCCTCGAGCTGTGGGTGCGGACTGCGGGCGCCCAGCGATTCCAGCTGCTCAAGGAGTATCGCGTCTGCGCACTGGCCGGCGAGATCGGTCCGAAGCGGCAGCAGGGTGACAATCAGACGCCCGAAGGCTTCTACGAGATCGACACGTTCAATCCGCAGAGCGAGTATCTGCTGTCTCTGCACGTCGATTATCCCAATGCGTCCGATCGTGTGTTCGGCAACCGGTCCGCACTGGGCGGCAGCATCTTCATCCATGGTGGCTGCAAGACCATCGGATGCATTGCGGTAACGGACGAAGCCATCAAGGAACTGTACTGGATCGCCGTCGAGGCACGGGCCGCAGGCCAGCCGCGTATTCCGGTTCACATCTTCCCCGCCCGTCTCACGGATGACGAGATGACGGTGCTCGCGGGATCGTTCCGCGGCCGACCGGATCTCATGGCGTTCTGGAACAACCTGAAGCCGGGGTACGAGTACTTCGAGCGTTGGGGATTGCCGCCGGTGATGAACGTCGATGCGAACGGCCGCTATCGCATTGTCGATCGTGCGGGTGTCCGCATTGCGGAGCCGAGCACGGGCGAATCGGCCGGTTCGGGTCGCTGATCGCACCGCGTACTTTTTCTCCTGCGTTCCTGAAAGTTTTCCGGGTTACGGCCGTGCCGGATGGTGTTCCGGCCAGCCGGTTTTCTCTGCGGACGGGCGGGTCCGGGCGACTGCCCGGGCAATCCGTTCGCCTGACGCCACACGTACGCCGGCTGGCACGGGCGGTGCGACACAGCGTCCTGAATCACGGTGCAGTCAGCAAGGCGGAGTCTCCGTTCGACATGCGGATCCCTCAGCCGTCCGAGCCGACCGACCCCGAGGCGAACCTCCGGTCCCGACTCGACGAGATGCGTGCTCTCTCCCGCTCACTCGCGGGCGATGGCGACATGCTCGTCGCACTGCAACAGGTCGCCGACGCGGTACGTGCGGGAACCGACTCGATCGCCGTTCACATTGAACGGCTGAGCGAGCCGGATGCTGGTGTCATCGTCGCGACAGCGGGCAGCCAGGACGCGAGCGAAACCGATGCGCGCGCACCGGAGCTGGAGGGTTCCAACCGCATCGTCATTGCGCTGGGCCGGCGCAGCGAGCGCGTCGGCAGCCTCGTGCTGTTCCGGCGCGACAGCTCGCCGCCCGTCGATCCTGCCATGCTCGAGCGGCTCACCGACCTTGCCACGTTCGCGACACTCGCACTCAAACGCACCGCACTGGTCGACCAGATCCGGCACACCCAGGATGAATGCCGCCGCATCGTCGAAGACAAGTACCGCCTGATCAGTGGTGTCGGTGAAGAGCTGAAGGAGCGGCTGGGCGCCGCCGCCGAATACGTCCAGCTGCTGGACACGGAAGGTGAGCTGAACGAGCGCGAGAAGCGCTACATCGAACGCAGCCGCCGCAGCATTGATGCGGTGGTGCGCGTGATCAACGATCTCGTCCAGCTCTCGCGCATCGACACCGGCAACCTCGCCATGCGCCCGGAGCCCGCGCACGTGGGTGTCCTGCTGCGTGGCATTGTCCGCGATTTCCAGTTGTCGGTCGGCACGATCGGACTCGACTTCGACGTCGCCGTGCCCGACGACCTGCCCGTGATCAATACCGACCTCGACTACGTGCGCCAGGTGCTCGATACGCTGCTCTCCAACGCCGTGCGCTACTCGCCTGTCGGTGGCAGTGTCGTGGTGCGCGCCGACATCCGGCCCGGCCGGCGCAAGAGCGACCCGCTGCGTTACGTCTGCCTCTCCATCACCGATTCCGGACCCGGCGTCGGCGATCATGACCTGATCTTCGAAGAAGTCTACCGCGTCGAACGGCGTGGCGAGAAGCCCGGGTTCCGGCTTGCCATTGCCCGCCGCATCGCTCGCCTGCTCGGCGGTGAGCTGACACTCGAAACCCGCCCCGGCATGGGCTCCACCTTCACGCTCTGGCTGCCCGATGTGCCGCCCGATTCGGTGCCCAGCTACTCGGATCTGAAGCAGGAGACGGATCTGGCACTGCTGGGGTGAAATACCGGATTGAACGGCGTTGCAGGCGTCACCCCTTCCGTCTCAAAACAATCCTCCCCTTGAAATTCCGCACCGAGATGTGCCCACCACCGCTGCCCAGGGTCAGACCGACATCGGTGCCACGCAGCTTGCTCTGCTGCGTTCGGGCGCGGACACCGAGGTCGTTCTCGAAGGTGCCCTGGAAGGTGTTCAGCTCGAACTCGCCGGCGGCATCGGGGGCCAGCAGGAACTCGACGGCGCCGCTGTGGTTGATGAAATCGAGTGCGCTGGTGCGGCCGATGTTGCCGATGTAGTGGATGTCGCCATCGACGGCCTCGAAGGTGCCGCGCTCGAAGCGATCGCCCTGGATGGAGAGGTTGCCGCTCACGGACGTGGCGGTGACGTCGCGGATGGCGCCGCGGATGCGGATGTTGCCACTCGCGGTTTTCGCGCGGAGCGACCTGGTGGTCACGTCGATGTCGAGCTCGCCGCCGAGCGATTCGACGTACAGCTCGCGCGGACTGCCCGTCACCAGGATGCGCCCGCTCACGGAATTGGCATCCACGCCGCCCGTGACGCCGGCAATGAGAATCTCCGAGCTGGCCGTCCTGACCCACACCTGCGCGTTGCGCGGCACCTGCAGCGTGAACTCTGACGGCTTCACGCCGGCGACCGGCGCATTCGTCCACACGCCCAGCTTGGCGCCTTCAGGTGTTGCACCGAAGTACCAGTCGCCCGGCTGCGGCTCGAAGATCGTGCCGGTCACGGCCACGGAATCGTGGTCCCATACCGTGACCTTCACGGATCCGGCGAGGTTGTGCACGCGGATGGAGCCATCCGGGCGCATGGCGAAGCGTTCGTCGATCATACGTTGTGCAGCGACGGGCGTCGCGCTCACGATGACGGATACGAACAACGCGAACGGTAGAAAGCGCAGCAGTCGGCGCATCAGATTCCCACCTCCAGTGCGGTCGCGGTGCGCAGCAGGCCCAGTTTCTTCTCCCACGTGGCGACGAGGATGCGTGAGAGATCCGCATTGCCCGGCTGACCGGCCAGGGCCGCCGCGGCTTCGGCCAGCGCACGATCGATGATGCGCAGGTTCTCCTCGAGAATCCCGACCGTCTCCGGCGGCAGTTGCGAGCGCTGCACCTCGAGCAGCTGTTCCAGCTCCTGCGTGGCCAGCACGTAGCGGGCTTCGAGCGCCTGCACTTCGGCTGCCGTCGCCGGCGAGGTGACGGCTACGTCTGCCCCGATCCCATCGCTGACCTGCGCTGCCGGGCTCACGATCAGCCACGTCACCGTCGACGAGACCGCGATCAGTGCGACGGCCGCCGCTGCCAGCCAGCCGCTCGACGATGCGAGCGTCCGCGGCGCAGCACGACGGGGCAGCACGATCACGGCCGGCGACGGATCGGCGACTCCGTCCCGCACGGCCGACACGGGCGGCGCCTGCACATCCGCCTGCGGTCCGCCGACAGCCGCGAGCGACACGTCAGTGCCGGGCGAGGCATCGACCTGCGCCCATATTGCGGGTCGCAGGTCGCGCTGCGGCTTGATGTCGCGCGGCAGCGAGTGAAGTTCATCGATCAATGAACGCAGCGCCGCGAGCGCGGCACGGCATTCGTCGCATGCGACGAGGTGCGCTTCGGTGCTGGCCTGCTCCGCGGCAGTGAGCGTGCCGTCCACCAGCTCGGTGAGCCGGTCCTCATCCGGATGTATATTCATCGCGAGAGTCGTCCCCGCAGCAGTCTGCGTGCACGGTGCAACTGTGCTTTCACGGTACCGACGGCAATCCCGAGCATGCAGGCGATGTCCTCCTGGCGGTACCCCTCGATGTCATACAGCACGAGCACGGCGCGGGCTCCATCGGGCAGTGTCGCGATCGCGCGCTCGAGATCGACACGCGACTCCGGATCCGCCAGTGCACCGGCCGTATCGTGCCGCTCGAGCGTGTCCACTGTCTGCACGCGCTGCTCGCGACGCCGTGTGCGGCGCACGTCCTCCAGCACGACGTTGACGGTCAGCCGGTGCAGCCAGGAGGAGAATGCGCTCTGCCCGCGAAACGACGCGAGCGCTCGCCACGCGCGGACGAATGCGTCCTGCGTGAGCGTATCCGCGCGCTCGGCATCAGCCGTCATGCGAAGACACAACGCGTACACGTGTCCGACGTGCTCCGTATAGAGCCGGTCGAACGCACCGCGGTCGCCCGCCTGCGCCCGCGTCACGAGGTCCGCTGGTCGCTCGACGCTCAGTCGCATCCCTCTCGCTGTCCGGCCCGGCCTCGCCGATGGGATGCCGGCCGGCACGGGAAGGTTTGAGTCGCCTGCAAGCTGCCGCCTTCACCGCCTCGCCTGCTTCGGGATCACGAGCTTGAGGGCCGTGTGCGTTGCGGAGAAGCGCGCCGTCTTCGTGTCGACGAGGCCGGCCGCCTTCGCCGCCGCGACAATGGGCACGTGACCGAGCGCCGGCACGCCTTTCGGCGTGACGACCCAGACGGCGCCCGCCTGCGTGATACGACCGGCCAGTACGTCGAGTCTGGCCAGGCCTGCGGCTGTGTCGATGCGGATGAAGACCTGGTCGTACGGCCCCTTGCCTGCGCGCGTGTCGACGCGGCCGGCCCGCGCGCGGACCTCCGTTTCGAACGGCTCATCACGGACGCCGAGCAGGGCGACCCGGCTGCCCGGCTTCACCTCGAGCTTGTCGATGCGCGACTTCGGATGGAGGATGTCGTTCGCCCAGCGGTCCGCACTGTCACCGACGCGGAATCTCGCTCTGCCTGCGCCGTGCACGATCTCGAGCCAACCGTCCTTCACGCGGGCGGACCGGATGGCTGCCCGTGGCACGATCAGCCGCTGTTCGCCGCGGAAGATCAGCTCATCGGTTTCGAGCAGCAGCCTGCCTTCACCGCGGAACTTCGCGAATTCGGCTGCACAGCGGGCCTCGCGTCCCACGCGGATCTCCTTTCTGAATGTGTTCGTCAGCCTGGCCGGATCGGCAGTCTCAGCCGTGCGACGCAGCCGCGCGGTGCATCGACGTTCTCGAGCGTGAGCGAGCCACGGTGAGCTTCCGTGATCTGGCGTGAGAGGGCGAGGCCGATGCCGCTGCCGTTCGGCTTGGTGGTGAAGAACGGGACGAAGAGGTTGGCCGTATCCGAAACACCCGGTCCCTCGTCGCGGACCCACACGTCGACATGGCCGTTGTCGCGGCCCCAGCCGACGTGCACGCCGCCGCCCGTCTCGAGCGAAGCGTCCACGGCATTGCGCACGAGGTTGATGAGCAGCTGGTCGAGCTGGTCGCCATCCGCGGCAATGACCAGCGATGGTCCGCCTTCGACACTCACCGGCAGCCGTGTCTCGAGTGTGACGACCCGGCGGATCCAGGTCTCGATGTCGAGCGGCCCGAGCCGTGGCGCCGGCAGTCGCGCCAGTCGCGCGTACGACTGCATGAATCGCGACAGCGCGTCCGACCGGCCCGCGATCACGCCCAGACCGCGTTTCAGGTCTTCGTCCGCATCGCGCGGTCGCGCCGGCCGCGACAGCAGAGCCTGCAGACTGCCCGCGATCGACTTGATCGGTGCCAGTGAATTGTTGATCTCGTGCGAGAGCACGCGGATCAGCCGCTGCCACGCCGCCAGCTCTTCTTCACGCAGTGTACGACTCACGTCGGAGATCACCAGCAGCTGGTGCGGCAGACCGCCCTGCCGGAACGTCGAGCGCCGGATCTCCCACCGGCCACGCGCCGCGCCCGGGAACGCACCATCGAAGATGCGCTGGTGCTCACCCGCCAGGAACTCCTCGAGATCGAGCGCATGTGCCGTGCGTCCGCGCATCCGTTCGGCTGCCTGATTCAGCAGCTTCTCACCCGCCCGATTCACGACCCGCAGCTTGCCATCACCGTCGAACGCGAAGATGGCGACTTCGATCTCATCCATCACTTTGCGCAGCAGCGCCGTCGCCTCGAGCGCACCCAGCCGCTGTTCGCGTAGCGTCTGCCCCAGTGCATTCACCTCCAGCATGGCCAGGCCGAGCGCGTCCTGGGTCGTGGCCCCACGCGAGCGGATCGAGTAGTCGCCCTCGAGCAGCGCGGCCAGCAGGTTCGACAGCGTCTGCAGCGGCCGCACCACCCGCTCGCGCAAGGTGAACGCGAAGCCGAGCCACAACCCGACCACGAGCAATCCGAACGTCCATTGCTCCTTCGGCTCGAACCCCTGTGTGATCAGCAGGATCACCGACAGCGCCGCGCCCGGAAACCCCGCGAGCAGAGCGAACATGAGCACGCGCGTCTCGTACGGCATCGGGGAACGGCGGCGGGATGGCCGCGCTGGCGGCTGGGATGTGGGCATCTCTTCTTCTTAACGGATAACGGCGTTTCTGGGGCTGGTTTCCGGGGCTGGTGCTGGGGAACGGAGGGGGAATACGGCTACGACTACGGCTGGGGCTACGGCTACGGGTGCAACAGACTGAACGGATGAATGGATGTTTGCATTCCCGTTTGCAGGTGGCGACTGCCGCAGAACGCGTGCGGGCCTGCCGCTCGCGTGGTGCCGGGTATGACCCGCAGGGTGCAACGGCAGCGCATCGCTCGGTCGGCTGATCATTGTGTACGGTATCGTTCGCCCGGCGTCTGTTCCCCCACCCACGCCCGTCACACACCGATGACTTCTTACCACAATGCCCTCAGAGCCGATCCAGCACCGCCCCCATTCATCCGTTGAGCCGTTCACCCCGTCCAAACGGCCACCAGCCGGAGCCCCTCATGGCACCCATCCCCCGTCGGTTCCCCGGCCCCGGCCCCAGAAACCAGCCCCAGCAACGCCGTTGATCCGTTCAATCCGTTAAGCCCCGGCCCTGGCCGTAGCCGTAGCCCCATTCCCTGATTCGTTCAAGTCGTTATCCCATAATGCTGCAGCCTCCGATACAGCGCAGACCGCGACAACCCGAGCGCCTCGGCGGCTCTGCTGACATTGCCCTCGAACCGGCCGAGCGCCTTCTGGATGAGGTACTGTTCGGCATCCTCGAGCGTCATTTCTTCGAGGCGGGAGCCGCCATCGGCGCGGCCGCGCAGACCGAGGTCGTCGGCGTGCACCTGCTGGCCCTGAGCGAGCAGGACAGCGCGTTCGACGGCGTGCTCGAGCTCGCGCACGTTGCCCGGCCAGGAATACTCGAGCATGGCCTGCATCGCTTCGCGGTCGAAGCCGGTCAGCTTCTTGGTGTAGCGCGCGATCTGGCGGCGCAGGAAGTGACTGGCGAGGATGGGAATGTCCTCGTGCCGGTCGCGCAGCGGCGGCAGGTGGATCTCGACGGTATTGAGTCGATAGAGGAGGTCTTCACGGAAGCGGCCTTCGGCGACCTCGCGGCGGATGTCGACGTTGGTCGCCGAGATCACGCGCACGTCGGCACGCCGCGTCTTGCTCGAGCCGACGCGCTGGAACTCGCCGCTCTGCAGTGCGCGCAGCAGCTTGGCCTGCTGCTTGGGCGGCATGTTGCCGATCTCGTCGAGGAAGAGCGTGCCGCCGTCGGCCAGCTCGAAATAGCCGACCCGGTCTGTCTTGGCGTCCGTGAACGCGCCCTTCACGTGACCGAACAGTTCACTCTCGAACACGCCATCGGAGAGCCCACCCGCATTGACCGTGATGAGCGGCTTCTTCGCCCGCGCCGATGTCGTGTGCAGCAGTCGCGCCACGACTTCCTTGCCGGTGCCATGCTCGCCCGTGACGAGGACGTTGGCCTCGGACGGACCGACCCGCTCGATCATGCTGATCACGCCCTTCATGGCGCGTGATTCGACGATCAGCTCGGGCGCACCCGGACCGCGCAGCAGCTGATTCTCCGATTGCAGCTTCTGGCTCTCGCGCAGCACGCGGCCCAGCTCGACGTGGGTGCGCAGCATCGAGATCAGCCGGCTGTTGTCCCACGGCTTCTCGATGTAGTCGCGCGCGCCCCTGCGCATCGCTTCCACCGCACCCTGAATGCTGCCCCATGCCGTCATCACGATGACGGGCAGCGATGCATCCAGACGCTGCACTTCCGTCAGCAGGTCGAAGCCCTCGCGGCCGGACGTCGTGTCCCGTGTGTAATTGAGATCCATGAGCAGCGCGTCGAAGTCGCGCTCCTCGACAGCGGCCAGCACCGCTGCCGGTGAGGTCACCGTCTCGACCGTGAGGTCCTCCGCCTTCAGCAGCAGCCGCAATGCCTCGAGCACATCCGCCTGGTCGTCTGCAACCAGGACCCTCGTTCTGCCCGCCATCGTCACCGTTCCCCGCGGAGCCTGCGTGCGAACACGCGTGTTCCGCTCAGCCGTTCAGCATCCACCACGCAACGCCGCTCGCCGCGAGCTGGACGGTCAGGTTGTCGAGTCCGTGCGTACTCACTGCTTCCACGACAGCCGCTGCGGCGCCCGTGGCCAGCGCGACGACCAGTGCGCCGGTCGCCACGTGTCCGAGCGTACCCAGTCCGGCCAGAGCGGCAAGGGTGCCCGCCACGAACACCGCCGCACTGCCTTCCATGCTGCGCGTGGCCTTCACGCCGGCGAACGATGGCACGCGATAGCGATGCCACCCCCAGCGCGTCCCGACCGGCTCGCCCAGTGCATCGCCCCAGCCGGCCACCAGATAGCCGATCACGGCGAACCGGCCGAACAGCAGGACGGCGAGCACGCCACCCACGGCCGTCGTGACCAGCGGCACGACGACGAACAGCGAGCGGTGCGGCGCATCCGCCGGTCGCGCCAGCGCCTCGTAGAACGCGAAGCCATCGCCGCGCATGACGGCGAACACCACTGCGGCCGCGACCACCGACCCGAATACCACGACGGCCGGCGTACCACCCGCTGCGTGGACGCCGGCCGCGAGAGTGAAAATCGCGATGTGGAAGAGCTTGCGCGTATACGGCGCGGCCACCCCGTGCCGCATCCGCAGCCAGCCGGCCAGCCCACCCAGCACGATCACGGCGGCCAGCGCAATGAGCGCCACGATCAGCGCGACCCGGGTCGTCGGCACCAGCTCCACAGCGAATGAATAGGGACCGCGTGGCCGCTGCCGCAAATTCGCGCTGCGGCGAGGACGGCGTCAGCCCCCGCTTCACCTGCGTCACAGAAGCGGCTGCGGCGGGTCGGAGCGGAACGACTGCGTGGCGCGTGTCCGGCCTCAATCGCGGCGCAGCGCCTTCACCGGGTCGACCGTCGCCGCCCGGCGCGCCGGCGTGAAGCTCGCCACGAACGCGACCGTCGCCAGCAGCAGCGCGATCGACACGAACGTCGCCGGATCGTGCGGGCTCAGCTCGAACAGCAGCGTTCCCAGCAGTCGTGCGAGCAGCAGCGCGGCGACCATTCCGATCACCAGACCGGCCGCGGCAACGCGCATCGATTGCGCCACGATCATGGCCGTGACCTTCCCCCGATTCGCGCCCAGCGCAATGCGCACACCGATCTCCTGCGTGCGCTGGCTGACCGCGTGCGCCGTCACGCCGTAGATGCCGATCGCGGCGAGCAGCAGTGCGACCGCCGCGAAGAAACCGAAGAACGCGGCGAACAGCCGTGGCATCGCCACGGACTGGCTGACGATCGCGTCGAGCGTCGTCGTATTCGTAACCGGCAGATCCGGATCCATGGCGCGCAACTCGGCACGCACGACCGGCAGGATCGCTGCGGGATCGTCGCGCGTGCGCACCACCATGGTGTACTGGCGGGCCGGA